>Ga0299914_10002744_pt1 | contig 12236 bp, 8 predicted proteins | sample RVTome_10_FD_201361 | JGI IMG/M metagenome (GOLD analysis project Ga0299914, IMG submission 201361) | Soil microbial communities from uranium-contaminated site in the Upper Colorado River Basin, Wyoming, United States - RVT153D57 (version 2) ... | reverse complement strand
CTAATCAAGTTTGCCAGAAATACAGAGAAATCTGGATAAATCAGTTGGAAAATCCAAAGAAATATTACTTGCAGATACGCGACGAGTTTAATCTTGATGGTGATCCTGTAAAGTTTCTTTATCTTATTGCCCGGTGTGTAAAGAATTCAATCAGATTTAATGCGCTTGGGGAGTTTAACCAATCGCCGGATAATCGGCGGTTGGGCCGCAAACCGGCTAAAATGGCTGCCGAGATACAATTAGCATCAGTTTTGCTTAAGGGTAAAGTCGTTTTACGTACCGGAGATTTTATGGAAGTTCTACACGATGCAACTGCGGAAGATATTGTTTACTTGGATCCACCCTGGCAGGGAACCAGTAATAACCGAGACCCAAGGTATGCTCATTTGCTGGATTTCGACTTTTTGGTCGAAAGTTTGCACGAGCTAAATTCTCGTAACATTCCTTTTCTTCTTTCTTTCGATGGTTCTTGTGGTGGAAAAGAATATGGCAACGCTCTACCCAAGTCTCTAGAGTTGCGGAAGATATCACTGAATGCAGGTCGTTCGTCTCAAGCTACTCTTCTTGGAAGAGATGAAAAAACGATTGAATCACTTTATTTATCCCCAATGCTGGTAAAAAAGAATGAAGCCTATCAACCAAAGGCTTATCAGCAATTGAGCATGTTTCATTAACCAAATTTGTCGCTTGTCAAATCTTTAATAACGTCTTGAATGCTTTTACCTTGTTGTTGGGCATACTCGTCCATTGAGTCAAAAGTTTTCACTTCCTCTCCTTCCCAGGTTAGAGTCACCATCCTTAATTCCTTCATCGCAACATGCTTGTAGTTCCCAGGATAAGCCCAATAACACGTTTCGCAAATGGCAGTATCGGAATGAATTAACAGATTGTCACAATGTTCGCATTCCCATGATTTTGCCCGCTGCATTGGCTTAGAAAGTAACATGAAACCGTCTGGATTTTGTTCACCTTTTATATCGCCTGAAATGAAATATGGCACACGGTGGTCTATTTGTAATTCACTCTCAGGTAATTCTTGCTGTGAAATACTACATATAGCCCCATCTCTTTCCAGCAATTGACTTTTTAGTTTGGAAGGAAAGTTGATTCTCCCACCAAATTTGTGACGCTTAATGTCGGCCGTATCCCCAAATACGTAACGAGCAATGTTTCTACCATCTCTACTTTTCGTTTTCTGGGTAATAAGCGGTACACCATTATCGCGCACATCCCCAATGGCTCTTGCCCCATGCACGTAGCCTTCATCCCTTAAATCTTCCGAAGTAATGGATCCGTTTTCCAGGATAGTATTGATTACAAATCTGGCTCGCGAACTGCAAACTTTCAGGACATCATCAAGATAGTCAACTAACACAGGGTCAAGTTGGCTTCTAACGCTCATGTAGTTTTATTAATATATCAATCCATTGATGAAGTTGATTGAGTTCTTGTGGATTAGCTTGTACAGTCATGAACAACCTCTATTTGAAAATAGCATTTTATCAGGTAATGTTGCTTGATAATATACTATGCTGGTTCAAAAACTTTGACCTCTGTTTCTAACCGGCTGCCCAAGGCCATTTTTGCTTTTTCAATCTCATAATGGGTTTGAATACCGGTCCAGAACTCGACCGACATGCCAAAATAATGACCCAGGCGGAGGGCTGTGTCGGCGCTAATACCTCTCTCGCCACGAACAATTTTGTTTATTCTCATGGCCGGAACCCCAATATCTTGAGCAAGCCGATATTGGCTGATGCCCATTGGTTCTAGAAATTCTTCTTGTAATATCTCTCCCGGATGAATAGGTGGGTAGTCTCTCATATTATTACCTCAATGATAATCAACTATTTCAACTTCATAAACACCGTCTTCGCGCCATTCAAAACAAATTCGCCATTGAACATTAATGCGAATACTGTGTTGCCCTGTTCTATCGCCTTTCAATGCCTCTAACCGGTTAGACGGTGGTACACGAAGATCGTTGAGGTCTGAGGAGCGATGGAGCATTATCAGTTTTCGCTCAGCAATTCGCTGGATATTATGAGGCAGTTTTTTTGAGAAACGGCCGTTGAATACCTTTTCTGCCTCTTTATCCTTGAATGCCCTAATCACAGCAGAAATAATAACCCTTTGGGATATTATTGTCAACGGCCGTAATAACAACCACACCCCGTTCCAACCAATTGAGGATTCCCCGGCCGTTTTAGCTGCCCCCGCCAACAAGCTGTCCAAGGTCAGCCGCCATATCCTTCACGCCGTCCTCAACTTTTCACGCACCCATTGGTGAATCAAGTCGGCATCATGTAACCCTTTCATGCGAATCCCAAAAACGGGTCAGTTCCTCAATTGAATATTTGGGTAATTTACTTGAGTTCATTGACGATCAATACTAAACTATAACAATAGGGCGATAAAGATGAAACTTTCAGGAAGAATATTTAGGGTAATTGACACCTAAAAGAAATAACTCCAATGTTTACACATCATTTCGTTGCAATCAGTTTGATCTTAATGCATAGGAGGTAAAAATGGACCATCCATTTATTGTTGGAGAAACATATCAAAATCGCGATGGTTTATATGAAGTCGTTCGGATTAACGAAGATGCTGGGAAAATGGTTGTTCGTTTTCTAGACAGTGGCGAAGAAGTTGAAAATTCTATTAAAATTCAAGCAAGGATATGGCAGAATCTGAGTTGGGATAACGAGGAAGCAAGAAAGCGGAAGAAACTGGTCGAGGAGCAATACCAAAAAAATTACGGCCTAGATTTCACAGGTCTAGTTGATTCAGATTTTAAGACAAACATTGAAGGTACAACGTGGCGAAGCCGCAAAGGGCTTGCTGGAATGGTAGCTCGACTCTTATCACCTGGAACAGATTACACTTTCGTCTCCTGGGCAATATACCCTTGGCCCGTTTCTTTCTTAACTCACAGAGAGAATTATAATATGGCCGCCTTCGAAATGGGAGCAAAAAAGGCCAAATTCACGATTGAACTAGATGACCTGAATGCTTATTACGGTCTTTACGTTGAGAAAAATGGTGGCGAAATGGATGATACCTGGGATTGGACCAGGTTTTCATCACGACTCCTTCAGGATAAAAGTTTACAAGAAATTATCACTGATGCTGAAAATCAATATGGTGTCCGATTCTTGGGTCGTGCCTTAGACAATGTGGAAACCTCCCACTTTGCTGACGGCCTCCAGAACGGAGCTCAATCATTATGGAACGAACAAAATCCATCACGTTTTTCAGTCATTGAAAGACTTAAACGAACTAACGGGATTCCATTAAACTATTGGGGGGAAATCTATTTGATAGCTACAATTTCTAAACGACAAGCGGTTGATGCAGGTATCGAAATGGCACACCAAATGGCAAAAGTAATGAAATTGCTATTACCTTTGTATACTGCCGCAACTTATCCCTAGCAATTCTATTCGTCGAACTGATCAAACAACTTATGCAGTTCACTCGGCCGACTTCTCGTCAAATTCGCAATCTGCCCCGTCGTCTCCCGTAACCGTTGACTAAGCACGTTGATCAGCTCCAAAGACAGCTCCGGGTACTGCCGCGCCAGAGCAATCAGCGGTTCGCGGCGGAGGCGGAGGGTGAGGGTGTCCTGTATGGCGAGGGCGGAGGATTCGCGGGGGCTGTTGTCGAACAGGTTCATTTCGCCAAAGTAGGAGTGGGCCTCGACCGTCCCGACGCGGGCGTAGGAACCTTTGCGCCGCCCTTCACGCTCAATCCCAACCCGGCCGCTCACGACAACATACAGCACCCCGCCGGGGTCGTCCTGGTTGTAGATGCGGGTGTCTTCGGCGAAGAAGGCTTCTTCGCACACCTGAGCCAGCACTTTTAGCTGGTCTACGGTCATTCCTTCAAAAAAGGGAACTTCTTTCAGAAAGATAATTTTCTCGATGGTTGAAAGCACAGCATTCTCCTTGGCCCAATCGGACAGCCGCTGCCCGGACAGGAGCCGGTTGGCGGCCTGGGCAGCAATGCGCACGTCGGGATGGGTATGTAAGAGGGAGTCGGCCACCAGCGTTTCCACTTTCCAGAGCGGGAACAGCGATTGGCAGGGGTCTTGTTCGGCCGTCTCATCCGCCGCCCCGCCGCTGATACTGGGCAAAGCGTCAGCAAACGGGGAACGGCCGATTATCGTCTCACTAATATCCGGCGCTTTTTCTGAGGTCTCTTCATCCTCCTTTATTAAGTCGAAAGGATTAGGCAGATGGGGTCGTTTGGGTAATTCGGCCGATTTCGTAGATTCTTCTTTGGCTTCGGGTTCCTCCATTAATGCGCCCAGGAGGTCGCTTTGGTCGCCGTCAACTTTTCGCTCTTCGCGCTTCTTCCTTCGGGCCTTAAAGCCGCCCAGGAAGTCGTCCGGCTCTTCTTGCGGCGGGGGTGGTTCCGGTTGGGGATCGGCCGTTACCTGTTCGGCAACCCAGGCCGGCGCACCGATTTCGCCCAGGGCAAAGGTCGCCAATGCCTGATGCCAGGGGTCGTGTTCGTCTTTCAAGAAGCTGACCAGCAAATCGGCCGTTTGGGGGTGCTGCATATCCCATACTTCTTGACTGAGGGCCAGCGCCCGTTCGTAAAAGCTCTCGGAGCCGTTATTGTTTTCAAAGAGGGGGCCGATTAACATCGCCGTTTGGGAGGTGGTCAGCGATTCGAGGGCTTCGAGGGCGTTGGCCTGGACCCGTTCATCGTCGCTGTGAAGCGATTGGGCGATGATTTCGATGGCGGCGGGGTCGTGGAGGGCGGTCAGGAGGTAGAATATTTCGGCCGTTAGCTGCTGGTTCTGCTCTTTGTGCGTATCTTCTAAAATGGAGATGCTGGCGTATTTGTTGCAGGTGGCTAAGGCTTTGAGACGGCCGAGATTGCGGTAAATGGTCAAGAGGTTGCCGGTGATGTGGGAAGTGATGAGGGGGCCGTATTCGCGGCGGTTTACGCGGCTCAAAATCATGACTGCCATCTTCCGCAGTTGGGAATCAGGGGCGTCGAGTTGGGGATGAACGATGGGGATGATAGCCTTACCGGCCTGGGCCAGGACTTCAACGGCCGTTGCCCGCACCTGGGGGCTGGGGTCGCTCAAGCCTTTGACAAGGGTATTGAACGATTCGTGGGAACCGATTCGCCCCAACACCAGGAGCGTAAGCTGGCGCACTCGCTCAATCGGGTCCTGGTAGTGGGGGGTGATGTTTTCGATGATAGCCGGAGCCACATCGGGCGGTAACTTTCCCTGGGAGAGGCTTTCGATGGAGGTGGCTGCCTCCAGCCGCACGGCGTCGTTGGGGTCTTGCAAGAATTGGGCCAGAAGGTGGATGGCATCCTTATCACCCACGGTTCCCAAAACGCGAACCCCTCGAATCCGTTCCTGGGGGTTGGTACTGGTTAAAATTTCATCCAACCCCTGCCGGGCAGGGGTGTAATAGTTGGGGTTTTTCGATTGGAGCAGGCCGGGCAGCAGCAGGGCGCGAACGTCTATATCGGGGTCGGTTAATTTTTCCAGGGACAGCTGCAAAAAACGGCCGCCTTCGCCCTCAACCAGCATCAACCCCTGAACGGCCGAACGCCTGACATCGGGGGCGGGGTCATCAAGCAGGTCGGTGTAGAGCCGGCGAATGGCGGCGTCTCGAATGTCGGCCGCCACCAGCACATCTACAATCGTAGCCCGGACGCGGGCGTCTTCCTGCTGCCGGGCGGCGCGATCCAGGATGGGAACGGCCGCGCTGCCACCGATGTCGCTGATCAATTTCGCCATGAAGATCGTAAATTCCTGGCTCTGGCTTTCTTCCAGCTTTTGTTCCAGTGAGCGCAGCGTGGCCGGATCGGTGACAACGATGTCGGAGGCTTCCTGAGCCAGCAAGAAGGAGAAATCTTCCTGTTCCAGCAGGGAGATCAAAGCTCTGCCATATTGGCGGCTGATGATGACGCCGGTTATGACGAAGGCCACCGCCAGCAAAGCGATCATAGCCGGAACAAACCAGTCGGAGGCAAGGACGAAAGGCAGCAAAAGCATACTGCTGCCCAACAAGGAGCCGATGGGCAGCACCCAACCGCTGATGAAGGCTCTGGCCCGGCCTTTGATACGGAGCGGTACGGCATTATAAAGCAGGCTGTCAATGGGGTTGTGGACGGAGGAGCGCAAAATATTGTAGTCGAGGTCGGCCATGAGAGCAGAGGGGACGCTGGGGTCGAGGACAAGAAAACCGGCAATCACCAGGGTGACGGTGGGGAAAATCAGGTTGGCGTTGCCCAGGCCGACCCGGCCGATGATGCGCCCCAACAGAAACAACTGAAAAGGCAGCATAATGAGGTTGGCGAAGCCGGTCAGGTTGCCGACGAGGTTGGACAGCTCTTCGACGGAGGCCATTTCCATCTCGAAGATTTCGCTCGACTGGAAATGGAGGAAAGACATCAGCATCATTAAGAGGAAGGTTGCCAGCGCCATCCAGCGCAGATAGGCTGATTGGGAAACGAACTGAAAGCCTTCCCGCAGATTTTGGATGTAGGTGCTGGGGCTGGTTTCGGCGGCGGCCGGCGGCAGGCCCAGGGGTTGGGATTCGGCCGTCTTATCTTCCCGCAAGATATGGGGCATGGCCCAGGTCAGGACGCCGCACAGAGCCAGCGTTCCAATCCAGACCACGATGATATTTTCAGGGGCCAGCGCCCGGTTCAGAAGGGGCATGGTCAGACCGCCGACAATGCCGGCGATGCGGGCGGCCGTTGCCACAATGGGAATGATGCGCTTGGCGGAGCGGGTGTCGTAATAGCCGTTGACGTAGGTCCACCAATGGAGGAAGAACATGCCCTGGATGACGACCAGAAAGATGAAGTAGAGCAGGGGGTAAGCCAGCGTCGCCAGTTGGTTGCCGAGCATGAAACGGCCGATAGCCATACTCCCAACGGCAACGGCCAGAATGGCGATCAGGAGTTTGTCGTTACTAACCCGGTCGGCGAAGGCGGTGTAGACGGCGGTTGAGATGATGGAGAAGATGGCGCTGATGGCTAAGACGGCCGGTAATGCCTGAACGCCCACCTGCTGCAAGAAAGCGGCAAAAACTATCGTGCGTCCCCAGGTGTTCCCGGCTACAACCAGGAACGCCATGAGGAACAGCAGCGATAAGCGGGGCCATTCGTCCGACCGGATATTGAGTGCTTTGCCGAGGAAATGGGCCATTGGGTGGGTTAGTTGATTGGTTGATTTGGTTGATTAAGTTGATTGGGTAATCAACAAATCAACGAGCTACTGGATATTTTTGTGCCTCAAACTCACCGACATAATATCACAATAATGATCCATCGGATAGGGAATGCTATCGTCGTTTTGTACTAATGCGTAATGCAGGGAGAATAATGAATAATGAATAACGAATTGTGAAGTAACCGGACTGTTACATGCGTGACCAGGTTGGCATGACGGCCGTTCTCCAAATCTGCTACAATTTGGGCGATGGAATCCAGGACGAAACTGCTGCTGGTGGATGATGAGGCGGCCATTACCGATAATCTGACCCCTTTTCTGGAGCGGTCGGGCTTTGCGGTGATGGTGGCGGCCGATGGGGAGGACGCGCTGCGCCAGGTGACGGCGGCCCGGCCGGCCCTTATTATTATGGATGTCCTAATGCCCCACATGGACGGCCGGGCCGCGCTGCGCCAACTGCGACAGAATGATGACTGGACGCCGGTTATTTTGCTGACCCAGGTTGGGGAATCGGTGGAGCGGGCAATGGCGTTGGAGGAAGGAGCGGATGATTACCTGAACAAGCCTTTTGACCCCCACGAACTGGTAGCCCGTATCCGGGCCGTCCTGCGCCGCAGCCGCCCCGGAGAACGGCCGTTGGCGGCGGCTCAAACGTTGGTAAGCGGCCAACTGCGGCTTAACCGCGTCACCCGGAGGGCCTGGATGGGCGAGCGGGAGGTTCACCTGACTCCTAAGGCGGTGACGCTGCTGGAATATTTAATGACTCACGCCGACGAGCCGGTCAGCCGGGAACGGCTGCTGGACAGCGTTTGGGGGTGGGACTATCCGGCGGGGACGCGGGCCGTTGATTCGCGCATTGCCGAACTACGCCGGGCTTTGCAGGATGATGCGGCCGATCCGGATTTTATAGAAACGGTGGCGGGGCAGGGCTATCGCTTTATTGGCTCGGTGGACGGGGTCGCGATTAATAATGAATTGTGAATAATGAATTGTGAAGTCGGAATGAAAAGTAAATGGTTAAGGAGCGCGGGCTGCCAGCCCGCTATTAGCGACCAGGGTTGGTCGCACTCCGGGAGGGGATCATGAAAAAGTGGTGGCTTTGGCCGCTTTTGACGTTGGCGGTGGGGCTGGCGGCGTCGGCCGTCTTGTATTGGGCGGCCAATGATCCCTTTGTGTTCATGCGGGGCAGTTCGAGTACGGCCGTGCTGCTGTTGGCCGTTCTCATTTCGCCGGTAGTGGCAGGGGTGGCGTGGTGGCGCGAACGGCGGCTGCGGGAAGTGGAAGGTCAACTGCTGCAATATCGAGCGGAAGCGGCCGAAGATAGACGCCGTTTTTTGCAGCGGTTGGACCATGAATTGAAAAATCCCATTACCGCCATGCGGGCCGGTCTGGCTAATGTGTCAGGAGCGGCGCTGGAGCCGGGCCAACAACGGGCGCTGACCTCCATCGAGGCCCAAACGGTGCGCCTGAGCCGGTTGACGGCCGATTTACGCAAGATCGCCGAACTGGAGACGCGCACGGTGGAACGGGTTCCTATTAACCTGGCCCAGCTTCTGGCGGAGGTGATTGAGTTTGCCGAGGATTATCCCGACCGGGAAGGGCGGCAGGTAAAGCTGACCGTCCCCAACGCCCCCTGGCCTCTGCCGACGCTCTTTGGGGATCGGGATTTGCTCTTTGTGGCGGTGTATAATTTGGTGGAAAATGCGCTTAAGTTCACCGAGCCGGACGATACCATTGAACTGCGAGCGCGGGAAGACGGCCGTTTTGTCATCGTGGAAGTGGCCGATACGGGGCCGGGCATTGCGGCCGAAGAGCAGGCCCATGTGTGGGAGGAGCTGTACCGGGGAACGAACGGCCGAGGCATTCCCGGCAGCGGCCTGGGCCTGTCGCTGGTCAAGGCGGTGGTGGAACGACACGACGGCCACGTTGTCCTCACCAGCCGGCCGGGGAAAGGGACGCTGGTTTCGATTCATCTGCCTGTATCTTAAGAAAATCCTCCCGGAGGTTGCGAACCTCCGGGAGGATGAGGTTATAGATGTAACGAAACTGTTACAGGGTTTGGCGGGGCTGCCACCGGTTTGCCATCAAGGGGCAAAAGGTTTTTGGTACACTTCTGACGTGACGTGATTCGTAATTAGCTTTCCTTAATGGTAACTGTTCATCCCTCTGAAGACTTTTGTTGTATTTCATCTCAAAATTGCCCATTTAGAGGAGCGCAAAACAACAAAAGTTTGAACGCTTACCTTTACTGGAGGCTTTCACCAGGAGGTTTCTGCAATGAAATCAGATAGAATCTGGCCTGCTCTAGCAGCCCTGTTCCTGACGCTTACGGCCGCCTGCCGCCTGGGCGGCCCGGCGGCCCCGCCCTCGCCCACCCCCATTACAGCGCTCATTCCGACGCGCAGTCTCCCTTCGCCGGTCGCCTGGCCGAACGCGGTCGCCTGGCCGAACGCGGTCGCCTGGCAGAGCGCGGCTGGCGAGACGCTGACGCCATCCGCCAGCCCTGTCACCCCGGCGGCGACCACACTGCCGCCAACACCAACCACGCCGCCCCCAACCAGAACGCCATCGCCGCCGCCGCCCGGCCCGCTGCCCGGCCCACCGCCCGACACCGGGCCAGAGATTGTTTATTTTACGGCCGAACCGCTGACCGTCGCCCCAGGCGGCAGCGTGACCCTGAGTTGGGAAACGCGGGGCAGCAATGCAGTGACCATTCAGTCCTGGCATCCGGCCGATTTGCCGGGCGAATTCACCCAGGCCGCGCCGGCCGGCCGCCTCGATATCCCTATCGCCGCCAATGAACGCTACTGGCGGACTTTTACCCTGGTGGTTCAGGACGACCTGGGCCGGACGGTCGAGACCAGTCTAACAGTAACCCTGAGTTGTCCCTATCCTTTTTTCTTTCCCTTTACCCCGTCCGCGCCCTGGGACCAATGCCCGGCCGGGCCGGCGGTGACGGTGGCTGCGGCCGTGCAGCCCTTTGAGGGGGGCTGGATGCTCTGGCTGGCGGAGTCGCCGGGTACGGGCGGGCCGGGGATTTGGGCCTTGTACGCTGACGGCACTTACAGATATTATGACGATACCTGGACACCCGACGACCCGGCCGACGATCCCGGCCCGGAACCGCCGCCGGACCGCTACCGGCCGATACGTGGTTTTGGCAAGATCTGGGCTAACCATGTAGAGGTGCGAGAGCGGCTGGGTTGGGCGACCGCGCCGGAGCAATCCTTTTTAAGTACATACCAGGAGCGCTGGATGCCGTATTACCTGACGAATGGGGTGTTTTTGAGTATGGAGGACGGCCGGATTATCCACCTGGACCGGATGCCGGTCTGGGGATTTGCCGATTGACGGCTGAGGTGTATGATGAAACGATTATCTGTTTTGAGCAGTTGTTTACTTCTTTTGATTGCTTTTCTGCTGGCCGGCTGTGGGGAGCTTGAGTTTGGGATCGAGACGCGGTTGACGAGCGGACGGCCGTCTCCGGTAACGGTGGTGGTGACGGCGACACAGCAGCTTGCCGATAATGTGGTGCTGGTGACGATCACGCCGACGCCGGGGGCCGAGACGGAAACGCCGACCATGACGCCGCCGGCAACGGAAACGGCGACGATAACGCCGACCCCTTCCCCCACCGATACGGCAACGCCGACGCCAACTGTCAGGGCTGGGGCTACTTCACGGCCGCCTGCTCCTACTGCGACGCCGGTTCCGCCGCAGATTCTCTCATTTACGGCCGTTCCCGCAGCCGCTACTCTGGGCAGCACCATCGCCGTGAACTGGTCGGCCGAAGGGGCGTCGGCCATTCTTTGCGTGCGGGTGGGCAGTGGTTATCCCAACAACTGCTTTGAAACGGCCGTCTCTGGTTCCTACACCCTGCCGATCGAATCTGATTTCCGAGAGAATATTGTCTTTAATTTATATGTTTACAATACGGCCGGACAGGAGGCGCATGCTTCGGTTTATGTACCGCTTGATTGCCCCGACGATTTGTGGTTCTTCGATAATCCGCCGGACGGCTGCCCCCGTGAAGATGCGGTTGAAACGTTTGCGGCAGCGCAGTATTTTGAAGGGGGTTGGATGCTGTGGCTTGAGGAAACGGACACGATTTACGCCTTCTACGAACCGCAGCGGACATATGGGGTCTTTTACCCTGGCTTTGGCGACCCGGATGATCCGGCGGCCGATAACAGCGACTACGACCCGCCCGATGGCCTATATGTACCCGTGCGGGGCTTTGGGCTGGCCTGGCGCAATTACAGTTACACCCGCGAGTTGTTGGGCTGGGCCTTAGCGCCGGAGTTTGGCTTTGATACGGTCTACCAGTCGGATACCGATCCGTACAATAATCATCTTTATATACTTGACCCGGACGGCCGTCTGGTGGTGCTGGATACGTATTATTTGACGTGGACATATCGGTAATTGGTGATTGGTAATTGGTGATTGGTGATTTTGACACTGCCATTTGCCTCTTGCCTCTTGCCACTCGCCACTTGCCTCTTGCCTCTTGATTGATTGGAGGAGTTCAAAATGAGATACCTGTCGGTTCGTTCTGTAGTGTTAAGTCGTGTCTTGTCAATAGTGGTTCTGCTTTGCATCCTTCTTGCCGGGTGTGACTTGGAACCGGCCGTAACGCCCACAGCCGTCCAACCTTCGCCGCCTGTCGTGGGGCAGGTTACGGCCGTTATTGAACCGACTGTGCTGCCCACAGCTTCCCCCGAACCGGCAGCAGATACCCCAACCATGACACGCCCACCGGCTACGGCGACGGCCGTTCCGCCAACTGCAACAGCTACGCCCTCAACATTACCGCCCACCAGTACGCCGACATATACGCCTGCGCCTACGGCCGTGCCGGTTGTTGTGACCGAAATGCCGCCGCCGATTACGGCCGAGCCGCCACGCATCACCTTCTTCACCGTCACGCCCGCCAGGGCTTCGCAAGGTGACACAATAACGTTGAACTGGGAATCAGAGGGGGGTGTCTGGGCAGAAATCTGCACCACCGTCAACCAGG
>Ga0299914_10002743_pt1 | contig 12239 bp, 8 predicted proteins | sample RVTome_10_FD_201361 | JGI IMG/M metagenome (GOLD analysis project Ga0299914, IMG submission 201361) | Soil microbial communities from uranium-contaminated site in the Upper Colorado River Basin, Wyoming, United States - RVT153D57 (version 2) ... | reverse complement strand
GAAGCAAGCACTGCTCGACCATATCGACGGCGACGGCATAGCCCATGGCCTCGATCTCCACACCACCGCCAAGCATGCGTTCCTGACTGCGTTCGAGTCCCTAATTCTCGAGCCGCGGGGACTCGATTATCGCGTCATGTTCACCGGCCCGACCGGCACGAATGCCGTCGAGGCGGCGCTCAAGCTGGCCCGCAAGGTGACCGGCCGCGAGCATGTGATCGCATTCACCAACGGTTTTCACGGCATGACGCTGGGGGCGCTGGCCTGTACCGGCAATGCCGGCAAGCGCGGCGGCGCAGGGGTCCCGCTCGGCCACGTCGGCCACGAGCCTTATGACGGCTATTTCGGCCCTGACGTCGATACCGCGGCCCTGCTCGACCAGCGCCTGTCGGACCCCTCGAGCGGTCTCGACGCGCCGGCCGCGATCCTGCTCGAGACCGTCCAGGGCGAGGGCGGGCTCAACACCGCCTCGAAGAGTTGGCTGCGCGCCATTGCTGCCGTCGCCCGGCGCCATGGCGCCTTGCTGATCGTGGACGACATCCAGGCCGGATGCGGCAGGACCGGAGACTTTTTCAGCTTCGAGAGCATGGGCATCGTCCCCGACATCGTGACGATGGCGAAGTCCCTTTCCGGCTACGGCCTGCCGATGGCGCTCACCCTGTTCCGGCCGGAGCTCGATCAATGGTCGCCGGGCGAGCATAACGGCACCTTCCGCGGCAACAACCACGCCTTCGTGACGGCGACCGCCGCGCTTCGCCATTTCTGGAGCGACGGCCGCTTCGCCGAGGACATCCGGCGGCGCGGCGCGCTGCTCGGCCGGCGCCTGGAACAGATCGCCGACGACCACGGCCTCTCGACGCGCGGCCGCGGCATGATGCGTGGCCTCGACATGGACACAACCGAGCTCGCCGCGCAAATCACCAGCCAGGCCTTCGACCGCGGCCTTCTGATCGAGACCAGCGGTCCGCACGACGAGATCGTCAAGGTGCTGGCGCCACTGAATATCGAGGACGACCTGCTGGAGCAGGGGCTCGAAATCCTTGCCGATTGCGTCAGTGCGGCGGTCTTCCCCGCGCTCAGCATCGCGGCAGAATAAGAAAGGATCCAAACATGATCATTCGCAATCTCAAAGAGGTCCGAGCCTCCGAAAGGAACGTCAGGGGCAAGGGCTGGGCCAGCGCACGCATGGCGCTCAAGGAAGACGAAATGGGGTTCTCATTCCATGTCACCACCATGTTCGCCGGGCGGGAGATCCGGATGCACTACAAGCATCATCTCGAGTCCGTATTAATCCTGCGCGGCGAAGGAAGCCTCGAGGACCTCGAAACCGGGGCGGTTCACGAGCTCAAGCCGGGCGTTCTCTATCTCCTCAACCAGCATGACCGCCATGTCGTTCGTCCCAAGACGGACATTCTGGCGGCTTGCGTCTTCAATCCTCCGCTCACCGGCGGCGAGGTCCATGACGAGAGCGGCGCCTATCCCTCGAATTTCCCGTTCGAGCCGGTGCCGCTCGCCCACTGAGGAGGGACGGCCAGTGCAAGATCTCTACCCGTCGCGCTGCGCAGGGCGCCCGGAAATCCTGCCGCGGCGCGATCCTGTGCTGCACGGCGGCTGGCACGACAGGGCGCCGATCTCGCGGGAAGCCGCCGAGCGGTTCGAGGCCGAGGGCTATTTGGCGCTGGAGGGCCTGTTCGACCATGACGAGGTCGCGGCGCTCCAGGCCGAGACCGGCCGGCTGCTCGGCGATCCGGCGGCGCTCGAGGCCGACACCGTCATCACCGAGCCCGGCGGTGGCGAGGTGCGCTCCGTCTTCCGGATTCATGACCAGAGCGAAGTGATGGCCCGTCTCGCCGCCGATGCCCGGCTCGCCGGCCTCGCCCGCTTCCTGCTCGACGACGAGGTCTACCTCCACCAGTCGCGGCTGAACTACAAGCCGGGGTTCCGCGGCAAGGAATTCTACTGGCATTCCGATTTCGAGACCTGGCATTGCGAGGACGGGATGCCGCGGATGCGGGCGCTGTCGATGTCGGTGCTGCTGGCGCCGAACACCGCGGTCAACGGCCCGCTGATGCTGATTCCCGGATCGCACCACAAATATCTGACCTGCGTCGGCGCGACACCGGACAACCATTATCTGAGCTCGCTCAAGCGGCAGGAATATGGCGTGCCGGACGAGGACAGCCTCGCCGCGCTGGCCCATGAGCACGGTATCGTCGCGCCGGTGGGCGACCCGGGCACGGTCATCGTCTTCGACTGCAACATGATGCACGGATCGAACGGCAACATCACGCCGTTCCCGCGCGCCAACGCCTTCTTCGTCTACAATGCGGTCTCGAACCGGCTGGGTGCGCCGTTCGGCGCCACCCGACCGCGCCCCGCCTTCGTCGCGACCCGGACGCCGGAACCGCTGGCGATCGAGGATCGGCCGGTCGCGGAGGGCGTGCGATGAAGGGGCTTCGCAGCGTCGAGAAAATCGGCGGAACCTCGATCTCGGCCACGGACAAGGCGCTCGACAATGTCCTGATTGCCGGCCGGACGGGCGCCGACCTCTATGGGCGCGTCTTCGTCGTCTCGGCGTTCGCGGGGATGACGGACCTGCTGCTCGACCACAAGAAGACCGGCAAGCCGGGCGTCTATGCGGCCTTTCTCGCCGACGAGGCGGATCATCCCTGGCAGGAAGCGCTTGCAGAGGTGCGCAAGGCGATGCGCGCGGTCAACGCCAGGATCTTCGCGCGCGGCGACAGCCGCAGCCAGGCCGATCGACATGTCGAGGCGAGAATCCGGGCGATGCGCACCTGCCTGGAAGACCTCGACCGGCTGCGCGCGCATGGCAGCTTTCGGCTGACCGAGCCGCTTGCGACGCTGCGCGAGATGCTTGCCGGAATGGGCGAGGCGCACAGCGCCTATTGCATGGTTTCGCTGCTGCGCGAACGCGGCGCGAACGCGGTGCTGGTCGACCTCACCGGTTGGGAAGCGGCGCACGATTTCTCGCTCGACGCGCGGATCATGGCGGGCCTGGACGGCATCGACGTCGAAACGCAGATGCCGATCGTGACCGGCTATGCCGCGTGCGAGGGCGGCATGCTGAGCCGCTACGGCCGCGGCTATTCGGAGATCACCTTCGCCCGTCTCGCCGCGCTGACGCGGGCGCCGGAAGCGATCATCCACAAGGAATTTCACCTTTCGAGCGCGGACCCCAAGCTGGTCGGCGAAAGCGCCCGCAAGATCGGGCGCACCAATTACGATGTCGCCGACCAGCTCGCCAACCTCGGGATGGAGGCGATCCACCCGCGCGCGGGCCGCGAATTGCGGCGCGCCGAGATCGCGCTGCGGGTGCGCAACACCTTCGATCGCGAGGACGAAGGCACTTTGATCTGCGGCGACTATGTCTCCGACGAGCCGCGCGTCGAGATCGTGACCGGCCGCCGTTCGCTGTTCGCGCTCCAGTTCTTCGAGCAGGATATGGTCGGCGAGAAGGGCTATGACGCCGCGATCCTCGATTGCCTGGCACGGCACAAGGCGTGGATCGTCAGCAAGTCGTCCAACGCCAACACGATCACCCACCATCTTTCGACCAATGCGACCATCATCCGGCAGGTGATCGAGGATCTCGAGGGCCGCTATCCGAGCGCCACGGTGACGGCGCGGGCGGTATCGATGGTCTCGGTGATCGGCAGCGACATCAGTGCGCCGGGGCTCGTCGCGCAGGCGATGTCCGCACTGAGCGGCGCCGGCATCGTCGTCATCGGACTGCAGCACCAGATCCGCAACGTCGACGTCCAGTTCCTCGTCGAGAATGGCGACTTCGACCGCGCGGTTCAGGTGCTGCACGATGCCCTGATCGCCACGCCCCTCGCCGACGATTTCGGCGCCCTGGAAGCGGCATGATGCCGGGAAGGAATCGGCCGGCAGTCTCTACGCTCCGGCTGCCATGACTGCCGATGCTGGCCGCGACCGTCCCCGTTCGAAGCCTGCTGTTCGCCACCTTCATGCTGATGGCGGGCAGCGGATTCCTGTCGACCCTGCTCGCGGTCAGGCTCGAGGCCGCCGGCACGAGCGAGATGCTGGTCGCCGCCGTCGCCGCCGCCTATTTCCTTGGCCTGGCTGTCGGAGCGAGGCGGGTCGCGCGCGTGGTCCGGACGGTCGGGCACATCCGGGCGTTCGCGGCCTTCGTCTCGCTCTTCTCAGTCAGCGCCCTGTCCTACGCGATCGCCCAGGATCCCGCCTTCTGGGCGGCGCTCCGGTTCGTCGACGGGCTGTGCATGGCGGGCGTGTTCGTCTGCCTGGAAAGCTGGCTCAACGAGCGGGCGGAGACGACCACGCGCGGCGCCGTGCTCGCCGCCTATATGATCTTTCTCTACAGCGGGCAGGCGGTCGGGCAGTTCCTGCTGAACCTGAGCTCGGCCAAACCCTCGATGCCGTTCCTGGCGGCGTCGATCCTGCTGTCGCTGACTGTGATTCCGGTCGTCCTCACCCGGATTCCGCAGCCCGAGCTGGGCGACGAGACGCCACTTTCGATGCGGGGCCTCTATCGCGCTTCGCCGCTCGGCATCGTCGGCGCCGCCGGAACCGGGCTCATTCTCGGCGCCTTCTACGGGCTTGGCGCGGTCTATGCGCGTCGGGTCGGCCTCAGTCTTGCCGACACGGCGCTGTTCATGAGCGCCGCAATCCTGGGCGGCGTGCTGCTGCAATGGCCGCTCGGCTTGCTGTCGGACCGGTTCGACCGGCGCCGGGTGCTGGTCGCAGGTTTCGCGGGCACGGTGGCGATCGGCCTGGCGATCGCATCGATCGCGCCTCTGGGCGCACTGCTTATGGCGCTGGCAATAATGTTCGGCGGCCTGGCCTTTGCGCTCTATCCGCTCTGCGTCGCCCACACCAACGACCATCTCGATCCTTCGCGGCGCCTCGGCGCGAGCGGCGGCCTGGTGCTGATCTATTCGGCCGGCGCCGCGGTCGGCCCGCTCGCCGCGGCCTTGGCGATGACATGGGCCGGGCCGCCCGGGCTGTTCGTCTTCATCGGCCTGTGCGCCGGCGCGGTGGCCGCGTTCGGGATCTGGCGCCAGCTGGCCCGGCCGCCCGTGCCTGGCGATCTCCAGCTCCCCTTCCAGATGCTGCCGAGAACCACGCCCGCGTCGGCGATGCTCGACCCGCGGCAGTCGGAGACGGCGGGCGAGGAAGGAGGCGGCCATGACCGATCGTGAAGCAGCGATGGTGGAGCATGTCCCGGCAGGGTCGCCCAATCGCGTTCCGCCCCGGCTGGTGACGCGCGCGATCGCCGCCTCGGCGATCGGCAATGCGACCGAATGGTTCGATTACGGCATCTACGCTTATGGCGTCACCTATATCTCGGCGGCGCTGTTTCCGGGGGAGGCCGACCGCGCCATCCTGTTCGCGCTGGCGACCTTCGCCATCTCGTTCGTGGTGCGGCCGCTCGGCGGCTTGTTCTGGGGGCCGCTCGGCGATCGCTACGGGCGCAAATCGGTGCTCGCGACGACGATCATCATCATGTCCGCCGCCACCGCCGGCGTCGGGCTGATTCCTTCCTATGACGCGATCGGGTTCTGGGCACCCTTGCTGCTGGTCGTGCTGCGAATGGTGCAGGGATTCTCGACCGGCGGCGAATATGGCGGCGCCGCCACGTTCATGGCGGAATATGCGCCGGATCATCAGCGGGGCCTGTGCGGCAGCTTCCTCGAATTCGGCACGCTCGCAGGCTTCTCGCTCGGCGCGTTGCTGATGCTCACATTTTCGATGCTCCTGGGCGACCCCCGGATGCACGAATGGGGCTGGCGCCTGCCCTTCCTCGTTGCCGCGCCTTTGGGATTCATCGGCATGTATCTGCGATCCAGAATGGAGGACACGCCGGTGTTTCGCGAGGTCGAGCAGGCCGGGATGCGCGAACCGGGGACCAAGTCGGAACTTCGACATCTGATCGTCGGCCACTGGCCCCGGCTGCTGACGCTCGGCGGTCTGGTCGTCGCGCTGAATGTGGTGAACTATACCCTGCTCAGCTACATGCCGACCTATCTCGTGCGGCGGATCGGCCTCACCACGAACGAAGCGCTGCTGGTGCCGATCCTCGGCATGCTGTTCATGATGATTTTCGTTCCGCTCGCAGGCGCGCTCTCCGATCGCATTGGGCGCAAGCCGCTCTGGTGGGCGTCGCTGATCGCACTGTTCGTGCTGGCCGTTCCCCTGTTCCAATTGATGGCCACCGGCTTGCCGGGTGCCATCGTCGGCTTCGCGCTGCTGGGCCTATGTTATGTGCCGCAGCTCGCCACGATTTCCGCAACCTTTCCGGCGATGTTTCCGACCCCCGTGCGTTTCGCCGGCTTCGCGATCGCCTACAACATCTCCACATCGCTGTTCGGCGGCACTGCGCCGCTGGTGAATTCCTGGATGATCGGCGTGACCGGCGACGAACTGGTCCCGGCCTATTATATGATGGCCGCATGTGTTGTCGGCGCTATCGCCTTAGGCGCGGTTGTCGAAACGGCGGGGCACTCGCTGCGAGGCACCCAAATTCCCGGCCTTCCCGATCCAGACCCGGCGCCCAGCGCCGAGGGAATCGGCGTTGCAGCGGCCAGGTCCTATCCTAAACGCTCCATGCAAGGCCCAATTGCGACTGCAGGCACGCACGACAGCCGCCCGATGTCCGATGGGATTTCGTCGACAGGAGCGGCCCAAATGCAGGCCCAGGCCGAGAAATTCCGGACCGCGGCAAATCGAGCGAGGAACGCGGCGATTCGGGGGAGACTGCTCCAGCTGGCGCGGGACTATGACGAGGAAGCGGAAAATCTGCGACCGGCGCCTCAGGTGTCGGACCGATCCTGACTGGTCTTGCCGAAGGGAGTCCATGTGGCCACCTGGTTTGACGCGTCTGCCGGTTGAGGTGGCCCGGCGGCCTCGGACTCGAGGCACTGCCATTGCGCGAGCGTTGCTGCCCGTCGCTGGCTGTCGCTGGCGGTCAGGGTCAAGATCTCGATGGCCGCATAGGACGGAGCTCGTTGTACCCAGCCACGAGCGGTCAGGGGATTTTCTGGTTGAGCGAAGATGACAAGCATGGTGGATTACCATGCAATGCTGCTGGGCTAACGAGGTGTGCTGAATGCGCGACGCGGCTTCGAGGCCCAATCCGATCCTGGGATGGTGGCGCGGTCATATCGTGAATGCCGTCGATCATCGGGACGTCATCACCCGGGTTCACCTCGAGGCTGTCTGGTCCGGCCACTTCGCCTTCATGACAATTGCTTCCGCCGGCATCGCCATTCTCGGTCTTCTCCTGTCCTCGCCGGCCGTGGTGATAGGCGCAATGCTCATATCGCCGCTCATGGGCCCTATTATCGGCTTCGGATTCGGCCTTGCGGTGGTGGATCTGGCCGATATCAGGCGATCGCTCCTCACCGCCGGGGCCGGAATCCTGCTCGCGGTGCTGGTCTGCGCGTTCGTCGTGGCGATCTCTCCGCTCCAGACCGTGACGAGCGAGATCGCCGCGCGAACGCGCCCGAATCTATTCGATCTCGGCGTTGCGATCTTCTCCGGCCTTGCCGGCACCTACGCCATGATCCGAGGCCGCCATGGCGCGATCGTCGGCGTCGCGATCGCGGTTGCGTTGATGCCACCGCTGGCGGTTGTCGGCTTCGGGCTCGCGACACTCAATTATCCGATCTTCTGGGGCGCGTCCTTTCTCTTCCTCACCAACCTCATGGCGATCGGGCTCAGCGCGGCCGTGCTCGCGCGCTTCTACGGGTTCGGACGCCGTCTTTCTCCGCAACAGACCTGGCTGCAGATCGCCCTTGTCCTGGGCATCTTGGTCGCGCTCGCCGTTCCGCTGGGACTGGCGCTTCGGCAAATCGCCCTGGAGTCGGTTGTGTCCCGGCAATCGCACGACGTGATCGCCGCGCGCTTCGACGACCGCACGCGCGTCAGCCAGGTCAATATCGACTATGACGCGGAGCCCGTCCGGATCAGCGCTGTCGTGTTCACGCCAGAATATCGGGCCACGGCGGAACGTCAGGCGACGACCGCATTGGCGGCAGCCCTCGGGCGGCCAGTCGAAGTCAATATCGAACAGATTCGAATCGGCGATGCCAGCGCCGGCGCAACCCAGCTCGCGGCGGCACGAGGCGCCGCGTCAGACCGCAGCGCTACGCGAATTGCCGAGCGGCTCGCCTTGCTTGCGGGGGTGTCACCGGAGGTCGTCCTGCTCGACCGCGACCACAAGGTCGCGCGCGTTCGAGCCGCGCCGCTTCCAGGGGCGACTTTCCAGGCCTACCAACTGCTCGAGGCCAGGGTCACGGAAGGCGAGACGGACTGGTCGGTCTTGCTAATCCCGCCGGCGGGGGCGCTGCCTGACCTGCCGGTCCCGACCGATCCGCCCAGTCCGGATTTCGAGGCGGGATTGGCGACGATCGTCTGGGCCAGCCGACGACTCGAGCTGCCCGTCGATATATCCGGTGATGGCGCAGAGGACGTCGCCGCGCGCCTACGCGGCGCCAATGTTGATGCGCGCATTGTGGAGCCAACGGTAGGCCGGATAAGAATCATGTGGCGACCACCGCCCGAATAATCGCCAGTGGCTGCCTTCCATGCGGGGTGCGTTGAGTTGATTCGGCCTTCGCGACGGTTCTCGGCCGTTTGCATAGCTAGCCGTGCTGACGGCTTCGGGAATCTTGAGCGTATCGAAGTCCGAGAGCCGTGCCCCCGGGCGACCCCGACAGGACAGGCGACTCCGAGGCACGTAGCAAGGCACTTGCGCATTCGGCTCCGGTCGTGCGCCAATTCCCCCAAAAGCTCTACCGGACCGATTTCTCGAGCGTGTCTTTCGCCGGGATGCTCTGTTCGCCGGCATGTCCCTCGAGCAGATCGACGACGCTCGTGTCGCCGGATGCGAATACAGAGACGATGCGACACGGTTGGTCGCCGACGGCGACGTAAGCGTGGCCCATGCTGCTGTCGAAGTAGATGGAATCCCCGGCTTTGAGATAGGCCGGAGTGTAGGTGTCGGTATAGATTGCCAGCTCGCCTTCGATCACGAACACGAATTCCTCGCCATCGTGTCGGTGGAATTCACCGAATTCCTCGAGCGTGCGGGCGCGGACCTCGGCGACGATCGGGGTGATGGACTTCTTCAGGATATCGTACGCCTGGTAGAAATAGGTGCCGTTCCTCGACGACACCTTTTCGCCCCCGCCGGCGCGGGTGATGCTCCGGCGGCAGCTCGCCTCCGCCGGCGCGAACTGGTGCGTCGGGGAGCCGAAAAAGTCCGCGATGTTGAAGTCCAGTGCCAGGCTGATTCGCAGCAGCCGGTCGATGGTCAGCTCCGTCTTGTCGGTCTCGATCTTGGACAGGGTGGAAAGCGGCAGGCCGGTCTTCTCGCTGACCTGCGCGAGCGTCCAGCCACGCTCGGTCCTGAAGTTGCGAAGGGCCGCTCCGGGCCGCACCAGGGGGCCGATCTCCGGCTTGCGTTCGGACATGGACTTTCTCCCGAATGGTGACCGAGGCGATCTGCTCATGATCGCGCGCGACGTTCGCTTATGTAAGCATGAATGACCTCCTGGAGCATCGTCAACGGCACCGGGCCGGCGGCAAGCCCCGCGGCGTGGAACTCGCGCAGATCGAACCTGCTGCCCAGGGCGGCGCGCGCGCGGTTCCGAAGCCTCAGCCATTCGGCCTTGCCGATCATGTAACTGCAGGCCTGGCCCGGCCAGACGCAATAGCGCTCGACCTCGTTCGCCGCGAGCGGGCGCGGGATACCGTTGGTGGTCATCCACTCGATCACTTGCTCGCGCGACCAGCGCAGGCTGTTCACGCCGGTGTCCGCGACCAGCCGGCATGCGCGCAACAGGGTGGCGAGGACATAGCCGATCCGGCCGGCATCGTCGCCGTCATACAAGCCAAGCTCCTCGGCGAGCTGCTCCGCGTAGAGGGCCCAACCCTCGCCATAACCGGGAGTCCATAGCACGGTGCGGATCGCGGGCACGGCGGGACCTTCCAGCAGCAAGGCCTGTTGCAGGTGATGGCCGGGTTCGGTCTCATGGAAGACCGTCGAGGCGATCAGCCATCGCGGCCATGCCGCTGTGGTCGCCAGATTGACGAAGAACGTGCCCGGGCGGGAGCCGTCCAGGGAGGGATCCTCGTAATAAGCGGGAGGCGCTCCTCCCTCGAGCAGAGCTGGCACCCTGCGGATCTCGACCGGGATCCTGGGGAGGCTGCGGAAGGCGCGGGGTGCTTGCTCGCGGAAAGCCGCGATCCGGCCGTTGATGTCGGACAACAGCCGCGCGCGGCCCTCATCGTCGTCGGGATAGAGGAAACGCGGATCCGAATAGAGGGCCCCGATGCGCTCGGCCAAGGTGCCGGTCGTGAGGCCCTGCGCCCGCAGCAGGCGGTCCGCCTCGGCCGTCAGCTGCTGGACCAGGTCTCGCCCGATGGCGTGCACGGCGTCGGGAGAATGGGAGGTCGTGGTAGCGATCGAGAGGCTCGTCCTGTAATAGGCCTCGCCGCCGGGAAGCCGCCACACGCCGGCCTCGTGCGGCGCCCGGGGCTCGAGCGACGACAGTGCCTCGACCTGCCGATCGAGCGCCGGGACGATCATATCCGACCAGATCTGGCGCGCGCTGTCGTGGAAATGCAGGGGGAGCCTCGCGCTTTGCAGTCGCGTTCGTAAGGCGAGCAGGATGGGCGAGCGTTCCGGCGGCGCGTCGCGCAGGTCCGTCAGCTGCGCTTTCGTCCGGGCCAGGATGAAGTCGGGCGGGATGGCGCCCAGCTGCGCATCGTGGCGCAGCCGCTCCCGCTCCTGGTCGAGCGCGGTTGCGAAGGCGCGCATGCGGGACAATATGGCTTGTGCGTCCGAAATATCGGCCAGCGGATGCCGGCTCGCGAGGAATTCAGGGATCGACGAATAAGCGCCGCTCAGGTGCGAAAGGACGTAGGGTCTCGGCTCCACGGGAGACCCGTAGGTGAATCCACCGATCTCGCGCTCCGCCTGGAGGAAGTGGCGCACGGCCTCCAGATGGAGGTGGTCGTTGGGCGCGACGGCCGCGCCGTTTATCGCTTCCACCGCCGCCAGCTGATCGCGTGTTCGCGTCTTGGCCGCTTCGCAAGCGGCCAGCGACCGGTCGTCCAGCAACCATCTAAGCCGGCTTGAGGAATCGGTATCCAGGCCCAGCCGGGTGGCGAGCTCCGGCGAATGACGCACGCGCTCGTCCATCACGCGCTGCAGCAGCGCCCTGGACCTCGTCGCGCCTGTTGCAGCCCTGGCCGAGACCGCGCCCGCCAGTCCCAGGCCGCTGGCCACCATCCCGCGCATGACGTCGCGGCGACTGTGGAGAGCGCCATCGACCTTCATCACGCGGAGGTGCTCATTCATTCGCCGGCGCTTCGCTCGTCGGCCGGTGGGACATCGCCGACCGCGGCGGCCAGCGGCCGGACCTCGGTGACCAGCTGCACGAGGACCCGGCCGGGTTCTTCGAGGTGCATCATGTGCGCGGAATTCTCGAACCAGATCAGTTGTTTGCGAGGAGACCGGAGTCGCGAGAACCAATCCGCCGCGATGCTGGAGGGAGTTTGGTGGTCGTATTGTCCGGCGAAGATGAAGACCGGGCAGTCCAGGCGGCTCACGCTTCGCAAGTCCAGTTGCCACAGTTCCGGAAGGAGACGGGCGAGCGTGACCCCGGCCTGGCTGCGAGCCGCCAGATCGGCGTCGGAATAGAGGGGAGAGAGCCGCGCCGCGTTCTGCTCATAGTCGAGATCGGTACGGCCCCAGGTCAGCCCGCCATAATGGTTCACCCAGCGTCGCTGGGCGAGGATCTCCCGAGGCGTGACTGCGCGATCGGTCGGCGGGTAGGGAGCGATGGCCTGCAATTGAGCGATCGCCTCCTGGTTCGCGTCCGCACGAGCCTGATCGAGCGCCCACTCGTAGCCGACCCTCTCATTGGATTGTCCGTGGATGACCTGCCCCATGCCGATATAGGCATGAAGCCAGTCCGGGTGGCGCTGCGCGATGGCGAGGCCGATGACCGAGCCCCAGGAGTGACCGAGAACGAAGATCTTCGATTTGCCGTATCGGTCTCGCAGATGCGAGACGAGCTCCTCGCCATCCGATATCATGCGATCGACGGAGATCGTGGGGGTGACCGCAGACATGTCGTTCGCCGCAGCGGTCCTGCCCGCGCCGCGCTGGTCCCACTGCACGACCGTGAAGAAGTCTTCCCAAGCGGACTGATAGAGCCAGCTCGCCG
>Ga0299914_10002742_pt1 | contig 12240 bp, 8 predicted proteins | sample RVTome_10_FD_201361 | JGI IMG/M metagenome (GOLD analysis project Ga0299914, IMG submission 201361) | Soil microbial communities from uranium-contaminated site in the Upper Colorado River Basin, Wyoming, United States - RVT153D57 (version 2) ... | reverse complement strand
TGGTCGAGCCCGATCAGCCCCGAGCCCCAGCCCTCCTGGAAGATCGCGACCAGGATGCCGTAGGAGGCGGCGATCGCGAGCAGGTTGCAGACCGCGGCGAGCGCCGGCACGACGAGCGTCCGGAAGGCGAGGGTCAGGAGCACGAAGCTGAGCCCGACGATGATCGCGATCACGAGCGGCAGCTTGTCGCCGATCTTCGTCGCCAGGTCGATGTTCGCCGCCGTCGTCCCGCCGACGTAGGCGCGCGTGTTGGTGCCCTCGAGGGCGTTCGGGATCACGTCGTCGCGGAGCCGGTTGACGAGGTTGCGCGTGCGTTCGGCCGACGGGGCCGAGCCCGGCACGACGCTGAACGCGGCCGCGCTGCCATCCTGGTTCACGGTCGCCGGCGACACCGCCGCGACGTCGGCGGCGTTCGAGATGTCGCCCTCGAGGGTCATCAGCCGGGGGTCGGCGGCCCCCGCGGACCCACCCTCCTGCGCCGGCGGCCGGAGATCGACGGCGACCAGCAGCGGTCCGTTGAAGCCGACGCCGAACCCGCTGCGGAGCGCGTCATAGGACTCGCGGATCGTGCTCGACCTCGGCATCTGACCGTTGTCCTGGGCCCCGAGGCTGATCTGGGTAACGGGGATCGCGAGGACGATCAGGAGCAGGATCCCGACCCCGGCCGCGGGGACCGGATGGCGCCCGACCGCTCGCGCCCAGCGCGTCCACCCGCTCGGCGCCTCGCCGTCGGCGGGGTCCTCCGCCGACGCGTCACGGACGCGGAGCGCGTCGATCCGGCGCCCGAGCAGCGCGAGCCCCGCCGGCAGCAGGGTGAGCGCGGCGACGATCACGACCGCGACCGCGATCGCCGCCGAATAGCCGAGCTGGCGAACCTGGGGGATGCCGCCGAAGTAGAGGCAGAGCAGAGCGAGGATCACGGTGCCACCGGCGAAGAGCACCGCGCCGCCCGACGTGGCGACCGCCCGCGCCACCGCCTCGGGGACCGGATGACCGTCCTCGAGCAGGCGCCGGTAGCGGGTGACGATGAACAGCGAGTAGTCGACGCCGACCCCGAGCCCGAGCATGATCGCGAGCGTCGGCGCGATCGACGGGACCACCAGCACGGTGCCGACGACCCCGACGACCGCGAGCCCCGAGATCACCCCGACGAGCGCCGTGCCGATCGGCATCGCCATCGCCGCCACGGTCCCGATGACCAGGACGAGGACGATCATCGCCGCGACGATCCCGACGATCTCGCTCAACCGGGTGCTCGGTTGCGAGAGCTGCGTTCCGAGGTAGCCGCCGGCGGACACCTCGAGCCCGGCGTCCGACGCCGGGGCGGTCGAGTCGAAGATCTCGTTCGCCTGATCGTCGTCGATGTCCCCCGGACCGAGCGTGAGATAGGTCGAGACGATCGCGGTCGTTCCGTCCTGGCTGATCGCCCCGGCTCCCTGGTCGGAGAACGGGTCGACCGCCTGGCGCACGTACTCGTCCTCGTTCAGCGACTTGACCGTCGCCTCGATCGCCGCCTGGTTCGAGCTCGACGTGACGCTGCCGGAGGGAGCCTCGACGACGATCGGAATCGATCCGTTGGCCTGGCTCGGGAGCTCTCGCTCGAGCAGGTTCGTCGCCCGGGTCGAGTCCGAGCCGGGGATCGTCGTGTCGTCGCTGGTCGGCCGACCCGCCGCGTTGGCGAGCAGGACGATCGCAACCGTGAATACGAGCCAGGCCCCGACGACGATCCGTGGATGGCGGGTGACGAGGTGACCCAGCCGGTAGAGCGGACCAGTCATCGGCTCTCGAAGCGCATCGCGCTTACAACTCCAAGTGGTGTGGCGGTGAATGGGGGCATGTGGTCAAGCCGCCCGCGCGCCACCCTACCACCCGCTACCGTGGTATCGAGTCGAGATGAGCATCGCGGGGAGCCGGCACGAGGTGACGAGGCGGTGGCTGGCCGACGGCCGCCGGTTCGCGGTCGCGACGCTGATCGAGACGGTCGGGTCGGCGCCGCTCGATCCGGGGGCGACGATGCTGATCGGCGCCGACGGCGAGATCGAGGGGTCGGTCACCGGCGGCTGCGTCGAGGGAGCGCTGGTCGAGGAGGCTCGCGAGGTCCTCGGCGGCGGCGAGCCGCGGGTCCGCACCTACGGCATCTCCGATGACGAGGCGGCGGGAGTGGGGCTGATGTGCGGGGGGACCGTGCGGGTCTTCGTCGAGGCGCTCGACGAGGCCGCCGGTGGGGTCCTCGACCGGGCGCTGGCAGCGGTCGAGGACGGCCGGCCGGCGGCGATCGCGACCCTCCTCGACGGGCCACGGGCGGGGGAGCGGATGGCACTGGTCGACGAAGAGCTCGTCGGCGGCTTCGGGGTCGCCGAGTTGCTCGATCGGACCGTCGGTCGCGACCTGCGCGGGGCGCTCGACCAGGCGGTCACCGGCGTCCGCCGCTACGGCGCCGACGGCGCCGCGATGGGCTCGGACCTGCGCGTCTGCTTCCAGGCGCACTCGACGCCGCCCTCGATGGTCATCTTCGGCGCGATCGACTTCTCTGTCGCGACCGCCCGGCTGGCGCGCGAGCTCGGCTACCGGGTAACGATCGTCGACGCCCGCGAGCCGTTCATCAAGAGCCCGCGCTTCGCGGCCGCGGCCGAGGTCGCGGTCGATTGGCCCGACCGGTACCTGGAGACGCGCGAGCTCACCGAACGCGACGTCGTCCTCGTCTTCACCCACGACCCGAAGTTCGACCAGCCGGCGCTGACCGCCGCGCTCTCGTCGGGCGCCGGGTACGTAGGCGCCCTCGGCAGCCGCCGCACCCACGCGATGCGGGTCGAGCGGCTGCGCGAGGCCGGCGTAGCCGAGCCCGACATCGAGCGGATCGCCGCCCCGTGCGGCCTCGACCTCGGCGCCCGGACGCCGGCACAGACCGCGGTCTCGATCCTCGCCGAGGTGATCGCGCGGCAGAACGCGCGCGGCGGTGAGCGCCTCTCGGAGACCACGGGCGCGATCCACGACCGCCCGGCGGGACAGCTCCAGCACTGAGCCGCTCCGGCGCCCGCGTCGAGTTTGTTGCGCTCAGCGTGCATAAGTCGACGAGCGGCGGCGATGATGAGTCACTGGTCGAGCTGGGCGAACGAGCACTCGCGCGGATCCTTGTCGTCGCGCCAGCGGAGGATCTTCGCGCCGTGGCGGATCCGCCCGGCGCTGGTGTGGTCGAAGGTCACCTCGATCACGAGCTCCGGCCGCAGCGCGATCCACTCGAGGTCGCGGTCGGCGGCCCAGCGGCTCGGGTCGGCTGAGCCGCGCTCGCCGGTCTCGTAGGGCTCGAGCTTCGCCCGGAGCTCGCGCTTCTCCTTCGCCTTCAAGCCCGAGGTGTGACCGACCACGCGCAGCTCGCCGTCGTCGTAGAGCCCGAGGATCAGCGAGCCGACGGTCCCGTCCTCCTTGCCCGGGCGCCAGCCGACGATCACGGCGTCGATCGTGCGCAGGCGCTTGACCTTGACCATCCCCTTGCGCTCGCCGAAGCGGTAGGGGGCGTCGAGCAGCTTCGCGATCACCCCTTCCCCGTCCTGGAGCCACTCGGTCGCGCCCTCCGGCTCGCGGGCGAGCGGGGTGAGCTCGATCGACCCGGGGTCGGCGAATCCGGCGACCAACTCCTCGAGCGCCGCCCGCCGCTCGGCGAACGGCCGCTCGAGCAGCTCCTCCGAGTCCGCGGCCAGCAGGTCGAAGGCGCGGAATCCGGCCGGCGTGCGTTCGGCGAGCATCCGCACCCGCGACTCGGCAGGGTGGAGCCGGTTCTGGAGCGCGTCGAAGTCCTCGCGGCCGCCGTCGTCGAGGATCACCAGCTCGCCGTCGATCACGTACTCCCCGGACGGGAAGGCGAGCTCGGGGAAGTAGCGGCGCAGCGGCCGCTGACCGCGCGACTGGAGGTAGACGTCGTCGCCGTCGACGAAGGCGAGGGCGCGGAAGCCGTCGTACTTCGGCTCGTACGCCCAGCCCTCGTCGGCCGGCAGGGCCTTGCGCGACAGCGCGAGCTGGGGCTTGAGCGGGGGCTCGAGGGGCAGGGTCACGATCGCCTCACCGGCGATCGTAGTCGGGCGCACTCTGCGAGCATCGGCCGGTGATGGGCGCAGCGACCACGACCGCATCCGCTCCGCCGCGCGAATGCGACCTCGCCGTCGTCGGCGCGGGGATCGTCGGTCTCGCGGCGGCGCGCGAGCTCGCGCTCCGCCATCCCGGCGCCCGCGTCGCCGTGCTCGAGCGCGAGTCCCGGCTCGGCGCCCACCAGACCACCCACTCCTCGGGCGTGATCCACGCCGGCATCTACTACCGGCCGGGATCGCTCAAGGCTCGGCTCTGCGTCGCCGGCGCGCGCGAGCTCTACGGCTACTGCGACGAGCGCGGCATCCCGGCGCGGCGGGCGGGAAAGGTGATCGTCGCAGTGCGCCCGGAGGAGCTGCCGAGGCTCGACGAGCTCGAGCGCCGCGGGCGCGAGAACGGGGTGCCGGGCCTGCGACGGATCGGCCCCGACGACCTGGGCGAGATCGAGCCGCACGCCCGCGGGCTCGCCGCGCTCCACTCGCCGGCGACGGGGGTCGTCGACTTCGGCCGCGTCGCCGAGGCGTTCGCCTCCGACCTCACAGCCGGCGGCGGGACCGTCCACACCGGTTGCGCGGTGCGCACGACCCGCGCCGGCGAGGCAGGGATCGAGCTCGAGCACGCGGCCGGGACGACCCGGGCCCGGGCGGCGGTGCTCTGCGCCGGTGCCTGGTCGGACCGGCTCGCGGTCGCCGCCGGGGCGCCCGCCGACCCCCGGATCGTCCCCTTCCGCGGGGCGTTCCTGCGCCTGCGCGACGGGCGCAGCCACCTCGTCCGGACGAGCATCTACCCGGTGCCCGACCCGGAGCTGCCGTTCCTCGGCGTCCACCTCACCCGCGGGCTCGACGGCGAGGTCCACATGGGCCCGTCGGCGCTGATGGTCGGCGCCCGCGACGCCTACAGCCTGCGCTCCGTCGCCGGCCGCGACCTGCGCGAGACGCTCGCCTGGCCCGGCACCCGCCGGCTGCTGCGCCGGCACTGGCGCACGGCGCTCGCCGAGGTCCGCCGGGCGGCAAGCCGGCGGGCGATGGTCGCCGAGCTGCGGCGCTTCGTCCCCGAGCTCCGCACCGGCGACGTCGAGTTCGGCTTCGCCGGCGTCCGCGCACAGGCGCTCGCCCGCGACGGGACCCTGGTCGACGACTTCGTCGTCTCGCGCACCGAGCGCGCGGTGCACGTCCGCAACGCCCCGTCCCCGGCGGCGACCTCGGCGCTCGCGCTCGCCCGGCTGATCGCCGACGAGGTCGAGCCCGAGCTCGCCTAGCCCGGCTCCCGACCGCCTCATCTCAGTGTCCGCGCCGCGGTGCGGCGCCCTCGCTTCCATCCTCGACCTGAGACCAGGGTCGCGACGCGAACTAATCGATCAGCCGGCGCTCCATCCGGTTGACGGCCAGGCGCCAGAGCGCGATCGAGAACGCGATCAGGGCGAGCAGGCGCAGCGGGGCGTAGGCGTCGAACCCGAAGGCGGCGCCGCGAACGAGCTCGACGAGCTGGTAGAGCGGGTTGACCTGGGCCGCGATCTGGAAGCCCTGCGGCAGCTGGTCGATCGGGAAGAACGTCCCGGCGACCAGGAACAGCGGCGTGATCACGAGCGTGGTGACGTAGTTGAAGTGGTCGATCTTGCCGACGATCGCCGCCATCGTGATCCCGAAGGCGGCGAAGCCGAGCGCGGTGGCGAACGCGAACAGCGGAACGAGCAGCATCGCCGGCTTCGGGTCGAGCCCGAACGCCATCGTCACGATCAGCGGGAAGCAGCCGAAGACGCTCGCGCGCATGCCCATCCACAGCATCTCGGCGGTGACGAGCTCCTCGACGTCGACCGGCGCGGCGAGGATCGCGTCGTAGGTCTGCTGGAAGCGGTGCTTGACGAAGGTCCCGAACATCGCCGGCAGGGCGCTGGCGAAGATCACCGCCGTGGCGACCATCCCGGTGCCGACGAACTCGACGTACGGCAGCCCGTCGACCCCGCTGACGATCGTCGCCCCGAGGCCGAGGCCGAAGGCGAGCAGGTAGACGACCGGCTCGAGCGTGCTCGAGAACGCGGTCGCCTTCCAGAAGGTGCGGAAGTTGGCGATCTCGCGGCTCATCACGCCGGCGATCGCGGCCGGCTCGAGCCGGTGCATCGTCGCGCTACGGCGCCGGAAGCGCCCGTTGCCCCGTCCCTGCCGGCCTGGGCTGACCGCCTCCGCCTCCACGGCTACTCAGCCTCCTCTCCGGTCAGCAGGACGAAGACGTCCTCGAGCGAGGCCGCGCGACGAACGGCGTCGTCCGGGACGACGCCGTTCTCGGCCGACTCGGCGCCGACGATCGCGACCGCCGGCCCGGCCGGGCGGACGCGGAGGCCGGCGGCCTCGGCCGTCCCCCGAACCTCCGCCAGCCGCTCGGGCGGGGCGTAGACCTCGGCGGTCTCGCGCCCGGCGTGGCTTGCGATCAGCTCCGTCGGACGGCCGCGGGCGATGATCCGGCCGGCTGTCATCAATGCGACCTCGTCGGCGAGCCGCTCGGCCTCCTCGATGTAGTGGGTCGACATCAGGATCGTCGTCCCCTCGGCGCGCAGGGCGTCGATCAGGCTCCAGATCTGCGTCCGGATCTGCGGGTCGAGCCCGACGGTCGGCTCGTCGAGGAGGACGAGCCGGGGACCGTGGATCAGGCCCCGCGCGATCAGCAGCCGGCGCCGCATCCCGCCGGAGAGGGCGTCGACGGCGTCGGCGCGGCGCTCGCGCAGGCGGGCGAGGTCGAGGGCGCGGTCGACCGCAGCACCGACGTCCGGCACCCGATAGAGGCGGGCGAAGACGGCGAGGTTCTCCTCGACGGTCACGTCGACGTCGAGGTTGTCGAGCTGGGGCACGACGCCCATCGTCGCGCGGGCGCTCTTCGACTGGCCCGGGAGCTCGAAGCCGAGCACGCCGATCTCGCCCTCGTCGGCGATCGCCTGCCCGGTCAGCAGCCGCATCGTCGTCGACTTGCCGGCACCGTTCGGCCCGAGCAGGCCGAGGCAGGTTCCCGCGGGCACGTCGAGGTCGAGGTGGTCGACGGCGGTGATCGGGCCGAAGCGCTTGACCACGCCACGGAGCTGGATCGCGGGAATCATCCCGCTCTTCTATAGCGGACTCGGATCATCCGGCCCTCGTCGAGACCGCCGAACAGCCCCGAAGTCATCGCCTCCGGCGCGGACGCGAGCGTTGACTCGGGGCGCGCCCAGCGCCTATGCTCGCTCCGTGCGGGGGCTCCTGCGCGGCCGACTGACCTACGCGAACGTGATGTCGACGATCGCCGTGTTCGGCGTGCTCGCCGGCGGCGGCGCCTACGCGGCGAGCAAGATCGGCGCCAAGGACATCAAGCGCAACGCCGTCCGCTCGAAGCAGATCAAGAACCGGGCGGTCGCCGAGCGCGACCTCAACCGCAGCAGCGTCGGTCGCAGGTTCGGCGCCGGGCTCTACTTCGGGCAGGCGCTCGACCACGGACCGATCTCCCCGAACACGGGCTCGTTCAGCAGCGTTCCGATCATCGGCGAGATCGACTTCGACTCCAGCCTCGACCGCGAGGGCGGCCCGTTCGTGCTCCTGCCGCCGATCCCGGTTAGGGCGCGTGACCTGCGCTTCGAGACCCTGACGCCGGTCGAGCGGTCGATCGAATTGCAGGTGCTGAAGCTCGGTGCGTTCGTTGACACCCCAGTGCTCCGCTGCCGGCTCGGCGCGGGCGAGACCTCGTGCCGGAATCGCGGCCGCTCGGCGGTTTTCGGGCTCGACGACCGGCTCGGCGTCGGACTCGACGTCCCGATCGCCCCGGGGACGCTCGGCCAGCGCAGCTACGCCTACTCGCTGCGGCTCGTCCCCGGCTGATGACGCGCACTCGCCGCCGGGACCGGCCTCCGGTCGGAGTTGAGCTTGTGCTCCTCGGTGGCGTCCAATCTCAACCTCAGCCACCGCCGAGCCGCCGCGGGATCGGCTCGACCCCGTCGGCCCGCCCGGCGACCGAGACCGTGCGCTCGTACGACGCCTGGAGGGTCGCCGGGTCGCCCTGCCCGGCCTCGAGCGCGTCGCCGACCGGCAGCACCGTGTAGTCGGGCTGGTTGACGAACACCGGCGCGTAGCGCACCCGCTCGACCCGGTCGCCGTCGCCGTCGACGACCAGGGTGAGCAACCCGACGAGCCCGTCCTGCGAGGCCTCGGCGCAGCAGGCGGCGCTCTGGTTCGAGATCAGGTTGCCGACGCTGAACAGGACCGGCTTGCCGGCGATCCGCTCGATCGGCTGGACGACGTGGGGCCCGTGGCCGACGATCGCGGTGATCTCGTCGGCGCGCGCGAGGCGGCGCGCGAAGCGGCGAACCTCGTCGCTGGGCTCCGAGGAGTACTCGGGAGCGATCTGCGACGCCCAGTGCATCGTCACGATCACGGCGTCCGCGCCGCGCTCGCGCGCCCGGCGCGCGTCCTCGATCACCGGGCCGGGCTCGGTGGCGACGTTCACCGAGTACGGCTCCGGCAGCGGGATCCCGTTGGTGTCGGTCGTGTAGGAGACGAGTGCCACCTTCAGCCCCTGTGTCTCGAGCATCAGCGTCCGCCGCTGCGCTCGGCGCGACCGATACGAGCCGGACTGCTCGACCCCGGCGCCGCGCAGGGTCCCGATCGTCGCGTCTACCCCGTCCTGGCCGAGGTCGAGGGTGTGGTTGGAGGCGGTGTCGCACGCCTCCCAGCCGGTCGCGGCGACCGCGTCGGCGAGCTCCGGCGGCGCGTTGAAGAGCGGATAGCCCGACACCGGCGCATCCGGGGAGATCGGGGTCTCGACGTGGCAGATCGCGAGCTCCGGCCGGGCGACGTATGGCCGCAGCTCGGCGAGCATCGGCTCGAAGTCGTAGCTCGCGCCCCCGCCGAGCGCCAGCGCCCGGGCGTACACCGGCGAGTGGATCAGCAGGTCGCCGCTGAACGAGATCCGGGCCCGGACCGGCTCGGCCTCGAGCTCCTGCGCGCGCCGCTCCCCGGCCGTCCGCGGCTCCTCGTCGTCGGCGGCCTCGCCGGCGCCGCGGACGGCGAGGACGACCGCGAGGGCGACCGCGACGAGCGCCGCGAGCGCGGCGATCCGGCGCCGCCAGTAGGTCGCTGGACTCGCGTCCATCCGCCCATTGAACCAGCGCCTGCGGTGGAGTACAGTCCTCGGGCCATGATGAGAGGAAGTCGGATCGGGGCCGGCTTGATCGCATTTCTCGCTTGCTTGGCGCTCTCGGCGCAGGCAGGCGCCGCGCCGAGGATCGCGGGGACGTTCGACGTCTCCGGTCAGCCCGGGCAGCTCGCGCTCGGCCCCGACGGCAACGTCTGGGTGGCGCTCGACAACGGCAACGTCGCCCGGGTGCTGCCGAACGGCACCGTGACCGAGTTCGCCGTCGCCGCCCCGGCCGGGATCGTCGCCGGACCCGACGGCAACCTCTGGGTGACGCGCAACGGCGGCGTCGCCAGCTTCTCGCCGGAGGACCCGGAGGGGACGGTCGAGGCGTTCAACATCCCGGACATCGCATCGCCGCAGTCGATCACCAGGGGTCCCGGCGGGAACCTGTGGACCGCGAGCGGCGACAAGCTGTTCAAGATCCCGCCCGCCGCGCCGCTCGACTTCGAGGACTTCACGATCCCCGACCTGGCGGCCCGCGGCATCGCCGCCAGCCGCGGCAACCTCTTCATCGCCGACTTCTTCGGCGTCAGCGAGGGCCGGATCGTCCGGGTTACGCCGACCGGCACGCCGACGTTCTTCCCCGTCGGCGGCAACGGCCCGCAGCAGGTCGCCGCCGGCCCGAACGGGCAGGTCGCCTACACGAACCAGGGCACGGTCCCGCAGACCGTCGGCCGGATCACGCCCAAGGGCCAGGTCCGCAAGACCAACACGCCGGAGACCGACCCGTTCGGGATCGCGCTCGGCACCGACGGCGCCTACTGGGTGGCCGAGTTCCTCACCAACCGCGTCGGCCGTCTGACTCCGGCCGGCAAGTACCGCAACCCGGGCAAGCTCGGCCTGCCGGCCGGCGCCGGTGCGAGGCACCTGGCCCGAGGGGCCAGGAACACCCTCTGGGTCTCACTCGAGACCGCGCAGAAGATCGCCCGGATCCGCGGCGTCGACCCGCAGACGAAGATCACCAAGGGCCCGAAGGGCACGGTGCAGGCGAAGGGCTCGAAGACCAAGGTGCGGTTCAAGTTCCGCTCGCCGGGGGTCTCGGGCCTCAAGTTCCGGTGCGCGCTCAAGGGCCCCGGCAAGAAGGCGAAGTTCCGCCGCTGCAAGTCGGCGAAGAAGTACCGGCTCCGGCCGGGGGGATACCGCTTCTCCGTTCGCGCTCAGGGGATCGGCCGGCCGGACCCCTCGCCGGCGAAGCGCAAGTTCCGGATCGTCCGCTGACCCGGACGCCCGCGGCGTGTCGCGGGCCGCTCGTCGGGTAGGTTGAGGCGCGGTGGAAGCGGCGACGACGGAGCGCCCGGCGCGGCCGGCCGAGGGCCAGCCCGCCTCGTCGTTCGCAAAGTCGCTGTTCTGCGGTCAGATCCACGAGGAGATGGTGTTCCCGTGGCCGGAGCCCGATCCCGACGAGCAGCTCCGGGTGCGTGAGCTCGTCGCCGCGATCGACCGGATCGCCGAGGACTACGACCCACGCGAGGCCGAGCGCAACCGCTGGGTCGGCGACGCGACGATCCGCAGGCTCGGCGAGGCCGGCCTCTGCGGTCTCCACGTGCCGGAGCGATACGGCGGCCAGGGCCTCAGCCAGACCGCCTACGCGCGCGTGTTCGAGGCGATCGCCAGGGTCGACGCGACCCTCTCGGTCGTGCTCGGGGTCCACCAGTCGATCGGCTACCGCGGGATCGAGCTCTTCGGCACCGACGAGCAGAAGGAGCGCTTCCTGCCCGACCTCGCCGCCGGTCGCCGCCTTGCCGGCTTCGCCCTCACCGAGCCGGAGGCCGGGTCGGACGCCTGGAGCATCCGCTCGCGAGCTGTGCGCCAGGCAGACGGCTCATGGGTTCTGAACGGCGAGAAGCGCTACATCGGCAACGGGTCCGTGGGCGACGTGTTCACGACCTTCGCCCGCTGCGAGGTCGATGGGAAGGACCGGCACGTCGCGCTGATCGTCGAGCGCGGGATGAAGGGGTTCGACGTCGGCGACCGCCACGACACGATGGGGCTGCGGGCGAACGACCTCCGCCGCCTCTACTTCAACGACGTCCTGGTCCCGGCGGAGAACGTGCTCGGGGAGCCCGGCGAAGGCTTCGCGATCGCGATGGACGTCCTCAACAGCGGCAGGATCAGCCTCGGCACCGGCTCGGTCGGGGCGACCAAGATGTTGCTCGACGACGCCATCGACCACGTCACCGAGCGGCGCCAGTTCGGCGCGCCGCTCGCCGACCTCGAGCTGGTCCAGGAGAAGGTCGGCTGGATGGTCTCCTACCTGTTCGGGCTCGAGTCGATGTGCTACCTGACCTGCGGCCTGGTCGACGCCGGGGTCCCCGACTACTCGCTCGAGTCGGCGATCTGCAAGGTCGCCGGCACCGAGTTCCTCTGGTACGCGGCCAACCGCGTGCTCCAGCTCAAGGGCGGGCAGGGCTACATGCGCACCGAGCCGGACGAGAAGGTGCTGCGCGACATCCGCATCTTCCCGATCTTCGAAGGGGCGAACGACGTCCTGCGGTCGTTCGTGGCGCTCACGGGCCTGAAGCCGGTCGGCGAGGAGCTCGCCGGGCTCGGGGAGATCGGCCTCTCAGACCCGATCGGCTCGCTCGGAGTCCTGATCGAGTACGTCGGCGGCCGGATCCAGCGCGAGGTTCGGCCCGAGCGGCTGACGATGGCGCATCCCGAGCTCGCGTCGCAGGCCGACTCGGTCTCCGACCAGGTCGGCCGGCTGCGCGACGTCTCCGAGCGCCTGCTTCGCGAGCATCGCCAGGGCGTCGTCGCCCGCGGCCTCGACCACAAGCGGATCGCCGACTCGATCGCCGACGTCTTTGCCCAGATCGCGGTGCTCTCGCGGGTCACGGCGATCTTCGCCGACCAGGGCGTCGAGCCCTCGGGCCAGGAGCGCTACATCGCCGAGACCTTCTGCGCCCGCGCGGCCGACCGCGTCCACAGCCGCCTCGACCAGACCGAGTCGAACGACGACGAGCGGATCATCGCGATCGCCAAGCTCGCCTACAAGCGCGGCGAGTACGG
>Ga0299914_10002741_pt1 | contig 12242 bp, 11 predicted proteins | sample RVTome_10_FD_201361 | JGI IMG/M metagenome (GOLD analysis project Ga0299914, IMG submission 201361) | Soil microbial communities from uranium-contaminated site in the Upper Colorado River Basin, Wyoming, United States - RVT153D57 (version 2) ... | reverse complement strand
CCGGCAGCGGACGCGCAGTGCACCGGGATCCGGGATGTCGTCCGCCGTGACGACCCACGGCCCCATCGGGCAGAAGGTGTCCAGGCTCTTCGCACGGATCCACTGTCCATCGAGCACCTGCAGATCGCGCGCCGACACGTCATTCAGACAGCTGTAGCCGAGGACATGGTCGAGCGCGTGGTCGACCGATACGTTGCGGGCCGTCCGACCGATGACGACGGCGAGCTCGGCTTCATGGTCCACCTGCGTCGCGAGAGCAGCCGACCAGCTGACGATCCCGCCGTCCCCGATCAGGGAGCTCGGAAACTTGGCAAACACCAGCGGCGCCCCGGGCAGCACGGCCGCCTCTTCGGCCGCGTGCTCGCGGTAGTTCCTGCCCACCGCGACGATCTTTCCCGGACGAATGACCGGCGGGAGCAGGCGCAGCGTGGCGATCGGCCTCGCGCCCCCCTCCGCGCCCGCGCCAAGCGCCGCCCGGAGGTGGGCGAGGTTCGGGGCGACGTCGTCGAGCAGGCGCGTCATCGTCCACGGACCGTCCCGCATCAGGTCCGTCACGTCCACGACGGTGTCGTCGGTGATCGCAACGGCGAGGCGGTCGGTGCCGCCGTCGCCTTGGTAGCTCAGCAAACGCACGCAGCGCCCCTCCCCGTCACTTCGCGCCTCGGACGCCGCCGTCCACGAACATGCCGGATCCCAGGACGAACCGGGACTCATCGGAGGCGAGGAACAGCGCGGCCGCCGCGACGTCCTCGGGCCTCCCGAGGTCGCCGGTCAGCTGCCGTCGACGGAGCGTCTCGAGGCCCTCGACCGGGTCGTCATAACTTTCCTCCAGGTATCGGTCGACGAAGGGCGTGTGAATCGTCCCCGGCAGCAGCGCGTTCACCCGGATCCCGTGCTCGGCGTAGTCGGCCTGCATCTGCCGGGTCAGCGACAGCACCGCACCTTTCGACGCCGCGTACGACGCCCGGCGTGCGAGGCCAATCTCCGCGATCGTCGAGGACATGTTGATGATCGAGCCCCTGTGGGCCGCCACCATCACCGGGAGCACGGAGCGCGCGACGAGGAACACGCCGCGGACGTTCACGGCCATCACCCGCTCCCACAGCTCGAGAGACGTCTCCTCGACGGTCCCGACGCCGGCGATCCCCGCGTTGTTGAACAGCACGTCGATCCGCCCCCAGGCCTCGACGATCCCGGCGACCGCCGAGTCGCACGAGTCCGGGTCCGTGACGTCAAGCGCCACCGCGAGCGCCGCGCCCGGTCGACCCCCGGCCGCTGTTGCCAGGCGAACCGTCTCGGTCGCTGCGTCCGTGTCGATATCGGCGACCGCGACGCGCGCCCCCTCCTCGGCGAATCGGACGCATGTCGCGCGGCCGATCCCGCTCCCGCCACCGGTGACGAGGCAGACGCGGTCGGCCAGGCGGCCGCTCACGACACGCCCCCGACGCCGGCAACGTCGGCGGCCGTGGGAACGCCGTGACCTTCGGAGGCTTCGGTCCAGGCGGGCCCGTCGGGAAACGCGAACCGGGCGAGAGACTCGGGCTTCATCGTGATGCTGTAGCCCGGAGCCTCCGGGACGAGGTAGCGGCCGCCGCGTACGCGGACCGGATCGACGAAGTGCTCGTGCAGGTGGTCGACATATTCGATAATCCGGCCGTCGACGGACCCGCTGACCGCGACAAAGTCGAACATGGACAGGTGCTGGACGTACTCGCACAGTCCGACGCCGCCGGCATGCGGGCAGACGGGGACGCCGAACTTCGCAGCCAGCAGGAGGACCGCGAGGACCTCGTTCACCCCACCCAGGCGGCAGGAGTCGATCTGGCAGTAGCCGATCGCGCGCGCCTGGAAGAGCTGCTTGAACATCACCCGATTGTGGCAGTGCTCGCCCGTCGCCACGCCGATGCCGTACGGCTCGAGCGCTTTCGCGATCCGAGCGTGGCCGAGAATGTCGTCGGGACTGGTGGGCTCCTCGATCCAGACCGGCCGGAACGGCGCGAGCGCGTCCATCGCCCGGATTGCTTCGTCAACGTCCCACGCCTGGTTGGCGTCGACCATCAGCGCGAGGTCTTCGCCGATCTCCTCGCGAAGGATCTGCGCCCGGCGAACGTCGTCGTCGAGATTCGCGCCGACCTTGAGCTTGAAGTGAGTCCAGCCCGCGGCGACGCCCGCGCGCGCGAGCTGGCGGAGCTTGCCATCCGGGTAGCCGAGCCAGCCGCTCGAGGTCGTGTAGGCCGGATAGCCAGTGGCGCGCAGCTCCGCCTCGCGAGCTGCACGACCGTCCTGGCCCCGCCGGAGGATCTCGAGCGCCTCGGCGGGCGAGAGCGCGTCGGAGATGTGGCGGAAGGGGATGGCGCGCACGATCTCTTCGGGCTGCAGTTCGACAAGGAACTTCCACAGCGGCAGCCCGGCGCGCTTCGCGAGCAGATCCCAGACCGCGTTCACGATCGCCGCGGTCGCGAGGTGGATCACGCCCTTCTCGGGACCGACCCAGCGCAGCTGGCCGTCCGAGACGAGGTCCATCCAGAACGCGCCCGGGTCAGCGCGGATGTCAGTGAGTCGTCGGTCGAGGACGAATGGCGCCAGGGACTGCACGGCCGCGACGCACAGCTCGTTGCCGCGCCCCGTCGTGAACGTCAGGCCGTGACCCTCGATCCCGTCACCGGCGTCGGTCGTGAGCACCACGTACGTCGCCGAATAGTCGGGCGCCCGGTTGATCGCATCAGAACCGTCCAGCGTGTGCGACGTGGGAAACCGGATGTCGCGCACGCTCAGGTGGGTAATGGTCGGCAAGGTCGACTCCGTGTGTTATGACGCGAGCGAACGCGGGGTGCCAGGAGGAGGAGTCACCCGGCACCCCGGTGTCCCAAGGGTTACTTGAAGTCTGCGACCGTGTCCTTGGTCACGATCGCGGTGCCGGTATCGACGTTGGCTTCGACCGCCTCGCCGAGAACGGCCTTCAGGACGGTATCGACGCCCAGCTCGCCCATCTTGGCCGGGAACTGCGCGACGCTTGCGTCCTCGGTGCCCGACTCGATCGCCGCCAGCTCGTCGGGCGAGGCGTCGAAGCCCACCACGATGATGCTGTCCGGCGAGCGATTGGCGTTCGCGATCGCCTCGAGCGCGCCGATGATCGGCGGCCCACATGCCCCATAGATCGCCTTGACATCCGGGTTGGCGGTGAGGATCGCCTCCGCGGCGTCCTGGCCCTTGACCTGGTCGCAGTCCGTCGGGAGCTGCTGCACGATCGTGACGTCGAGACCGTCGAGCCCCTCGATCATGCCGTCGACCCGCGCGTCGAGCGCCGGGACGCCGGCGACGCCCTCGAGCACGGCGAGCGTGTCGCCGGCCGCGAGCTGGTCCTTGAGCCACTGCCCGGCGAGCACGCCGCCGGCGTAGTTGTCGGTCGCGACGACCGCACTCTTGCCGTCCCAGTCCGGCAGGTCGTTGTCGATCAGGACGATCTTGACGCCCGCCTCAATTGCAGCATCGAGCGCCGGCTGCACCTGCGGTCCGGTCGGTGTGACCGCGATCCCCTGCACACCCTGCGCGACCATGGACTCGATGATGGCGATCTGACCCTCATGGTCGTCGCCCGCCGTGCCCTGGCCGGTGATGAGCTCGACCTCCGGATGGCCGGCGGCCCATTCCTTGGCCGCGTCCTCGATCGTGAAGAAGAAGTCGACCGGGAACTTCGTGATCAGCCCGATCTTGATCTTGTCATCCGTCGACGGCGGGGGCGCTTCGCTGGCCGCCGCGCTGGGCGGGGCGCTCGACGACGTCGGACTGGCCTCGCCGGAACATGCCGCCACCGAGCCGAGCAGCCCGAGGACGAGCAGGAATCGCAGTGATCTCATCGTCGCTCCTCTGTGAGCATTCCAACAACCTCGAAAGGTCCACCATTTCGCGTGGGCTCCGCACCACAACCGTCGTCATCGACTCACGCGTCACCTCCCACGATCAGCGAGACGATGCGCGGCTGGTTCTCGCGGGTCGGGATGGCCTCGCCCACGACCCGACCCCGGCGCATGACGATCGCCCGGTCGGCCACCTCGATGACGTGGTCAAGGGCGTGTGAGATCACGAGGACCGCTTTGCCCTGGTCCCGGAGCCGTACGATGAGGTCGAGGACGCTGCGGGACTCGCGGGCGCCGAGCGCGGCCGTGGGCTCGTCGAGGATCACGACGCGCGAAGCGAACGCCGCCGCGCGTGCAACCGACACGGCCTGGCGCTGACCGCCCGACATGAGGCCGACCATCACCCCCGCCGCCGGGAGCGTGACGCGCAGGTCGTCGAGGACGGCCCTGGTGGCGCTCTGCATTTCGCGCGGGCGAAGCACCCGGAGCCAGCGTGGCAGCCAGCTCGGGCTGGCCAGCTCCCGGCCGGCATAGAAGTTGGCGGCTGGATCGAGGTTGTCGAACAGGGCAAGATCCTGGTAGACAGTCTCGATCCCGACGGTTCGTGCGGTTGCGGGCGAGTCGATCCGGACCGGGATACCGTCCATCTCGATGACGCCGGCATCGAGCCGGTGGACCCCGGCGAGACACTTGATCAACGTGGACTTGCCGGCCCCGTTGTCGCCGAGCAGCGCCAACACCTCTCCGGCGCGGACGGCGAGTGAGACATGGTCGAGAGCGATGACCCCGCCGAAGCGCTTGACCGCATCGGTCACCGCGATTACGGGCGCCGACCCGGAATCGCGAGGTGTGTCGACGGCCGGCGCGGTCATGGGAGCGCCTGCATGAGCCGGAAACGCTGCTCCAGCTGGGTGCGGATCACGTCAGCCTCGACTGCGAGGACGATCACCACGCCGATGACCATGGGCTGGAAGAACGAGTCGACGTTCAGGAGGTTCATCCCGTTCCTGATGACGCCGATCATCAGTGCGCCGACGATGGCGTTGCCGACGTGGCCGCGCCCGCCAAGGAAGCTGGCTCCGCCGATGATCACCGCCGCGATCGCATCAAGCTCCGCGAGGCTGCCGAAGGTCGGGGCTCCGGCGCCGGTCCGGCCGGCCGTCAGCAGGGCGCCGACGCCGGCCATCAGCCCGCTGAGTACATAGACCGAAACGAGGGTCGCACCGACCGGGATGCCGACGCGGCGTGCCGCCTCGGGGTTGCCGCCGACGGCGTAGATCCAGCGACCCCAGACCATCCGGGTGGTCAGCACGAGGGCTCCCAACGCGATCCCGCCCACGACAAGCGTCGACACCGGGAGCCAGCCGAACAGGATCTGGCCACCGATCACGCGGATCGGGTCCGGCATCCCCTGGATCGGCTGCCCATCCGAGAGCCACAGGGCGAGCCCGCGCGCGACACTCAGCGTGGCGAGCGTGATGATGAACGGGTGCGGCAGCCGGCCGTACACGTAGACGATGCCGTTCACGGCCCCGACGGCGGCGCCCGTGGCCAGCATCACGACGATGACGATCGGCGTCGGGAGGCCGGCGGTGACCGCCAGCGCACCGGTCACCGTCCCGAGGGCAAGGGTCGAGCCGACCGACAGGTCGATCCCGCGCGTGACGATCACGAGCAGCTGCCCGATGGCGAGGACGCAGATCACGGCGGATTGGGCGAGCAGGTTGCCGATGTTCCGAGAACTCGCGAAGGCCGGGGTGAGCTGGCTCAGGACGACGATCAGGATCAGGAGCCCGATCGCGGGGCCGACGCGCAGGAACACGAGACCCGCCTCGAGCACGCCGAACCGCCTGCTGGGCGGCCGCTCTGGGCCGACTTCGCCCTCTGGCGTGTCATCCGATGTCACATGTGGTTCGTATGACGAATCATCCGACAACGAGCCGGGTCTCGACGGTACCGGCGTGCTCATCGGCGAACAGTACCTCCTTGAGAGATCCGATGTCTAGTCCTAGATTTCACGTCGAACGTCGGGTATCTTTTCAGCTGAAGTCCGATTGTTGAGGTCGCCATGTCGGCACCCCGAACCGAAGCTGCCATCCAGAACATGCGTGCGATGATCGCCACCGGGCGGTTGAGCCCGGGTGAGCGACTGCCGGCCGAGGCAGAGCTGGCGACGCTGGTCGGTGCCTCGCGCAACACGGTTCGGGAGGCGGTCCGCGCCCTCGTCACCGCCCGCGTGCTCGATGTCCGTCGGGGCGACGGGACCTATGTCACGAGCCTGCGGCCCGAGCTGCTCCTCGAGGGCATCACTGCTGCTGTCGAGCTGATGCATGAGGGCTTCTCGCTCGAGCTGATCGCCGTGCGGCGCATCCTCGAACCGGCGGCCACGCGGCTATCAGCCGAGCGGATGGACGATGCGACACTCGCCGAACTCGAGCGGCTGGTCGAGGCGGTGGAGCAGGCAAGCTCGCAGGCCGAGCGGATTCCGTTCGACGCCGAGTTCCACGCCCTGGTGGCTCGCCGATCGGACAACGCGACGCTCGCCTCGATGCTGGCCGCCGTGTCAAGCCGGACGCTCCGCGCCAGGGCGTGGCGCGGCATCGTCGACGAGAACGCTGCGTCGCGCACGGTGACCCAGCATCGGGAGATCCTCGAGGCGCTCGCGGCACGCGACCCGGACCGCGCGGAGGCCGCGGCGCTGCTTCACGTCGCGACGACCGAGTCATGGTTTCGCCTGACGCAAGACGACGAGTGACCGCCGAGCCAGCCGCTCCCGCCGTCGGGGACCTGCCGCGGTGACCCCTCGTGTCGACGCGCACCAGCACTTCTGGGACCTCGATTCGGGTCTGTACTCGTGGCCAACTGCGGCCGAGGCCGCGATTCATCGGACCTTCACCCCGGCCGATCTCGCTCCGGAACTCCAGGCTGCGGCGATCGACGCGACAGTCGTGGTGCAGGCGACCGACTCGCTCGCGGACACGGATGCGATGCAGGACGCGGCGAGCGGCCACCCGTGGATTGCGGGCGTGGTGGGATGGCTCCCCCTGGCGGATCGCCCGGCCGCCGAACGGGAGCTCGATGCCCGCGGGATCCGGCTGTGCGGCGTTCGCCATCTCATCCACCGGGAAGCCGACCCGGCCTGGCTACTTCGGTCCGAGGTGCAGGCGGGTCTCGACCTGTTGGCGGAGCGGCGCCTGCCGTTCGACGTCGTGGCCGTCTTTCCCGATCATCTCCCGCTCGTCCCCACGGTCGCGGCCGCCCATCCCGACCTGGTACTCGTGATCGACCATCTCGCGAAGCCGCCGTTTCGGTCCGAGGGCTGGGATCGCTGGGTCGAGGCGATGCGGCGAGCGGCCGATGCCCCGAACGTGCGGGCGAAGGTCTCGGGGTTGGACACGGCGGCCGGACCAGGTTGGACCGTCGACGAGCTCCGACCGGCCTGGGATGTCGCGCTCGACGCCTTCGGACCCGAACGTCTCATCTTCGGCACGGATTGGCCCGTCTGCCGCCTCGTGTCGTCGTACACCGCTGTGGTTGCGGCGGGGCACCGTCTCGTCGCCGAGTTGACGCCCGCGGAGCGGGACCGCGTTCTCGGGGGAACGGCCATCGAGACGTATCGACTCTCCCTGTCGCCGGCGACGGGGCTGCCGACCACGGCGTGACCGGCCTCGCCCGCCGCCAGGCTCGGGAGGTCCAGACACGGGTCATGCTTGGGACGTTCCAGATCGGACGCGCGGATGCGCTCCATGAGTTGATCCGGGCAGCACGCGGAGGCCACCCGGCTGCCGTCTCGGACGTTCTCGAACAGGTGCGGCGGGCTGCGCCGTCCGTGTGGACCGGGATCACCACGGCAGTCATCGTCCCGGTGCCGCGGCACCTGCCGGGACCCGCCCACCACTTGGTGGCGGCCATCTCGCGAGACATCGCCGTGGCGCGGGGCTGGCGATATGCGGAGAACGCCCTTTCGCGCCAGAGTCCCGCGCCCGAGGGGAAGGTCGGCGGCGTGCGTGACCCGGAAGCCGAGGCGAAGACGCTCGAGTGGCGACGCCCGGCGGGCGGCCGGGTGATCGTCCTCGTCGATGACGTCGTTCGGACCGGTGCAACGCTTCGGGCCTGCGCCGGGGCCATTCGCCTGGCCGGTGAGCGGCGGCGGGTGGTTGCCATCGCACTGGCCGCGGCCGGGTCACCGTGACGCCGAGGCATCACGGTTCACTGCTGGCACGGTCGTGGGGCACGGGGATGCCGGGCTCGGAGATCCCCGAGTCGGTCGCCCGGCGATAGGCGGAGCCGAGGGTTCCCGATGACGGGCGGTCGACTGCGAGGTGCGCCAACCGCTCCTCGTCTGCCGCGTCGGCGGTTCCCGCCCGTATAGGCCGCCGTCAACCTCGTCCGTCGACCTCGCTCCCGAGTTGACAAGCGCGCGACGATCTGAGCTGAGCGAGTGAGGATGGGATGCGGAAGACGATTGACGACCTGCTCCAGGATGCCCGCGCGACTCTCGAACGGCTTGACCCCGCGGCAGCGCGGGAGGCTGGCGAGTCAGGCGCGCTGATCATCGATACCCGGTGTGCCGAAGCACGTCACGCGGGCGGCGTCATTCCGGGGTCGGTCCACGTGCCGCTCTCGGTGCTCTTCTGGCGGCTCGACCCAACGTCCGGACACGACGACAAGACCGTGTCCGGCCTCGACCGTCGGATCATCCTCGTGTGTGCTGACGGGTACAGCTCGAGCCTGGCCGCTGCGACGCTCCGCGACCTCGGCTTCTCGCGGGCCACCGATCTTGCCGGTGGCTTCAACGGCTGGGTGGCCGCCGGAATGCCGGTCGAGCAGCTCAGCCGCCGCCAGGTCCGATCTCGCTCATAGCCCGATCGTCCACCCATGATCAGCGAATCAGCAGGCCGGACTCCGCAAACGCTCGCACGAACGGCTCGACGACGATCCCGGTGACGATCACGACGATCGCCGAGACGACAGTCGCCCACCCAGCACTCCGTCCGAGCACGGGGACCGGACCTGCGGCCCGATCGAAATAGGACGGTGCCAGGACCCGCACGTAGTAGAAGATCGAGATGACGGTATTCACGGCTGCGACGATCGCGAGCCACCCATATCCGACCTGGATGGCAACCGCGAACAGGAGCAGCTTGGCGAAGAAGCCGTTGAGCGGCGGCACGCCGATGAACGACAGGAAGCTGATGGCGAGCGCCCCAGTCAGTGCCGGCCGCTCCTGCGCGATTCCTGCGTAATCTGCAAGTGCTGTCCGCCCGCGGAGTTCGACGACCACGCCGAAGGCGGCCAGGTTGCTGGATACGTACGCCATCAGGAAGAACAGCAGGGACGGCACCGCCAGATCGCTGCTGCCGAGGGCCACGATCGCCATCAGTCCGTAGCCGGTCTGGGACACCGCCGACCAGCCGAGCAGCCGGCGCACGTCGACCTGCCACAGGCAGGCGAGGTTGCCAAGGGTCATCGTCGCCGTCGCGAGGATCGCCACGAGTGGTTGCCAGCCGGCCGCTTCCGGGGGGAGCGCGAGCACGAATCGGGCAAGGAACAGGAACCCGCCCACCTTCGGGACGGTCGTGAGGAACGCGGCGACCGGGGCAGGTGCTCCCTGCGCCACGTCCGGCACCCAGGCGTGGGCGGGCACCGCGCCCACCTTGAAGGACAGACCCGTGACGACCAGCGCGACGCCCACGACGAGCGCGGGGCCTCCCTCCTCCGGGAGCCCCGCCGCCAGGCCCGCGAGCGTCGTCGAGCCGGCCAGTCCGAACAGGTAGGCGACACCGATCAGGAGGGCCGAGTTCGACAGCGCCCCGATCAGGTAGTACTTGATCGCGGCCTCCGCCGACGGCGAGGATCGGCGGTGATATGCCGCCAGGACGAACCCCGTCGCGGACGACACCAGCATTGCCGCGATGAACTCCTTGAGGTCCGTCGCGCCGGCCAGCAGGATCGCACCGAGCGAGGAGTACAGGAGCAGGGTGTAGTACTCGCCATGACGCGGGTCCTTGCGGAACCACGGCACCGACAGCCCGATGACGGCAACCGTCGCCGCGAGCACGATGAGCTTCGCCCAGATCGCGCTTCGATCGCGCGCATACGTATCGAAGAACGTCAGTGACTCGGGGCCGGCCAGCATCGCCACGGACAGGGCGAGCGCGACGATCGTGGCACCGAGGGCGAGCACAGCGGCGCCTAGCTGGAGCCGCAGCGGGGCGATGAGGGCGTAGAGCAGCACGAGGACGCCGCCGGCGACGAGCACGAGCTCGGGCAGGACGTCGCCAACCATGGCCACCATACCGACCTGATCGGTCATGATTCCCTACCCTCACCCGCCGGCAGCTGCGATCGAGCGCAAGGCGGCGTCATGGGCGGCCGACGAACGGACCGGCGAACGAATCGACCACATCCAGGAGCCACGCCGGCGCCACCCCGATGAGGATGACGAAGAAGGCCAGCAGGCCCAGCGCCGACGCCTCGACACGCGAGAGGTCGGGGAAACGCAGCCAGCGCTCGGGAAGCGGGCCGAGGAAGAGTCGCTGGAGCATCCGCAGGAAGAGCGCCGCGGTCACGACGATCCCGAGCAGCCCGACCGCCGCGAGGGCCGGATAGATCGCCAGCGTGCCGACGAAGACCTGGACCTCCGCCACGAAACCCGCCAGGCCGGGCAGGCCGAGGCTGGCGAACGCCAGGATGGCAGTGAGCCCGGTCAAGGAGCGCGTGCGGTTGAGCAGGCCCCCGTATTCATCCATCTCGTACGTCCCGCCGCGAGCGAGCATGGCCCCGCTGATGAGGAACAGCCCCCCGGTGATCAGGCCGTGGGCGACCATCTCGACCGTCGCCCCGGTCAGTGCGATCGCCCTGGCGGCCTCCTGGCCGGTGACGACCGTGCCCGCGGCGGCCAGGCCGAGAACGACGTATCCCATGTGGTTGACGCTCGTGTACGCGATCAACCGCTTCAGGTTCGTCTGGGCAAGTGCCACGAGCGAGCCGTATAGGATCGCGATGACCGCGAGGATGCCGATGGGGAGGGCAAACTGCGCCCACGTGTCGGGCATCATCGACATGAGGATGCGGACGAAACCGTATGTCCCCATCTTCAGGAGGACTCCGGCCAGGATCGCCGATGCCGGCCCCGGCGCGTCGACATGCGCGGGCGGCAGCCAGGTGTGGACCGGCACGAGCGGCGTCTTGATCGCGAACCCGACGAAGAAGCCGGCAAAGACCATCGTCGCGTACAGGGTCCCCGACGCGAGCGGCTGCTGGCGGATGATCTCGGCCATGTCGAACGTCCGCGGCTCCGTCACGAGGTAGAGCCCGAGGATCGCGAGGAGCAGCGGCAGTGACCCCGCGAAGGTGTAGATGAAGAACTTGAGCGCCGAGCGTTGTGCGTCCCCGTGACCCCACGCCCCGATCAGGAAATACATCGCCACGAGCGAGACGTCCCAGAAGACGAAGAACAGGAACAGGTCGAGCGCGAGGAACAGCCCGATCGAGACGCCTTCGAGGAACAGCATCAGCGCGAAGTACGGGATGGCCCGGCCGCGCAGGTCGACCGGGAAGGCGATCGAGACGACGAACAGCAGCGCCGTCATCGCCGCCAACGGGAGCGATAACCCGTCGATCCCCACGCGATAGCCGATCCCGAGCGTGGGGATCCAGTCGAACGCCTCGACCTGCTCGAATCCGCCGGTGGACTCGAAGTTGAGCCAGGCAACGACAAGGAGGATCAGGGGGACCGCGGCGATCGCGGTGGCGATGCCCTGGAGCCTCCGCTCGGTCACGGGTCCACCCGCGCCCGGGCGGGGCAGGAACGCGAAGACGATCGCGGCGATGATCGGGATGAAGATGGCGGCGCTCAGCACGTCGAGGCTCCTGGGGATTGATGCATAGTCATGACGGTCGTTAGCGGTAGACGGTCAGGATCGCGGCCATCGCGGCCAGGCCGGCGGCGACGATGACGAAGTAGTGGTGCGACTGACCGGTCTGCAGCCGACGACTCTGGTGACCCGCGACCCCGACTCCTCGGCCGGTCGCCTCGACCGCGGCGTCGACCCCCTTGTCGTCGGCGATGCGAGATCCAGCCGCTGTCGCGAGCGTCGCCGCCGCGATGGAGCGAACCACGCCATCGATCGCGAACTCGAACCGGCGCGAGAGGAGGCTGGAGAACGTCCCGGCCAGCCAGGCCGCCCGGCGGACGCCGGCATCGATGACACGATCGTCAAATGCCCGCAGCTGGGCGGAGAGCACGAGGATCGGACGAACGATCATTGCCGACGTCGCGCTCGGCAGGCCGAGCCAGTCGCCGGCCGATGCCTGGATCGACGGGGCCAGGCCGAGGGTCAGCATGCGGTCGCGACGGCGCAGCCAGAGGGCCACTGCGAC
>Ga0299914_10002740_pt1 | contig 12243 bp, 11 predicted proteins | sample RVTome_10_FD_201361 | JGI IMG/M metagenome (GOLD analysis project Ga0299914, IMG submission 201361) | Soil microbial communities from uranium-contaminated site in the Upper Colorado River Basin, Wyoming, United States - RVT153D57 (version 2) ... | reverse complement strand
ACCGAGGCCATCGACGGCGTCGCCCGGATCTCTGCACAGAGCTCGTTCGCGGACTTCAGCCCGATGACCACGTCGATGATCACGAGCTGGTGCTCTGCGACCTTGAGGAAGGCTGCGTCGGCGTCGGCCACGGTGGTGACGGTGTAGCCGACACCGGTCAGGACGCTGCTGATCGACTGGGCGGCGGCGTCATCGGCGTCGAGGAGCAGGATGGTGGCTGCGGGCACGGGCCCTCCGAGTACCGGCTGAAAGGCGGGTCGCGGCCGCGGACGGCCGTCACTGAGCATACATCCGGCGCCCGACACCCGATCCATCGGGTCGGGAGGACCCCGTCGTGCGCGCTCCGCGTCCGGGTCATGGTAGACTCGCCGCCGTTTCCTTTCCGCTCCGTGCCGGTTCGCCGTCAACGGGGCAAACCCGCAGGAAGGAGTCCTGGCGCATGCGCCGATATGAACTCATGCTCGTCATCCGGCCCGACGTGGCGGATGATCGCGGCCAGGCGGTGATCGACCGCACCACTCGACAGCTCACCGCAGATGGCGCGCAGATCATCAAGGTCGCCCCGTGGGGCCGCCGGCGGCTGGCCTACCCGATCGACCGCCACCGCGAGGGTTCTTACCACATCGTCCTGTTCGACGCACCCGCCGGCGCGATTGCCGAGCTCGAGCGGAGTCTGCACATCACCGAGGAGGTTCTGCGCCACCTCGTGACTCGCGTCGAGCGCCCGACCCGGCCCGCCCGCCGCGACGGCGAGCTCGGCGACGAGGATGGCGACGACGTGCCCTCGAGCGAGGATGACGGCGACCAGGATGACGGGCGCGAACGCATCGACGAGTCCGAGAGCGAGGCGGCCCCGGCCGCCATCGACTGACGGGAGCGAGCGATGGCACTCTGCAAGGTGATGATCATCGGCAACCTCGGGTCGGACCCCGAGATGCGCTACACGCCGAACGGGCGCGCAGTGACCCAGTTCAACGTCGCCGTCAACCAGAGCACGAAGAACCAGCAGACCGGTGAGTGGATCGAGGAAACGGATTGGTTCCGGGTGAGCGTCTGGGGCGATCGCGCGGAGCGCATGGCCGAGAGCCTGCGCAAGGGCAACAAGGTCTTCGTCGAGGGCCGCTTCCGGACGCGCGAGTTCGAGGGCCGCGATGGCCAGAAGCGGACCGCGCTCGAGATCACCGCGGACAGCATCGTGAACCTCGAGCGCCGCCCACGCGACGACGACGCAGCCTTCGGCGGTCAGCCGGGTGGAAGCCAGACCGGCGGCGGCCAGCCGGGCGGCCAGGGAGGCGGACAATCCGGACCGCAACCCGGACCCGGCCGCCAGCCCGATGCCGGCGACTTCGACGACCTGCCCTTCTGACCAGGAGAGAGACGAACCATGCCACCCGCCCGTTCTCGCAAGCGCGACGATTTCTACCGCGACCGGCGCCGCCGCAAGGTCTGTGCCTTCTGTGCGGACAAGACGGCCCAGATCGACTACAAGGAGGTCAATCGCCTCCGCCGCTACCTGTCCGAGCGAGCCAAGATCGAGCCACGCCGCAAGACCGGTACCTGTGCCGGCCACCAGCGCGAACTGGCGGTCGCCCTGAAGCGAGCCCGCCACGTCGCGCTGCTCCCGTACGCACCCCAGCACCTCCGTCCCTGATCCTCGTCGCGGTGGCATGAGGTGATCGAGGCACTGCTCATGCTCGCCGGCGGGGTGGCGGCCGGGATCTTCGGCTCCCTGCTCGGTCTCGGCGGTGGCGTGCTGATCGTCCCGCTCCTGACGCTCGGCTTCGGGCTGGAGCTCCGTGCCGCGGTCGGCGTCTCGCTCGTCGCGGTGATCGTCACGAGCAGCGCGGCCGCCGGCGTCTACCTCGAGCGCAACACGGCCAACCTCAGGCTCGGGATGAGCCTCGAGTTGTTCACCGCGATCGGGGCCCTCGTCGGCGGCGTGATCGCCTTCCTCATCGAGGAGCGCGTGCTCGCGGTGCTGTTCGCTGTGCTTCTCGGATACGTCGCGCTGAGCATGGTCCGGCAGCGGCCCGCGACCGCCATTCCCGAAGCGCTGGCCCCGGTCGATCCTGACGACGAGGACGTCCAGGCCGAGGTGTTGCGTCACCTGTCCGGGGATGACTACGCGGTCCGGAACCTCGGCCGCGGGATCGTCGGCGCGACCGGCGCCGGCGTCGTCAGCGCGCTGCTGGGGATCGGCGGCGGGATCATCAAGGTGCCGCTGATGCACCTCGCGATGGGCGTCCCCATGCGCGTTGCGACCGCGACGAGCAACCTGATGATCGGGATCACCGCGGCGTCCAGCGCCGTCATCTACCTGATCCGCGGCGAGATCGATCCGTACGTCGCCGGGCCGACCGCTATCGGCGTGTTCCTCGGGGCCTCGCTCGGCTCGCGCGTTGCGCATCGGGTGGACCTGCGAATCCTGCGCGGCCTGTTCGTCGTCGTGCTGGCCTACACCGCGATCCAGATGCTGTTGCGGGCCGTCACGTGATCGGTCACCCACCCAACCGGCGGTTCGAGTGGCGCCTCGGGCGGATGCTCATCATCGTCACCTACGTGGCCGTGAGCCTGCTGCTGGTCGGCGTCGCGCTCATGCTCATCGGCGGCATCTCGCCGCTCGACGGCGGGCCCCTGCTCGACATCCCGCGGCTGATCGACGATCTCGCGGGGTTGACACCGGCGGGCTTCCTGTGGCTCGGCCTGCTCGCGGTGATTGCAACGCCGGTCAGTCGCGTGCTCGGTGCCGCGGTGGGCTTCGTGCGGGGCGGGGAGCCCCTGATGGCCCTCGTGGCCGTGGCGATCCTCGTCACGATCGGAACGAGCATCGCGATCGCGGTCGCGACCGGTTGACGCCGAGGGAACGAGCCGGACGACGGGTCCGTTCGGTCCAACCGGCCGTGGCGGAATCGCCGGGACCCGCTGGTATACTCGGCCGACTTTCACCCGAGTCGACAGTTCGCGGCGTCCGCGCCGCAGGCCAAGCGCAGGAGTCGCGTCGATGCTGACAGAGAAGCCAACCGAGAGCCGGGCCCCGGCGTCCCACCACGCGCCGAAGCCAAGCGACCTCGATGACCTGATCTGCTACTTCGAGGGCGACTTCGTCCCGATGCGCGATGCCAAGGTCAGCATCATGACCCACGCGTTCATGTACGGGACCGCGACGTTCGAGGGAATCCGGGCGTACTGGAACGAGGACCAGGGTCGGCTCTACGCGCTGAAGGTGCGCGAGCACGTCGAGCGGATCCGCCAGTCCTGCCGGATCCTGTTCATGGATGACGTGCCATCCGTCGATGAGCTGACCGGCCTGGTCATCGAGACCATCCGCCGCAACGGGTTCCGCTCCGACGCGTACATCCGGCCGTCGTTCTACAAGTCGACCCGGGCCATCGGCGTCCGCCTCCATGAACTCGAGCACCAGCTGTACATCGTCGCGCTGCCGTTCGGGAACTACATCGACACCGAAGCGGGCGTGCGGGTGATGACGTCGTCCTGGCGGCGCAACTCCGACGACGCGCTGCCGGCCCGCGGCAAGATCGTCGGCGGCTACGTCAACATGGCCTTCCAGAAGACCGAGGCGGAGCTCAACGGCTTCGACGAGGCGGTCGTGCTGACCGCGGACGGCCACGTCAACGAAGCGTCGGCAGCCAACCTGTTCATGGTCCGTGACGGGATCGCCTTCACGCCGCCGGTCAGTGACGACCTGCTCGAGGGTGTCACCCGCAAGGCGCTCTTCGAGCTGCTCGCCAACGAGGGCATCCCGTACGAGGTGCGCTCGATCGACCGCTCCGAGCTGTACATCGCGGACGAGATCCTGTTGTGCGGCACCGGCGTCCAGGTCTCGCCGGTCGTCGAGGTCGACCATCGCAAGGTCGGGTCCGGCCAGATCGGCCCGATCTCGCGGGTCGTTCGCGAGCGCTACTTCGACGCCGTCCGCGGACGGCTGCCCGAATACAGCCACTGGCTGACGCCGGTCGAGTAGACCCCGGGTCGCGGGCGGGAGGCGGCGGGCCGCGACCCTAGGTCGGTGCCTCCAGGTCCGGGGTGGACCGACCGATCGTGATCGTGATGTCGGCGCGGATCGTCGCGTCGTTCCGCGTGGCGACCGTCACGCCAAAGGTCTCTTCGAGGAATGCGATCGTCGTGGCCAGGCGCTCTTCCGCCCCGTTGTAGACGACGATCCGCGTGTCCGCCGGGACGGCGCCTTCGGGGGGTTGCCGCGGCGCTGATGCCAGCACCCCGTGTGCCTCGAGGTAACCCGCCAGCCGCGTCCCGCGACCGGCCACGCCGGTGCCGTTGAGGACCCACACGTGGGCGCCCTCCTGGGCGATCGCGTCGCGCTGCTCCTCGGTCGTGGCGCTCTCCTCGAAAGCGGTCCTGACCGCACGCCGGATTTCGTCGAGCCTTGGCACCAGGATGTAGCCGCGCGGACCCGACACGACCTCGGTCTGGTAGCGCGGCCGGCTGAAGACGAACGAGCGGATGTCGCGGGTGTCGATCGAGCCGGCAAGGCCGAGGAGTTCGTCCAGCTGGTCGACCGGGACGTCCGTGCGAACGGCTGACTTGAGCGCGCGCACGAGCTGCGGGAGCTGCGGGATGAGCTCGATCGGATCGACCTGTTCGCGCAGCGACAGCAGCACGCGCTGCTGGCGGGCCCCGCGGTCGAAGTCGTCCGTCGTGTATCGCGACCGGGCGTAGCGCAGGGCCTGGGCGCCACTCATGTGCTGGAGCCCGCTCGGGATGTACAGGCGAATCGCGCGCCCGCCGGAGGGAAAGGCGTCGTCGATCAGTGGCATCTGGACGTTGATCGTCACGCCGCCGACGGCATCGACGACCTGCCGGAACCCCTGGAAATTGACCTCGACGAAGTACTTGATGTCGAGCCCGGTCAGCTCGCCGAGGAGCGCCTTGAGGCCGTTGAAGCCGCGCGTCGTGCGGTTGCCCGGGAAGAGGTCGGCGCGGTTCCGGACCGCGTTGTAGAAGCCGTTGATCTTGCCCGCATAGACCCGGCCGAAGAGCTGGCGCGCCGGTCCCTCGGGGATCGGCACGTCGACCGTGTCGCGCGGGACGCTGAACATGGCGACCTGCTTCGTCTGCGGGTCGACCGACACGATGATCAGCGTGTCCATGTTCTCGCCGGCGACACCCTCGCGCTTGTCGCTGCCGATGAGCAGGATGTTGAGCCGTTCCTTTCCGTCCCACGGGGGGATGGAGACCTCGGGGACGTCGGAACCCACCGGCGTCGGATCCGGGGTGATCGCCACCGTGGGTGTCGGCTCGGCGCCGTCGACGTCGTCGGAGCTCCCGGGAGCCGCCGAGCCGTCGGGTTCGCACTCGCCCTCGGTCGGCTCCTGGCCGACGAAGATGCAGCCACTGCCGAGCAGGTCGAGCGCGACCATGTCGAAACGGGCGATGGCCACGTGCGTGCCGCTCATCACGAGGACGACCGCGAGCAGCCCCGCGATGGACAGCGGGTCGCGCGGGAGGCGCGCCGGGCCGAGGCGCCCGTCGCCCCCCGCGGCGTACGCGTTGAGGTACGTGGTCACGCGGTAGGCGTCGACGATCGCGACGAGGCGGTAGACGAGGGCGACCAGGTTCAGGACGAAGATCGAGGTCAGCAGTGCCGGATTGAGGACGAGTCCGAGCAGGTCGGCCTGGTCCATGCGCAGGACCATTCCGCCCACCAGCGCGGTGAGCAGGATCGGGATCGCGGCGAAACCGAGTGCCCGGTACGGTGCGCCGGCATAGGCATGGCCGAGCCCCGGGAAGAGGAGGGACAGGAAGGCGGCGGCAAACGCGGACTTGGCGCGCGGGCGCGCCTCCTGCTGACGGTGCATCGCGGGTAGGATACTCGGACCTGTCAGGGGGCGCGGCGGCGTCGGCGCCAGGACGCCGGATCGCCGCTGCCCGATCAGCCACGAGGTTGCATGTTCCGCCCGATCGACCCCAAGCCGGATCTCGTCAAGCAGGAACACGAGATTCTCGCGCTATGGCGGGAGCGCCGGACATTCGCCCGATTACGTGCCCAGCTCGCGGGAGGTCCCCGCTGGAGCTTCCTCGACGGTCCGATCACGGCCAACAACCCGATGGGGGTCCACCACGCCTGGGGCCGCGCCTACAAGGACCTCTACCAGCGCTTTCACGCGATGCTCGGCGAGGACCAGCGCTTCCAGAACGGCTTTGACTGCCAGGGGTTGTGGGTCGAGGTCAACGTCGAGCGCGACCTCGGGTTCACCTCGAAGCGCGACATCGAGGCGTACGGCCTCGCGGCCTTCGTGTCGCTCTGCAAGCAACGTGTCCTGACCTACGCCGCACGGCAGACCGAGCAGTCGATCCGGCTCGGCATGTGGATGGACTGGAACGACCCGGCGGAGCTGCTCCGGCTCCGGGACCTCCTTGCCGAGGATCCCGCGCAGCAGGCGACGATCGACGGGCCGGAGGGCCCGGTGACGGACAGCGTCGAGATGCTGGTCGGGCGTCTTGGCATGCCCGACCTGGGTGGTTCCTACTTCACGTTCAGCAACGAGAACAACGACCTGATCTGGGGGTTCCTCGCCGAGTGCCATCGGCGCGGCTGGATCTACAAGGGCGTCGATTCGATGCCGTGGTGCCCGCGCTGCGGGACCGGCCTGTCGCAGATGGAGATGAACGAGGGCTACGCCGATCGCGAGGACCCCGGGCTCACCGTCAAGCTCCCGCTCCTGGACCGGCCGGGCGAGGCACTCCTCATCTGGACGACGACGCCGTGGACGCTCGCGGCGAACATCGCGGCCGCGGTCGGGCCCGAGCTGCGCTACGTCCGCATCCGCCAGGGCGATGAGACGTTCTGGGTGGGTCGGGGCACGCTGAAATCCGCTGTCGTCGGCCCGTTCGATATCGTGGAGGAGCTGCCGGGTTCGGACCTCGTCGGCTGGACCTACAGCGGGCCCTTCGACGACCTGCCGGCCGTCGTCGAGGCGTTCCGCGGCGTGGACGGCGGCGCGGACTACGTGCACCGGGTCGTGCCCTGGACGGAGGTTGGCGAGGACGAGGGCACGGGCATCGTCCACATCGCCACCGGGGCCGGCGCGGAGGACTTCGGGCTGGGCAAGGAGCTCGGCCTGCCGATCATCGGCCCGATCGACGAGGACGGCCGCTACCTCGAGGGGTTCGGCTGGCTGTCGCGGCGCGACGCCCCGGCCGTCGCCGAGGCGGTGGTCGATGACCTCGAACGGCGCGGCCTCTTCTACCACCTCGAGCCGTACCGGCACCGCTATCCGCATTGCTGGCGCTGCAACACGCCGCTGCTGTGGCGGGTGGTCGACGAGTGGTTCATCAACATGGGCCCGGTCTACGACCAGCCGCGCGAGACGCTCACGAAGGAGCAGGTCGACGCGAGCCTGCGCTACCAGATCATGGAGGTCGTGGATCGCATTCGCTGGATCCCGGACTTCGGCTACGAGCGCGAGCTCGACTGGCTGCGCAACATGCACGACTGGATGATCAGCAAGAAGCGCTACTGGGGACTGGCGCTGCCGATCTACGACTGCGCTGCGTGCGGGACGGTCGACGTCATCGGCGGGCGCGAGGAGCTGCGCGAGCGAGCGGTCGAGGGCTGGGAGGCGTTCGAGGGGCACACCCCGCACAGGCCGTACGTCGACGCGGTGAAGATCGCATGCAGCGGCTGCGGCGCCCCCGTCGAGCGGATCAGGGACGTCGGCAACCCGTGGCTCGACGCCGGGATCGTGCCCTTCTCGACGCTCCACTTCCGCGAGGAACCCGAGTACTGGGCGAAGTGGTTCCCGGCCGACTTCATCACCGAGAGTTTCCCCGGCCAGTTCCGCAACTGGTTCTACTCGATGCTCGCGATGTCGACCGTCCTCCGGCGCGAGCCGCCGTTCAAGGAGATCTTCGGCTACGCGCTCGTGTTCGGCGAGGACGGCCGCCCGATGCACAAGAGCTGGGGCAACGCGATCGAGTTCGATGAGGCGGCCGACCGGATGGGCGTCGACGTCATGCGCTGGATGTTCGCCAAGGCCCGGCCCGAGGAGAACATCCTGTTCGGCTGGCACGCCGCCGACGAGGCGCGGCGCGAGCTGCTCATCCTGTGGAACGTCTACGCGTTCTTCGTGCGCTACGCGCGCAGTTCGGGATGGGTTCCGTCGACCGGTGGTCCGCCTGTTGCCGAGCGGCCGATCCTCGACCGATGGATCCTGTCGCGTGCAGCCCGCACGGCCGCGCTCGCCGAGGAGCGCCTGCGCGATACCGATGCGGTCGGCGCAGCGCGGGCCCTCTCGACGTTCCTCGACGGGCTCTCGACGTGGTACCTGCGGCTCTCGCGGCGGCGCTTCTCGCGGTCCGCCGGGGCCGATCGCGATGCGGCGTTCGCGACGCTCCACGAGGCGCTCACGGCCACGACCCGGATGCTCGCGCCGATCCTGCCGTTCCTGTCGGAGGGGATGTACCAGAACCTCGTGGCCGCGGTGGACCCGCAGGCGCCTGACAGCGTCCATCTCACGAGCTGGCCGACGGCCGAGGTCGCCGGGCACGCCGACGCGGCCCTGGAGGCCACGATGGCGCTTGCGCAGGGCGCGGTCGACCTGGCGCGGACGCTGCGCAGCTCGGCCCGGCTCAAGACCCGCCAGCCGCTGGCGCGTGCGTGGCTGGCCCTGCCGGACCGCGGGCTGGTCGTCGGGGAGGACCTGCTGCGGATCATCGCCGACGAGATCAATGTCCACGAGGTCATCCCGCTGGCCGACGACTCCGAGCTGATCGAACGACGGATCAAGCCGCTGCTGCCGAAGATCGGGCGGAAGCTGGGCGCGCAGATCCCCGCGGTGATGGGTGCGGCCCGCGAGGGCGCATTCGAGATCCATCGGGACGGTTCGGTCACGCTCGCCGGCGTGACGCTGGCGCCCGACGAGGTCGAAATCCAGGCAACGCCGCGGCCGGGCACCGCCGTCGCCGAACACGACGGCCTCGTCATGGTGCTCGACACGGCACTGACCCCGGAACTGCGGGCCGAGGGCGATGCGCGCGAACTCCAGCGGGCGGTCCAGGACCTCCGCAAGGATGCCGGCCTGGAGGTCGACGACCGGATCGACCTGTGGGTCTTCGGGCTCGACCCGGCGGTCGCGGGGCACCTCGAGACCATCGCCGCCGAGACCCTCGCGGAGCTCGCCACCGGCGACGCCCCGCCCGATGCAGTTCGCGGCTCGGTCCCGCTCGAGTCCGGCGCGGTCGAGATCGCCCTGCGGTTCCGGTCCGCGGGGCGGCAGGCGCGATGATCGCCAACGGCACGGCCGACGGAACGGGCGGCGATCGCGCCGTGTCGCAGCCCCGGTCCCGCTGGATCCTCTTCGCGACGCTGGCACTCCTCGTCATCGTCATCGACCAGCTGACCAAGGCGTGGCTCGTCGCAACGGTCCAGCCGGGCGAGGTGCTGTCCGTCGTCGGCGACTGGCTGCGGTTCGTCCACGGCCGCAACAGCGGCGGGCTGTTCGGCCTGTTCAGCGGATCCGCGGAGGTATTCGCCCTCGCGTCGCTCGGCGTGATCGGGCTGATCGTCGTCTACCACGCGCGGTCCAGGCCGAATGTCGTGCTGTCGGTCGCGCTCGGGCTGCTGCTGGGCGGCGCAATCGGGAACCTCGTCGACCGGGTCCGGTTCGGCTACGTCATCGACTTCGTCGACGCGGGGATCGGCGACCTCCGCTTCTACACGTTCAACGCCGCGGACAGCGCGATCAGTACCGCGATCCTGCTGCTGATCCTGCTCGCCCTCTTCCCGCGGCTGGGGGCGGGCACGGAGCCCGCCGGGAGGCCCGATGCCTGAGGCGTCAGGCAGCGCGGCCGTCGGCGTGCAGACCCTCCGCGTGCCCGACGGCGGTCGCGGTCGGGTCGATCGGATCGTGGCCGATGCAACGGGTCTCTCGCGGAGCTATGTCCAGAAGCTCATCTCCGGCGGGCGGCTGACCGTCTCAGGCGCGCCGCTCAGGGCAAACGCGATCGTCGAGCCCGGGACCGAGCTGCGCCTCGACGTTCCACCGGCTGAGCCGCTCGACGTCACGCCAGAGCCGGACATCCCGGTCCACGTCGTGTACGAGGACGCGGACCTGCTGATCGTCGACAAACCGGCGGGGCTGGTCGTCCATCCCGCGGCCGGCCACGCCAGCGGGACACTCGTCAACGCCCTGCTGGGACGCGCCGGTGGTGCCGAATACGGCGGGATCGCCGGCGTCCAGCGCCCGGGCATCGTCCACCGCCTCGATCGCGACACGAGCGGTCTGCTCATGGTCGCCCGTCACGACCGGGCGCAGGCAGCGCTGATGGCCCAGCTCAAGGCGCGACGGATCAAGAAGACCTACCTGGCGCTCGTCCTCGGCAGCGTCGGAGCCGCGGTCGGCCGGATCGAGGCGCCGATCGGCCGTGACCCGAAGCACCGCACGCGGATGGCCGTCGTCGCCGATGGACGCCCGTCCGTGACCGGATATCGCGTCCGCGAGCGACTGCCCGGGTGGACTCTCCTCGAGGTCGACCTCGTGACCGGGCGGACCCACCAGATCCGGGTCCACCTCGATGCCATCGGACATCCGGTCGCGGCTGACCCGGTGTACGGCACCGGTACGTCACGACGCGGACCCGATGGCCTCGGGCGCCTCTTCCTCCATGCCTGGCGCCTCGAGCTCGCCTCGCCGTCCGACGGGCACCTGATCCGGGCCAGTGCGCCGCTGCCCGCCGAGCTCGAGGACGTCCTCGACGGTCTTCGCCGCGCCGAGGTCGCGCGATGAGCGACCGGCGGCCGGACGACACCGGCCAGCTTGCCGAACCGGTCGACGTCTCCGCGGATCCCGGCCGGCCCGACTTCGTCGTCGACGGCGCACCGGGGGCGATCCTGGCGATCATCTCGGGACCGTCCGGCGTGGGCAAGGACACGATCATCGACGTCATGCGAAGGCGCGAGGTGGAGACCGGCCGGAGCGGCGATCGCCACTACGTGGTGACTGTGACGACGCGTGCGCCGCGCAACGGCGAGGTCGACGGCGTCGACTACCACTTCGTCTCGCGCGAGGACTTCCTGCGGATGCGTGCGGCACGTGGCTTCCTCGAGGCCAACGAGGTCCACGGCAACTGGTACGGCTCGCCCCGCGACCAGGTCCGCGCGGCGCTAGTGGCGGGCCGCGACGTCATCCTCAAGATCGACGTGCAGGGCGCCCAGGTGGTCAAGGAGCAGGTGTCCGAGGCGCTCCTCATCTTCGTCATCCCGCCCTCGCTCGAGACCCTGTTTTCGCGACTGCGCGCCCGCGCGACCGAGACGGCCGACCAGCTCGAGCTCCGGCAGCGCAACGCCGCGATCGAGCTGGCCCGCCAGGACGACTACGACCACGTCGTGGTCAACGAAACGGACCGGGCGGAGACGACGGCCGAGCTGATCGAGGCGATCATCGCCGAGGAACACCGCCGGTACCCGGAGCGGCGGGTCCGGGTCTAGGGGATGGACGCCGGGCCGGACCTCGGTCTCGACACCGGGCCGGATCCCCGGGGATCGGGGACCGGGGTCTCCCCGGTGCTGCCCGGGTCGGGCCGCTTCGTCGAGGTCGCGATCGATGCGGCGGGTGCCGCGAGCGCGCGGACCTACACGTACCGCGTGCCGGCCGCGCTCGCGGACCTCGCGGCGGGCGAGGCCGTGCTCGTCGAGTTCGGCCGCCGGCAGGCGCTCGCGGTCGTCCTCGCCGACACCGCCCCGCCTGCCGGGCTCGAGACCAGGGAAATCAGCGAGCGGGTCCGGGCCGACGGTCCGCTGCTCCCGCCGTTTACCCTCGCGCTCGCGCGATGGATCGCCGCGCATTACCTCGCGCCGCCCGCGCTCGTCCTGCGCGCGATGCTCCCGCCCGGGATGCTGGAACGGCTCGAGCTCGTCGTCGAACGGACGCCACTGCCGGGGCCGACCGATGAGGGCGAGGACCCCGTGACGATCGACCTGCTCGAGCAGCTGGCTGCCGGCCCACGACCTGCACGCAACCTCGCGGCTCCCGAAGGGCGAGCCGGGTTGTTGCGGCGGCTGCGGGCGCTCGCCGGACGCGGCCTGGTGACGCTCGACTGGACGCTGACCGCCGCCGCGGCCGGGCCGCGCTTCGAACGCTGGGTCAGCCCGACCGACGAGGGTCGTGCGGTCGCCGGACGCCTTGCCGGCGACCTGCCCGTGTCGGGCCGCCCGCTCGGTCCCCGCCAGCGTGCGGCGCTCGGGGAGCTCGTCGCCGGACCGGC
>Ga0299914_10002739_pt1 | contig 12245 bp, 9 predicted proteins | sample RVTome_10_FD_201361 | JGI IMG/M metagenome (GOLD analysis project Ga0299914, IMG submission 201361) | Soil microbial communities from uranium-contaminated site in the Upper Colorado River Basin, Wyoming, United States - RVT153D57 (version 2) ... | reverse complement strand
CGTTGGTCAACGAGTAAATCGTGGTGTCGTTCGCGGTGAGCCAGACGGCCTTGGGGTCGGCATAGTTGTCGGCGATGACGAAGTCGTTGAGATCGGCGCCGAGGTCGCGTTTGCTCCCGATGCGAATCGACTCGAACGAGACCGGCGGATAGCCCCACAAATAGGATTGCACGGCGCGCTGATAGTCGATTTCGTCGAAGACTCTCCGCGTGGTGTCCTCGGACGGGAATCCGTTTTCGAAGTTCAGCGTGCCGATGCGCGTTTCAGTCATGGTGTCCCCCCGGCATTGGAAGGGCCGCGACGTTCAGCGCCCAGGGAAACCGGTACTCTTCGAAGCCGGAAATCATCGGCGGCGGAAACGTCGGGTCGGTAAACGCGCCGACTCGGACTCCGATGACGTCCGGTGCGGCGGCAATCTCGTAATACACGGTCGAACCGCACACAGGGCAGAAGTGATACGTGGCTCCCTCGCTGTCGCAGGAGCGATACGTGACCGGCTTCGCGCCGTCGATGGGAAACGTCCACGCCGTCGATGTGCCTTCGATCGTCACTTGACTGCGTGGAAATCGCGCTTGTATGGCGAACGCGCTGCCCGTCTGCAACTGGCAGTTCTTGCAGTGGCACAAGGATCGCCGCTCCGGGTCGGGGCCGTCGCAGGTCACGGTGAGCTGTCCGCAACTGCATGAAGCCTTTCGCGTAGCCATCACCTCACCACCTCAATCTCGCCCGGTCTCCAGCTCTTGTCGAAGAATGGTGTGAGCGGGCTGTAGAGGCGCAGGATCGTCCACCAGCCTTTGTTCGGATCGGTCTGGATCCAGTTGCCCCGTTCGACGCCGTCAGGCTGTGTCGGGGCAAAGTAGACCGTCGTCGATCCGTCGGCGTTCGCCGTGGCGGCGGGTGACGGATACGTCTGGCTGCCCGCGCGTGGATAGCGTTGCGGGGTGTCGAGCATCGAGCGCGACTGATTGTCGTACACGGTGAACGACCAGAACCGGGCGGCGGGAATATCGGGCGGCAGGGTGACCTTGTAGGTCTTGTTACCATCGAACCAATGGCCCTGGCTGTCACGGAAGTTCTCCAGATACTGGGAGCCGACGTTTGTCAGACGCATGGCCATGGCCGGCGTGATGCCAGTGATCGAGTAGAAGAACCACATCCGGGCGTTCAGCTTGCGTGCGCCATCGCTCGGATACGGCTTGAGTCCATCCTTCGTGATTTCCGGCGGCGGGGTCATGAATTCATGACCGCCGACCCACAATCCATTGATCCATTGCGAGTCGGCGCCGTAATAACCAAACCCCTCCGAGGTACGGCCGCCAATCGACATCGCCCGGCTGGCGGCATTCGCCACGGCGAGGGCCTCGGTCAGAATCTTTTTCATCCTGGCGTCGGGATTGAAGCGCTTGTCTTTCACGATGCCGATCGCGGCCAGATGGCCCGCGATCTCCGGATCCATCACACCGGCAGGCTGCATCTGGAGGGCCTCGTTCAACATCTCGAAGAAGCTGAAATCCGAGGGCGGAACGGTATTCATCACCCTGCCCGTGCCGTCGACGAAGCGTGGACTGGCAGGCGTGCTCAACGGCCCGATGCTTCCCTTGCCGGCCAGGTAGCTCCCGATGCTCGACCCCTCGCCGCCGGGCACATAGGGATAGATCTTGAGCGTCCTCTTGACCATCTCATCGACGGGTTTCGGATCGTTGTTCTGGAGGAACGCCCGGCCCAGTATCGTGCAATGCGTGGTGTTGCACTTGCGCACGTAGTAGCCGCCCTCGGGCACGTCCCCGGTGTATCCGGGTGGCAGGATCACATATCGTCCGCCCTGTCCGCGGTCGGGCCCGGGCAGTCCGAAATCGCCCATCCAGTTCCAGAACATGTCGTCGAAGATGCCCAGGCTGTCCGGCGGGGTCTCGACCACGAGCGGTCCCTTGGTCAGATCCAGATACCCCCAGAAGTAGTACGTGTCGGCGTTGGCCGTGAGAAACAGGGACTTGGCATCCAAGAGGCCCGGCGTCACGAGGACCTCGTTGTCGTTGACCCCAGCCGCCCTGAACCCCTTGAGCAGCGCGAGTTGGTTGACGGCCGCAAAGCCGCCGATGACGGCCTCGAACGCATGGACGTAGTCAATTTCGTCGAACAGCTTCTGGGCGGTGGCGTCGTCCGGTACGCCGTCCTTGAAGTTGAGCGTGCCCAGACGCGACTCGACGCGGTCCGGTGTCCTGATTGCCAGCGGCATGTCCGTCGTCATTGTTGGTGCGGCGGCGGTCAGATCTTTCATGTCGGTCTCCTATTTGTTTACTGGCGCGCCATCGCGATTGTGAAGCGTTCCTCCGGCGTGATCAGGTGGTCGTGATCGTCCTTCTCCAGATCGATCTGGACCCAGTTGACCTCGCCGCTGAACTCGTTGCCGGTCGGACCGTAGTCCGGAGAGACCGGCGAGCCGGTTTCCTTGCCGACATCGCAGGTCTCATCGGCAGAGAAGACCATCGGGACCGTCTGGTCGACGCGGCCCTCGCCGTCTTTCTTGCCGTCCACGAACAGCGACACCGCGCCGCCTTTGGCCAGGCCGCCGCCGTCGTACTTGAACTCGATCCGCACCTGATGCTTGCCGGTGGGGATCGGCTGCGTGCCCTCGGCGAAGTAGCGTTCGATTCCGAAGAAGTTGTAGCAGTGCTTCAGCTTGCCGTTCAGCGCGTAGAGGCTCCAGCCGCCGACGCTGCCGCCGATCGCGCAGATGACACCGTTGGCACCGGATTTCGGCACCTCGAGCTCCGCGGTCACCGAATAGGACTTGTTGTGCGTGACGACCATCGAGCCTTCGCTCAAGCGGGACATGCCGCCGAACAGCATTTGCGACTTGCCTTTGATCAGCTGCGGCCGGCCGGCCAGGTCCGCGTTGAAGCGTTCGAAGGTGCGATCGTCGAGCGGCAGCACGCTGTACTTCGTCGCCTCGATCAGGAACAGCCGCTGCAGTTCGGCCAGCTTCTTCGGATTCTCCTTGGCGAGATCCTTCGACTGCGTCCAGTCGGTGTTGGTGTCGTAGAGCTCCCAGACGTCCTCGTCGAAGGCGCGCTTGTACGAACCCAGCCAGGGGACGCCGTGCCGGGTGACCGCCGTCCACCCCTTGTGGTAGATGCCGCGGTTGCAGAACATTTCGAAGTACTGGGTCTCGCGCCGGTCGGCGGCCTTGGCGTCGTTGAACGCATACAGCATACTGGCGCCTTCGAACGGTGCCTGTTGGATGCCATTCACGACCGTCGGCGCGGGGATCCCCGCTGCCTCGAGCACCGTCGGCGCGATGTCGATGACGTGACAGAACTGTGACCGAACTTCGCCTTTCGCCTTGATCCCGTTGGGCCAATGCACGATCGTGCCGTTACGAGTGCCGCCCAAGTGCGACGCCACCTGTTTGGTCCACTGATAGGGCGTGTTCATCGCATGCGCCCAGCCGACCGCGTAGTGGTTGTAGGCGTCAGGCCCACCGAAGTCTTCGATCTTGCTCGCCAGGAATTCCGGGGTCTCGAGCTTGCTCATCCCGTTGAGCACGGCGACTTCGTTGAAGCACCCCTGCGGCGTGCCTTCCGCAGACGCGCCGTTGTCGCCGAAGATGTAGTAGACGAGCGTGTCGTCGAGGATCTCGAGATCCTTCAGCGTATCGAGCAGCCGGCCGACGTGGTGGTCGGTATGTTCGAGGAACGCGGCGTAGACCTCCATCTCGCGCGCAAGAATGGGCTTGAGCGCCGCCGGCATGTCGTCGTAGGCGGGGATTTCGTCGGGCCGCTTGGTGAGGACCGCATCAGCGGGAATCACGCCCAGCTTCTTCTGACGCGCAAACGTCTCTTCGCGGAGCTTGTCCCATCCGCCGTCGAACTTGCCCTTGTACTTGTCGATCCACTCCTTCGGCACGTGATGCGGGGCGTGGGTGGCGCCTGGCGCGAAGTAAATGTAGAACGGCTTGTCGGGCATGAGCGCCTTCTGTTGGCGCACCCAGCCCATCGCCTTGTTCGTCATGTCCTCGGTGAAGTGGTAGCCCTGCTCGGGGCTCTTGCCCTGTTCCATCGGCGTCGTACCTTCGTAGATCGCCGGATACCACTGGTTGGTCTCGCCGCCGATGAAGCCGAAGAAGTACTCGAACCCGCCGCCCCCGGTGGGCCATTGGTCAAACGGTCCCAGGGGGCTCGTCTCCCAGACCGGCACTTCGTGACACTTGCCGAACTGTGCCGTCGAGTAGCCATTGAGCTTGAGCGTCATGGCGAGCGGCGCCTTGTTTTTCGGCAGCACCGAGGTGTAGCCGGGGGCCGATGTCGCGATTTCGCAGATGCCGCCCATGTTGACCGAATGATGGTTGCGTCCCGTGAGCAGCGCCTGGCGCGTGGGGGAGCACAGGGCGGTGGTGTGAAAGCGGTTGAACTTGAGCCCGTTGGCCGCCAGTTTCTCGGCGTTCGGCGTGGGTATGGGCCCGCCGAATGCGCTCGTAGCACCGAACCCACAGTCGTCAATCAGAATAACGAGGACGTTGGGAGCCCCCTTCGGCGGCCGCAGCGGCTCGATCGCTGGGAACTTCGTGTCGGGGTCTTTCGCGTCATAGGTGGTCAGGCCCACATGCTGCGCCTCTGGAATCGGAAGAATTGAGCGTTGAATCGTGTCTCGATCACCCATCTGATTGCTCCTTCAAGTCTTCAATAGCCGAGGGTTGATATCGTCTTTCCGGCGACCGGCGTCACCGCACGCCGAGCTCTCGACTGACGTACTGGCGACCGGCAAGTGCGGCATGGACCGCCGGAACCAGTTCGTCGCCCGCCGTATCCTTCAGCACATATCCCAGCGCACCAGCCGCCAGCCCGGCCTCCACGAGCAGTGACTCGGAGTGCACCGTGACGAGCACGATGCGAGCGTTCGGGGCATGGCGACGAATCAGCGTGGTCGCCGCAATGCCGTCGATTCCTGGCATGTCGATATCCGCAACAACCGCGTCCGGCGAGAGCCGCTCGGTGGCATCGACCAGCGCTCGCCCGTCCTCGACCGACGCGATGACGTCGAATTCCACTCCCAGCAGCTTGCGCAGGCGTGCTGCTGTCTCCGCGTGGTCCTCGGCCAGCAGCACTCGTGGGCGATACATGGTTTTTGATCGACCGACTGACGCCGGCATTGTCGTTGCGATCTCAGATCAGGAGGGAGAGCAAAACTACGCGAGGAGGAGACCCGAAAAAGTACGGGGGAGGGACTTAGAGCCGGCGTTCCAGGGCATACCGAACGAGTTCTGCCGTAGACGTCACCCCGAGGGCCTCCATCATTTGGTATTTGTGACCTTCCACCGTGCGGGTTGACAGGCCGAGAGTCGCCGCGATCTCCTTCATGCGTTGGCCTTTCACGATCAACCTCAGGATGTCGCGTTGTCGTGGCGTCACCTGTGGCGCCTTCGCCTTCGCAGGGCCGGCCATCCGTTCCATGATCTCTTGCGTCACGGTCGGCGTGATGTACACCTTGCCGTCGAGGGCGTGCCGAACGGCGGTCAGGAGCTCGTCGCCGGCCGACTCCTTCAAGAGGAAGCCAGAGGCCCCGCCGCGGATCGCGTCGGTCGCCAGATCCGCATCGTGATGCATGGTGAGCACGATGACCTTGCTCTGAACGTGCTCGGCCCTCAGACGCGCGAGCGCGGCGAGGCCGCTGAGCCCTGGCATGGCCAGGTCCGTGATGATGACATCCGGACGCAGCCGTGTGGCGGCATCGAGCAGCTGCTGGCCGTCGCGAACGGCGCCGACGACGTCGAAGTGTGCTTCTTTCAGGATCCTCGCGAGGCCGTCGGTGACAATCGCGTGGTCATCGGCCAGGAGGACGGTAGGCCGGCGCATCAAGCCACCTGTCCTTCGACGACGGCGTCACTACTGGTCTTCGGGCGCCCGCTCACGGGAATCGTGGCATGCACGCACGTCCCCTGATTCAATACCGTCTGGATGCTGATCGTGCCGCCCGCGATCTTGGCCCGCTCGGTGATACTCACGAGGCCTAGGCCCTTGCATCTCTCCGGGTCGTTCACGTCGAACCCACGGCCATCATCGGAGATCGTGATCTCCGCGTCGTCGTCCCTTCGGAATAGTCGAACGTCTGCGCGGCTGGCGCCCGCGTGCGCCACCACGTTCCGCAGCGCTTCCTGCGCGATGCGGTACAGACAGAGGCCGGCCTCGGGGGCCACCGATGCGAAATCGCCGTCAGCATCACACCGCATCACGACGCCATGTGACCGCTGGAGTTCGCCACAGTAGGAGGTCAGGGCCCTTTCCAACCCGAGATGCCGGAGCACTGTCGGGTGCAAATCGTGCGAGAGTTGGCGAACGTTTCGCGCCAGCGTAAGTGTCTGCTGCTGAAGGGCCACGAGCTCCTGTTGCAGCTCTTCACGGACGCTATACTCGCCCAGCCGTTGCTTGAGGCCGCTGAATGCGATCGAGACTCCCGCCAACTGCTGGCTCACGTCATCGTGCAGGTCTCGGGCAATGCGCGCCCGCTCGGTATCTTGCGCCTCGATCAGCCGGCCGGCCAGATGCTGCGTCTCTTGATGACTCAGCGCCAAGGCGGTTTGGCTCTCGCGGATTCTGTCCTCGGCGTTCCTCCGCTCGGTGATGTCCACATCGCAGCCGATGTACCCGGCAAAGCTGCCGTCCGCGCCGTACTTCGGAACGCCCGTCCCCAACAACCACCGGTAGCTGCCGTCGGCGTGGCGAACGCGGTACTCCATGAAGAAGGGCTGGCGCGCTTCGAACGCAGGCTCGTAGGTCTGACGGCAGCGGCCCATGTCCTCGGGATGGACACTGTCCAACCAGCCCTCGTTCAACAGTTGTTCAAGCGGCCGTCCCGTGAACTCCACACAAGTGTGATTGAGGAAGTCCAAGGTCGTGTCTGGCCTGGCGGTCCAGATCATGACGGGGGCGCGATCCGCGACGAGACGAACCCGCGCTTCGCTCGCACGCAGCGCGCGCTCGGCGCGCACGCTGCGCGTCAGTAGTACAGCGAGCCCGCCAATCGCCCCGACCAGTGTGACGAGGACAACGACGGGCGTACCGACGATGGACGTCATGGCTTGGTCGGGTCGGGCTGCCTCGTCGTCAGTTACGGCCGCTGGTGGCGCAGATCACGAAATACCGTGGTACCGCCGATGGAATCGAGGCGTTTCATCGGAGATCCGGAGATCCGTCAAATTCTGGAGACTGCTGAGGCAGAAATCGTGCCGGGTTGGGGCTCCGAGGGTGTCGCCCCTTCGATATCTGCCGCAGGTCTGTCGCTCGCCGCCTTTGAACCACAGCCAAGAGTATGTGACACAGTTTCTGACACGAAACCGACATTCACTGCGCGGCGGAGTGGGCGACGAGTTGCGCCCGGCATCGTTGCTGAATAACACGCGTGCGCTCATCGAAGAAGCCGCGCGCACGCGTGTGACGACGCTGGAAAGTAGGCGCGAGGAGAATCCTCTCGCGCCGTCGCACTGAAGGTCGCAATGCTACTGTGAAATGCGCAACACTTCGCCCAGCCCCGGGGTGATGCCACGATTCGTGACATAGAGAGCGCCATCGACGCCCACCGCAACTGACGTCGGGAAATTCAATCCGCCGAGAACCACACTTCGCGAGCCGTCAGGTGCAACGCGAATGAGCTCCCCCGGCCCCGTGAAAAACACCGGCCCGGTCGCGAACTGCAGCACGTACATCGTGCCGTCGTCGCCAAATGCGAGATCGATGATCATTTTGAAGCCGTCGAGGTAGACCTCTGGCTGTAGTCCTTCAACGACGCGGTAGATACGAGCCGCTCCTGCGGCGAACGGTACCCCAGTTGACTCGCCGACGTAGTACGCGCCGTCAGGCCCAACGGCAACGGCGGTCGGAACTGAGTCGGTGCTTCGGGTTGGCCGCGATGGAAACACGGCCACGGTCGCGATGGTCCCATCCGCTGCGACACGAAACAGCGCGTTCGCCCCAGCGTCTACCACGAGCCGCGACCCGGGCTCCCCGAGCACGCCATAGGGATTGGAGTCAATCAGGCCGCCGTTGGGATCGACTGCGGCCTCGTACGCAGCGATGTCAGCGACTACGCGCCAGCCACCTGCCGCGTTCACCTGTAAGAGTGTGCCGAGCACGTTGCCTGGCGCCCCCGGCAAGGGGCGAATGAGTTGCGGGTCGTTGCCGAGACCCATAGTCACGAACATCCCGCCAACGCCCTGGAACGCGATGTCGTTCGGACCCCCGGCGAAGACCCCGCCCGGCGGGGCATGCGAGGGAAGCCCGGTCACCACGCGCACCTGTTCGCCGTGCCAGAGACGTGTGATGGCTGCGGTCGGTCCGTAGCAGCGGAACTCGCCCGCCGAGTTGAAGAAGCATGGGCCCTCCCCACCGCGGCCCGCTTCCGCCACGTACAGGGCGCCCTCGGGGCCAAACGCAAGTCCTCGAGGGTTGTCGAGTCCCGACATGACGACGGTCACGATCGGCTGGGCGTGTGTCCCACCGATCATGGCGGCTGCACAGATGATTGCACCCCTGGTTACAGCGGCGCTCAACCGTCGCCACATGCTTCTAACGATCATGGGTTCCTCCTCGAGCAGACCGGCTGCTGCTCATGCCGAGACCGGAGTTCGCTCGCAGACACGCATCGGGGCGACACGTATCGCGGCAGTTTGAGGGCGCGCGCATAAGCCCTTCACCACACGAAATCGCATTTGCGCACACTCGGGATCCAGTCCGGCGGCCCGCTGACGCGATGAACACGCTGGCATGGTGTCCGATCGCGACGATGGCGGCTGTACCTGCCTTCGTGAGCTGCCGCAATCCGCCGCACTCAGCCCGACATGAGCTGGATGGTTGTAGACAAGGACGATACGCTCGCCAGGTGCGTGCAGCATCACATCCATGTCGGAATCGACATGCACCGATGAACCGCCGCCAGTGCGAACCCGCAGAACCTGACCTCTCAGGCTGGCGGCGAGCCGCCGCTCTACGCCCGGCGTGTTTCTGATATCCCCGGCCTCTTTCAGTCATCCTCGAACCTCCCTTAACGATTCGAGCAGTCGTGCCGGCGGCGTGTTCTTCAGAACAACGCACGTTGTCGAGTGTCTCGCGACCACGTCGGCAAGCGCTTAACCGGTTAGGTTACCGCGTCAGGCCGGAAGAGAAGCGAATCGCCACCCGCGCCAGAATCCAGTCAGAACCAGGGATGCAGCGGCGCGATTACGCGACAAAGCACTCACCGGCCCGGCGTGTGAAGGCACGTGTAATAGCCGATCACCGGCACGAACGAGTAGGGCTGGCCCGTCGATCCGCAGATCGGCGCGTTCCTCGTACACGTTCCTGCCGGATCAGTCACGTCAGCCCCGCAGTACAAGTCGGGGCGAATCGCCAACACCGTTCCGACGAACTGACCGTTCTCAAAGCGCCAGAGCGTAAATGTGGCTGGTCGATCCGCAGGCGGCGGAATTGGTGGAAAACCCTGGTTCGGATGGCTGCACTCCGTGCGGGTTGGAAACGGGGGCGGTGCAAAGCACGACCACCCGTGAGCGATCAGGTCCGTGGGAGTAAGGGGTCCGCCGGGCGCGGGGAGCGGGGTCGTGAGTCCCGGGGCGATTGGACGGGCGGTATTGACCGGGTATTCAGACGATGTCGTGGCTGCAGCCAGCCCTGCCCCGCCCCTCTCGAAGGCGGACGGGCTCACGGGACTGCCGCTGTCGCCACAACCGGAGGCGACAACACTGAGGCTCAGCACGACGACGGCAGCCCATCTCCACATTCGGGGCGCTTGGGTTCGCATGAGTGGTCCTCCATCTGCTTGGGCGCCTCCGCTCGTCCCGTCGTAGGCCGGGGAGAACGTGGTTGAGCGAGGCCCCTGTTGCTCAAAGCGAGAACCGGCGGCGAAAAACCGCACGATGCCTGGAAACGTTCTAGAATGGCCGCCTCCAGGTAAGGGGACAACCGGTGACAGATGCGACCGTCGGTGTGACGACGCTGTTGCGTGCTTGGAGTCGAGGCGATGAGCGAGCCCGCGACCAGTTGACGCCGCTCGTCTACGACGAGTTACGCCGCCGCGCCCGCCACTATCTTGGGGCCGAGCGGGCGAATCACACGCTGAGCCCGACGGCGCTTGTTCACGAGGTCTACCTCCGGCTCGTGAATCTGGACGACGTGGATTGGCAAGATCGGACGCATTTCTTCGCGCTTGCCGCGCGCCAGATGCGGCGGATCTTGGTCGACTCGGCCCGGGGCCGCAAATATCTGAAGCGTGGCGGCGGCGCCGTGAATGTCACGATCGACGACGCGTTCGCTGTGGCAGCACGCCACCCGGATCTCGTCGCCCTCGACGATGCTCTCAGCGCGCTGACGGCGCAGGATGAGCGCAAGGCCCGGGTGGTGGAGCTGCGGTTTTTTGGCGGGCTGACCAACGAGGAGATTGCTGCGGAGCTCGGCATCTCGACCGATACGGTGACCCGCGACTGGCAGATGGCGAAGCTGTGGCTGCGCCGGGAGCTGAGAAAGGCAGGAGCCCTTTGATCACCGACCGCTGGCGACGAATCGAATCGTTGTGCCATGCGGCGCTGGCGCGGCCGACTGAGCACCGCGCAGCGTATCTCGCGGAAGCCTGCCGCGGCGACGAGGCGCTGCGAGAAGAAGTCGAGTCGCTGGTCGCGGAAGGCGACGCTGCCGGTTCATTCCTGGAACTCCCCGTTATCGGTGGCCCTGTTTCTCCGTCCCTCGTTGATCGCCGGCTTGGGCCATATCACATCGAGGCACCGATCGGTGCGGGCGGCATGGGCGAGGTGTATCTCGCGAAGGACACACGGCTCGACCGGACTGTCGCGATCAAGGTCCTGCCGCGGCCGTGGACAGCCGATCCGCACCGGCGAGCCCGCTTCGAGCGCGAGGCGCGCGCCGTGGCTGCGCTCAAGCACCCGAACATCTGCACCATTTACGACGTTGGCCACGACGGCGGGATCGATTTTCTGGTGATGGAGCTGGTCGAGGGCGAGTCGCTCGCCGCGCGGCTGTCGAGAGGGCCGCTGCCGTGCGAGGAAGCGGTCGCCCGCGCAATCGAGATCGCGAGCGCGCTCGACGAAGCGCACCGTCGGGGCATCATCCATCGCGACCTCAAACCGGGCAATGTGATGCTCACGAGAAGCGGCTCCGGCACCTCGCGAGGCGCACAGGCGAAGTTGCTCGACTTCGGCCTCGCCCGCATTATTTCGTCCGACATGACGGCCCAGCTCTCGTCGGCGTCGGACGCTCCGATGACCGAAGGCGGCGGGCTGTTCGGCACCGTGGAGTACATGGCCCCCGAGCAGATCCAAGGCGCACCAACGGACGCTCGTACCGACTTGTTCGCATTCGGCGCGCTCCTGTACGAGATGCTGACCGGACGGATGGCGTTCGGTCGCGCGACGAAAGCTGAGAGCCTCACGGCTGTGCTGCGGGATGACCCCGACCAGACGGTGCTTGAAAGAAGTGGCGCCGCGTCGTCGGTGATTCGCATCGTCCGCCGGTGTCTGGAAAAGGATCCAGCCGACCGGTTCCAGACCGCTCGCGACCTGGCGTTCGCGCTCGAGAATGCGGCCTTTCCTCACGAGCCGGAGACACGCAGCGCAGAAGATGGCACGATCGCCCGCGCTCGCCGAATCGCGCTGCGCCAAGCCATCTACGTGGTGTCAGCGATGACTGCGTTCGCGGCCGTTGCAGTGTGGACGGTGGGGGCGCGTGCCGTCGCGCCGCCAACGCGAGATACCACGCAGTTTACCTGGTCGCTTCCAGAAGGAATGACGCTGGGTTCGGAACCGGTCGTGTCGCCCGACGGCCGGCGCGTGGCGTTCGTGGGCGTTGGCCAATCCGACAGCCGCCTGTTCGTTCGTGATCTTGCGACGCTGGAGGCAATCCCGCTGCCGGGCACAACAGGCGCCAAACAAGCATTCTGGTCGCCTGACGGCAATGCCGTCGCGTTCTTCGCCAACGGCAGGCTCATGAAGATGGCGCTTGATAGCGGCGAGCCGGTCGATCTTGCCGCCGCCCCTGACGCGCGCGGCGGTTCATGGAGTCGATCGGGTGTTATTGTCTTCCAGCCGTTCTTCCGCGATCGCGGGCTCGCGCGCGTGTCAGCCAATGGAGGCGAGGTCCAGGCAGCCACACTGCTCGACGTGACGACCGACGACACGACGCACAAGTGGCCGGTGTTCTTACCCGATGGTGTTCATTTCTTGTATCTGGTGCTTTCGGTTGACGAGGACC
>Ga0299914_10002738_pt1 | contig 12246 bp, 10 predicted proteins | sample RVTome_10_FD_201361 | JGI IMG/M metagenome (GOLD analysis project Ga0299914, IMG submission 201361) | Soil microbial communities from uranium-contaminated site in the Upper Colorado River Basin, Wyoming, United States - RVT153D57 (version 2) ... | reverse complement strand
GCAGCAGACGACTACGAGGAGACGCGCGAGCTCGTCGCAGTCATCCGTGGTAGCGACGGGGGACGGCGCATGTACGGCGTCGGCGACACGCTTCCCGCGATCTACCGGGAAGGCTTTCGAACTCAGATGTACAGCGAGCGGGTCGTCTATCGGGGCGTCTGGAACAAGGTCGTCGTGGTCGCGCGTGAGGACGACGACGCCACGATTCTCAACCACGCGCTGATCCAGGGCCGGCGACGCTTCCCGACGTAGGCCACCAACTCGGAGCCTCGCTGGCCCACCGAGGCGAGCTCGAGGAGGTGACGGGCGACGCGTGCACTTCTCCGGATCCCGGTGGACCTTTGTGGACGGACGCGGCGGTCAAGGAAGCCGCTGCACGGCCGGGGTCGGGTTGGCGCACGTCACCCTCGGACATGCGGCTCACTCCTTCCCTCCGATTGGCGTCGAAGGCGAGGGTGAGCCGAAGATCGGACAGCGCCCGGCCTCCGCCGGGCGCTGTCGTCTCAGCTTCTCCAAGAGATCAGGGTTGTCGGGGTTGCTGAACTAGAAGAAAAGAGCAGGAACCTTGGGGGGCTCGGGGATGATTCCGAGCTGCTTCAGCAGCCCGAGCGCATCCGTGTTGGAACGCTCCTCGACGAACTGGCGGAGCGGGATGAGGGCGATGCTGATGCCCGCCATGTGTATTCGGCTTCCCGTGGGCGGGATACCGGCCCACTCCCCTGTATGGGTCCCCTCCACGAACCACCGCGCCGCGACGCGGTCGCGGTCTGCCTCCTCCACCAGGTCTTCGATCGTGATGTGCAGGTCCGGGAAGCCGGTCGTGAGCGTTTCGAAGTGTCGCTTGTAGCCTTCAATGCCGGAGATGACCTCGGGATCCGCCGGATCATGACCCTGGAAGTCGGGCGCGATGAAGCGCTCGATGGCACTTGCGTCTTTGTTGTTCCAGATCTGCTCGAACGCCGCGGTGAAGACTGCCTTCGACATGGTATGAGCTCCTTTCGGTAAAGGGCGGTCAGGAAGGTCAGGACCGCGTCTCGACCTCGCGCCAGAAGGCGTCGACGCGGGCGTTCCACTCGTCCGGGACCTCCTGGAAGGGCTGGTGTGCCTCCTCCTCCATGATCTCGAAGCGGGCGCCGGGGATCCCCTCGGCGACGGCGCGGCAGAGCTCGGGGCGACTGGTCGCGTCGCGCCCGCCGGCGAGGACGAGGGTCGGGGCGGTGATCTCCGCGAGGCGCTCGTGCGTGTCGTGATCGAGGAAGGCATCGAGGGAGCGCTGCGCGTCCTCGCTCGACTGCTTGTGCGGGAAGGCGACCACCTCCTCGATGAACTGGGCGACGGAACCATCGTTGTGCGCCCGCGGCGTGTAGATCCAGAGGTAGAACGCCTCGAGGAACGCGCGCTCGCTCGGGGCGACGTCGAGCAGCCAACGCACGAACAGGCCCCAGGCGCGGAGGTAGGCGTCCGGCGCCGGCCACGTGCTCTGCAGGACGAGGCTGCGGACGAGCTCGGGGTGGCGGAGCGCCAGCTCCTGGGAAATGATGCTGCCGCCGGAGAAGCCGGCGACATGGGCGGAGGGAATGTCGAGCGCCCGAAGGACGCCGGCGGCGTCGTCCGCCATCATCTCTACCGACACCGGGCCGTCTGACATCGCGGTCCGACCGGCCCCCCGGTTGTCGAGCGCGGTCAGGCGGTAGCGGTCAGCGAGTCCGTCGAGCTGGAACTGCCACGACTCGACGGTGTCGCCCAAGCCTCCGATCAGGAGAACGTCGGGTCCTTCGCCGACCTGCTCGGTCCAGATGTCGAGGTCGCCTGTGCGTACGTGCCCTCGCATGTGCTGGATGGTGGTCATGTTTGCTTCCTTCCTTTGCGCCCCGTCCGGTGAAGCGGAGTCCCCGGCATCCGCCGTCGGCTCCGCTTCACGGCCGTGACCTCGTCGGGCGTTGGCAGGACGGCCCAGGTCCGAGCAGCTCCGCCGTCGGCGACGAGGCGACGTTCGAGAGCCTCACGTAGACGGGACCCGCAGTTGTTCGACTCGTTCTCTTCCAGGATCGTGTTGTCCGGATCGGCGATCGTCTCGGGGAGGTAGACGCCGTCCGGCACGCCGGTCACCTCGGGGTGGTAGAAGGCGTCCAGGGCGCGCTCGCCCTCGACGGCCAGCTCGAAACGGTCTCCCGAGCGGGCGTCGGCGACCGAGACGGTCACCGCTTCGTCGCGCGGGTGCCAGAGCAGGACGACGTGGATGCCGTCGCTCTCGCGAAACGCGAGCTCTCGGACGGGTGGGTTTTGCATCAACGTCTCCTTTCTCTGCGGCATCGCTAGGTCGAGGCTCGCCGAAGCGGCGCGCGACCGGTATGGGGGAACTCCCCCAACCGGCCCCCCAGATTCAGGCGGCCGTTTCCCACCCGCGGGGCGCAAGGGCGCAGCTGTCGCGGCTACGCGGTGGGCAGGCCGGCGCGCTCGCGCTCGACGAGCCGCGCGACGGCGGCGCGCGATTTGACGCTGAGCTTCGCCATCGCGTGCGACACGTGTTTCTCGACCGTCTTCTCGCTCAGGTAGAGCTGCGCCGCGATCTCCCGGTTCGTGCGACCCTCAGTGACGAGTAGGGCGACCTCACGTTCGCGTGCCGTCAACGCCGCCAGGGGCCCGTTGGCGGCGACAGCGTCGCTCGCCGCCGCGGCAGCCGGGCGAGGTCGCTCGCCCAGCATGCGGAGCAAACGCAAGGCGGCGTTGCGGTAACCGAAGGCGCCGCGGCCGTCCAGGTCGTCCGCCGCGCGACGGAGCTCGATACGAGCCAGGTCAATCCGGTCACACGCGATCAGCGCCTCCCCGGCGAGGGTGCGGCAGCGCCCGGCCCACAACGGCGAGAGGCCCTCCTCAGCCGTGGCCGCGCCGGCCAGCGCGATGCGAGCGGCCTCCGGCGCGTTCCCCTTCGCGAGGAGGACGCCAGCTTGCACGTGGCCGATGATCCCGCCGAACACGCCCGTTCGGCGGCCGCCCACCTCGGCCGGGGCGCGCCGCGCCCACGCTTCCGCCTCGTCGACTCGCCCCAGGGCGAGCAGCACGCGCACCACGACGTCCAAGGCCTTCAGCCGATCGAGTGACCACAGGCCGGGGTTCACCCAGCCGAACGTCTCGAGGGTCGCGAGCGCCCCCTGAGGGTCTCCCATCGCCAGTCGCGCCTCGGCCGCGGTCCAGCCGACCTGCGACCAGGGAGCGACGCCGGCGATCTTCCAGCCCGTCTCGGCGTAGGAGAGCGCCGCCTCAGGCCTTCCCCGCGCCAGCGCGATCCAGCCGCACACGAGCGCCGCCCAGTACGCGAGGTGTTCGTTGCCGGAGACGAGCGCGGCCTCCAGCGCCTCGTCGTTGGCCTCCTCGGCCGCATCGAGGCGGCCGATCTCTTCATCGACGAAGCCACGCAGGGCGAGGAATGAGGGGGCCAGAAGACCCTGCCCGGTCTGCCGTGCCAGGGTGAGGCCTCGCTCGGCGGCGGCGCGTGCGGGTACGTAGCTGCCGGTGAAGAGACGCGCGACACTCAACCAGAACAGCATCTGCAGGCGCTCCGCTACCCGCTCGTCGGGGAGCGCGTCCACGAGTGCCCCCGCCTCCGCGATCTTCCGGTCGACCTCGACGAGGCCGGCGCGGTCGTCGCGGCGCAGGCGGCAGTGCGCTGCGTCGCACTCGGTCACCGCGGCTTCGGCTTCGAGGACCGGATCGCCAGCCGCCCGCGCGGCGGCGCGAGCCTCGGCCGCCAGCTCTTCGGCGGCCTCGTGCTCGGAGCAGGCGGCTCGCTCCTTAGCCATGGCGAAGGTCAGCACCGCGGCCAGTCCCGGCTCTTCGTCGCCGAGCGCCTCCCGCTCGGCATGCAATAGACGGCGCGCCTCCTCGCGGTTGTGTAGCCACAGTGCCTCCAGGTCGGCGAGCGCTTCCGCCACCTCGACCCGCTGCGCGGGTGCGCTGGCTGGGAGCATGCTGAGCACGCGTCGCAGGAGATCTCGTGCCTCGGAGGGTCGCCCGGCCGAGACGAGCGCTTTCGCTTGCGCGCCGAGGAGGGTGAGCCGACGCTCGCCATGCTCGGTGGTCGCGGGGAGAAGGCGAAGCGCGGCCTCGTACCAGCCGGCCGCTGTCGCCGGCGCGGCGGGGGCCGCCTCATCTGCCGCGACGACGAGCAGCTCGATGGCAGCGAGGTCACCGGGCCGAGTGGCGCGCTCGACGTGGTGGGCGCGCTGAGCCGGCGTCGCGCCGCGGGCGGCGAGCGCCTCGGCGGCCCGCGCGTGCGCGGCGAGTCGCCAGCCGCCTCCCGCACCCTGGTATACGGCGCTGCGAACCAACGGATGGCGAAAACGGAAACGCCGCGGCTGCCTCGTCGGGCGGATGAGCTCGACGGCCAAGAGCTCGTCGAGCGCCTTCAGAGCGACCTCTTCCGCAACTTCGGCGACCGCTGCCGCGAGCTCGGGCTCGAAGGGGTCGCCGGCCACGGCCGCGCCCTCCAGTACCACCCGCGCATCCTCAGGGAGGGCGGCCAGCTCCTGCGCTAAGGCGGCCCTGACGGCGCGCGGCACGCCGATGCCGACCGGCCGTTCGTCGCCCGTTCCTCCGTCGGCGCCGCGCGCCAAGGCCTCGAGGTAGAAGGGGTTTCCGCCGCTCTCCGCGTAGAGGCGCTTGCGGGCGGTGCTGCGGAGGGATGGTAGGAGCGCGTCCGCTTCCTCCTCCGAAAGCGGCCCCACGTCTACCAGCTCGGCGCCTCCCTGCCGGGCCGCCGTCGCAAGCGCCGATTCGAGTGCAGGGGCTCGTCCCGAACGCGCGGCCAGCGCGAGGAGCACGCGTGCCCGGGGCGGGCGATGGATCAGGAGCGCCAGGACGTCGGCCGAGGCCGGATCGGCCCAGTGGACGTCGTCGAGCACAAGCGTCAGCGGACTCGCGTCCGCCAGGCGCTCGAGCAGGGCCCGCACGGCACGGGCGATCCGGTGGCGCTCGTCTACGGCCGCTACGGGCGCGACGCCGGCGACGCGTGCGACCGCCGGCAGGGCGGTCGCCAGCTCGGCGAGCTGCTCGTCGTCCAAGCCCGCGAGCTCGTGTCGCTCCCGCGTCGTCAGGTAGTGATCGAGGGCGTCGACGAGCAGCGCGAAGGGCACATCGCGCTCGAGCTCGGCCGCCCGCCCGGCCAACACGAGCTGCCCGCACTCCTCGGCGCGCGCCGCCAGCTCGGCGAGGAGCCGTGACTTGCCAATCCCCGGCTCTCCCCGAAGCGCAACGGCTCGGGGCTGCCCCTCATCGACGTCGCGGAGCGTCTGCTCGAGCACCTGCAACTCGTGCCGACGCCCCACGAAGGGAGTTGCGACGGCAGGCACGGGATGAGCGTATCGCTCGTTGGCGCGGGTTTCCACGCACGCGAAGCACGCCTGGCTCGGCCAGGCGCGGACGGAAGCCCGTCTCGTTACTGGCAACGGCGACGGCATGAATTGTTTGCCAGTTATTCGCCAGTGAGCACCTCAACCAGTGCAGTTCTCTGGATCCCCATGGACTTCGGTGGACTGAGTGGAACGGTTACCAAGACCGGTCGAGCCTGAATGGGCCCCAGGCTTACGCCTAGAACCGGTTGGTTGAGCGGAGGGGGAGGGATTCGAACCCTCGATCCGCCTAACGACGGATAACGGTTTTCGAGACCGCCGCATTCGTCCGCTCTGCCACCCCTCCACGGGTTCGTGTGAGCGTTCTGCGGAGCGGAGAAGGAGGGATTCGAACCCTCGAGGGAGGTATTCACCCCCCTAACGCCTTAGCAGGGCGCCGCCTTCAGCCACTCGGCCACTTCTCCGTGCCGGGCCATCGTACCAGCCTGTTTTCCCGCCCTACACGTGACGAAGCCCGTCTCGGCGGGTGAGGAGCCGCACAACCGAAACGGGCATTCGCCAGACGCCGGGGGATATGTGAGGGGAGCCGGCATCCCGCACTATGCCTCCGGCTCCCCGGAGTGCCCTCCCCACGAAGGGGGATTCGCCGCCTCCTCCTCCCTGAGCAGCCGGACGAGGAAGTACGTGATCGCGGCGAGGAAGACGACGGCCTGCTCGCTGTTCATGAGGATGCCGCCGAAGTTCTGGTCCTCCACGGCGGTCAGGCCCCAGATGCGCGGGACCTCCGTGTAGTAGTCGTAGACCGGCGTCTGCGAGAAGGTGAGCGCGAGCCCGAGGAACATGGAGCCGAGGAAGCCGGCGCCGAGGTAGCCGATCGTGACCGGCGTCGAGAGCCGGTGCGGCTCGGCCGAGAAGACCGGCCACCAGAAGAGGAGGCCGATCGCGATCAGCAGCGCGTGCTCGAGGTTGAGGGCCCACGGGTTCTCGAGGGCGAAGTCGTAGAAGAGCGCCAGGTGGATGCCGTACCAGCCGACGAGCCAGACCGGGAGCGCCACCTTCGGGCGGGTCAGGAACGCGAAGGGCCGGCCGCCCCGCCGGGCCAGGGCCGCGCGTATCGCAGGGGTGAGCCCGAGGATGAGGAGCGGCGGCGCCCAGTCGGCGATCATCACGTTCTGGAGCAGGTGGGCGAGGAGCAGGTAGTCGGCGGCGAGGGTCTCCAGCGGCGAGTTCAGCGCGCCCGCGATCAGGGCCAGCCCGAGGACGAAGAGGACGATCCGGTAGCGCGGCGCCGGCTCGGCCCGCGCCGTCCGCCAGTAGAGGACGAGCGCGAGGGCCGCGAGGGCGAGGAAGAGCGGCTCGAAGGAGAACGCGTACGGCGAGCTCACCGGGCGGCACCCGCTGTCGCGGCGCGGCCGCCGGCGGTGCGCTCGCGCGCGCGCCGGAGGAGCGCGACGCAGAGGCCGAGCGCCACGAGCTGCTCGACCATCATCACGACGCCGGCGAGGCGCTGGTCGGTCAGCGGCGAGAGGCCGAGCAGGCGCTCGTCCTGGAGCGCGTAGGCGCCGTACAGCGGCTCGAAGCTGAAGACGAGCACGTCCGCGAGGATCGTCCCGCAGGCGAACATGGCCACGGCGAAGGCGATGCGCCCGGCGACGGTGGGCACGCCGCGCCGCGCGGGATCGACGAGCTGCGTCCAGGCGAGGAGCCCGGCGACGACGAAGCTCACGTGCTCGAGGTCGTGCGCCCACCCGCGCGTGAGGACGGCCTGGTAGGCGGCGGGGACGTGCCAGGCGGCGAGGACGCCGGCCCAGACGGCGAAGCTGACGAGCGGCCGGAGGAGGAAGGCGAGCGCGGCGCGCAGCGGCTGCAGGCGCGAGAGCGGCCCGAGGATCGCCGCCGGGAGGAAGAAGAAGAGGAGCGGCCCGCGGAGCGCGACGAGCGCGAGCGCGGGCGCCACGTCCCCGACGAGGACGTGCTGGAGCATGTGGCCGGAAAGCAGGTACTCCTCGCCGACGGCGTCGAGGGGCGAGACGAGCGCCAGCGTCCCCACCGCCACGCCGGCGGAGAAGAGCACCGCTCGCGACCAGCCCGCGTGGTCGGCCCGCCCGCGCCGGCGGAGGCGGACGAACGCCTGCGCGAAGAGGCCGAGGGCGAGCGCGGCGAGGGCGAGGACGACCGGCTCCGCCGACCACGCCGCGCCGAGCTGCGAGACGGGCACGCGGTCGCCGTGGGCGAGGAGCACGGTCACCGCCCGAGGAGCGCCTGGACGTCGTGGACGAAGTCGGCGGTCGCGGTGCTCGCTCCGTAGACCGCAAGGCGGCGTCCGTCCTCGTCGATCAGGAACGTCTGCGCGCTGTGGTCGACGAGCCTGGACTCCGGGTCGGCGGCGAACGCGGCGATGCCGTAGTCGCGCCAGACCGGCTCGAGCTCCCGTCGCGACCCGATCAGGTAGGTGAACTCCGGCCGGAGGCGGTGCTCGGCTGCGTACTCCCGCACCCGCTCCGCCGTGTCGCCCTCCGGATCGACGCTGACCGCGAGCACGCGGACGGACTCGCTGTCGCCCCCGAGCTCCACGAGCGCCCGGTTCAGGCTCTCCGCGATGAAGGGGCAGACGTCCGGGCACTGCGTGTAGAGGAACGTCACGAACACCAGCTTGCCGCGTTCGTCCGAGAGCCGCACGGTCGTGCCCTCCGTGTCCGCGAGGGCGAAGTCGGGAGCCGCCTCCTGGCCCGGGAGCTCGGTGCCGGCGAGGTCGGCGGTGCGGTCGCTACCGCACGCGGTCGTCGCCAGGAGCAGCGTGAGCGCCGAGAGGAGCGCCGGCCGCAGCATCGTCACCTCCCCGGCCGAGCCGGCGGAGCCACCAGAACACCGTCGCCGTGGGCGGCGGCGGCAGGCGCGGCGGCGAGCGCCGCCAGCGCGAGGGTGAGCGCGGCGAGCCGTCTGATGATGGAACCTTCGCGGAAAGGGCGGTACGCTGTCCGTCGATTTCGGATCGCGGGGTTCCCGGCCGCGGTCTCTCGCAGGCAGGCGGATCCGCGGCCGGGCCCCCGTGGGGGTGGACCGGTGCCGCCGCGGAGGTGGTGGGTTTCGGCGGCACCGGCCTCGGAGGAAATCTGTCGTTCCGCTATCGCGCTCCTATCGGGACGATTGCGGTCTCGGCGGCGGGCTCGGTCCCGGCGCCGGCGACGGAGACGGTGAGCTCCCAGTCGCCGGGCTCCGGCAGCGCGACGAGCACCCGGAAGGCTCCCGGGCTGTCCGCCACCGGCTCGGCCGGGTACGTGGTCGGCTCGATGCCCGCGCTCGGTAGGGCGGCCGCCACCGTGACGTCGGAGACGTCCGGGGCGCCGCTCCCGTCGTGCGTGGCCAGGGTCAGGTCGACGGTGTTCTCGCCGGCCGTCCCGGGCGTCACGATCAGCGTCGCGTGGAACTCGTCGAAGAAGGCGAACGCGGTCTGCTGCTGCGGAGCGGCCGCGTCCGTCGTCCCGACGCTCGCGTTCGACTCCGGCCCGAGCACGACCACGGCCAGGACCGCGGTCCCGAGCACGCCCACGAGGGCCGCGATCGAGTAGGCGGCGTACCAGCGGCTCCTGCCGGTCGTCCGTGTGTGCTCGGCGTTGCGTTCTTCCATCCCTGAACCTCAGTCGTCGGTGTCGCACGCCGCCCGGTCCGTGCTCGGGCGGGCGCCTTGATCCCGTCGCGCGGTCGCGGACGCACCGCGCCCGTCGCGCTCGTCTCGGCCTTGGCCTAGACGGCCGAGAAGGACACCGGCGGCGCCCGGGCGCCGCCGCTCAGGACGAGGCGGTCGCCGGGGACGCGATCGGAGTCGAGCAGGGAGAAGCTGTGTGCGTCCGTGGGCACCGCTGCCGTCTGCGGGCCGGCGAGCGTGCGGGCGGCGCCCTCGACGAGGTCGAGGAGCCCGCGCGCGACCCGGACCGCGCTCAGGGCGACGGCGACCTGGACGACGAGGACGAGCAGGGCGACAGGCAGGAGCTCGGCGGTGTTGGCGCCGAGGCCCGCGAGCGTGCCCCCGGAGTCGAGCGCGGCGCCGCCGAAGAGCCCGAGGAGGGGCACGGCGCCGAAGAGCCAGAGCGAACGGCCGGAGGCCCCGCGCCAGGCCGGGTAGACGCTCGCCGCCGCCGCGATGACGATGGCGAGCGACAGGCAGAGCGAGAGCGACGTCGACAGGTACGCGGCCTGGTCGGCCTCGTGCCCGTGCCCGGCGTGGCCGCCGGCTGCTCCGCCGAGGCGGTGAGCGGCGACATGGACGCCGGCCCAGGCAAGACCGCCCACGGCCAGCAGCATCGGCACCGTGAAGAGACGCCGCATGGGCCATACGATAGCCCTTGCCCGGAGCCGGGACAACCGGGTCATCGTTCGTCGAGCTCCGCGAGCAGGGTCTGCATCCGCACGATCTCGATCTGCTGGTCGGCCTCGACGTGCCGCGCGAAGGCGTCGATCTGCGACTCGACGCCGCCGCCGGCCGCGTAGAGCTCCGCGACCATGACGAGCGCGCCCTGGTGGTGGCGGATCATCCCCTCCAGGAAGAGCCGGTTGAACTCGCGGCCGCTCGCGGCCTCCATCCGTTCCAGCTCCGGCTCGCTGAGCATGCCCGGCATCAGCTCGTCGGCGTCGTGGACGTCGAAGGCCTCCTCGCCCTGCGCCTCGAGCCAGCGCGCCATCATCGCGATCTCGTCCTCCTGGGAAACTCGCAGCCGCTCCGTGAACAACGGGATGTCCGGCCCCTGGGCGCGTTCTGGCACATACCGGGCCATGCGGAGCGCCTGTGCGTGGTGGTGGATCATGTCCTGCATGAAGGCGATGTCCGCGGCGGTCGCCTCGGGGGTCTCGATCGCCTCCAGCTCCTGGGCCGAGAGCGTCGTGCTGGGCTCGCCCGGCGCGCCCGGCTGGACGACGTTCCCCGTCTGCTCCGAGCTCGTCCCGTCCGTGGACGTCGCCGGCTCGAGCGCCTCCGCCGAGTCGCCGCCGCCGAGGCTGCACCCGCCGGCGGCCGCCAGCAGGAGGAGCAGGGCCCCCACGAGCGCGAGACGAAACGGACTTGTCCGATTTAGTCTCACTGTATTAGGGTTACACGGCGGAGGTGGGTGACCGCAAGGGGGAAGTACATGGAGGGACCTGCGGCTTCGACGCGAAGCAAACGCGCCGGGTGGCACAGGCTTGCAGTCTTTGGAGTGGTGGTCGCGCTCGTCGGGGTGCTCGCTGCGAGCGCGGCGGCTCAGCTCCCGTCACAGACCGATCCGCGCTTCGGGCTCGACCCCGGGTTCCAGGACGCTGAGGAGGCGACCTGGAACGCCACCAAGATAGGGCACGCCGAGAAGGCGCCGGGGTTCTCGGACCCGACGAATCCCGGATCCTTCGGCTTCTTGAACTCGGACCTCGCCCTCCAGGGCGACTTCGCGTTCGTCGGGAGCTTCAACGGGATCCAGATCTACGACGTCTCCGATCCGACGAGCCCCACGGTGCGGACGAGCATCGTCTGCCCGGGCGGTCAGGGTGATCCGTCCGTCTACGGGAACCTGCTCTTCATGTCGGTCGAGGAGTCGCGTGCCCGCGTGGACTGCGGCACGAACCCGTCCGTGGGCACCCGGTTCCAGGGCGTGCGCATCTTCGACGTCTCGAACGTCGACGCTCCCGTGCAGGTCGCGGCGGTGCAGCTCTGCCGCGGCTCGCACACGCACACGCTCGTGACGGATCCCGACGATCCGGACAACATCTACGCGTACGTCTCCGGCACGGCCGGCCCGCGGCCGGCCTCGACGCTGGCCGGATGCAACAACAACCCGGCGAGCGGCGCCGACCCCTCGCGCTGGCGGATCGAGGTCATCAAGGTCCCGCTCGCGAACCCGTCGGCCGCGGCGGTCGTGAGCGAGGTCCGTCTGTTCCAGGATCCGAACACCGGCGCTATCGACGGCCTGCAGAACGCGCCCCCGACGCCGCAGCATCCGTCGGGGATGAACTGGGGCCCGACGCCGATCACGGACGCGTGCCACGACATCACGGTGTACCCGGAGATCGGGCTCGCCGCCGGCGCCTGCGAGGGCAACGGCCTCCTGATCGACATCTCGGACGCCGCCAACCCGAAGCGCCTGGACGCCGTCGCCGATCCGAACTTCGCCTACTGGCACTCGGCGACGTTCAACAACGACGGCACGAAGGTCGTCTTCACGGATGAGTGGGGCGGTGGCACCGGGGCCCGCTGCCGGACGACCGACCAGCTCAACTGGGGCGCGAACGCGATCTTCGACATCGTCGGCGGCAAGCTCCAGTTCCGGAGCTACTACAAGATGCCGGCGGCTCAGACGACGAACGAGAACTGCGTCGCGCACAACGGCACGATCGTGCCCGTCCGTGGCAAGGACATCATCGTGCAGGGGTGGTACCAGGGCGGCATGTCCGTGTTCGACTTCACGGACTCCGCGAACCCGAAGGAGATCGCCTACTTCGACCGCGGCCCGGTCAGCGGCACAGGGCTCGTGTTCGGCGGCCTCTGGACGAGCTACTACTGGAACGGGCTCGTCTACGGCACCGACCTCGCCCGCGGGATCGACGTCTTCCAGCTCGACCCGAGCGAGTTCCTCTCGGAGGCGGACCTCGAGCTCGCGGCGCAGCCGCAGTTCGACAGGATGAACGCTCAGCTGCAGGAGAAGGTCGTCTGGTACGACTGGGAGGGCTTCCTCTCCACCTTCGAGAACCCGCCCGTGCTCAACGAGGCGCACTCGAGGGGCGTGCAGCAGTTCTGGTTCCGCCTCGGCGGTGACCGCGGCCTCGACGTGCTCGAGGGCACGCCGGCCTCGCGCCAGATCGACTGCGAGACGAAGGAGCCCATCGGGGCGTTCGAGCCGGCCGAGACGCCGGGCTTCTCGAGCCTCCACTACCAGCG
>Ga0299914_10002736_pt1 | contig 12250 bp, 8 predicted proteins | sample RVTome_10_FD_201361 | JGI IMG/M metagenome (GOLD analysis project Ga0299914, IMG submission 201361) | Soil microbial communities from uranium-contaminated site in the Upper Colorado River Basin, Wyoming, United States - RVT153D57 (version 2) ... | reverse complement strand
ATGCCGACATCCTCCGCATCGGGACCCGCAACATGGCGAACTTCACGCTGCTCACCGAGGTCGGGCGCCAGCCCAAGCCGGTCATGCTCAAGCGGGGTTTCACCGCCACCATCGAAGAGTGGCTCAACGCCGCCGAGTACATCTACAAAGAGGGCAATCACCAGATCATCATGACCGAGCGGGGGATCCGCACGTTCGAGACCGCCTCGCGCAACACCCTGGACATCACGGCGGTGCCGATCATCAAGGGACTCTCACACCTGCCAGTGATGGTCGACCCGTCGCACTCGGGAGGCAAGCGAGAACTGGTTGCTCCCCTCGCCCGGGCGGCGGTGGCCATCGGAGCCGACGCCATCATGGTCGACGTCCATCCCACCCCCGACACCGCCCAGGTGGACGGGGCCCAGGCTCTCCTCCCCAGCGAGTTCGCCGAGTTGATGGAGTCGGTGGTTCAGATCGCCCGGGTCGTCGGGTTCAAAGACTGAGATGGATGCTCTCATCGTGGGCACCGGACTCATCGGTGCCTCGATCGGGGCCGCCCTCCGCCGCCAGGGCTGGTCGGTGGTCGGTTGGGACCCTGCCGAGGAGGCCCTGGCCGGCGCCTTTGAAATCGGGGCCCTCAACGGCACGGTGGCATCGATCGAGGAAGCGGACGGGGCGGACCTCATCGTGCTGGCGGCCCCGGTCGGAGCCATCATCGCCACCTTGGGGAGCCTTGCCACCGATGTTCTGGTTACTGACGTCGCCGGGGTGAAGACGACCGTGGTCAAGGCCGCCGCTCATCTTTCCCATTTCGTCGGCGGGCATCCGATGGCCGGTCGGGAGAGTTCGGGACCGGGGGCGGCCAACGCGGCGATGTTCGAGGGAGCGAGTTGGATCCTGACCACCGACGGCGTCGACCCGGCCGACATGGAGCGAATGGAGGCTTTGGTGGAGTCCATGGGGGCGACGCCGGTGCGGATGAGCGCCGCCGACCACGACGCCGCGGTGGCCGCCGTCAGCCACGTGCCCCAGGTGCTGGCCTCGTCCCTGGTGAACATGGTCGGCGCCAATTCGGATGCTCTGGCACTGGCAGCCGGAGGATTCCGTGACGTGACCCGCATCGCCCTCTCGGAGCCGGCCTGGTGGACCGACATCCTGACCGAGAACCGTGAGGAGGTCACCAGCCTGATCCGGGCCTTGAGCGCGGACCTGGGGGCGTGGGCCGACCGAATCGACGCCGGGGACCGTGAGGGCGTTGCCGCCGGTCTCGGCTCGGCTCGCTCGACACGCCGCCGTCTGGCTCCGCCGGTGGCCGCGGTCCAAGTCCTGCTGGAGGATCGCCCCGGTGAGATCGCCCGGGTCGGCCATGCCCTGGCCGAGGCTTCCGTTGACGTCCGTGACCTCCAACTCCGCCACGCCACCCGGGGTGGGGGCGGCGTGCTCACGCTGTCGGTGCCACCCGGTCAGGAGGAGGCGCTGGTGGAGGCGCTGCGGGCTGAGGGCTTCCGGTTGGTTGGCTGACCGGTCCTCGTCTGTGTGTCTACGTCGACTCGGGAGATCGGATCAGACACCGCCGGCCCGTTCGAGGAGACGCATCAAGGTGGCGGCGCCCGCCGTGATGCCCGTTTCAAGAGCGGCCTCGTTGAAAACGAAGGAGGCGGAGTGGAGGTCGACAGGACCGATATCGGGAAGCGACCCGAGCCGAATGAGTGCTCCCGGGACGCGATCGAGATACTGGGAGAAGTCTTCGGCGCCCATGCTGGTGGGAGTCGGGACGACGGCGGCCGGGCTGAGACTCTCGCTCACGGCTTGGCGGGCGGTGTCGATGACTTCGGGATCGTTGACCACGGGAGGGATCCCTCGAACGTATTGCACCGTGGCCCGGGCGCCGGTGGGTGCGACGATCTGGTGGGCGAGATTGTCGAGAAGGGCGGGGATCTCGTCCCACAGGCCCCGGTCGATGGTGCGGACCGTCCCCCCCAGCTCGACGGTGGTCGGGATCACGTTGGGGGCGTTGCCGCCTTGAACTCGGCCGAAGACGACGGCTACGGGGCGGCGGGGGTCGACGAGGCGGTCGATGAGGGCCGGAAGTTCCGTGACGAGTCGTCCGGCGGCGTAGACGAGGTCGACGGTGCGGTGGGGCCGGGCGGTGTGGCCCCCGGGTCCCTCCAGCTTGATGGAGAAGCGGTCGGCGGAACCGGTGATCGGCCCCGTCCGCAGGCCGACGGTGCCGACGTCGAGGGTCGGGTCGACATGGAAGGCGATGATGGACGAAAGGTGGTCGGCCGAGCCGTCCCGGATCATCTCCAACGCTCCTCCCGGAAAGACCTCTTCTCCTGGCTGGAACAGGAAGCGAACCCGTCCCGGGAGCGGCACCCGGGCCAAGGTGAGGGCGATGCCGGTGGCGATGGACGTGTGGGCGTCGTGGCCGCAGGCGTGCATGACGCCGTGGACCTGGGAGGCGTGGGGGCTGTCGGGCGGCTCGTCGATCGGGAGGGCGTCGAGGTCGGCCCGAAAGCCCACCACCTTGTCGCCGCTTCCGACCTCGACCACCAGACCGGTCCCGGAATCGCGGACCTTGGGGTCGAGGCCACCATGGCGGAGCACGGTCGCCACTCGTTCCGTGGTGGCGAACTCCTGAAAGGCAAGTTCGGGATGGCGGTGAATGGCGCGCCGCAACTCGGTGATGGTAGGGAGTACCTCGGCGACCAGTCCCCGCAATTGGTGGGGGGAGATCACCCCCGCAGGATAGTTGGCGCCAACCGATGATCCCAGCCGCGGGTGGGATCGGCGAAGCCGCAGGTGGTGGCCTGGTGAACCAGGGGCGCCCCACGCCCCTGAGCGTCGTCTGCAACGCTGGGTTCGGCCGCGGGTAGGAAACTCACCCCCGTCAGGAGTAGAAATGGTCCTCGAACACACGTCGGGCGCGGCGGGTGAGACGGCGGTAATCGTCGCGGAGGTCGCCCCGCCGGGAGTAGCCGAGGGAGTCGGCGAGACGACCCTCCTGGGTCGGGTCGGAGGGGAGCGAGTCGATGGCCCGGCCAGTCTGGAGGAATAGGCGGTTGCGGGCCATGGTGCAGAACCGGTAGGCCGTCGCCAGGTCGGCTGCCTCGTCGTCAGACAGCAGACCCGCCGTCGCCAGGCGGGGCAGCGCTTCGAGGGTGCCGGTGACCCGCAGGCTCAGATCTCCGCCCCCGGACTTCAGTTGCAACAACTGAACCAGAAACTCGATGTCGACCAGGGCACCTGCCCCCAGTTTGAGATGGAAGTCCCGATCCTCTCCGGCTGGGATTCGCTCCTTCTCGACCCGGGCTTTCATCTGGCGGACATCGGTCGCCACGCCGGGGGGAAGTGGATCGCGCCAGACGAACGGCTCGATCATGTCCATGAAATCATCGCCCAGACCGGGATTCCCTCCCGCCCGGCGAGCCTTGACCAGGGCCTGGAACTCCCAGGTCTGAGCCCAACGCTCGTAATAGGCGCGGTAAGAGGAAAGCGATCTGACCAGGGGCCCGGACCGTCCTTCCGGTCGCAGGTTGGCATCGACCCGCCAGGCTGGCCCATCCTTTCCCGGCTGGGAGAGAAGCCGGCGGAAGGCGACGGCTGCTTCCATGGCAGACCTGGAGGTGTGGGGAGAGTCGAACACGTAGAGGAGGTCGAGGTCGGATCCGTACGACAGCTCGCGGCCGCCCCATCGACCCATGGCGATCACCGCGAGGCCTTCTTCGCCACCGATGAGGCTTGTCGCCACCGAGGCGGCCACATCCGCCCCCGTGGTGAGATCTGCCATGGTCTGGTCGACTTCGGCCATTCCCAGCAGGTCACGGGCCGCTACCCGGAGGAGTTGGCGGCGGGCGAACCGGCGGACGGTGCCAGCCCTCTCGTCGCCGACCCGGGCGTCGACCCGCCGCCGCAGCCTGCTCTCCAACTCATGGGGGCTGCGCAGGTCACGCAACGCCGTGTCATCGGCCAGTCGGGGGACGAACTCGGGGATCCGGTCCAGATAGTCACCCAGCAATCGACTGCTCCCGAGGAGAGAGCACAGACGCCGTCCGACGACCGGGCGATCGTGGAGGGTTGTGATCAACTCGGCGTGATCCGGCATGTTGCCCGCCAGAAGCCACAACTGGTCGAGTCCCAGGTCGGGATCCGGCGCATCCGCCAGCCAATCGAGAATCAGAGGCAGCATCTGTTGCATCAAGCGACTGCGACGGGAGAGACCGGTGGTGAGTGCCTCAAAGGTACGGACGGCGCCGGGAATGTCGCGGAAGCCGAGGGCGACCAGGCGGCGCTCGGCCCCCTCCCGGCTCAACCCGGTGGCAGGTGTGGCGGCGAAGGCCTCCAGCAGCGGCCGGAAGTACAGGTCCTCGTGGATGCGACGGACGCGTGAGCGATGGGCTACCAGGTCGGTCTCGAACATTTCACGGGCCGTGTGAGAGGCGCTATCGCGATAGCCCATTGCTCGGGCCAGCCGGTCCCGGTCGGCCTCGGTCGCCGGGAGGAGATGGGTGGGCCGGAGCTCCCAGAGCTGGATCCGATGCTCGGCCGCCCGCAGCCAGCGGTAGGCCTCGTCCAGGGTGCCGGCGTCGGCGGCGGCGACGTATCCGCCCTCCACCAAGGCCTCAATGAGGTCGAGAGTCGAGGTCCGGCGCAGTTCGGGGTCGAAGCGGCCATGGACGAGTTGAAGCATCTGGATGGCAAACTCGACGTCGCGGATGCCGCCCGGAGCACGCTTGAGGTCGTCGGGGTTTGCTTGATCCTCGACGCGGGCTTTCATCGAGCGGAGGGATCGGATCGCCTCGGGGTCCACCGTTTCGGGCCACAACACCTCGCTGACCAGGTCCATGAACTGCTTTCCCACCGCGGCGTCGCCGGCGGCGTGGCGCACCTTGAGGAGAGCCTGGAACTCCCAGGGCTCGGCCCACCTGTCGTAGTAGCTGCGATAAGCCGACAGTGAACGGGCCAGCGGTCCCCGGGTCCCTTCCGGGCGCAGGTCGGCGTCGGCGCGGAGGATCTCGCCGTCGCCGTCGCCATCAGCGAGGCGGCGCATGACGGCGCCGGCCACCTGGTTCGCGGCCTGAGCGTCGCCCGTCTCGAAGGCGAAGATGAGGTCGATGTCGGACCAGTAGTTCAGCTCCCGCCCGCCCCACTTGCCGAACGCCATCACCGTCAGGGGCGGGCAGTTGGGCGTCATCTCATCCGCCAGCACTTCCGCCACCACGGAGTCGGCCATGTCCGACAGCCGCCGGCCTCCTTCAGCGACGTCGATCAATCCCGCCAGGTCCTCGGCCGCCACCGCGGCCAAGATGGACCGGGAGAAACCCATCAGGTCTGATGGCTCCGCCCCATAGAGCCAGGCCGGGTGGCGGGAGAGCTGTCGCATCAGCTCCCGGCTGCCGCCGGCCAAGTGGGCCAGCCGCAGGGCGGCGGCTGCATCGTGGAGAGGGTCGATGTCGGGTGGGGTTGCCTCCAGAAAGGCGAGGAGCCGGGCGATGGCGCCATCGGGGTCGGGACCCGACCACACGACCCGCAACGGTGCCCGCGCCCGGTCGTCTCCCAGCCATCCCACCGCGGCGAGACGGCGTTTGATGTCGGTGTCGAACGGTGGCAGGGTCGGTTGTGCGGTCATATCGGGTTCGGCCTATGTTCGCGCACTGAGGCAGGCTGGCGGCGCGGCCGATCTATCCTCACCTCGATGCCGATACGTGTGGCGGGTGCCCAGCTGAACCTCGTCGTGGGGGATCTGACCGGCAACGAAAAGCGGATCGCCGAGACGATGGACTGGGCCGAGGGTCAGGACGCCGACGTCTTGCTTCTCCCCGAACTCGCCGTCACCGGCTATCCGCCCGAGGATCTGGTTCTTCGCCCGTCCTTCGTGGACGCCGGAACCGAGATCGTGCGCCGGCTGGGCCGGCGGTCGGGGCGGGTGACGACGGTCGTCGGTTTCGTCGATCATGCGTCGCCAGCCGATCGAGCGGCGGCCGACGCCGGTGAGCGACGGGTGGCCAACGCCGCCGCCGTTCTGGCCGATGGTGAGGTCAGGGGCATCTATCACAAGGTGCTGCTGCCCAACTACGGCGTCTTCGACGAGGACCGCTACTTCGTTCCTGGAACCGATCCCGATCGGACATGGGCGGTGGCCGGGCTGCCGGTCGGAGTGTCGATCTGTGAGGACATATGGCTTCCCGACGGGCCGCCGGCGCAGCAGGCCCGGGCCGGGGCGAAGGTGCTCCTGAACATCAACGCCTCGCCGTTTCATCGAGGCAAGGCCGATGACCGCGAGGTGATGTTGGGTGCTCATGCCCGGGCGGCCGGAGCACCGGTCATTTACCTCAACCTCGTCGGCGGCCAGGACGAATTGGTGTTCGACGGGGCCAGCGTGGTGATCGCCGCCGACGGCACCGTGATCCACCGGTCGCCCCAGTTCGCCGAAGACACCTTCGTCCTTGACGGTCCTCTGGCCGGCGAGTCGGCAACCGAAGGCACGATCGCCCCTCTCCTCGAGCCGACGGCCGAGATCTACGCCGCCCTGGTCACCGGGCTGGGCGACTATGTCCGCAAGAACGGCTTCTCGTCGGTGGTGCTGGGCCTATCGGGTGGGATCGACTCGGCTCTCACCGCAGTGATCGCCGCCGACGCCTTGGGGCCCGAGAACGTGTGGGGTCTCTCCATGCCCTCCCGGTACAGCTCCCAGCACTCGATCGAAGACGCCCGGGCCCTGGCCGAGAACCGGGGGATCCGATTCGACGTCGTCCCGATAGACGACGTTTTCGCCGCCTACCTGAAGACCCTCGCCCCGCTGTTCGCCGGCACCGATCCCGATGTCACCGAGGAGAACCTCCAGGCCCGGATCCGAGGGGCGATCTGGATGGCAGTGTCGAACAAGTACGGCCCGATGGTTGTCGCCACGGGCAACAAGTCGGAGATGGCGGTCGGCTACGCCACCCTTTACGGGGACATGGTCGGCGGCTACGCCGTGCTCAAGGATGTCATGAAGACGGTGGTCTACGACCTGGCCAGGTGGCGGAACCGTGACCGGGAGGTGATCCCCCAGAACACGATCGACAAGCCGCCATCGGCCGAGCTCCGACCAAACCAAAAGGACTCCGACTCTCTGCCTCCCTACGAGGTGCTCGACGGCATCCTCGATCGTTACATCGAGGACGATATGGGTCTCACCGAGATCGTGGCCGACGGCTTCGATCCGGACCTGGTCGAACGGGTGCTGCGGATGGTCGATTTGTCGGAGTACAAGCGTCGACAGAGTGCCCCCGGCGTCAAGATCACGGTCAAGGCCTTTGGCAAGGACCGCCGGCTTCCCATCACAAACCGTTTCCGCGAGCCCTACGTCCCGTGACGGCCCCCGTGGTGTGCCTCGTCGATGGGGAGCCGGTCGACTCGCTGCCGACCAGCGATTCGTCGATCATCCGGGGTGACGGGTGCTTCGAGGCGGTGCGCTCGTACGGAGGAAACTTGTTTCGTCTCGACGACCACCTCGACCGACTCGAGTTCAGCGCGGCCGCCCTGGGTCTGGTCGTCCCGTCGCGGGACTCTCTCTACGCCTGGACATCGGCCGTGGTGTCGGGGCGAGACGATTGCGTGGTCCGCATCATCCTTACCCGGGGAGCAGCGGTCCCGGGGGCCGAAGGGCCGGGGCGGTGTGTCGTCATGTCACATCCTCTGCCCCCCTCGCCGGGCCCGCTGCGTCTCCTCCCGGTGGCGGCCCCCTGGCACCCCGCCGGTCGGCCTTGGCAGCTCGCCGGCGTCAAGACGATCTCTTACGCTCCGAATCTCGCCGCTTCTCTTCAGGCAGGCGTCGCCGGCTTCGACGACGCCCTCCTGATCTCGGACGATGCCATCGTGCTGGAGGGACCCACCTTCAGCGTCGGATGGATCCAGGGAGGCACCATCTACACACCCTCGTTGGAGCTGGGGATTCTGGCCTCGATCACCCGGCGAGTGGTGATGGAGGTCACCGAGGTCAAGGAGACAGTTGCTGACCTCGACGTCGTTGTCGATGCCGACGAGGTCTTCGTCATGTCGACCCTCAAGGAGGTGACCCCGGTGACTGCGCTCGGAGACCGTGCCTTTGCGGTTGGCTCCCGGACGCGGGAGCTGCGTCAGCGGGTGAAGCTGGTCGTCGAGACGATGACTCCGCACTGATCGTTGCTGGACCAACCCAAATATTCGATGATCCATTGGGCCGCCTCGGCCCGGGTGAGGGGTTGTCTGATGTCGGTGGAACCGGGGCAGGACGCGCCCGGTCCGAGCATCTGCGTCGCGGCGTCCAGGCTCAGGTCGTAAGGGTGGTCGGGAGGTGGGGGTGCCGGTGTCGCCCAGGCGGCGTCGGGGATGCCGTCGTCGAGGCGGAATCCCCGATTCTGGTATGCGTCGCGAAGCCGGTCCCAGGCAAACGCCCGCATCAACTCTGCCCGGGTCACAGGCAGTTCCACGTCACGAGGAGTAGGTTCCGAAGGGGCGGGAGGGGCCGGGCTGAGGCTGACCTCTCCAATGAGAGGGCGGAGCCAGACGGCTATCGCCTCGGCGGTGGCCGCCCCGTCGGGGCATGCCATGGCACCTATCTCGTCACACCAGACTGCTGCTCCCCGCGAGAGGAGGAGGGTCATGGGGTCGATCGTATCCTCGTCCTCCCACGACCGGTCAGCGAACGGTCCGTCGAATTCGATCGCTCCCTCGGGGGCGGCCGCCACCGTCGACCGGGCGGCGGCGCCCAGGCTGGCCTCGGGATCGACGGGATTGCCGTTGGGGTCTCGCAACTCGAAGTGGAGGTGGTGGACGGTGCCCTCGGCGTTGCCGGAGTCGCCGACCCAGCCGATCACCTGACCGGCGGTGACCTCGGTCCCGACCTCTAGGTCGGATCTCACCCCGCGACCGTTGCCGTCGTCTGTGCCGGCAGTGTCGTTGTTCAGATGGATGTACAGGGTCGACCATCCATCATCGTGGCGGATGTAGATGCGGTTGCCCGATATGCCCTCGTCCCCGCCTATGCGCGAGACGGTCCCGTCGGCCACTGCCACGATCGGCTGGAGGTGGGGGGCGAAGATGTCGTTTCCGGCGTGGAGACGGCGCCCGCCGTCGCGGGGAGCCCCGAACGGCGAGCCGATGCCGCCACTGCCCAGAATGGGGAACACCATGGGGTAGACGAAGTCCTCGTCACAGGGCGGCAAAGTGGTCGTGGTCGTCGGGGGGACAGTCGTGGTAGGGACCGTGGTCTCCGGGACCGTGGTCTCGGGGACAGTGGTCTCCGGGAGGGTGGTGTCGGTTGTCGTGGTCTCGGAAGGCACGGTCGTGTCGGGCACGCTGGTCTCGGGGGCGGTGGTGGGCGGCATTGTCGTTGTTGTGGTTGTGGCGGGCGGCGCCGTGGTCGTGGTAGCGGGGGCCGTCGTCGTGGGAGTGCTGGTGGCGGGGGGAGCGCTGGTCGTCGTGGTCGTCTCCTCCTCGAGGAGGTCGTCCATGGTGAGCGGCGGACACATGACGGCGGCGTTGGTCGGCGCCGGCAACGCCGACCAACCGGCGAGGGCGGTGACGATGCCGACCAATAAGATCCCGATGGCCTGTACCCTGCTCCCCATACCGCCCATCAGGCTAACCCATCACAAGGTCCCGTGGCGTTGAACCCCTCCGGGAACCGATGGAGGGTTGGCGTCGTTGAGGGGAACGACAGGAGGAGGACTCTTCCCATGAAACAGCTCAGGATGATTCTGCCGATCGCGTTGCTGACCGTCACTGCGGTCGCCTGCAACTCCGAGGAGGCGGCCATCACAACCACGACCGCCGACGCATCTCAGCTGACCACGACGACCACGGCCGACGACGCCACCTCGACCACAGACGACACCGGTTCCACCGGCACCACGGCGGCGCCCGCCGACGAGATCGAGAGCCACGAGATCATTTCGCGGCTGTCGACCGAGGATGGGGAGACGCTCTACATCCTCGTTCCGCCGGGCGACTACAGCGACGTGAGCATCGAGAACTTCTTGGGCGACCTCCTCGAGGACGAGACAGCGGTCGCCGGGGTGGAAGTGTTCGACGATCGGGTCGCACTCGACGCCGCCCTCAAGGACGAGGCTGATCGCACCGCCGATGAACTCCAGGCCATCGAGGATCACCATCTCGTTAGCCTCATCGATGGGACTGAGGTCCAGTTCCAGGGCCCGATGAGCGAGTTCGACGACTTCATAATCGGCTCGTAGCCCCCGCCGACCCGGCTCGGCAGGCCGTCGCCTGGCGCCAGGCCTATAGCAGCAGCGCTGCCACCACCAGGAAGCCACCGAAGCCGACGAGATCGGTGATGAAGGTGAGGAAAATGGACGAGGCGAGCGCCGGATCGAGGCCCAGTCGGCGCAGTAGCAGGGGGATGGCTGTGCCAACCGTGGTGGCGATCGTCAGGTTCGCCAGGGCAGCGATGGCAACCACCAGGGCCACGCCGAGGGCCTGGGCGCCGGTTCCCTCGAAGAATCCGGTCCCGATCAGCAGGAACGTGAGGACGCCGGCGGCGGTGGATACCAGCAGGCCCACCAGCGCCCCGATGCGCAGTTGGCGACTCAGGACGCCCACCACCCGTGAGAGTGGCACGTCGTCGGCCGCCAACGAGCGGATCACGACCGCCAGGCTCTGAGAGCCGGCATTCCCGCCCAGGAGGGCCACGACCGGCATCAGGGCCGCCAGGACCGGCACCCGGGAGATGACTCCAGTCTGGTTCTCGACTACGAAGGCGACGGCCAGCGACAGGAGCAGGTTGATGAGTAGCCAGGGCGAACGCATGCGTGCCGAACGGAAGACGTCGGAATAGACGGTCTCCTCGGCACTGGCGCCGACGGCCGTGGCGAAGTCCTCGGAAGCCTCTTCCTGCACCGCCTCGAGGACCGCATCGGTGGTCACCATCCCCAGGAGGTGGCCGTTGTCGTCGGTCACGGGGACACCGAACAGGTGGTAACGCTGCACCAGTTCGGCCACTTCTTCCCGGTCGGTGAACGCTGTCACCGAAACGGGGTTGGGCACCATCGCCTCATCGAGACCCGAGCCGGGGCGGCCGAACACCAGGTCACGGAATGAGATGACGCCTTTGAGCCGGTGCTCGTCGTCGACAACATACACATAGGACAGGTCTTCGAGTTCGTCGCTGAGTATGCGGATCCGCTCGATGGCCTCGCCGCTGGTCAGGCCGATAGGGAGAGCGGCGATCTCCTGGCTCATCAGCCCGCCGGCGGAGTCGGGGGGATAGACGAGCAGACGGCGCACCGCCTCTGCCTCGGTTTCGCCCATTGCCCGGAGCACGGCCTCGGCGGTCTCATCGGTCAGCTCTCCGATGAGGTCGGCGGCGTCCGCCGCGTCCATGAAGTCGAGGGCGGCGGCCGCGTCACCGACCGGCAGCTCCTCGAGGATTTCGGCGGCGAGCTCGGGGGAGATCTCCTCGAGGATCTCGGCTGCATTGTCGGGGTCGAGGTCGGTGAGCAGCTCGACGGCAGCTTCCTCGGACAGCTCCTCGAGGACGTCGGCGGCGTCGCCGGGGACGGACTCGACCAGGGCCTCCCATTCCTCCGGCCGGGCGTCGAGGTAGTCCTCGACCTCCTCACGGTCGTGGCGGGCGGCACGCAGGAGGTCATGAGCTAGTTGGCGGGGACGGCGGATGCGCAGCTTCACGGTCGGGCCAGGTTACGAGGGACCACCTCCGGAACACGTCAACCGGGCTTCCCGCTCCTTCTACTGATCAAAGCCGGGTCGGACCCGTCTGAGGAGCGAGCCGAGGCTCGCCGGGGGTCTAGCCTGCTCGGCGATGCGAGTCGGTGTGCAACTTCCCGAGGTCGAGCGAGTCGTCCGCTGGCCGGAGCTGGCCGAGATGGCCCGGGCGATAGAAGACGGGGGGTTCGACTCGATCTGGGTGGGTGACCATCTCCTCTACCGCCATCCCGATGGGGTCGTCGGCCCCTGGGAGGCGTGGGCGACGCTGACGGCGGTGGCTGCCATCACGGAGCGGGTCACTCTCGGTCCTCTGGTGGCGGCCCTGCCTTTCCACAATCCTGCCCTCCTGGCCAAACAAGTGGCGACGGTGCACGAAATCTCCGGGGGACGGCTTTCCTTCGGTGTCGGAGCCGGGTGGAACCAGACCGAGTTCGACGCCTTCGGGCTGCCCTATCAGCGGCGCGTGGATCGGTTCGAGGACTCGATCGGGGTCATCCGGCGACTGCTGGCGGGTGAGACGGTCACTCACCACTCCGAGTTCGTCACCCTGACGGACTGCGTC
>Ga0299914_10002735_pt1 | contig 12251 bp, 10 predicted proteins | sample RVTome_10_FD_201361 | JGI IMG/M metagenome (GOLD analysis project Ga0299914, IMG submission 201361) | Soil microbial communities from uranium-contaminated site in the Upper Colorado River Basin, Wyoming, United States - RVT153D57 (version 2) ... | reverse complement strand
GCCGGCGAATCATCGACGGTGGACAGCAACGGGCCGTGGTCGCTGACCGACCATCCGGACAGCCCGTACGCTCGCCACAGTGGAGCGGGATAGACCAGGTGCACCTTTACCGCGCAACCGGGGCCGGTCCGCCGGCCGGCCCGGCTGACCGGCAGTGCCGGGCGGTGGTCGATGGCGTCGGCCAGCAGCGGCGGGACGGCGACCACCACCGCGTCACACCGGTGCCCAGCCCGGCCGGTGTGGACGGTGACCCCGGCCTGGTCCTGGTGCACCGCCACGACCGGTTGGCGGAGCCGCACCCGGTCGCCCAGCTGGTCGGCCAGCTGCTGGCAGAGCTGGTGCACGCCACCGGCGACCCGGTCCTGCTGCGCCCCGCCCTCGAACGCGTTCAGGTAGCCGATGCCACCCCCCGAGCGCAGGTAGAAGGCGAGGTGGAGGACGGAGATCGCGGCCGGGTCGGCGGCCATCAACTCGCCCAGGAACAGCGGGAAGAACCGCCGGGCGTCCGGATGCCGCAGGTGGCGGCGGGCCCACTGCGCGGCGGTGAGCGAGTCCCAGTCGGCCGCGCCCGGCACCGACCACGGCGCGTCCACCCGGACCGCCCCGGTCAGCTCGTCGAGCAGGTCGAACAGCTGCCCCAGCGCGACCGCGTCGAGCGGCGGGAACCGGCCCGGCCGGGTGCCGGTGCCGGCCCCGAACCCGAACCGGCTCGCCCCGGTCATGGTGGTCGGGGTGGTCTTCAGCCCCAGCCGGGCCAGCGTCGCGTGCAGCGCGGTGTGCCGGTCGCCCAGGTACGCCGCCCCGGCGTCCACCCACACGCCGGGCGCGACGGCCAGGCCATGGGTGCGCCCACCCACCCGGTCGCGCGCCTCCAGCACCAGCGTCTCCACCCCGGCGGCGGCCAGGTCGGAGGCGGCGGTCAGGCCGGCCAGCCCGGCACCGACCACCACGACTCTCATCGCGAACCGCCGGCGATGGTGCGGGCCAGCCCGGCCGGTGTCGGCGCCACCGCCAGGTCGTCGAAGGTGAGCTCGGCGCCGCACTCCCGGGCGATCGCGCTGAGCACCCGGGTGGCCAGCAGGGAGTCCCCGCCCAGGGCGAAGAAGTCCGATCCGGCGCCGACCTCGGCGGTGCCGAGGATCCGCCGGAAGATGTCCGAGAGCTGGTCGACGGTCACGGCCGGGCCTCCGCGAGCCGGCGCCGGTCCACCTTGCCGGTCGGGGTGTAGACCAGTTCGGGGACCACCCGCACCTGGCTGGGCACCAGGTGGGCGGGGATCCGGCCGCGCAGGTAGTCCAGGATGCTGGCGGCCAGCCCGGGGGCGGCCGCCGGGCGGGCCACCACGTACGCCGCCAGGACGGTGTGGTCGGCGACCCGGACACCGGTCACCGCGACCGCCCCGACCGCCGGGTGACCGGCGATGTGTGCCTCCACCTCGGCCGGGTCGACCCGCACGCCCCGGATCTTGAGCTGGTCGTCGAGCCGGCCGTCCAGCCGCAGCGTCCCGTCCGGCAGCCGGCTTACCCGGTCGCCGGTACGGAAGAACCGCTGGCCGCCCACCATGACGAACCGGGCGGCGGTGGCGCCCGGCTGGCCGCGGTATCCGGCCGCCAGTGATGGGCCGCCGATCAGCAGCTCCCCCTCGCCGGTGAGGTGCTCCACCACGTGCGGCAGCCGCCGGCCGATCGGCACCGGCCCGGCGGCCGGCGGCGGCTCCCCGGCGACCGCGCGCGGGCCGGCCAGGTCGATCGCGTGGGTGATCAGCGTCGTCTCGGTGCACCCGTACGTGTTGACCAGCCGGGCGTGGCCGGTCCGCAACGCCCGCCACTCGGCCAGCCGGGCCGGGCTGGCCGCCTCGCCACCGATCACCACCAGCCGGACCCACCCGGGCAGCGGCGCGCCCGCGTCACCGAGGTAGCCGACCAGCTCGTGCCAGAACGCGGTCGGCAGGTCGAGCACGGTGACCCGCTCGCGGTCGACCATCCGCAGGAACCGGGGTAGCGAGCCGGCCCGGGCGTCCGGGTGGCACACCAGGCACGCGCCGCTGGTCACGGCCGGGAGGATCTCCTCCAGGCTGGTGTCCCAGTTCGGGGAGGCGAACCGCAGCACCCGGTCGGCCGGGGTGAGCTCGAACAGCCGCCGCAGTGACCGCACCGCCACCCCGATCGCCCGGTGCGGGGTCAGCACCGGCTTGGGCTCTCCCGTGGAGCCGGAGGTGAACAGGAGGTACGCGAGATCGGCCGGCTGGTCCGGGTGGGTGGCGGGGGGCCCGCCGGGCTGGCCTGCCCGCACCGGCGCCGGGGGCGGGGCCGGCCACGCCGTCCCGGCCGGGCCCGCCGCCCCGGCCGGGCCCGGCTCGCCGGCCCGGTCCGGATCGAGCCGGGTCCGGCAACCGGCGGCGGCCAGCATCGCCTGCCGCCGGTGCGGCGGGAACGCCGGGTCGATCGGGCAGTAGCTGCCACCCGCCGCCCAGACGCCGAGCAGGCTGGCGACCGTACCCGGGGAGTAGGTCGCGGACACGCCCACCACCCCCGGCCCGGGGCCCAGCCGGCCGGCCACCGCCAGCACCCACGCCCGCAACCTCGAATAGCTCAGCTCCCACCCATCCCGGACGATGGCCGGGCGCTCGGGGTAGCGGTCCACGGCGGCCAGGAAGTCCGCCACCACCGCACCGGCGTGACCCCGCGACCCCTTGTCCTTCATGGCAACGCAGTGTCACAGCGACCGCTACGAAATGGCTTCAGATCCGATGTGAATCGGCCATCCGGGTGGCCGGCTCGGCGAGGGCGGGATCACGGTGCGGCACCCACTGGTCAACCGCGTCCCGGTCGAGCAGGTCGGCACCGGACTGGCGGGCGAACCGGCGCACCAGGTCATGGATCCGGTACCGGCCCGGCCCGACCTCCACCACCAGGTGGACCGCGACCAGCTCGTCGAGCAGCCGGCGGACCCGCCGGACCGCCGGGTCGGCGGCGGTGGCCGGGTACGGGAAGATCACCGACGGGGACTGGTGTCGCGCCATCCGGCCGAACAGGTACGCGGCGGCGGGGCTGAGTTCCCGCTGCGCGCTGACCAGCGCGCTCCGGACGCTGCGGGGATCGTCGTCGAGCACCAGGTCGGACAGCTCGTCCAGCTCGTTGGCGAAGGATGCCAGCGCCTGCCACGGGCGGGCCGCCAGCTTGGTGCCGGCCAGCCGGGTGGCCAGCGGCCAGCCCCCGCACCACTGCACCACCCGGGTGGCACCCGGCTCGCGCAGCCGCTCGGGTCCCACGATCCGGGCCAGCAGCTCACGGGTCGCCTGCGGACTCAGCGGTTCCAGGTGGAGCGCCTGGACCGCGTGGTGGGCGGCGAGCGCCGTCAGCCGGCGGCGGCTGGTCACCACCAGCTGGCTGGCCGGGGTCGGCGGCACCAGCGGGAGCAGCGGGCCCAGCCCGCCGGCGTCGTCGGCGACGATCAGCACCCGCCGGCTGCTGATCAGGGTGCGGAACAGGGCCGCCCGCTCGTCGGCGGTGTCGGGGGTGTCGGGCTTGGTGACCCCCAGCCCACCCAGCACCACGCCGAGCGCGGCGCGCGGGCAGAGCGCCGCGGCGGACACCTGCCCGTGCAGGTCGACGAAGAGCTGGCCGTCCGGATACCGCCGGGCGGCCGAGTGCGCCCACCGGACCACCAGCGCGGTCTTGCCGATCCCGCCGGGACCGGTGACCAGCAGCACAGACGGCTCGTCGGCCGGCCGCCCGATCGCCTGGGTGAGTGCGGCCAGCTCCCGCTGCCGGCCGGTGAAGTGGCCCACGCTGGCCGGCAGCTGCGCCGGCCGGAACTCCGCCACCTCCTCCGCCGCCGCTTCCGCGGCCAGCTCCACCGGTCCCGGGACGCCGGGGGGCACCGGGTCGCCCCGCAGGATCGCGGCGTGCAAATGCCGCAGGTCGGCGCACGGGTCGCTGCCCAGCTCCTCGGCCAGCCGCTCCCGCAGCGCCTCGTAGACCCGAAGTGCGTCGGCCTGCCGGTTGCACCGGTACAGCGCCAGCATGAGCTGCCCGGCGAGCTGCTCGCGCAACGGGTGGGCGGACACCGCGGCCGCGAGCTCGGAGACCAGCTCGGCGTGGTGGCCCAGCTCCAGCTCCGCGGCGAACCGCTGCTCCAGCAGCCCGACCCGCAGCTCGGCGAGCCGGACCCGGTCGTACTCGACGCCCGGGGCGGTGACCCCGTCCAGCGGCTCGCCCCGCCACAGGCCGAGCGCCCGCCGCAGCAGCTCCACCGCCTCGCCGGTGGAGCTCGCCTGCCGGGCCTGCCGGGCCCGTTCCTCGCACTCGTCCAGGTCGACCGCGACCCCGCCGGGGTCGAGCAGGTAGCCGGGGTGGCGGGTGACCAGCCCTTCGCCGATCTTGCGCCGCAGGGACGAGACCACGCCGTGCACCCGGGAGCGCGCCGAGGCCGGGTGCCGGTCGCCCCACAGGCTGTTGATGATCCGATCCGTCGAGATGACCTTCCCTTTGGACAGAGTGAGCACCGCCAGCAGATTCCGCTCCAGCGGCGACAGTGACATACGCTCTCCCGACACCCGCACGTCGATCGGTCCGAGCAGCGAAATGTCCAACATCCAAACCCCTAATCATAAAACGATCGGGGGGAGGGCGCCCGGCGGGCATGGAAAGATCAATCGTGCGCGACGCCCTCCCGGTCCAGTAGGAATTCGTACGGTCGGGCGTAGACAGCCACGCTTGTTGCCCGCGAACGCCGAGTGTAGTGGCGCTGGCCCGACCCCGGACCGTCGGTTGATCACGGTCGAGGAGCGGGTCTCCGGCAGGTCAGCGGCTGGCCGGACCGGTCAGCCCCAGACCTCCTCGGCGGTCTCCACGATCAGTGCCAGCTTCGCCATCTGCTCGGCGTAGCTGAGCACGTTGCCCTCGACCGTGGACGAGAAGCCGCACTGGGGCGACAGGCACAGCTGCTCGATCGGCACATACTGCGCGGCCTCATCGATCCGGCGCTTCAGCTCAGCTTTCGACTCCAGCCGGCCGGACTTGGTGGTCACCAGCCCGAGCACCACCAGCTTGCCGGGCGGCACGAACCGCAGCGGCGCGAAGCTGCCGGAGCGCGGGTCGTCGTACTCCAGGAAGAAGCCGTCCACCGCCAGCTGCGAGAACAGCGCCTCGGCTACGAAGTCGTAACCGCCGGCAGCGGCCCAGGAGGAGCGGAAGTTGCCCCGGCACAGGTGGGTGGTGATCCGCAGCCCCGGTGGGCGGTCAGCCAGCGCGGCGTTGATCTGCCGGATGTAGCGCAGGTGCTGGTGCTCGGCGTCGTCGCCGCGGGCGGCCAGCATCGCCCGCTGGGCCGGATCGTTCAGGTAGGCCAGCGACGTGTCGTCCAGCTGCAGGTACTGGCAGCCCAGCTCGGCCACCGCGCGCACCTGGGCGGCGTACGCGGCCGACAGGTCGCTCCAGAACTGCTCCTCGTCCGGGTAGACCGCCGGGTCGATCGCCGCCGGCCCGCCCCGGTAGTGGACCATGCTCGGCGACGGGATGGTGAGCTTCGGGGTCACCCCCGGCTGCACCACCGACTGCAGGAACCGGAAGTCGTCGGCGAAGATCGCCTCCGGCAGGGTGATCCGGTCGTCCACCACCAGCGCCGCCGTCTCGAACTCGAGGTCCCCCTGGGGGTTGTGGAACTGGACCGTGATCTTCTGGTCGGACGGGCGGACCCCGCCCAGCCGGTAGATGAAGTCCATGTGCCAGGAGGTCCGGCGGAATTCGCCGTCGGTGGCCGAGCGCAGCCCGACCGACCGCTGCGCGGCGACCACTTCCCGGATCGCCTCGTCCTCCACCTCCCGCAGCCGCTGCGCCGGAAGCGTCCCGCCGGCCGCCTGGGCCCGCGCCTGCCGGAGCGTGGCCGGGCGGAGCAGGCTGCCGACGTGGTCGGCCCGGAACGGCGGGGTGTCTCGCATCGTCATGATCGGCTCCAATCGACACAGCTCCTGGTCGGCCATGCACCGAGGTTCATGACCAGCCAGTGGGGCGGGGTAAGGGCAGGCCGGCGTAGTTCTCCGCGAACGAGGTGGCCGCCGCGGTCGAACTGGTCAGGTAGCGCAGCTGGGACAGCTGCAGCCGCTGAGTGAAAGGGTCCGGGGAGCGGTGCAGCATGGTGGTCATCCAGGCCGAGAACTGCTGGACCCGCCAGACCCGGGACAGGCAGGCGTCGGTGTACCCGTCCAGCAACCGGGTCGCGCCGGTCGCGTACCACTCGGACAGCGCGGTGGCGAGCACCACCACATCGGCCACCGCCAGGTTCAGCCCCTTGGCGCCGGTGGCCGGCACGATGTGCGCGGCGTCCCCGGCCAGGTAGAGCCGCCCCCGCTGCATCGGTTCGGTGACCACGCTGCGGTGGGCGGTGATCCCCTTCTCCAGGACCTCCCCGGTGGTCAGCGACCAGGCCGGCTCGTCCCGGTGCAGCCGGCGGGCGAGTTCGGCCCAGATCCGTTCATCCGGCCAGAGCTCCAGGTCTTCGTCCGGTGCCACCTGCAGATAGAGCCGGGTGATCTCGGGCGTGCGCATGGAGTGCAGGGCGAACCCGTCCGGGTGGTACGCGTAGATCAGCTCGGGCGAGGACGGCGGCGCCGCGGCCAGGATGCCCAGCCAGGCGTGCGGGTAGTCATGGGTGTAGGTGCCGGCGCCGGCGGCCGGACGGGTGACCCCGTGGAACCCGTCGCACCCGGCGATCACGTCGGCGCGCAGCTCCCGCTCCCGGCCGTCCTGCCTGAACCGTACGACCGGCTGGCCAGTGTCCAGATCGGACAGATCGAGCGCCGGAGCCGAGAACAGCAGCGGCGCCCCGGTGGCCAGCCGGGCGGCGACCAGGTCCTTGACCAGCTCGTGCTGGCCGTAGATGGTGATCTGCCGCCCGACCAGCCCGGTCAGGTCGATCCGGTGGCCGGTCCGGTCGAACAGCAGCTCCAGCCCGTCGTGGACCATCCGCTCCCGGTCCAACCGCCCGGCCAGCCCGACCGCGCGCAGCAACTCGACCGTGCCGTGCTCCAGTACGCCGGCCCGGATCCGGCGCTCGATGTGGCCGCGGGTCTGCCGCTCCAGCACCACCGAGTCGATCCCCTGCCGGTGCAGCAGGTGCGCCAGCAGCAGCCCGGCCGGGCCGGCTCCGACGATCGCGACCTGGGTACGCATCCGGACGGCTCAGAACGGGTACGCCGGCAGCTCACCCCGGACCGTGATCCAGCGCTGGTCGGTGAATGCGTCCAGGTTGGACTGGCCACCGAACCGCGCCCCGGTACCGGAGTCCAGCACCCCGCCGAACGGCGCCACCGCCTCGTCGTTGACGGTCTGGTCGTTGATGTGCACGATCCCGGTGGGGATCTGCTCGGCCAGCGCCATCCCCTTCATCACGTCCTTGGTGAGGATGCCCAGCGCCAGTCCGTAGGAGGTGTCGCCGGCCAGCCGCACCGCCTCCGCCACACCGGCGAACCGGATCACCGGGGCCACCGGACCGAACACCTCCTGCTGGTAGGCGGGCATGTCCTCGCGTACCGAGTCCAGCACGGTCGGCCGGTAGAACAGGCCCTCGTACGAGCCGCCCGCGGCCAGCCGGGCCCCCCTGTCCACACTGGCCGTGACCAGGCTGTGCACCCGATCCCGCTGGCCGGCGTCGATCAGCGGCCCGAGCGCCACCTGGCCGGTGGCCGGGTCCCCCACCGGCAGCTGCTCGGCGTGGCTGGCGAGCGCCGCGACGTAGTCGTCGGCGATCCGCTCGGAGACGATGTGCCGGCCGGCGGTCATGCAGATCTGGCCCTGGTGCAGGAACGACCCCCACGCCCCGACCGAGGCGACCTGGTCCACGTCGACGTCGTCGAGGACCAGCAGCGCCGAGTTGCCGCCGAGCTCGAGGTGCACCCGCTTGAGGTGCTCGGCACCGAGCGCGGCGACCTTCCGGCCGGCGGCGGTGGAGCCGGTGAACGAGATCACCCGGGTCCGCGGGTCGGCGACCAGCGCCTCGCCGGTCTCCGCCCCGCCGGGCAGCACGTGCAGCAGCCCGGCCGGCAGCCCGGCCTCCTCGAACACCCGGGCCAGCACGAACCCGCCGGAGACCGGGGTGCGTGGGTCCGGCTTGAGCAGCACCGCGTTGCCCAGCGCCAGGGCCGGGGCGACCGACCGGGTGGACAGGATCAGCGGGGCGTTGAACGGCGAGATCACCCCGACCACTCCGACCGGCACCCGCCGCAGCAGGCTCAGCCGGGGCTGGGCGGTGGCCAGGATCTCCCCGATCGGCCGGGAGGCGAGCGCCGCCGCCTCGTAGCACTCCTGGCTGGCCACGTGGGTGGCGAACCCGACCATCCCGGGCACCGAGCCGGTCTCCCGGATCATCCACGCGTGCAGCTCGTCGGCGTGCTGCTCGATCAGCGTCCCGGCCTGGCGCAGCACCGCCGCCCGCTGCTCGAAGCTGGTCGCCGCCCACTCCGGCTGGGCGGCGGCCGCCGCCTCGCTGGCGGCCGCGATGTCGGCGGCGTCGGCCACCCCGGTGGTGCCGAGCTGGGCACCGGTGGCCGGCTCCACGATCGGGGCGGTCCCGCCGCGCGGGCTGGTCCAACCTCCGCTGAAGATCTGGCCCTCCCAGAGCTTCGGTTCCAGCAGCGTCATGACATCTCCTCCTGCGGTGCAGCGGTTCGGTCCGGGGGGTGCACGGGGGGCGGAGCCCCCCGTGAGGTCTGGATCTGGGCGTAGATGTGTGCCCGCAACTCGGTGAACCGGGGGTCGGACCGGGTGATCAGCTGGTCCCGCTCGGCCGGCAGGTCGATCTCGAGATCCTCCTTGATCCGGGTGGGAGCGGCCGACAGCACGATCACCCGCTCCCCCAGGTAGACCGCCTCGTCGATGTCGTGGGTGACGAACAGCAGGGTGACGCCGAGCCGGCGCCAGACGGTCCGGATCAGGTCCTCCAGGTCGGCCCGGGTCTGGGCGTCAACGGCCGCGAACGGCTCATCCATCAGCAGCACCCGGGGCTGGTAGGCGACCGCCCGGGCGATCGCCACCCGCTGTTGCATCCCGCCGGAGAGCTGCCAGGGGTAGGCCCGGTACGCGTCGGAGAGCCCGACCGCGGCCAGCGCGTCGGCGGCCAGCTGCCGCCGCCGCGCCCGGGGCAGCCCGGCGGCCCGCAGCGGCAGCTCGACGTTGTCCCGCACCCGCAGCCACGGGAACAGGCTGCGGCCGTACTCCTGGAACACCACCGCCAGGCCCGGCGGCGGGCCGCTGACCGGGTTGCCCTCCACCCACACCTGTCCGCCGGTCTGCGGCAGCAGCCCGGCGATGCAGCGCAGCAGGGTGGTCTTGCCGCACCCGGAGGGCCCGACCACGCACGCGAACCGCCCGTCCGGCACGGTGAAGGTCAGCTCCCGGATCGCCTCCACCCGCCGGCCGTGGCTGTCGTAGACCTTGTGCAGGCCCTGCACTTCGAGCACCGCTCACCAGCCCTCTCTGGCACCGGCCGGCCGGGGCATCGTGGCCGCGGATGCCGGCCCGCCTGGCTCGCGGCCCGGCTCACCGCGGGCGGTCGTCATCGGCTCTCCTTCTGGGTCGCGCGCAGGCCGTGATACCAGCCTAGAATCTGCCGGTCGGCGAGGCGGAACAGCAGCGACAGCGCCACCCCGAGCACCCCCAGCAGCAGCACCCCGCTCCACATCTCCGGATAGCGGAAGCTGGTCTGGAACTGCTCCACCGCGAACCCGATCCCGCGGTCGGTGCGCTGCAGCTCGCTGATCACCATCAGGATGATCCCGATCGCGAGCGCCTGCCGGGCGCCGGTCATGATCTGCGGGCTGGCCGACCGCAGCACCAGGTGCCGCAGCCGCCCCAGCCCGCGTACCCGATAACTACGGCAGGTGTCGGCGAGCACCTCGTCCACCGCCCGCACCCCCTCGACCGTGTTGAGCAGGATCGGCCACACGCATCCGGCGATGATGATCACCACCCGGCGGGTGTCCCCGATCCCGGCGAACAGCCCGATCAGCGGGATCAGCGCCGGCGGCGGGATCGCCCGCAGCAGCTCCAGCACCGGCTCGACCACCGCGCGCAGGGTGCGGCTGGACCCGATCAGCACGCCGGCGCCGATCCCGAGCACCAGCGAGGCCGCGTACCCCTGGGCCAGCCGGCTCAGGCTGGGCAGCACGTCCTCCACCAGCCGCGGCCCCAGCCAGGTCTCCCGGAACGCGACCAGGATGTCGCGCAGCGACCGGAACAGGAAGTGCTCGCTGTCGGCGCTGACGATCCACCAGATCGTCACCAGCACCGCCGGCAGGCCGAGCACCAGCCCGACCCGGCCCAGCACCGTGCCGGCCAGTCTCATGCCGGCCAGTCTCATGCCGGCACCTCCTGGCGCACCGACGGATGCCAGGCCAGCGCCCGCCGCTCGACCACCCGGAACAGCAGATTGGCGGCCACCCCGACCAGCCCGGTGACCAGCACCAGCGCGTAGGTCAGGGCGACCGCCCCGCTGGCGGCGGCGAGCAGGATCTCCGCCCCCAGGCCCGGGGTGCCGATGAACAGCTCCCCGGTGACCGTGAGGATCAGCGCCACCGTGGCGGCCAGCCGCAGCCCGGTCACCGCGTACGGCAGGGTGGTGGGCCAGACCAGCCAGCGCGCCCGCGCCCACCGGCCCAGCCGGTAGGAACGCGCGGTGTCCCGGGCGACCGGGTCCACGTCGACCACCCCGTGCAGCACCTGCACCAGCATCTGCCAGAACGCCGCGTAGACCACGATCAGCAGGGTGCCGGCCCGGACCGGACCGTAGAGCACGATCGCGGCCGGGATCCACGCCACCGACGGGATCGGTCGCAGGAACTCGATGGTGGAGGCGGTGGCGGCTCGCAGGAACGGCACCGATCCGATCACCACCCCCAGCACCACCCCGGCCACCACCGCCAGCGCCAGCCCGATCGCCCATGTGAGCAGGGTGTCACCGACCGGGCGCCAGAGCGCACCGGCTTCGATCTGGTCGCTCAGCGCGCTGAGGACCCGGCTGGTCGGGGGGAGGTACCGGTCGGAGACCACCCCGATCCGGGGCACCAGTTCGAGCAGCAGCCCGAACCCGGCCAGCCCGGCCAGCCCGAGCCAGAGCGACCGCAACCTCACGGGTACAGCGCGTCCAGGTCTGGCGGTGCGGGCAGCAGCCCGTCCTGGACCGCCAGCTGCGCGAGCGCCTCGGACGAGGCCCGGTTGATCTCGGTCGGCCAGGTCGGCAGGGTCAGCTCGGCCACCACCTCGGGGGTGATCTCGGTGTACTCGGTCAGGATCGCCCGCGCCTGGTCGGGGTTCTGGTTCGCGTACTCGAGCGACTCCTGCATCGCCTCGGCGAACCGGGCCACCAGGTCGGGGTTGTTCTCGGCGGTGTCGGCGGAGGTGAAGTAGACCGCGACGGTCAGGTCGGGCGCCGCGTCCACCCAGCTCCAGGCCACCGAGCGGCCGACGTCGTTGCTCCGGATGATGGTCTGGAACGGCTCCACCGCGAAGGCCGCGTCCACGTCCCCGTTCGCCAGCGCCGCTTCCATCTCCGGGAACGGCACGCCGACGAACTCCAGGGTGGTCGGGTCGCCACCGTCGTTGCGGACCGACGCCCGTACGATCGTCTCGACGATGTTGCTGAGGGTGTTCGTGGCGATGGTGGCGCCCTCCAGGTCGGCCGCGCTCTGCACGTCGCTGTCCACCGGGACCAGCAGGCTGCCGAAGTCCTCGCCCTGCACGCCGGTGGAGTTGTTGCCGTTGGAGACCACCTTGAGCTCGATGCCGCTGGCCTGTGCGAGCATCAGCGAGATCACGTTGCTGAACCCGAAGTCGAGCTGGCCGCTCTGGATGCCGGGGATCAGGTTCGCCCCGCCCGCCCCGAAGTCGGTCTCCAGCTCGATGTTGCGCTCCGCGAAGAAGCCCTGCTGCTGGCCGAGGAAGAGCGGTGCCACGTCCACGATCGGGATCAGGCCGATGGTCACCTGGTCCGGTCCGGTCGGCTGGCCGGCCCCGTTGTCCCCGCCGTCGCCGTTGTCGTCGCCGCCGCAGCCGGCGGCCACCAGAAGTACGGATGAGAGCAGCAGTGCTGCCAGCTTGCGTCGCATGGTCAAAGCTCCATATCACCCGGAGAGTATGTGTGTGTCGGCTTGTTCGGAGATCGCACGCTCGTTCTCTTCGTGAACGTAGAGGGTAACCTCGGCACCGTCAAGACCTTGACGCGTGACCGGCCGCTCCCTATGGTTCGGGTGGAGAACA
>Ga0299914_10002733_pt1 | contig 12256 bp, 10 predicted proteins | sample RVTome_10_FD_201361 | JGI IMG/M metagenome (GOLD analysis project Ga0299914, IMG submission 201361) | Soil microbial communities from uranium-contaminated site in the Upper Colorado River Basin, Wyoming, United States - RVT153D57 (version 2) ... | reverse complement strand
GGTGCAGCCTGGAGTTGCACCGTGGATGCATGGCGCGGCCGGGATCTGCACCGTGGACGCTTGATGTGAGCGATCAGGCGCCTGTGTAGTGCTTGTCGGCGACGGCCAGTGCTTGATGGAGGATCTCAAGGCCTTCCTTGGCCTCGGCCTCGGTGATCGTGCACGGCGGCACGACGTGCAGCCGATTGAAGTTGACGAACGGCAGCAGCCCGCCGTCCGTACACGCCGCCGTGAGCGCGGACATGGCTGGGCTCGTTCCGCCGTACGGCGCAAGCGGCTCACGGGTCGCCCGATCGGCGACGAGTTCCAGCGCCCAGAACACGCCGAGGCCGCGCACCTCACCGATCACCGGGTGGCGCTCGGCCAGTGCGCGCAAACCGGGTCCGAGCACGTCGCGGCCGATGCGGTCGGCGTTCTCCACGATGGCCTCGTCACGCATGGCGGTAATGGTGGCGACGGCGGCCGCGCACGCGAGTGGGTGGCCCGAGTAGGTCAGCCCGCCGGGGTAGGGACGTTCTGCGAACGTGGCCGCGATCTCGTCGGAGATGACGACGCCACCCAGCGGCACGTAACCCGAGTTGACCCCCTTGGCGAACGTTATGAGGTCGGGACGAACGCCCCAATGGTCGAACGCGAACCAGCGGCCGGTCCGGCCGAATCCACACATCACCTCGTCGGCGATGAACACAATGCCGTGCCGGTCGCACAACTCGCGGACACCGGCGAGATAGCCCGGCGGTGGCGGCATGATGCCGGCGGTGCCCGGGATGGTCTCGAGCACGATCGCAGCGATCGTCTGCGGTCCCTCGAAGGCGATCACCTGTTCCAGGTGCTCGAGAGCGCGCGAGCACTCCGTCGCCTCGGAGTCCGAGTGGAACGGCGACCGGTACCGGAACGGTCCGAAGAAATGCACCACACCGGCGCTGCCGGTGTCGTTGGCCCACCTTCGGGGGTCGCCGGTCAGATTGATCGCCGTCGAGGTGCCGCCGTGGTACGACCGGTACGTCGAGAGCACCTTCGGCCGGCCGGTGTGCCTGCGAGCCATCCGGGTCGCGTGCTCGATCGCCTCGGCACCGGCGTTGGTGAAGAACACCTTGTCCAGCCCGGCCGGGGTGAGATCGGCGATCAGGTGAGCCGCCAGCGAGCGCTGGTCGTTGGCATGCTGCGGGGCGATCGTACACAGCCGGCCGGCCTGCTCCTGGATGGCCGCGACGACCCGCGGGTGCTGGTGGCCGATGTTCGTGTTGACCAGTTGCGAGGAGAAGTCGAGATAACGCTGCCCGGCTCCGTCCCACACGTACGAGCCCTCGGCTCTCGTCACGACCATCGGGTCGAGGGACGCCTGGGCCGACCACGAGTGGAAAACGTGCGCCCGGTCGAGGTCGTAGGTCTGCTGACTGGAGAGCGCCGCGGTGTGGGTCATGCTCAGCTCTGAGTCGGGAAGCCGAGGTCGACGCCGCCGTGCGACGGGTCGAGCCAGCGGGACGTCACGACCTTGCCACGGGTGAAGAAGTGCACACCCTCGGTCCCGTGTGCGTGGCTGTCGCCGAACAGCGAGTTCTTCCAACCGCCGAAGGAGTAGTAGGCCATCGGTACCGGGATCGGAACGTTTACCCCGACCATGCCCACCTGCACCTCGCTGACGAAGCGCCGGGCGGCACCGCCGTCGTTGGTGAAGATGGCCGTTCCGTTGCCGTACGGGTTCTCGTTGACTAATTCCAGTGCCGAGTCGTAGCTCGGCGCCCGCAGCACTGATAACACGGGCCCGAAGATCTCGTCGTTGTAGACGGACATGCTGGGCGTCACGTGGTCGAGCAGCGAGGGCCCGAGCCAGAATCCGTCCGGTTCGCCGTCGGGCTCGACCGTCCGGCCGTCCACGACGAGGGACGCACCGTCGGCCGCTCCGGCGTCGAGGTACGAGGCCACCCGGTCGCGATGGGCGCGCGTGACGAGCGGACCCATGTCGCAGTCGCGTCGGCCGTCCCCTGTCCTGATCTTCCCGATCCGGGCGGAGATCGCATCGACGAGCTCCTCGCCGATGGGGTCGACGGCCACGACGGCAGAGATCGCCATGCAGCGCTCGCCGGCGGAGCCGAACCCGGCCGACACGGCGGCGTCCGCTGCCAGGTCGAGGTCGGCGTCCGGCAATACGATCATGTGGTTCTTCGCGCCGCCGAGAGCCTGGACGCGCTTGCCGGCGGCCGTCCCGGTCTCGTAGACGTAGCGGGCTATCGGCGTCGAGCCGACGAAAGACACCGAGGCGACATCGGGGTGGGTCAGAAGTGCGTCCACGGCTTCCTTGTCTCCGTGTACGACGTTGAAGACACCAGGCGGTAGCCCTGCCTCGGCCCATAACTTGGCCATGAACACCGCCGTCGACGGATCCTTTTCAGACGGCTTGAGCACGACCGCGTTGCCGCACGCGATCGCGATCGGGAAGAACCACATCGGCACCATGGCCGGGAAGTTGAATGGTGAGATGATCGCCGCAACGCCGACCGGCTGGCGGATCGAGTAGGAGTCCACGCGTGTCGAAACGTTCTCCGAGTACCCGCCCTTGAGCAGATGCGGGATACCGCAGGCGAACTCCACGACCTCGAGGCCGCGCTGGACTTCCCCCGCAGCGTCGGACAGCACCTTGCCGTGCTCGGAGGTGATGATTTCGGCGATCTCCTCCTTGTGCGCCGCTACGAGTTCTCGAAACCGGAAGAGTACCGCCGAGCGGGCGGACAACGACGTGGTGCGCCACGACTCGAAGGCCCGGCTCGCAGCCTCCACGGTCTCGTCGACGACCTGCTTCGTGGCGAAGTCGACGCGGGCGCGCACCGAACCCAGAGCCGGGTCGAAGACCTCGCCCGTGCGCTCGGCCGTCCCGCCGAACGGCTTTCCATCGATCCAGTGCGTCACCCGTGCCGGTTCAGTCATGGACTGAGTGTGCGTGCCGACGCGGCCGAAGGGCAACTTGCACACCGCCAGCGCGCCCCTGGCGCCACCGCCACACCGAAGTCGCCTGCCGCAACGATCCGTACGCAGCGAATCGCGAGAGGATACCCAGATGAGATTCACGACTTACCGCTCTGCCGCTGCGCTGACGACCGCCGTCGTCCTGGCCGGCTGTGGTGCCGGAAGCGACGCGGAGCCAGAAGCCGACCCCACCGGTACCGCGTCCGAGCCGGCGCCGTCCGAGCCATCCACCCTGGCCATCGGATTCACCGCCGAGCCGGCCAACCTGGACTTCACGACGACCGACGGTGCCGCCATACCCGAGGCGTTACTGGTCAACGTCTACGAAGGACTCGTCAAGATCGATCAGACCACCGGTGAGATCGTCCCGGCGCTCGCCGAATCGTGGGAGATCAGTGACGACGGCCGGACGTACGACTTCATGCTCCGCGAGGGCGTGACGTTCAGCAACGGCGAGGAGTTCACCGCCGACGACGTGAAGTTCAGCATCGAACGAGTGCAGTCGGACGACTGGACGATCTCCCTCAAATCCGGCATGGACGTCGTCGAGTCGGTGGAGGTGGTGTCACCGACGCACGCGCGGGTCGTGCTCGCCGAGCCCAGTAACAGTTGGCTGTTCCGGATGACGACCAGGATCGGCGCCATGTTCGACCCTAGCGGCGTCGACGACCTCGCCAACCAGCCGGTCGGGACCGGTCCGTATGTGCTCGAGGAGTGGAACCGCGGCGACTCGCTGGTGTTGACGGCGAACGAGGACTACTGGGGCCAGCCGGCGGCGATCGGGACCGTAACCCTGCGCTACTTCGGTGACCCGTCCGCGGCCAACAATGCACTGCTGACCGGAGACATCGACGTGATCGGGACGGTGCAGGCGCCGGAGTCGCTCGACCAGTTCGCCGGCGATGATCAGCTTCAGATCATCGAGGGAACCACCAACGGCGAGGTGACGCTGTCGTTCAACAACGAGTCCGGTCCGATGAGCGACATCCGGGTCCGGCAGGCCGTCAAACACGCCATCGATCACGAGGCCCTGCTGGAGACCGCGTGGGCCGGGCGCGGTTTGCTGATCGGCAGCCACGTCCCGCCGACCGATCCGTGGTACGAGGACCTCACCGGCCTGTACCCGTACGACCCCGACCGTGCTCGGGACCTGCTGGCCGAGGCGGGTCAGGAAGATCTGACGCTGCGGTTCCGGATCGCCAACCTGCCGTATGCCGTGGCGTCGGCGCAGGTGATCACGTCACAACTGGCCGAGGTCGGGATCACCGCCGAGATCGAGCCGCTGGAGTTTCCCGCCCGCTGGCTGGACGAGGTGTTCACCAACGCCGACTACGACATGTCCATCGTGTCGCACGTCGAGCCGCGAGACATCGGCATCTTCGGCAACCCGGATTACTACTTCCGGTACGACAGCCAACAAGTGCGGGACCTGCTGACCGAGGCCGACGCCGGCACTCCGGACGAACAGGTCGAGGCGATGAAGCAGGTCGCGCGGACGATCGCCGAGGACGCGGCGGCGGACTGGCTCTTCCTGCAACCGAACCTGATCGTGGCGGCGGCCGACGTGCAGGGCCTGCCTCAGAACCGGGTCAGTGAGTCATTCGACCTAACGACCATTTCCCGCTGACTCACCGCTCTCGTGATCTTGAGACAATCCGGAGCGTACGACGTTGTGGATTGCCTCGGGATCGCGGAGGCCGGGGAGGTGAGCTGAGCTGCTGCTCCAGTTGGCGAGGCGGACGCTTGTGTTCGGATTGAGCCTGCTGCTGGCCTCGATCGTGGTGTTCGCCTTCATGGCCGTCCTGCCCGGCGATCCGGCGCGGGTCGCGCTCGGCGTGCAGGCGACAGAGGGGGCCCTGGCGGCCACCCGGGCAGAGTTCGGCCTGGACCGGCCGCTGATCGTGCAGTACGGGGACTGGGCCGGCGGGCTGGTGCAGGGCGATTTCGGCCGGTCGTACGTGACGCGGGCACAGGTCGGGCCGCAGATCTTCGACCGGCTCCAGGTCACCGCGTGGCTCGTGCTGTCCGGCATGCTCGTCGCGCTCGTCGTCGCCCTGCCACTGGGCATCCTGTCCGCCGTCCGGCACCGCAAGCTCAGCGGCATGCTCCTGTCCGGTGCGGCACAGGTCGGGATGGCGGTGCCGAGCTTTCTGGCCGGCATCCTGCTCGTGACGGTCGTGGCAGTGCAGTTCGGCTGGTTGCCCTCTGGCGGGTGGGCGGTGCCGCAGGAAGACCCGGTGGAGTTCGTTCGCCGCCTGATCCTGCCGGCGCTCGCACTCGGACTCGTCCAGGGCGCAGTGGTGACCCGCTACGTGAGGTCGGCCGTGCTGGACGTCATGCGAGAGGACTACCTGCGCACCGCGCGCTCCAAGGGCCTGGGCTCGCACCGCGCGCTGGTCAAACACGGGCTTCGCAACGCCGCGATCCCGGTCGTGACGGTGCTGGCGCTGCAACTGGCGACGCTGCTGATCGGGGCCGTCGTGGTCGAGCGGGTTTTCGTCATCCCGGGCCTGGGCAGCCTGCTGCTCTCCGGTGTGGCGAACCGCGATTTGCTGCTCGTCCAGGGTGTCGTGATGGTCCTCGTCGTGGCGGTGCTACTCGTCAACTACCTGGTCGACTTCCTGTACACCGCTCTCGACCCGCGGCTGCGGAGGACGGCATGAAGCCACCTCGGGTAACCGCTCGCGCCGCGCTCCCGCTCGGTGAGGTGGGCCGCCCACCAGGGCTATCGACGTACCCACAGGGCCGCATGCATGCGGGTACGTCGGGCCGCCTGCCGAACGTGATCGAACGGAGCCAGGGATGAGTGAGCGGATGGACGCCCTGGCCGGCCTCGGCCCGCCCGAGCCGGCGCCCGCCGTGCTGCGCCGCCGTGACCTGCGGCTGAACCCGAGCCTTGTCATCGGCGGGATCCTGGTCACACTGGTGATCGGAGCGGCGCTGCTGTCGTTCGTCTGGACGCCGTACGACCCCGTGCGGATCGACGCGGCGAACCGCCTGGCCGGGTACAGCGGCGACCACCTGCTCGGCACCGACAAGTTCGGCCGCGACGTGTTCAGCCAGTTGCTCGTCGGCGCGCGTACCACCCTGTTCGTCGGGATCGTGGCGGTCGGCATCGCGGCGGTGATCGGCGTCCCGGTCGGCATCTTCGCCGGCATTGGCGCCCGGTGGGCCAGCGAGATCGTGATGCGGCTGAACGACCTGCTGCTGGCCTTCCCGGCATTGCTTATGGCCATCATGTTCGCGGCCGTCTACGGTCCGAGCACGCTGACAGCTATGGTCGCGATCGGCATCGCCACCGTGCCCGCCTTCGCCCGGCTGGCCCGCAGCGGAACCCTGCAGGTGATGAGCAGCGAGTACATCCTCGCGGCCAGGGCCGCGGGCCGCCGGCGGATCGCCATCGGCGTCCGGCACGCGTTGCCGAACATCGCCGGGCTGGTCATCGTGCAGAGCTCGGTCGCGTTCGCGATAGCGATCCTTGCCGAGGCGGCGCTGTCGTTCCTCGGATTCGGTACCCGGCCGCCCACGCCGTCGTGGGGGCGCATGCTGCAAGAGTCGCAAGAGCTGCTGCACTCGGCTCCCCGGCTGGCTCTCTGGCCGGGTGTCGCGATCGCCGTCGCGGTGCTCGGCTTCAACCTGCTCGGCGACGGGCTGCGGGATCGTTTCGATCCCAGGCTGGAGGTGCGCCGGTGAGCAACCCGAGCGCGGCCGGAGTGAGCGACCTGGCCCCTGCGGGCGGCGACGCGCTCAACGTTCGCGGCCTGCAGGTCACGACGGGACGGCTCAGGCTCGTCTCCGACGTGTCCTTCTCGCTGGCGCCAGGAGAGCGGGTCGGTCTCATCGGAGAGTCCGGCTCGGGCAAGTCGCTGACCGCGCTCGCCCTCATGGGCCTGCTGCCCGAAGGCGTGCACGCCGACGGGTCGGTGCGGGTGGCGGGGGCCGGCTTCGACCTGATCGGCGCCAGCGAGCGGCAGCTCTCGCGGGTGCGCGGCGAGCAGCTGGCCATGGTGTTCCAGGAACCCATGACCGCGCTCAACCCCGTCATGCAGGTGGGCGACCAGGTCGCCGAGGTCATCCTGCTGCACGGCCACCAACCCGATCGCCGGTCGGCGTCGCGGGCGGCCGTCGAGATGCTGGCGAGGGTACGACTACCCGACCCGGAGGCGAGCGCCCGGGCCTACCCGCACCAGCTGTCCGGTGGCCAGCGGCAGCGGGTGGTGCTCGCGATCGCGCTGGCCAACGACCCGGCGGTGCTGCTGTGCGACGAACCCACCACCGCACTGGACGTCACCGTGCAAGCTCACATGCTCGACTTGATCCTGTCCGGGGTGACCGAGCGCGGGACCGCACTGCTTTTCATCACACACGACCTGGCGGTGGTCGCAACCGTGTGCGAGCGCGTGCTGGTGATGTACGGCGGCCGGATCATCGAGGCCGGCTCGGTCCACGACGTCTTCACGCGGCCGCGCCATCCGTACACCCGAGGGCTGCTGGACTCCTCGGATCTGGAGGCTTCGGACGAAACCGGCCGGCTGCGGACCATCCCGGGTACCGTGCCGGCCGCAGGTCGGTTCCCGAGCGGATGTGTTTTCCGCAACAGGTGTGAGCGGGCCACCCAGCAGTGCGTGCAACTGCCGCGGTGGGAGAGTGCGGAGGCTGAGCGTGAGCGTGGTGCCGCAACTCGCCCTGACGATCCGGAGGGTGCGACGGCGCGGGGTTACGCGTGCTGGCACCCGCTCGAGGAGCGCCGCGATGACTGAGCCCATCCTGCGCGTACGCGACGTCTACCGCACGTACCGTCGCCCCCGCACGTCGTTGCGAAGGCCACCGACCGAGGTTCACGCCGTCCGTGGCGTCTCGTTCGACATTCACCACGGCCAGCGCTTCGGCCTGGTGGGGGAATCCGGTTCGGGCAAGTCGACGCTGATCCGGATGCTGGCGGCCCTCGACCATCCGACGTCAGGCACCATCGAGTTCGACGGGCAACTCATCTCCCACCGTCCGGAACGGCGGCTGGGGTCCCTGCGCCGGCGGCTCCAGGTCGTGTTCCAGGACCCGATGGGTTCGCTCGATCCGCGCATGCGAGTCCGCGACATCGTCGCCGAGCCGCTCGTCGCGCAGCGCCAGCCGAGATCTGCCGAGCGCATCGCGGAACTGCTGGGCGCGGTCGGCCTCCCTTTGGACGCCGGTGATCGTTACCCCCACCAGTTCTCCGGCGGCCAGCGCCAGCGGATCTCGATCGCTCGCGCGCTGTCCATTCGGCCGGCCGTCCTGGTCGCCGACGAGCCCGTCAGCGCGCTGGACGTCTCGGTCCGCGCGCAGATCCTCAACCTGCTGACCGACCTTGTCGAGGCGTACGCATTGACGCTGGTGTTCGTGTCGCACGATCTGGCGGTCGTGCGGCACGTCTGCGACACCATCGCGGTGATGCATCACGGCCGGCTCGTCGAGCTCGGCCCGACCGAGCAGGTCTATGACCGCCCCGAGCACCCGTACACCCGCCGTCTCGTCGCGGCCGTGCCGACCCTGCGGCGGGCGCTCGCCGGTGTCGGCGCGGTCGAGCTGGCGAGCGCCGTGGTGGCCGCCGGCGCCGATCCCACCGACACCGAGGAGGACGAACTGCGGTGACGCCGTTTCCCGTCGACGAGGCCGGCCTGATCCAGTTCACCCGCGACCTGGTTCGAATCCGCAGTGTGCACGAGCCCGGCGTTGGTGGTGAAGCCGAGGCCGCGACACTTGTCGCGGCCAGGATGCGCGAGTTCGGTTGGCGGCCCGAGATCACCGAGGTCGCGGCGGGAAGGCCGAACGTGATCGCGGTGATCGACGGCGGCGGGGGGCCTGGCCCGACCCTCGCCTTCGAGGGTCACACCGACGTCGTGACCGAAGGCGATCTGGGCAGCTGGACCGTGGAGCCGTACGGCGCAGAACTTCGCGACGGGCGCATCTACGGGCGCGGCTCGGCGGACATGAAGTCCGGTGTTGCCGCGATGATCTACGCCGTTCGCGCGCTTCAGCAGGCCGGGCCGTTCCCAGGACGGGTGAAGGTCTGTGTGCTGGTCGACGAGGAAGGCCTGATGCTCGGGGCGAAGCATTTCTCAGCGTCCGATGCGGCCCTGGACGTCGACGGCGCGATCATCTGCGAGCCCGAGGAGGGAGAGATCTGCGTGGCCGCGAAGGGCGCGATCCGCCTGCGGGTGGACTTCACCGGAAAGATGGCGCATGGCGCGATGCCGCAGCACGCGCGGAACCCGGTCGCGACGGTGGGCTCGTTCGTCCTCGCTCTGGCCCAGTACCAGAAGCAGGTGCAGGCCGAGGTCGGCAGCCACGAACACCTGGGGCTGCCGTACCTGACACCCACCGTGCTCGATGCCGGGTCGGCGGACCAGATCAACGTGATTCCAGCCGTGGCCAGGGTGTATGTCGACGTCCGCACCACCCCGGCGACCGACCACGACGCATTGACCTCCGACGTCACGAAGCTGGCTGAAGCCGCCGGCGCGGTCGAAGGCGTCCGTGCCGCAGTCACCGTTGTCGATGACCGGCCGTCGGTGGAGATCGCTGTCACCGACCCCGTGGTCGTCGCGCTCGCTGCCGCGCACGAGGCGGTGACGGGAGAGCCGGCACGGTACGGGGGAGTACCGGGGGCCACGGACGGCACCATCCTGACTCGGGACGCCGGAATTCCGACCGTGGTCTACGGCCCGGGCGGAAAATGGATCGCCCACCAGGCCGACGAGTACGTCGAGATTGCCGACATCGTCCGGTGCGCCCACGTCTACGCGCATGCGGCTGACAACTACCTGCGGCGAGCCGTTCCATGAGTGACTCGACATCATCCGGCCCGCATTACCGGCACCACCGAGGAGGGGCATTGGACTACACGGATCTTTTCCGGCTCGACGGCCGCCGAGCCGTCGTCGTCGGCAGCGGCAGCGGTATCGGCCGGGAGGCCGCTCGGGCGTTGGCCGCGCACGGTGCAGAGGTCGTCGCCGTGGATCTCGACCAGGCCGCGGCCCAACTGACCGCAGACTCGATCGGGACGTCGGCAACGGCGTACCGGCTCGACGTCCTCGACGACGCGGCGATCATGCGTGCCGCCGCCGAACTCACGCCCGTCGACGTGCTGGTGTTCACACCGGCGGTCAACGTCCGCAAGCGGCTGCTCGACTACACCCGCGACGAGTTCGACCGGGTCATCTCGCTCAACCTGCGCGCCTCGTTCGACCTGATAAGGACGTTCGGCGCCGCCATGGTCGAGCGTGGCTCGGGATCGATCATCGGGTTCGCGTCCATCCGCGCGGTGACCGTCGAGCCCGGCCAGGGCGTCTATGCCGCGACCAAGGCCGGCCTGGTGCAGCTCATGCGCACCGCGGCGGCCGAACTCGGCCCATCCGGGGTGCGGGTCAACATAGTCGCACCCGGAGTGGTCGACACCGCGCTCACCGCGCCCATCAAGGCCGACAGTGAGTGGTACGACGCCTACGCGGCCAAGAGTGTCTTCCGCCGATGGGGCAAGCCGGAAGAGGTGGCCGGCGCGGTGGTGTATCTCGCCTCCGACGCGGCCAGCTATGTGACGGGATCGGTGCTGATGGTCGACGGGGGATGGACGGCCATCGACGGTCGATTCGACCCGCCGGGCTGACGATCGATCTTGCGACAATCCACGGCGTACGACGGTGTGGATTGTCGCAAGATTTGGCCAGCAGACGATAGACGGAACGCTGCTGTCAACGGTAGCGTCCTGGCGCACACCCGACGGGGGTCGTTCGGATCGAACGCGCCGGCGCCGCACGGTGACCGGCCCTTGAGGTAGCCAGGGAGGGTCCATGAGCATTACCAAACCCGTCGATCTCAACTATGGACTCGACGACATTCCAAAGCCATTACCCAGCATCGGGTTGGGCCTACAGCACGTCCTGACCATGTTCGGCGCGACGGTGGCGGTGCCGCTACTGCTCGGCCCGGCGATGGAGATGGATCCCGAGCAGATGGCCATCCTGGTGAGCTCGGTGATGATCTGTTCGGGCATCGCCACGTTCATCCAGGTCCGGTTCGGCACCCGCCTGCCGATCATCCAGGGCGTCTCCTTCTCGTTCCTCGGACCGTTCTTCGCCATCATCGCGGCAACCGCGGCGCAGGGCGGCGAGGTCACGATGCAGTACATAGCCGGCGCGATCATCGCGGGTGCGGTACTGGAGATGGTCTTGGGTTACACGGGCCTGTTCGGCAAGATCCGCCAGTACATCAGCCCGGTCGTGATCGGGCCGGTGATCGCTCTCATCGGTCTTGCGCTGTTCCAGGTGGGAGCGCCACAGGCCGGCGGCAACTGGTGGTTCGGCGGGCTGACGATCGTCGCTGCGCTCGGCTTCGCGCTCGTCGTGGCACCCAGGGTGCGGTTCTTCTCGCTCTTCCCGATCCTGCTGGCCGTGGTGGTGGCGTACCTGACGGCGCTGCTGTTCAGTGTCACCGGGATCCTGGACGAGTCCAACCCCGCGTACGTCAGCTTCGATGCGGTCGCCGACGCGCCGTGGGTCCGTGGTCTGGTCGTCGGTGAGGGCGGCATACTCCTGCCGTGGGGGGTGCCGGAGTTCGCACTCGGGTTCATCCTGGCGACGTTGGCCGGATACCTCGCCTCGATGATCGAGTCGTTCGGTGACTACCACGCGATCTCGCGTGCGGTCGGCAAGGACCACCCGACCGAGCAGCAGATCAACCGTGGCATCGGGGCCGAGGGCGTCGGATGCTTCGCCACGGGCCTGTTCGGCGGCTTCGCCTCGACCAGCTACACCGAGAACATCGGCCTGGTCGCCATGACGAAGGTGGCCAGCCGCCGCGTGGTCTATATCGCGGCAGGCATTCTCATCGTGTTGGGGCTCATCGCAAAGTTCGGCGCCGTGATCGCGACCATTCCGTCGCCGATCGTCGGCGGGCTCTACTGCACGCTGTTCGGTTTGATCGCCTCGATCGGGCTGTCCAACCTGTTGCAGGCCGACATGACGAGCCAGCGCAACATGCTGATCGTCGGCTTCATCCTGTTCATGGGCCTGTCCGTGCCGGCGTACTTCAGCGGTGTGGAGCTCACCTTCGAGCCGGACTGGCTCGCGGACATGATCACGACGGTGGGCAGCACCGGCATGGCAGTGGCCGCAATCCTCGGCCTGATCCTGGACAACGTCATTCCGGGCACACCGGAGGAACGAGGGCTCGCGCGGGTCTCCGAGACCCATGGCCCGGTCGGCGACACCACCGGACAAATACCGGCGCCGAGCGACAACTGAGCACAACGGAGTGA
>Ga0299914_10002732_pt1 | contig 12261 bp, 10 predicted proteins | sample RVTome_10_FD_201361 | JGI IMG/M metagenome (GOLD analysis project Ga0299914, IMG submission 201361) | Soil microbial communities from uranium-contaminated site in the Upper Colorado River Basin, Wyoming, United States - RVT153D57 (version 2) ... | reverse complement strand
GGTCAGGTCGTCGGCCACCCGGCGCAGCGCGGCCAGGGACGCGGCCAGGCCGTGCCCGCCGCCCAGTGCCACGACCCGGTGGGGGTCGGTCGGCTGGGCCGCGCTCACTCGCGCCCCAGGTCGCGATGGGTGACCAGCGTGGGGATGTCGTTGGCCCGCATCCGCTCGGCCAGCGCCTCGGCCATCGCGATGCTGCGGTGCTTGCCGCCGGTGCACCCGACCGCGACCGTGATGTAGCGCTTGCCCTCGCGCAGGTAGCCGTCGGCGAGGGTCCGCAGCAGCTCCACGTACCGGTCCAGGAACTGCTTGGCGTCGGGGTGCCCGATCACGTAGTCACTCACCTCCTTCTCCAGGCCGGTGTGGGGCCGCAGCTCGGGCACCCAGTGCGGGTTGGGCAGGAAGCGCATGTCGACGACCAGGTCGGCGTCGACCGGGATGCCGTACTTGAACCCGAAGGACACCACGGTGGCCCGGACGGCCACCTCGCCCTCCTGGGAGAACGCGTTGAGCACCTTCGCGGCCAGCTGGTGCACGTTGAGGCTGGAGGTGTCGACGATCAGGTCGGCGTCGCCGCGCAGGTCACGCAGCATCTCGCGCTCGTGCGCGATCCCGTCGAGCAGCCGCCCGCCGCCCTGCAGCGGATGCGGCCGCCGGGCCGCCTCCTGCCGGCGTACGAGCACCTCGTCGCTGGCCTCCAGGTAGAGCACCCACGGTCGTACGCCGGACTCGCGCATCTCGGCCAGCGAGCCCCGCAGCTCGGTGAAGAACCAGCGCGAGCGGACGTCGACGACCACCACGATCCGGGTCTCGCCGCCGGCCTCCTCGGTGACCAGCTTGACCATGTGCGCGAGCAGCTGCGGCGGGAGGTTGTCGACCACGAAGAAGCCGAGGTCCTCCAGGACCTTGGCGGCGGTGCTGCGCCCGGCACCGGTCATCCCGGTGACCACGACCAGCTCGACCCGGGGGTCAGCCATCCCGTTCCTCCTCGCCGGGCTCGTGCCCTGTGCCGTTGCGGGACGTATTATCGCCGACGTCGCCCAGGCCGCCGGAGTCGTCCAGGATCTCCCCGGTGGCGGTGTTGACGGTCGCGGTCGTGGTGCCGCCCGCGGGTTGCACCAGCGCCTGCGCCACCGACTGGGCGGTGTGCAGGCCCACGCCCGGGACCTGGGCGATCTCGTCGACCGAGGCGGCGCGCAGCTTCTTCAGCGAGCCGAAGTGCCGCAGCAGCGCCTTGCGCCGCACCGTGCCCAGGCCCGGGACCCCGTCGAGTGCGCTGGAGGTCATGGACTTCGACCGGCGCTGGCGGTGGTGGGTGATCGCGAACCGGTGCGCCTCGTCGCGGATCCGCTGCAGGAGGTACAGACCCTCGCTGGTGCGCGGCAGGATCACCGGGTCCTCCTGGCCGGGCAGCCAGACTTCCTCCAGCCGCTTGGCCAGCCCGCACACGCGTACGTCGTCGATGCCGAGCTCGTCGAGCGCGCGTTGCGCCGCCGCCACCTGTGGCGGTCCACCGTCCACGACGAGCAGGCCCGGTGCGTAGGCGAACCGGCGCGGCCGGCCGGTGTCGGGGTCGATCAGCGCCGGGCTCTCGTCGCCGCTGCCGTCCCCGGGCATCTCGAGGTCCGTGCTGTCGGATCGCTCCTCGAGGTAGCGACGGAACCGGCGGGAGACGACCTCGTGCATCGCCGCCACGTCGTTCTGCCCGCCCACGCCCTTGACCACGAACCGCCGGTAGTCGCCCTTGCGGGGCAGGCCGTCCTCGAACACCACCATCGAGCCGACGACCTGCGTGCCCTGCAGGTTGGACACGTCGAAACACTCGATGCGCAGCGGCGCCTCCGGCAGGGCGAGATTGCGCTGGACCTCCTCCAGCGCCCGGGTACGCGTGGTCAGGTCGCTGGCCCGCTTGGTCTTGTGCAGCGCGAGCGACTGCGCGGCGTTGCGCGCCACCGTCTCCATCAGCGACTTCTTGTCGCCGCGCTGCGGCACCCGCACCGAGACCCTGCTGCCGCGGCGCTCGCTCAGCCACGCGGTGAGCGCGTCGACGTCGTCGGGCAGGGCCGGGACCAGGACCTCGCGGGGAAACGCCTCGGCGGTCTCGCCGTCGTAGAGCTGCAGCAGGAACCGCTCGACCAGGTCACCGGTGGCGGCGTCGTCGACCTTGTCGGCCACCCAGCCGCGCTGGCCGCGAACGCGCCCGCCGCGCACGTAGAAGATCTGCACGGCCACTTCAAGCGGGTCCTCGGCCAGGGCCACCACGTCGGCGTCGGTGGCGTCGCCGAGGACGACGGCGTTCTTGCCGATCGCGCGCTCGAGGGCGCCGATGTCGTCACGCAGCCGGGCCGCACGCTCGTACTCCTGCTGGTCCGAGGCCGCGCGCATCTCCCGCTCGAGCCGCTTGAGGTAGGTGCTGGTCTGTCCGGTCATGAACGCCACGAAGTCGTCGACGATCTCGCGGTGCTCCTCAGCGCTCACCCGGCCCACGCACGGCGCCGCGCACTTGCCGATGTAGCCGAGCAGGCACGGCCGGCCGATCTGGGACGACCGCTTGAACACCCCGTTGGAGCAGGAGCGCATCGGGAACACCCGCAGCAGCAGGTCGACGGTCTCCCGGATCGCCCACGCGTGGGAGTACGGCCCGAAGTAGCGCACGCCCCGGCGCTTGGGCCCGCGGCCCACCATCACGCGGGGGTACTCCTCGTTCAGCGTCACCGCGAGCCAGGGGTACGACTTGTCGTCGCGGTACTTGACGTTGAAGCGCGGGTCGAACTCCTTGATCCAGGAGTACTCCAGCTGCAGCGCCTCGACCTCGTTGGCGACGACCGTCCAGTCGACCGAGGCGGCGCTGCTGACCATCGTCTGCGTGCGCGGGTGCAGGTTCGCCACGTCCTGGAAGTACGACGACAGCCGGGCTCGGAGCCCCTTGGCCTTGCCGACGTAGATGACTCGCCCCCGCTCGTCGCGGAAGCGGTAGACGCCCGGCCCCTCGGGAATCGAGCCCGGCTCGGGTCGATAGGTCGCGGGATCTGGCACGTCCCAAGCCTAGGGCGGCCCGGGGACGTACGCCGACCGGGCGCGCGGCGCCCGGTCGATGCGAGACGTCAGGCGAGGGTGATGTTGCCGCCCTGCACGTTGATCTTCTTCGGCGGCAGCGGCTCGGTCGCCGGGCCGTTGGCGACGGTGCCGTCGAGGTTGAACTTGCTGCCGTGACAGGGGCAGTTGATGGTGCCGTCGGTCACCTCGCCCACGGTGCACCCCTGGTGGGTGCACACCGCGGAGAACGCCTGGAAGTTGTCCTTGCCCGCCTGGGTGACCACGACCTTCTGGTCGGCGAAGACCACCCCGCCGCCGACCGGCACCTCGGAGGCGGCACCGAGGTCGGTGGCGCCGGACGACCCGGAGCCCGAACCGCCGCGGGAGCCTCCTTCGGACCCACCGTTGGACTCACCGGCCGACCCGCCGCCGGAGTCGTCGCCACCACAGGCGGCGAGAAACGAGGCCGAGGCGCCGAGTACGCCGGTGACGGCGACGCCACGCAGCACGGTTCGACGGTTGAGCCCGGCGTCGTCACCGCCTCGGTCAGGAACTGGGTTGGTCATGTGGAAGCCCCTCCGTAGTCAGTTGAACCCGAGGATATCCCGGACAAGCAGGTCCCTCGGGGACTATGAAGACTTCCTACGCTGCGTCAACGATTCGTCACGGCCTTCTTCGCAGCCGGTGTCGACCTCTTGCCCCGCGACGCGGCGGCGACCTTGCGGCGCCGCTTGGGCGGCTGCACGGCCCGGCCCTCCAGCACCGGCTTGAGGAACACGCCGGTGTGGCTGGCATCGTCGGCGGCGACGTCCTCGGGCGTGCCCTCGGCGACCACGAGCCCGCCGCCGGTGCCGCCCTCGGGACCGAGGTCGATCAGCCAGTCGGCCGTCTTGATCACGTCGAGGTTGTGCTCGATCACCATGACCGTGTTGCCGGCGTCGACCAGCCGGCTGAGCACGCCGAGCAGCTTGCGGATGTCCTCGAAGTGCAGGCCGGTGGTGGGCTCGTCGAGCACGTACACGGTGCGTCCGGTGGAGCGCTTCTGCAGCTCGGACGCGAGCTTGACCCGCTGCGCCTCGCCGCCGGACAGCGTCGGCGCGGACTGCCCGAGCCGGACGTAGCCGAGACCGACGTCGACGAGCGTCCGCAGGTGCCGGGAGATCGCAGGGATCGCGGCGAAGAAGTCCACGGCCTCCTCGATCGGCATGTCGAGGACCTCGGCGATGGTCTTGCCCTTGTAGTGCACCTCGAGCGTCTCGCGGTTGTAGCGGGCGCCGTGGCAGACCTCGCAGGGAACGTAGACGTCGGGCAGGAAGTTCATCTCGATCTTCAGCGTCCCGTCGCCCGAGCAGGCCTCACAACGTCCGCCCTTGACGTTGAACGAGAACCGGCCGGGCAGGTAGCCGCGCACCTTGGCCTCCGGCGTCTGTGCGAACAGCCTGCGCACATGGTCGAACACGCCGGTGTAGGTGGCCGGGTTGGACCGCGGCGTGCGGCCGATCGGCGACTGGTCGACGTGGATCACCTTGTCGACCTGGTCGGCACCGGTGATCGTGCGGTGCCGACCAGGGATGTCGCGGGCGTTGTAGATGCGCCGCGCCAGCGACTTGTACAGGATGTCGTTGACCAGCGTCGACTTGCCCGAACCGGAGACGCCGGTGATCGCGATGAACATCCCGAGCGGAAAGCTCACGTCGATGCCGCGCAGGTTGTGCTCGCGCGCCCCGCGCACGGTGAGCTCTCGTCCGGGTGTGCGCGGACGTCGCGCGACCGGCAGCGGGATCTCGTTGCGGCCGGCGAGGTAGGCACCGGTGATCGAGTCGGGATGGTCGAGCAGGTCCTGCACCGGCCCGGACACGACGATCTGCCCGCCGTGCTCGCCGGCGCCTGGCCCGATGTCGACGACCCAGTCGGAGGTGCGGATCGTGTCCTCGTCGTGCTCGACCACGATGAGCGTGTTGCCGAGGTCGCGCAGCCGCTTCAGGGTCTCGATCAGCCGGTGGTTGTCGCGCTGGTGCAGCCCGATCGACGGCTCGTCGAGGACGTACAGGACCCCGACGAGCCCGGCGCCGATCTGCGTGGCCAGCCGGATCCGTTGCGCCTCGCCACCGGACAGCGAGCCGGACGGTCGGTTCAGCGTGAGGTAGTGCAGGCCGACGTCGAGCAGGAACCGCAGCCGCTCGTTGATCTCCTTGAGCACCCGTTCGGCGATCTGCCGCTCGCGCGGGCTGAGGTCGAGGTCGTTGATGAACTGGGACGCCTCCCCGATCGGCAGCGCGCACAGCTCCGCGATGCTCATCCCGCCCAGCGTCACCGCCAGCGACACCGGCTTGAGCCGCGCACCGTCGCAGGTCGGGCAGGGCACCTCGCGCATGAAGCCCTCGAACCGCTCACGGCTGGTGTCGGTCTCGGCCTCGCGGTGCCGGCGCTCGATGTACGGGATCACGCCCTCGAACTGGGAGTAGTAGGACCGCTCGCGGCCGTAGCGGTTGCGGTAGCGCACGTGCACCTTGGTGCGGTGGCCGCGCAGCACCGCGGTGCGCGCCTTGGCCGGGAGGTCCTCGAACGGCTCGTCGGTGTCGAAGCCGAGCTCGTCGGCAAGCGCCTGGATCAGCCGGCGGAAGTAGTCGGCGACGTGCGCGGCCGACCAGGGCGACAGCGCGCCCTCGTCGAGCGACTTCGACGGGTCGGGCACGACGAGCTCGGGGTCGACCTCCATCCGGGTGCCGATGCCGTGGCAGTCGGTGCACGCGCCGTACGGCGAGTTGAACGAGAACGACCGCGGCTCGAGCTCCTCGAACGACAGGTCGTCGTAGAGACAGGCAAGGTGCTCGGAGAACACCCGCTCGCGGTGCGGGTCGTCCTCGGGCAGGTCGACGAAGTCGAGCGTGACGAGACCGCCGGAGAGGCCGAGCGCGGTCTCGATCGAGTCGGTCAGCCGCCGCTTGGCGCTGGCCTTGACCTGCAACCGGTCGACCACGACCTCGATCGTGTGCTTGCGTTGCTTGTTGAGCTTGGGCGGCTCGGTGAGCAGATGGGTCTCGCCGTCGACGCGGGTGCGGGAGTAGCCCTGCGTCTGCAGCTGCCGGAACAGGTCGGCGTACTCCCCCTTGCGGCCGCGGACCACCGGCGCGAGCACCTGGAAGCGGGCACCCTGCTCGAGCTCGAGGACCCGGTCGACGATCTGCTGCGGCGTCTGCCGGACGATGGGGCGCCCGCAGATCGGGCAGTGCGGTCGGCCGGCGCGGGCGTAGAGCAGCCGGAGGTAGTCGTAGACCTCGGTGATCGTGCCCACCGTCGAGCGGGGGTTGCGGGAGGTGGACTTCTGGTCGATGGAGACCGCCGGCGACAGCCCCTCGATGAAGTCGACGTCGGGCTTGTCCATCTGGCCCAGGAACTGCCGGGCGTACGCGGACAGGCTCTCGACGTAGCGACGCTGCCCCTCGGCGAAGATCGTGTCGAACGCCAGACTCGACTTGCCCGAGCCCGAGAGCCCGGTGAAGACGATCATCGAGTCGCGCGGGAGGTCGATCGAGACGTCCTTGAGGTTGTGTTCGCGCGCCCCGCGCACGATCAGCTGGTCAGCCACGAACCGCCCCTAGCGCCTCACTCATCGGCTTCGAACACACGTTCGCGATCATAACCGGCGACGCAAGATTCACGCCGGACAGGTGGACCGATAGGTTGCGGCTAGATCCCATCCCCGCAGCCGGCAGAGACGGGAGACCTGCGATGGAGCGCTCCGAGACGACAGCCATGCTGACGATGCTAGAGACGGCCACCGACAGACTTGCTCGCAGCACCATGAAAGGAGTCACCCTGTGGCTTACCACGGCACCGTGACGGTCGGCGGCACGCCGGACGTCCGTGAGCTGGCCGACGTGATCATCTCCAAGGTCGCGGTCGGGCCGATGAACAACAACGCCTACCTGCTGCGCTGCCGGCACACCGACGAGCAGCTGCTGATCGACGCCGCCAACGACGCCTCCACGCTGCTCACGCTGATCGGCGACACTCCCCTGCAGACGGTGGTGACGACGCACCGGCACGGTGACCACTGGCAGGCGCTCGCCGAGGTCGTCTCGCACACCGGCGCCGCCACGGTCGCCGGCGACGCGGACGCCGACGAGCTGCCGGTCGACGTCAACCGCAGGGTCGTCGACGGCGAGCGGGTCTCGGTCGGCCGGTGCGAGCTCGAGGTGATCCACCTCGTCGGGCACACCCCCGGGTCGATCGCGCTGCTGTACGACGACCCCGAGGGCAACCCGCACCTGTTCACCGGCGACTCGCTGTTCCCCGGCGGGGTCGGCAAGACGCAGAGCCCGAAGGACTTCGAGAGCCTCATCGGCGACGTCGAGGCCAAGCTGTTCGACCGGCTGCCGGACGAGACCTGGTTCTACCCCGGGCACGGCGACGACTCCACGCTCGGCGCGGAGCGTCCGCAGCTCCCCGACTGGCGCGCCCGCGGCTGGTGAGGCCTGGTCCGGCCACGCCGGACCGCCTCAGTCGCGCGGCGGCCGCCGGTCGGACCAGCCGGTGGCGTCCTCGTAGGCCTTCGCGGCCGCCAGCACGCGGTGGTCGGCGTGCCGCGGCCCGATGATCTGCAGTCCGACCGGTAGCCCCGCGGAGGTGAACCCGCACGGGACGGTGGCGGCCGGCTGCTGGGTCATGTTGAACGGGTAGCTGAACTGCGCCCAGCTCGTCCAGCGCTCGGCGTGCCACCCCGCGGGCACCTCGACCCCGGCCTCGAACGCGGGAATCGGCATCGTCGGCGTGACCAGCAGGTCGTACTGCTCGTGGAACGCCCCCATCCGGATGCCCAGCGCCATCCGCTCCTGCATCGCCTGCAGGTAGTCGAGCGCGCTGAACCGGGCGCCCTGCTCGCAGACCGACCGCAGGGCAGGGTCGAGCACCGCCATCTGCGCGGGCGTGAAGTCGCGCACGGTCTGCGCCGCCCCGGAGAACCACAGCACGTGGAACGACTCGACCGGGTCGGTGAAGCCGGGGTCGACCTCCTCCACGCGCGCGCCCAGCCCGCTCAGGACCTCGACCGCCTCCTTGACCAGGGCCGCGACTTCGGGGTCGACGTCGACGTAGCCCAGCGCGGGGCTGTAGGCGACCGAGACCTCCTGGAGCCCGGCACCCAGCGACTCGAGGTACGACAGCGTCGGCGCCGGCATGGCCGACCAGTCTCGTGAGTCGAACCCGCTGATCACGTCGAGCATCAGCGCGGTGTCCTCGACCGTCATCGTCATCGGTCCGGCGTGGGCGAGCGTGCCGTACGGGCTGGCCGGGTAGTGCGGGACACGGCCGTACGTCGGCTTCAGCGCGACGGTCCCGCAGAACGAGCCGGGGATGCGCACCGAGCCACCGCCGTCGGTGCCCATCGCCAGCGGTGCCATCCCGAGCGCGACCGCGGCCGCGGCTCCCCCGCTGGACCCGCCGGCGGTCCGGCTCACGTCCCACGGGTTGCGGGTCACCCCGGTCAGCGGCGAGTCCGTGACGCCCTTCCAGGCCAGCTCGGGGCTGGTCGTCTTGCCGACGAGCACCGCGCCGCTCTCCCGCAGCCGCGCCACAGGCGGGGCGTCCGCGTCCCAGTCCTGGTCGGGGTCGATCGCCTTCGAGCCGCGCAGCGTGGGCCAGCCCCTGGTCAGGAAGATGTCCTTGATCGAGGTGGGCACGCCGTCGACCGGCCCGAGCGGCGCGCCCTCGCTCCAGCGGGTCTCGGCCGCCCGGGCGTCGGCCAGGGTGCGCTCACGGTCGAGCAGACAGAAGGCGTTGACCGCGGCGTCGGCGCTCTCGATCCGGTCGAGGACCGCCTGGGTGGCCTCCACCGGGGACAGCTCACGGCGCCGGTACGCCGACAGCATCTCGGTCGCGGACCAGTCGGCCACCTCGGAACTCGTCCTGCTCATTGCCTGCCTTTCACCTCGTCGACGGCACGTAGCCGAGCTTCTTGTCCACCACGTTGCGCAGCGGCTCCCCGGCGCACCACAGGCCGAGGTTCTCGACGAACAGCGCGGCCAGGTCGTCGCGCCATCCGATCGTGTCAGCCGACATGTGCGGTGACACGAGCACCTGCGGCATCGTCCACAACGGCGAGTCCGCGGGCAACGGCTCCTTCTCGAAAACGTCCAGCGCGGCGCCGGCGATCCCCTCCGACCGCAGGACCTGCACGAGGTCGTCCTCGACCACCAGCTCACCGCGTCCGACGTTGATCAGCACAGCCTTCGCAGGCATGGCCGCGAGGATCCTCCGGCCCACCATCCCCCGGGTCTCCTCGGTCAGCGGTGCGGCCAGGACGACGTAGTCGGCGTCGGCGACCTGCGTACCGAGCTCGGAGGCCGGCGCGACCTCGCCGAAGTCGGGGTCGTGGGCCCGGTGGCTGCGCCCGACGCCGCGGACCCGCAGCCCCACCGCGGCCAGCATCCGCCCGACCGCCCGGCCGATCGGTCCCACGCCCACCACCACGGCGACCCGCCGCTGGACGCTGTGGGTGTCGCGGTGCTGCCACTCGCGGCGCTGCTGGAGCTGCCAGGTCCCGATCATGTCCTTGGCGGTCATCAGGACGACCCCGGTGACGTACTCGGCGATCGGGGTCTCGAACACACCGCGTGAGTTCGTGACGACCACGTCGCTGCCCATGACGTCTGGGGTCAGGACATTGTCGACCCCCGCGCTGGCGGTGTGCACCCAGCGCAGCCGGTCGGCGCCGGACCACGCGGAGCTGAGCGCCGGCGTGGTGAAGTCCCAGGCCAGCAGCACCTCGGCGCCCCGGAGGCCCTCCGTCAGGTCGTCGGGCCTAGCGGTGCGGACCCGCGCGAGGGCCTCGATCGCGTCCATGTTGGGCGGCAGCGTCCCGCCGTGCAGCACCGTGACGGTAGGCGTGGTCATGTGCCTCCTCGGGTCGGACCGAAGTACAGACGGTAACCGACTACTTTCTACGTTTGAGGGATCGTAGGATTGTCAACAATAGTGCCGTGTTGCTACTGCGTGATTGGACGAGCGGTATGGCTGAGACCTCCGCCGGCTGGGACGGCTGGGACGAGCACGCCTACGGCGTGATCGTGCCCTACGACTTCGCTCTGGACAGGGAGATCTGGCGCTGGGCGCCGGACAACGTCTCCCTGCTTCTGACGCGCACCGCCTTCCATCCGATGTCGTCGAGCGTCGAGATGGCCGAGCTGATCAGCACCGACGACACCCTCCATGCCAGCACGGCGAACCTGCTCGCAGCCGAGCCCGAGGTCGTGGTCTACCTGTGTGCATCCGGCAGCTTCGTGCGCGGCGTCCCGGGCGAGGCCGCGATGCGCGAGCAGATGGTCTCCGCGGGCGCGCCCCGGGCCGTGACCACGTCCGGCGCGCTGCTCGAGGCGCTGAGCCACCTCGGCGTCGGGCGGATCGCGGTGGCGACGCCCTACGTCCCCAGCCTCACCGCGCGGCTGCACATGTTCCTGGACGAGGCGGGCATCCAGGTGCTCTCCGCCCGAGAGCTCGGGTTGGGCGAGCGGATCTGGCGGGTCACCGGCCCCACGGTGCACGAGCTGGCCATGGCAGCCGACCACCCCGAGGCCGAGGCGATCTACATCAGCTGCACCAACCTCGCGACGTACAACGTGATCGCGCCCCTGGAGGAGGCCCTGGGCAAGCCGGTGATCACCGCCAACCAGGTCTCGATGTGGGGCGCGCTGCGAGCCGCCGGCGCGCGCATCCAGCCCAACGGCCAGCGGTTGTTCGACACCGGCACCGTGGTGGCTCCGCACACGCTGCCCGAGGCGGTGTGAGCGCGCGTGCCGGGCGCGCTCACCGAGAGCGCGCCCGCTCAGAGCTCGCCGTCGTGCCGGGCGAAGTGCAGGGTCTCGCCCTCGAACCCGCGGCGCCACAGGTCCTGCGCGGCCGCCGCGATCTCGTCGAGCCCCTTCACGATCGTCGCGAACACGTTGCCGGGGACCCACCCCACGTCGGGGTTGAGCAGCAGGTTGTTGCGCTCGTAGAACAGCGCGAGGTCGACGATGTGCTCGGCCTCGCGCTGGGCGGAGTCCGCGGAGTACCCGTACGCGGCGTTCGCCATCTCCCACTTCTCGAACGGGAAGTAGACGACGTCGCCGGGGATCGGGGTGATCGTGGTGTTCTCTCGTCCCGGTGCCACCTCGGCGAACGTGTGCACGAACGTGTAGATCTCGTTGCGGGCGTACTTCGCGTGGTAGGCGTCCGCGCCGAGCGGGAGTGCGTCCCACACCGCCGCGCACGTGCGCGGAGCCCGTTCGTCGAGCATCCGGGCCACGCAGGTGACACCGCGCTTCTGCAACGATATGTCCAGGTAGCGCGCCATCGCCCGTCTCCTCCGTCGTCGTCCGGCAGCCTGCCGACGCTAAGTACGCATCTGTAGGATTGTCAACAATCGAAGCGGTGTCCGGTCACCGGTCCAGCCACCAGTCCATCCAATTCAGCACCCAGCCACGAAGGTTGCCCATGAGCGAGCCCTTGACGACAGTCGGAATCCTCTATCCCGGCTACTCCGCCGAGGACGACTTCCCCAGATTGGCGCACCAGCTCGGTCAGGGCTTCGCGCTTCCACTCCACCACACCGTGATGGTCGAGGACGCGCACCGCGCGGACGCGCTGCTCGACTGGGGCCGTGACGACCGGCTCGCGGACGGCGCGGCCGCGCTCGCGCCGCAGTCCCCCGACTCGGTGGTGTGGGCCTGCACGAGCGGCAGCTTCGTCTACGGCTGGGAGGGCGCGCACCGGCAGGCCGAGACGCTCGCACAGGCCGCCGGGATGCCCGCCTCGAGCACCTCGCTGGCGTTCGTGCGCGCCGCGCAGACGCTCGGCGTACGCCGTGTCGCCGTGGTCGCGACGTACCCCGAGGACGTCACCGGGCTGTTCGCGGCCTTCCTCGCCGACGCCGGCCTGGAGGTCGTCCGGACCACCAGCCGCGACATCTTCACCGCCGCCGAGGTCGGCACGCTCCCCCGCCCGCAGCTGCTGGAGATGGCCGCCGCGGGCGACCACCCCGAGGCGGACGCGCTGATGATGCCCGACACGGCGCTGCACACCGCCGACCACCTGGACGCGCTGGAGGAGCACGTGGGCAAGGTCGTGCTGACGGCCAACCAGGTCTCGGCCTGGGAGGGACTTCGGTTGCTGGACCGGCAGCCTTCCCGGCCCGGTCTCGGTACTCTGTTCCGCAGTCCTGCGGGCACCCACCGCACTGCAGGCCCGGAC
>Ga0299914_10002730_pt1 | contig 12266 bp, 15 predicted proteins | sample RVTome_10_FD_201361 | JGI IMG/M metagenome (GOLD analysis project Ga0299914, IMG submission 201361) | Soil microbial communities from uranium-contaminated site in the Upper Colorado River Basin, Wyoming, United States - RVT153D57 (version 2) ... | reverse complement strand
ACCCCGCCTGATGGCAGATGCCGTGGAGAGCCCGTTGCCGAGAGACCGGCACGGCGGGTTCGGTGAGCGGTCCGGGGAAACGGGCCGGTGGCAACACCGGAACCGCGCCCCGGGCCGACTCGACGGGTGCATTCTCGGCATCCGGATCCCGGCGGTGGCGGCCAGGTGCTTGAGCCGGCGGGTGGCCGCGTGCCGGTCCATCCGTCCGTCGTGGGTGTTGCGGAGGATCGGACCGCCGTCACGGCCGTCGACCGCTCGGTCGAGGGCCCGGGCCACGGCTGGTGGCAGCGGGATGAGGACGACCTTGCCGCCCTTACCGCGTACCCGTAGGACGCGGTGGCCGTGTTCCTCACCGAGGTCGTCGATGTTCGCACCGCAGGCTTCGAAGAGCCGCAGCCCGAGCAGTCCGAGCATAGCGATCAGCGCGAAGTCGTTCGGGTTGTCAGACTGCCGTGCGGTGGTGATCAGGGCCTCGAACTGCAGGTGTCCCAGGCCGAGGGTCGGTGACTCGGGTGGCACCACTGGTCGGCGGACGTAATCGGCGGGTGAGTGCGCCAGGATGGCGTCGACGACGCAGACGTGGTAGAAGCCGACCACCACCGACAGGCGGCGGGAGACGGTGGAGGGCTGGAAGCGGCGGACGTCCTGGAGCCACCGCACGTACCGCTCGATGTCCACGCGTACGGCCGACAGCGGTTCGAGGTCCTGGTTGTTGCACCAGGTCAGGAAGATCCGCAGGTCGGACTCGGTGTGGTACCGCGAGTCACCCCGGTACCGGCCGAGGTAGGCCGACACCGCCGCACGGACCACGACATGATCAGGAGAAACGACGCTGAGATTGGAGGCAGGAGAGGCAGTCATACCTCACGGTGCGTCACCTGCATCATCGATGCCAACACCCGCCGCGGCAGCTATCCCCAGTTGACCACGACAAATTTGTGCTCCGGGATTGCGCGGCGGAAGATCTGTCTCATGACTGCCCGTGACGAGATCCTCGACGCCCTACCGGCGATCTGCAGCAGGACGGTAGACGGCACCTTCACGCCGGAGGAGGTAATCGATGAACTCCGGCGTCGTGGGAGCACGTATGCGCCTTCGACAATCCGGACCCACGTCGTCAGCCGCATGTGTGCAAACGCACCTGATCACCACGCCCGCACCTACGACGACCTGGAACGCGTGGCCAACGGTCGCTACCGCCGCCGCTGAGCGCCGACGTTTCGATCTCACCGCGCCGCCCAGGGTAGCCAGCGTCTACGTCGAAAGGGTGCTCGCAGGGCGGACTGCGGCTGATGAGTGCGGTTGGACTACTCGTAGCCGTGAAGACTTGCCGGCAGTGTCGGATCCGGAGCGAGGCGTTCGTAGAACAGGTGAAAGGCTGCCGGAGGAGGCCGCCGGGACAAGGAGGAGACATGTCCAAGTACCTGATCTACTTCAACCAGCAGTGGGTGGGCGACCACACCGAGGAATGGTTTCGCGGGCGCGGGCCGCTCGCCATGGCGGTCGTGGACGAGATGAAGGCTGCCGGCGTGTACGTGTTCGCGGGAGGGCTGGAGGAGGAAGACGGCCCGGTCTACAGCGCCGACCCCAACAGTGGCACCGTGATGATCACCGACGGACCATACGTCGAGACCAAGGAGTTCCTGGGCGGGTTCGCCGTGGTGGACGTGGTCGACGACGAGGCCGCCAAGATGTGGGCCGGCAAGATCGCGGAAGCCTGCGGCTGGCCCCATGAGGTTCGACGATTCAAGCCGCAACCCAGAACGCAGTGATGAGGTCGCGACTCGTCAATGGCGGGCTGACCCAGGCGATGCCGAGGTCTGGCCACGTCGCTAGTCCAGGCTGTTGCAGCTGATCATCGAGAGGTAGAGGTATGGCGAAGCTGATTTACGTGACGAACGTGTCGCTTGACGGCTACATCGAGGACGAACGCGGCGTGTTCGACTGGTTTCCACGCGATGACGAGGTATTCGCGTTCACCACCGACCTCCTGCGGTCTGTGGGCACGTTTCTCTACGGGCGGCGCCTGTACGAAATGATGGCCGTCTGGGAGACCGACGCCGCTCTGGCCGCGCAGTCGGACCTCATGGCCGACTTCGCGAGGGCCTGGCAGGCGGCGAGCAAAGTCGTGTACTCCACGACCCTCGCCGCGGTGTCAACCGCCGACACCCGACTCGAACGCCGTTTCGACCCCGCCGCGGTACACGAACTGAAGACCACGGTCGGCAGCGATCTCACCGTAGGAGGTGCGAACCTCGCCACACAGGCTTTCAAGGCCGGGCTGGTCGACGAGTGCCAGCTGTTCGTCTGGCCCGTTGTCGTCGGCGGGGGCAAGCCAGGGCTGCCGACCGGCATGCGCGCCAACCTCAAGCTCCTCGATGAGCGCCGATTCCGAAACGGCGTCGTACACCTCCGCTACCGCCCTCTCGGACAATGACCACAGCCCTGTCCGATCGCCGGCGGCGCTTGCATAGCAGGCGGAGCGCTGACGACTGATTCGGCCGGATGAGGTCGCCCATCACGAACTCGGGTTGCGTCAAGTCGCAGTGTGCGGAGACGTCAACCGCCGCTTCGGGACGACGGTGGCGACAGCGAACCTCAGTCAGGGGAACGCCCCGAGAACTGGCCGTCTTCGTCGATCCGTCGGCATGCCAGCCGCACGGTCGTCGACCGCTCCCGGCGCAACCGCTCATCGGCGCGGTCGTGCGCCTGCGCCAGGTCACCGGGGTCGAGCGCGGAGCGATCACGTCAGGATCATCGCGCCGCGCGGGTGCCGCAGGTCGGGAAGTAGCTGCGGCGCCGTGGCGTGGCTGCGGATCGTCGGGCCTATCCGGCCCGGAACGGCTCCAGCATGGCCGCCTGCTCCGGAGACACGCACAGCAGCGGGTTGGTGGCGCGCGGGAAGGTCTCCGCCGCCTCCCACAACCGATTCGGGACGCTGGCCGCGGTTCCTACCTGTACGCCACGGGCGCGCTGCTCGGCATCCAGCCGCGCCGCGTCGAACAGGTAGACGCTGTCGATGCGCCACGGTCGCGTGTCTCCGCGGGAAGACACGGCCGGGCTCGCCGGCCCGGTCATAACCAGGTAGTAGTCGGGCCAGCCGGTGGTGGTCATATCGAGCAGGCCTTCACGCTTGAGGTACCACTTGATGTTGACTGTCTTGCCCTGCAGGCTGCCGGTCCTGAACCGCCCGTCGATGGCGGTGCGGCTGGCGGAGGTCTCCAGCTCGATATCGAACACGCGGGCGGCGATCCACTCGCCCAGGTGGCCGCTGGTCATAGGTCTCTGGATGATCTCCGTGATCTGCGTATCGATGCGGTTGCGCTGCCGAAGCAGCTCCGCGACCCGGGCCAGGTCATCGGACACGAGGCGCCTCCGCCCGTGAGGGTTGCGGCAATCGTACCTTGAATACCGAACCTGGTCCCGCCAGCGTGCCCGGGACACGCGAACGCGCCTCAAGTCAGCGCATCGACCGGCGCGCTGTACCGGTCGGCGGCAGTTGCGTGTGCCCGTCGGCGGCGAGTAGCGGCACGTTCTGGCCTGGCTGACGCGGAGTGATCTGCCTGGTCAGCTGCCAGAGGGCTTCTGCCAGACCGAGATGTGACTTTGACTGGCGCTGGTGAAGGCCGTGCGTTTCCAGTCGCTGTACCGAGCGCACAGGCTCATACCGGCGATGCGCGCCATGAGATCAAGTTCGGCCGGCCAGGCGTAGCGGTGGGGTGAGGAGAACGTCTTGAGGTCACCGTCAATGATCCAGTAGTGGTGGGAGACCGCGACCTGGGCGGCGAGGTCGTACTCCTCGAAGCCGAGGTGGGTGGGCGTCCTGGTGAAGACGTGAACGGTATCGCCTGGCGGCAGGCGTTGCAGCGCGGGCACGTAGTTCTCCACGACGAAGTAGCCGCCGGGCTGAAGGTGCGCGGCGGCGTTGCCGAACGCCGCGACCTGTTCATCCTGGGTCGTCAGGTTGGTGATCGTGTTGCGCAGCAGGTAGACGAGGGCGAACGTGTCACCCAGCTGGGCGTGCGCGAAGTCGCCGAGAGTCACGTCGATGTCCGCCTCGGCCTGCCGTGCCCGAAGTTGCCTGACCATGGCCGGCGACAGCGCGATGCCGTGCACCCGTATGCCACGACGGCTCAGCGGCACGGCGAGACGGCCGGTGCCGATTCCGAGTTGGAGGGCGGGACCGGACCCGGCCAGCCCTGCGAGGAACTGACGGCGGGGTCGATCACTGCGGGGGCGAAAAGCTCCGGCCACAGCTGCTCGTAGCGGGCCGCTATCCATTCATCGAAGGAGTCGACGGGCATGGGTCGAGCGTGGCTGAAGTGTCGTCAGGTAGCCAGCGGATTCCGACCTGTCGAGGACCTTTACGCACCACGAACGCGGCATGAGAGTGCTCGTTGCCAATCTCAAGTCGAGGCTCCGGCGGACCGGATCTGTCGCAGCAACTCTGTGAGCTCCGTCGACTGGAAGTCGAGCCAATTCGCGCTACCTGACTCGGGATCATTCATGTGAGCGTGTATACGCTCGCACGCCTCTAGCGTTTGTTCGACGACGAAGAACAGTCCGTCCCACATGCGAATTTCGATAAGCTCGAAGCCGTCGTGGTCCAATGGGTAGAAGGCGACCGGCCAACGACCGAACTGGGCGTCTTCGAGCGCCTGCCTCATCTGCGACAGCCGGGCAGTAACGCCCACGATCGCGTGAGGCGTCTGCTCCAAACCCAGAAGCCCAGACGGACCGCAGTATTTACTAAAGGCAGATTCGCGGTCGGGTTGCGGCAAGTCCCACAGTCGATTGAAGGCTTGCATAAGACGCGTCAGTTTAAGATCGAGGATCCTTGCCCTTGTCGCTGCGACCTCATCTGAGAAGTCGCGTTCGAAGTCCGCGAGACTAGTTAGCAAAATGTTGGTCTTTTGCGCAGCGGTTCTCGCACCTGACTGAAAACCGCTCTCCGAAAAGAGAACTCCGCGGTCGGCGCCGATATCCTCGACGACTCCCCGAAATGTAAGAACCCGCTCCTTCGGGACCGGCCGCTTCCATAACTTGCATTCAACTACCCAGAGTTGATCAACACCCGCAATACTGGAGCGTGCCACGACGTCGATGTCGTGTTCCGCGCGAGCACCGGGAACGGTCTCATCAACCTCCGCGTCGAAGCCCAGGCTTGAAAGAAATACGGCGACTTCCCTTTGATACTGCTTCCATTCCATTGCCATCTCCTTCGGCGCAGGCGGACGGTGGCTGGGGTCGGTGTGCAGTGTCCGCTTTGGGGCACCCGCATCCGGAATCCTCAGATATCTGCGTCTGTCTGTTGCTAGGCGATTCCTGGCTGTGGCTACCGTTTCTTTGCGCCGAGTTGCCGCGCGACGCCGGTGGTGTTGTAGCGGTACCTGGCCATCTCGACCGTTACCTTGTATCGCGACGCGATCTCCTCCGGGCCCATGCCGCGCGACACCGCGTACATCAGCAGGGGTCTCGGAAGCAGGAGCGTGCCGGCGAGAGCCGTCGCTTGCTCCTCCTGCTCGGGCCGGCAGGTGCGGAAGGGAACGCCGTCGAACTCGCTCAGTTCGGTGAGCTCGTGATCGAGGAGCACGTGGGCGATCTCGTGCCCAAGATCGCTGGCGATCCGCCCCTCCGTTCTGAGCGGGTTGGTCACGACGTAAGGCTTGCCGCCGATCTCGAAGGTCACCGCGGAGAAGGCGAACGCCTGCAGGCGCTCCAACTCCTCAAGCCGTCGAAGGTCAACAAGCGTCTCAGCGCTCACGATGTTGATGCCGAGATGGCCTGCGAGCCGGTGCATGTCCAGCGGCGCGGACTGGGCGAGCCCGAGCTGGCCGCGGACCTCGGTCGCACGTCGTTCGGCGGCTGCTTTGAATCCCCGTGGCAGCGTCACAGTTCGCCCGCCGCGACTCTGCGTTCGAGTTCGTCGTGCATGTCGGTGAGTAGCGCCGCGAGTCGGTGCGGCACCCCGGGACGCAGTACGGACGCCGCCCGAAGGTGGCAGGCGACGACGGGACGAGTTCGGTGCTCGTCGGTGGCCAGCGCCCCGTAGAGGTCGGTCAGCACGGACGTGAGCTTGGCGCGGGCTTGGGGGCTGAGCCTCGGGTCGGTTCTGAGGTGTGCGATGGCCTCGTCGAGAGGGGTAGTCTGCCGTTCGGTCACTGGGACGAAGAAGCGCGCAGCCGGCACCCGCAGCCACGCGCAGAGTCTGGTGAAGGTCGCGAGGTCTGGATGGGCGCCGGCCTCGACTCGCGAGAACGTGCTGAAGCTGATACCGGCGTCCGCGGCCGCCTGCCGGATCGACAGCGTGCCGCGGCGCTGCCGCAGCATCTGGCCGAACTCGGCCAGATGCAGCCGCTCGGTCTCGCGCACGGGCGGGTCGTCCATCAGATGCTCCCCGACATGCCCACGACTCTAGCGGGGTGTGTTGCAGCTTCGCTGCAACACCCTGCTAGAGTCACCAGGTCACCGCTGTGTCTTTGCTGAAACAAACCCGGGGGTGACCGCCGGTGGTGCCCCCGGGACCGGACCAGCGTGACCATGCGGCCTTCGCGCCGCGTATGACCAGGCCACACACGGGACGGGAGGACGATCGGTGCCGGAGCTTACGGCGCAGTTCGAGCAAGCACTGAAGAATATCGAGCCGACGAAGGAGGACAAGCACAACGCGCCGCTCGCCTGGGCCGAGGTCGGCGAGGCGCTGGCCGACGACCCGGTCATCGCAGGCTGGGGGTTCGACTCGCTGCTCATCGGTAGCTACAAGCGACGCGTGAGCATTCGACGCATCAAGGACGTCGATGTGTTCGGTCGGCTCTGGGATGTCGAAGACGACGTCCTGCCGAGCACGGTGCTCTCGGAGTTCGAGCGTGTGCTGAGGAAGGCGTTCCCGCCGGTCGACGGCAAGGCTCGGGTGCACCGGCAGGCGCGAAGCCTGCAGGTCGGATTCCCTGAGTTCGACGGACTCTACGTCGATGCCGTTCCGGCACGCCCCTGGACCTCACCCATCGGGGTCGAAGCCTGGCAGCTGCCCAAGCGCGAGGATGGCGACGACCCGCAGGGCTGGCAGGCCACCAACCCGGATCAGCTGACGGTGATCACCAACGAGCTCAACGATGCCGACCATTTCGACGGCCACTACGTGCCCACGGTCAAGTTGCTCCGCCAGACCCGTCGTAGCCTGCTGGGCAAGCGGAAGCCGGGCGGGCTGACGGTTGAGGTCGCCGCAGTGCACGCGTTCCGCAGCGGCATGGTCAGCGGACCCACGCACGCCGACTTCTACGCGACGGCGCTACGGCAGACCGGCAACGTACTGCACAACGCGTTCGTCCTCGGCCTCGGCCTGGACGACCCGACCCTCCCCGGGGAGAAGGTCGTCGTGCGCGGCAGCGACGCGGACAAGCGCGACCTCGCCACCAAGTTCCTTGACGCCGCTGGCAAGGCCGAGGACGCGCTCGGCAGCAGCGACCGGTGCGCGGCCGCCAAGACATTCCGGGAGCTGCTCGGCACCGCAGTCGACGACGTCGGCGACACCGGCCACGTCTTCCCGATGCCTGCGGAGTGCAACCTGGATGGCACCGCGAAGCGGTTCGTGGCCGTGACCGCCGGAGACCGGACCGTGCCGGCCGGGAACCGCAGGTTCGGATGACCCAGGCCGACGGCGAGCACAGCGACCCGGCCGAGAAGCTTCACATCGGCCGAGCCGTTGCGCGCGACGGGCTGCTCGATGCGCTCGCCCGTGCCCACTTCCAGCGGGTCCCTGGGTCGGAGGACCGGTGGCGCGGCATGCTCGCGTTTCAGCCGACCGGTGAGGCTGGGCCGACGACGAAAGCGACGATGGTCGAAATCGTCATCCCCGGCGAGTTCCCGTTCGAGCCACCGAAGGTCCACCCGATCAGTCAGGTAAGGGCCGAGGTAGTGACCGGTCGAACGCTCGACGACTACCACGAGGCGGGCAACGGGTGGCACCGCGACCACGACAACGCCATGTGCCTGTTCACCGAAGGCGACCACACCCTGCTGTCGTGGGCGAGCGGCGAGCAACTGCTGGACCAGGCCCGCGCCTGGTTGACCCGAGACGCGAACGGCTGGGCCGAGGATGAGCCGGCCTCGGACCTCGACCGGTACCTGCAACCGTCCCAGGACCGACGACTGATCCTGTACGGCGAGTTGGGCGGTCTCGACGGCAAGGTGCTACAGCTGAGGGCGGAGCGTAACAACGTGCTGCGCGTCGGCGGGGTCACCGCGCCCCGACGGCGTGGCCCCCGTAGCGGCCAACGCGTCTGGCAAGCTGACGCAGTCCTCGTCCTCGACGCGGGAGATCTCCAGGCCCCGATCCGGACCTGGGACGACCTGTTGGTCGCGGTCGGGCCAGAGCGCGCCAAGACCGTAACCGACGCTCACCAGTCCGGCCTGGCCAAAGTGCTGATCACCTATCGACGCTCCCGCGTCCAAGGCGTCCTCGGTGTCGCTCTCGAACGGGACGGGGACGGCGGCCTGGCGTTAGCCTCGCTACGGGCGGCTCCGGATGACCTCGCCACGCGCACCATCCGCGCCCATTCCAACATGGCGGAGCTGAAGCGGAAGCGAGTTGCGATCGTCGGCGTCGGAGCGATCGGATCGATCGTCGCAGACCTGCTGCACCGCAGCGGTGTCGGGGAGCTGCACCTCATCGACAGTGACCTGGTACTGCCGGGCAACACGACACGACACCTGCTCGGCGACGACGCCGTCGGACTGCCGAAAGCACGAGCCGTGGCGAAGGTGTTGAAGAGAGCGCGTCCTCGCTTCGGGACCGTCACCTGGTCGGACAAGACCCTGAAGTCCGTCGATGAAACCCTCCGTGTGCTCGGCTCCCACGACGTCGTTGTCGACGCCACTGCCGACTCAACCGCCACCGCAATGCTCACGGCGGCGGCACAGGCTGGCACTGGGCAGTTGCTCTCGGTCTGCGTGCTCGGCGACGGTTATGCGGTGCGAGTGGACCGCACACCAACCAGGCCAGGCGACGTACCGCTGCCGTCGCCGCACCTCCCGCCGCCGAGCGACCCGACGTACGAGACGGGCTGCGGTAGCCCGGTTAGCGCTGTGCCGCCCGCCGCCGTGTGGGAGGCCGCAGCCATCGCGGCACGTCACACGATCGGTTTGCTCCTCGACCCAAAGGCTGTTGCCTCCGGCGAGCAGCGCATCCTCGGACGAGGAGCGGACCAGTGACCGCCCCTTCACACACGATCTTCTTGGCCCGAGCCGCGCTCGACACCGCAGTCGCTCACAGGACGGCAGCATTCCCAACCGAGACCGGTGGAATCCTGCTCGGTTTCCGCGCCCACGACCTCGTCGTGGTCACGCGTGTGCTCGCCGTCGCCGATCCCAGAGCCACCCGGTTCGGCTACCTGCGCCACCGTCGCCGGGCACAGGCGCGGATGGCCGTCGCCCTGAGCGACGCCTTACCGGTGATCGGATACGTCGGCGAGTGGCACACCCACCCCGCCGACGCAGGTCCCAGTAAGACCGACCTGCGCGCTGTCGGTGCAACGGCCCGGCTCGCCGAAGGACCCGTGGCGCTCATCGTGCTCGCCGGCCCCGATGCCCAGCCGGCGACCGTGTACGGAGCCGTTGCGGTCCGCCAGGACTTCTGGCCCATCGCCGCCATCAACCCGGTCGAAGTCATCAGCGTCGAGGTCGACATCACCGACGACAGCGTCGCCAGCCTCGAGGTCGAAGCTGCAGCCCTCACCGAAAGGGAGCGATCATGAACGCGAACGCCGACACCGACAGCAGGCAACCATTCGACCTGCGAGCCGCGTTCACCGCGAAGTCCGAGCAGTCACGAGCATCGATGATAGCCGCACCTCAGCTCGTGGGGCACATGCCCACAATCGGCGACGGCAGCGAAGCGGGCTGGATCAAGATGCTCAGCGACTTCCTGCCCAAGCGGTACGCAGTCAACAAGGCCTTCGTCGTCGACAGCCACGGTTACCAGAGCCTCCAGCTCGACATTGTCGTCCACGACCTGCACTTCACCCCGCTGTTTTTCGAGATCGGCCACAACCTGTTCCTACCAGCCGAGAGCGTATACGCCGTCTTCGAGGTCAAACAGGAACTCAACCTCGCGTACCTGCGCGAAGCTGCCCAGAAGATCGCAAGCGTCCGCAGGCTGCGGCGCACCAGTGCGCCTGTCGTGCATGCGGGCGGCAAGGTCGAAACACCGAAGCCGCCATTGCGCATCCTCGGCGGTATCCTCGCCGGCCGAAGCGACTGGAACCCACCCTTCGGTAAGGCATTCAAAGAAGGGCTGGACAAGCTCGACGCCAAGGAGCGCGTCGACCTTGGCTGCGGCCTCGAACACGGCGCGTTTGAACTACCAGCGGGCGCCTCGGCCGGCTCAGGTCTGGTGACCGCGACCGCCGACGTCGGACTGGCATTCTTTGCCATGCGGCTCATGGCGCGGCTACAGGAGATGGGCTCGGTTCCCGCCATGAATATCGACGCGTATACGTCTGTGCTATCGCGGTCCACCGCGAACCAATAGAGAGGGCAGAGGGGCATGAGCGGCCGTCGGTGGAATTTGGTTGGCGTGCTGTTGTTGCCACCTTTTGAGTAGATACTCCGGTTCCCCGAGGCCCATGATTCGTATGTTATTCAGGTTCGGCCGATCAAGGGGTGTGTGCGCACTCTCTTCGGCACGAGCGAGGCTCGGTCCGAGCGGTCACCGTAACGGAGACCGACGACCGGTCGGCGGCATGTCAGTGCGCTTCGGTTGGCCCGTCGACCTTCTGGAAAGCGAGTGAGTAGTCACCGCTGACAGCCTCCGGTGGGCGATCCCATCGTAGGTAGGTCTCGCCTCGGAAGGTCAGGTGTGGCCGCAACGCGTGCACGATGTCCCAGGCCAAAGGAGTGATGACATCACCTGTTCGAATATTCGCGGCGTTGATCACCAAGTGACCACCGCAGCGTAGATACCGCTTCACCGCGAGGAACACGTCCAGAAGTTCGTCCAGGTACCCTGCGTAGTCACCATCGAGAGTGGCGTATGCCGTGAGCGGGTTCTGCGGATGGTCCACCGCGTTCATGTAGGGCGGGGAGGTCAGGCAGAGAGTCACGGTTCCGAGCCCGAAACGATCGAGCTCCCGAGCGTCGCCTTCTACAACCCGACCCTTCGAGCCGAGACGCGCCCGGATGAGCGCGGCCCGCTCCGGGAGCAACTCGATGACGATAGGCGTCCGACCGAGCTGCTGGCTGACGACGAGCGTGGTGCCGTAGCCGGCGAACGGATCCAAGACTACGTCGCCGGGGGCCGAGTACTCCTCCACGACGGCCCGCACGTAGGCCCGGGTGAAGTGAACGTCCTCGGAGGCGGAGTGGACACGCTCCGCTTGCAGCTCGTCGGCCGACATGTCATCACGCGTTCCACATGCAGAGCATTGCAGGCGCGCTCGCATCGCACGACCGCGCACCATGCGGTAGTTGAGGATACTGCGGCCGTGTGGTCAACGTAAAACGATCATGGTTCAATTGGCGATCATGAAGGGTGGAACCTGCCTGGAGGCAGTAGCATGGCCGGCCTCTGACATTGTCTACCCGGATGGCTGATGCAAATGGTAGGCCACATAACCAAGCATGACTGGATGGCCAACGACCAACGCGTCGCATGGACGTCTCAAGCTCGGGCTGCCCTAATTGTGGCGGCGATGCGGCGCTCGATCTTGACATACGGTGAGCTAGGCAAGGCCCTCGGAATGGAGGGTGTCGCCCTACGCAATCAACTGCGCCATGTGCTGGATGATGTGTCCGAGGTTTGCATTGCCAACGGCGAGCCCTCTCTCGCAGCACTTGTGGTCAACCAGGAAACCGGCGAGCCCGGAGCCGGATGGAGGGACGGCGACGTCGCATGGCATTCAGAAGTGCAGAGGGTCTTCCGGACCTGGACGCCGCGGTAGTGGTCGGCTACGTTAGTGTAGCGGCCGCCGGCCGAATCGCGGCAGAAGAGTGCGCGGTCGCGTCCATCAGAGTGCGTGTGGTGGTGGAGAGTCATCTGACAAGAGAAGCTCACTACTGGGTGAGCAAACTATACAGGCGCATGCAGATAGACCTCGTGACACAACGTGACTACGTTGCCATTCCTCGGCGAACTACTTTCGGCAAAGTCGGGCGCCCTGTGCAAATGATCATGGGGACGTAGCCGAGTGCCAGCCGGGACGAGCTGGGACGAGTCTCAGCGGTCAGGTAGTCCTCCGGCAGAACGAGACCAGGGAGTCGTACTGGGTCGG
>Ga0299914_10002729_pt1 | contig 12267 bp, 13 predicted proteins | sample RVTome_10_FD_201361 | JGI IMG/M metagenome (GOLD analysis project Ga0299914, IMG submission 201361) | Soil microbial communities from uranium-contaminated site in the Upper Colorado River Basin, Wyoming, United States - RVT153D57 (version 2) ... | reverse complement strand
GCCCGGTCGATGCCGAGTTCGAGTGCATCGTGTGCGGCGCGAGGGTGACGATGACCGCTGCGCAGCGCGACGGCGAGCTGGAAGCCCCCCGACACTGCCGGGAGGACATGGTCCGGATCCTCTGACCGGTCCGACGCGGTTATCCACAGGCTGTGGAAAAACCTGTGGTGAATGTCATCGTTGTGGTTCGGACAAAACGACGCGGTCAGCGAAACCGGGTGGCGAGCAGGAAGCCGGCCGTGATGAGACCCAGCCCGAGGAAGAGATACGAGTTGGCGGGGTCCCCGAAGAGCAAGCCCGTGTAGTTGAAGATCACGACCGCGAGCCCGGCCCCCCAGAGCGTGAACATGGCGGCGGGGACCCACATCCGACTGGGCGGTTCGCTCTTGGGCGGCGGCGGCGTGTAACGCGAGCGTTTGCTCTTCGAGACGGGCATCGCTCGAGAGGTTACCGGCGGTCGCAGCGACACGAAATCCTCGACGGGGCATCGGCCGCGCGGAGCTACGGTGACCGCCGTGGGTGTGCGCGTCCTCGTGATCGACAACTACGACTCCTTCGTCTACAACCTCGTGCAGTACCTGGGGGAGCTCGGTGCCGACCCCGTCGTGCACCGACACGATGCGCTCGACCTCGACGCACTGCGAGCGATCGAACCAGATGCCCTGCTGATCTCTCCCGGCCCGGGCCGGCCCGAGTCCGCCGGGGTGTCCAACGACGCGATCCGCGAATTCGGCGAGCGTGGCGTGCCCGTGCTCGGCGTGTGCCTCGGACATCAGTGCATCGGCGCCCTCTACGGCGGTGACGTCGTCCGTGCACCCTCGGTCATGCACGGCAAGACCTCCGAGATCGCCCACGACGGGCGCGGCGTCTTCGCGGGGTTGCCCGATCCGCTCACCGCCACGCGATACCACTCGCTCGTCGTCGACGCCGACTCGGTGCCCGACGTGCTCGAGGTGAGCGCAACGACCGACGACGGAGTCGTGATGGGGCTTCGTCACCGTGAGCTCCCGATCGAGGGTGTGCAGTTCCATCCGGAGTCGATCCTCACCGACGGGGGCCACACCCTGCTCGACAACTTCCTCGCGTCGACGACCGCCGTCTGAGGGCCTCGTCACGGCAATCGGGCTCGTGTGCCCTCGACGACTGCCAGCCCGTCGCCGGCGAGGGACGCGAGTGCTGCTGCGTCGAGCCGACCGACGTCGGCGGGTCCCGTACGCAGCTCTGCGAGCACCTCGCCGCGCCGCTGTCGGAACGAGCCGGCGAATCGGCTCTGTCGATGTTTGCGCTCGCCGGTGAGCACGCCACGCGTCGCGCAGCGCCGCCGGAGCGGACAATCCACGCACGCCGGATCGCGTGCCGTGCAGATCCGAGCGCCGACATCCATGAGCGCGAGCAGCCGGTCACGCGGGGCCATCCCTCGCCCGATCCGCATCATCACCCGTTCCGCCTCGCGTTCGGTGAGGATGCGACCCTCGACGCGTTCGACGACGCGCCGGATGTTCACCTCGACCGCCGGGACGTCCACGCCGTCGGCCTGCGCCGCGACCGCCCCTGCGGTGTAGCGACCGACGCCAGGAAGCTCGCGGAGATCGTCGGGCCACCCGCCTCCGTGGATGGCGTTCGCCGCCTCCCAGAGTCGGCGCGCTCGACGCGGGTAGCCCAGGCGCCCCCATGCTCGGATCACGTCACCCGCCGACGCGGCTGCCATCGAGGCGGGTGTCGGATAGGTCGCGACGAACGCCGGCCACGCCGCCTCGACGCGCGAGACCTGTGTCTGCTGGAGCATCACCTCGGAGACGAGCACCAGCCAGCGGTCGTGCGTCGCTCGCCACGGGAGATCGTGACGCCCGTTCGCGCGGTACCAGCGCTCGAGAAGCCTCAGAGCGAGCCGTCTCCGACGCTGATCGTGACCGTCGACCCCTTGTCGACCGTTGTGTTGCCCCCCGGCGCCTGCGCCACGACCCTGCCCTCGTTGGCCATGGTCGACGGGACGGTGACGACGTTGGCGACCAGCTCCTGGGCCTCGATCGCGGCGATCGCTTCGACCTGGGTGTCGCCGATCACCTGCGGGACCGTCGCGGTGCCTGGCCCGCTCGACACGATGATCACGACGGTGCTGCCGCGTCCTGCCGGCGTCCCTTCCGGCGGGTTGGTGGCGATGACACGTCCCGCGGGAACGGTCGCGCTCTCCTGCTCCTCGACGGTGGTCTCGAAGCCCGCTTGCACGAGCAGGTTCGTCGCCTCCGCGGTCGTGAGCCCCGCGACCGGCGGGACCGCCACGGCGGCCGGACCCGTGGAGACGAACACCGCGACGGTGGTGTTCCTCGCGACCGAGGTGTTCGCCGTCGGTTCGGTGCGGATCACGTGCTCCTCTTCCACCTCGTCGCTCGGTTCGTCGACCCGTTCGACCTGGAGCCCGTCCTGGCGGAGCTGGGTCGAAGCCTCGCTGAAGGTCAACCCGTTCACGTTGGGAACCTCGATCTCGGGGATTCCCGCGCTGACGAACAGCACGACGGTGGACCCCTCGGCCGCCTCGGTGCCCTCGGTCGGGTCCTGGCGCACGACGACCCCTTCCTCGACCTCGTCGTCCTCGATGTCCCGGCGTTCGACCTCGAACCCTTCCTCGACCAGGATCGCTTCGGCCTCCTCGAACGTCATGTCGACCACTCCCGGGACCGGGACGCGCGTCGTCGGGTCGTCACGGTCCCCCGTGAGGAGGACGAGCGCCACGACGCCGAGCAAGACGAGCGCCGCGACGATCGCGGCGATGGCCGCGCCGCGGCGACGCTTCTTCTTCGGGGGTGCCGGGGGCTTCTCGGCCAGTTTCGTCGCGGCGAGCGCAGGGTTGGCCATGGTGGCCGCGGACGTGTCGTCGGTCGCGATCATCGCGGTGACGGCGGCGCCTTCGGGATGCTGTCCGCGCCGGAACCGCTCGAGATCGGCGCGCAGGTCGTCGGCGGTCGCGTACCGCTGCGCCGGGTCCTTCTGGAGTGCGGTGAGGACGATTCGCTCGAAGTCGGCTGAGAGCCCCGAGACCTTCTCGGTCGGCGGGACGGGCGGTTCGCGCACGTGCAGGTACGCCACCGACACCGCGTTCTCCCCGGTGAACGGCGGTGTGCCCGTGACCATCTCGTAGAGGACCACGCCGAGCGAGTAGACGTCGGAGCGACCGTCCACCGTCTTGCCCTGTGCCTGTTCGGGCGAGAAGTAGCTCGCGGTCCCCATGACCGACCCCGTCTGGGTCAGCGCCTCGCCCGCGTCGGCGACGGCGATGCCGAGGTCCGCCACCTTGACCTGTCGCTCCGCGGTCAGCAGCACGTTCGCGGGTTTGACGTCGCGGTGGACGACACCGTTGCGGTGCGCGTAGGCGAGCGCGGCGGCGATATCCGCACCGATCGACGCCGCCTCAACAGCCTCGAGCGGGCCCTGCTCTCGGAGGAGGTCGCGGAGGCTCTCGCCCTCGACGTACTCCATGACGATGAAGTAGGTGCCCTCCTCTTGACCCCAGTCGAAGATCGAGACGAGGTGCGGGTGGTTGAGGTTCGCCGCTGCTTGGGCCTCGCGCCGGAAGCGTGCGACGAAGTTGGGGTCGCGCGCGAACTCTGCGGAGAGGACCTTGACGGCGACGGGACGGTCGAGCCGCTGGTCGCGCGCAAGGTAGACCTCGGCCATACCGCCGCGAGCGATCAGGCGGACAAGTTCGTAGCGGTCGGAGAAGACCTGGTCGGTCATGCCGGCGAACCCTACCGAACCGCGCTTCGGGTCCAGCGCCGCGCGCTCATGGGGCGAGGAACGCCGCGATGACGTCCCGCGCGATCGGAGCAGCAACCGCGCCGCCCGTCGCCTCGCTCCCGAAGTTGCCTCCCTCTTCCACGATCACCGCGATCGCGATCGTGGGATTCTCGACGGGTGCGAACGCGATGAACCACGCGTTGGGATTCTGGTCGGGTACCTGCGCTGTGCCGGTCTTGCCTGCAACCGTGACACCCGGGATCTGCGCTGCCGTCCCGGTGCCGCGTTCGACGACGCCGAGCATCATGGCCTGGAGTGTCGTGGCAGTGGTCGGTGTCATCACGGTGCGCCACGGTTCTGCCTCGATCGAGCGGACGTGACGGTCGTTCGCGTCGAGGATCTCCGCGCCGACGTGCGGTGACATCATGACACCGCCGTTCGCGACGCTCGCGGCGACGAGCGCCATCTCGAGCGGCGTCGCGAACGCGTCGCCCTGGCCGACCGCGGCGAACGCGAACTGTGGGGCCTCCTGCGCGAACGTGCCTTCCGCCGGACCGGATCCCGCGGTCGCGCCGGGAGCGAGATCGAGCGGCGCCGCGCTCGTGACGCCGAACCCGTCGATGCCCACCGCGAGCTGGTCGCCCAGGTCGAGTCCGATCTGGGCGAACGTGGTGTTGCACGACTGGATGAAGCTCTCCACGAGCGTCCCGCCGCATCCTCGACGGCCGAAGTTCGCGAGCGTGTTGTTCGTCAACGGGAGCGCGAGCTCGGAGATCGACGGGTACGACGTCTCGGGCGTGGTGACACCCGCATCGAGACCGATCGCCGTCGTCACGACCTTGAAGGTCGAGCCGGGCGCGTACCGCTCACGGTAGGCACGCGGCAGGAGCGGGTTGGACGGCTCGTCATTGAGGAAGTTGAACGCGAACTGGACTTCCTCGCTGTTGTGGCCGGCGAGCGGCGTCGGGTCGTACGTGGGGTTCGAGTACATCGCGAGGATCGCGCCGGTCTTCGGGTCGAGGGCGACGACGGAACCCCTGCGCTCCCCGAGCGCGTCGCGCGCGACCTCTTGGAGGGTCCTCGTGATCGAGAGCACGACCTTGCCGGTCGCCTGCTCGCCGGCGAGCGCACGGCCGATGTTCTCGATGCTGCGGAGCTGGAGCGCGGTGTCACGGCCGATCAGCTCGTCGTTGTAGCTGTTCTCGACGCCGGTGCTGCCGACGACGAACGACTGGTAGCCGCTCACGTGCGCGAACAGCGGTCCGAGTGGATACTCGCGCTGAAAGCCGAACTCGTCGTCGACGGGCACCGATCGGGCCACCACTTCACCGTCGGCCGTGAGGATCGGTCCCCTCGGACGCGAGAAGTCGCGGATCAAGTTGCGGACGTTGCGGTCGTCGTTCGCGAGCTTGTCGGCCTGCACGATCTGGAGAAACGTGAGCTGTGCGACGAGCGCGACGAACAGGACCGTGATGCCGATCCCGACGCGGCGGATCGAGCCGGTCATCTCGTTGCGACTCCTGCGCGCTCCCTTGCCGGCACCAGGTCGGTGTTCGCCTCGTGGGACATGCGAAGGAGCAATGCCGCGATCACGAAGTTGACGACGAGGGAGGAGCCACCGTACGAGACGAAGGGCAACGTGATGCCCGTGAGCGGGATGAGCCGAGTGACGCCGCCGAGGATCAAGAACGCCTGGATGCCGAGGGCCGAAGCGAGCCCCGCAGCGAACAGCTGGTTGAACGGCCGTCTGCTCCGGACGGCGATGCGGAAGCCGGTCCCGACGAGCAAGAGGATCGCGACCACGACGCCGACCGCTCCGAGGAGGCCGAGCTCCTCACCGATCGCGGCGAACACGAAGTCCGTCGCCGCAGCGGGGATTTTCTGGGGGCTCCCGAGCCCGAGGCCGGTACCGGCGAACCCGCCGGTACCGAAGGCGAACATCGACTGCACGATCTGGAATCCGGTGTCCTGGGCGTCCGGCCACGGATCGAGCCAGGTCTCGACGCGCACCTGCACGTGCGCGAAGAGCTGATAGGCGAGCAAGGAGCCCAAGACCCCGAGGACGAACGTGACGATCAGGTACCACAAGCGCGCCGTCGCCATGTACAGGAGGACACCGAACACCGAGAAGACCAGGAGGGAAGAACCGAGGTCCTTCTGCATCACCATGATGACGAGCGACAGGCCCCATGCGAGGAGCAACGGGCCCAGGTGCTTGGGATCGGGAACCATCACGCGCCCGACACGCACGCTGCCGAGCGAGAGGAGCTCGCGCTTCTCGACGAGGTAGGCGGCGAGAAACACCACGAGGAGCACCTTCGCGACCTCGCCCGGTTGGAAGTTGAGCGGGCCGATGGTCACCCACAGGCGCGCGCCGCGGATCTCACGACCGACCCCGGGCGCGAGCGGGAAGAGCAGCGCCGCGACGCCGAGCAGCAGCGCGGTGTAGCGATATCGGCCGAGCATCTCGGTGCGGCGCACGAACGCGAGCGTCGCGACGAAGGCCGCGACGCCGAGCACCGCCCACAGCGCCTGGGACTGCGCGAGCCGAGGCTGGGTCGCCGAGAGCTCCTCGTCGAGTCGCGAGATGGTGACGAACCCGAGGCCACAGAGCAGCGCCACGATCGGCAGGATGGTCGGGTCGGCCTCGGGCGCGAACCGGCGGACACCGAGGTGCGCGATCGCCAGGAGCGCGACCAATCCGGCCAGGTACCCCCAGAGGTCGGCGGGGAGGTCCGGCGCTTCGGCCAGCGCGACGAGCACGTAGCCGGAGAGCGTGATGAGGACGGCCAGGACTCCCAGGCCGAGCTCGCGTGAACGTCGTCTCACGGAGCCACCACCGGGACGGTCGTGGTAGTCGTCGAACGACTGGGCCGCCGAGCGCCTTCGGCGAGACGGTCGAGGTAGTCGTCGGCCTCCGAGCGCGACGAGAACGTCAACTCGCCGTCGAGGTCGTCGCGCTGCGCGGCGGTGAGCTGTGAAGACCGAAGGTCGGTGACCGTCTCCACCGTGGGATCCCATCCGAAGGCGCCGCCGGGGCGGCCCTTGTAGAGCACGACGCGTTCGTCGGTGATGGTGACGAAGTACGTCCGCCGCGCGTACCAACCCGCGGTGCCGACGGCGAGGGCGAGCACGGCGATGACGGGGAGCGCCCAGAGGAGGGCTCGGGTCGTGACGCGAGCGACCCGTCGCGCTCGTGGGCGTTTCGGCTCAGCGCCCTGTTGCGCGTCGACGGCGGACGGATCGGGGCTTTCGACCTCCTCGGGAAGCGGTGCCGGATGTTCCACGAGCGAGTCGCCGCTGACGGCGTCGACCACGACGACCGTGATGTTGTCCTCACCGCCCGCTTTGTTGGCATCCGCGACGAGTTGCGCTGCGACTCGTTGGGGGTCGCTCTCGCGTCGCAGCACAGCTCCGATCTGGTCGTCGTGCAGCATCGTCGTGAGCCCGTCGGAGCAGAACACGAGGCGGTCGCCGATGTGGAGGGCGAGCGGATGAAGGTCGACTTCGATCTCCTTGTCGACGCCGAGCGCACGCGTGATGACCGAGCGACGGGGATGCACGGCCGCTTGTTCAGGTGTGAGTTGCCCATCGCGAACGAGCTCCTCGACGAGGCTGTGGTCCTCGGTCACCCGGCGGAGCTCGCCGTCACGAAGGAGGTACAGGCGGGAGTCACCGACGTGGGCGACGAGCAGCGTGTCGCCGGAGGCGACGGTGCCTGCGGTGACCGTCGTCCCCATGCCCTGCAAGCTCTCGTCCGACTCGGACTTCTCGAGCACGGCCGTGTTGGCGTTCGCGATCGCGTCACGAATCGGTGTGCCGGACGCAACGTTCGCCCGGAGGGCTTCCAGCGCCGTCGCGCTCGCGACTTCGCCTGCACGATGCCCTCCCATGCCGTCGGCGACGGCGACCAGGCCCATCCGTTCGTCGACGAGGAACGCATCCTCGTTGCCCTCGCGTATGCGGCCGGTGTCCGATTTGGCACCGATGCGCAACCTCATCGGGCGACCTCGGCAACGGTCTGTCCGAACTGGATTCGATCGCCCTTGCGGACGCGGGTCGGTGCGGCCACCCGGTCGCCGTTGACGTAGGTCCCGTTCTTGGACCCGAGGTCTTCGACGAACGTGTTGCCGTCGCGGCGGAACAGCCGTGCGTGAACCTGCGAGACGAAGGTGTCGTCAGCGAGCACGAGCGTGCACCCGCCGGCGCGCCCGACCGTGACCTCGTCGCCCAGCCCGGCGACCTCACCGCGGTGTGCCGGAGGATCGAGCACCCGAAGGACGAGCTGCTTGCGATCGGCCTTGCGGGTTCGCGTGGGTGGAGCCGCCGCCTCGACGGGCGCCTTGGTCTCGGCGACGACGACTCTCACGACCCGCCACAGGAAGAGGTAGACGAGCGCGAGGAAGCAGAACTTCAGGACCGTGAGCACTGCTTCGGACATCTACGCCTCGTATCGGATCACGGTGGACCCCACGCCGATCGTGTCGCCCTCGACGAGTGCATGCTCGCGCACGGCGACTCCGTTGACGGTGGTGCCGTTCATCGAGCCGAGGTCGACCACCTTGTGGCCGCCGTAGTCGGGACGCACCTCGGCGTGTCGACGTGAGACTCGGGGATCGGCCAGCGTGATGTCACACTCGGTGAGCCGACCGATCACGACTGATGCCTCACCGAGCTGGACCCGAGCGCCGTCCGGGAGCACGAGGGCACGGGAACCGCCCTCCCCGCCGGCGATCGTCGCCTCGACCTCGAGACGACCGGGGCCGAGCTTGGTGTCCTCGACGAGCTCGACGCTCACCGGCCCGACGAAGTGGTAGCCCTCCTCGCGCGCGTGGCCACGGGCGGCGTCGACGAGCTCTTTCGTGAGAGCATCGGCGAACGCCTCGAACCGGTCGAAGTCGGCGCTCGAGACGAACACGTCGAACGAGTTCGGGACGACCGCTCCACCCTCGACACCGACCGTCCGTCCATCGTCGAGAGCGCGCGCGATCTTGCGGCCGATCTCGACCGGTTGGAGCCCGCTGCGGAAGGCCTTGGAGAACGTGCCTTCGACCAAGCGCTCGAGTCGTTGCTCGAACCTCTTGAGTCCCATCAGCTCCCGTTCTTGGCGGGGTCGTCGCCCCGCTGACGCTCGCTCATGTGGGTGCGAGTGTACGGGCACCTCGAAGCGCACGAGACTCGGCATCGAGACCGTGCCGGAGCGTTGGTACGGTTGCGTCCCCGGGGCGAGTGGCGGAATCGGCAGACGCGCAGGCTTCAGGTGCCTGTGTCCGCAAGGACGTGAGGGTTCAAGTCCCTCCTCGCCCACGTACAGCGACGCCTGAGCTCCGGCTCAACCCGTCGCGCGAAAGCCGGCGGTGGCGAACGCGGTGGGGCCCTCGCTCAGGGTCGCGGCCTGGACACGCCAACGCTTCTTCATGCGCCAGACGAGATAGCACGGTATCCCCACGATGATGGGTGCGACATACGTGAAGCCGCGGAACAGCAGCGTTCCCGCGACGATCGCGCTGTCGACGTCGGTGCCGGCGCCGGCGAGGGCCTCGAGCACGGCCGCGTACGCGAACTCCGTCACGCCGACGCCGCCCGGTGTGATCTGGATGACCGTCAGGAGGCGCACGATCGCGTACGCGACCAGGATCTCGCGCCAGTTCAACACGGCCGAGCCCACGCCCACCGCGCGCAGGCAGATCAGGAGCAGCCATGCCGCCGCGAGGTACTTCACGAGGATCACGATCGTGAGCGCCAGCCACCGCGATGCCACCGTCTCCATCACGTCGGTGCGGAACTTCACCACAGCGTCCCCGAAGTCTTCGGGCCGAGGCCGTCCGATGATGCCGCGTGCCCAGGTGACGACGTGACCGGCGATCACACCGACACGCCGAGCGAATCCGACGCTGCGCGCGATCCCGACGATGATCGCACCACAGATCAGAGCGATGACGACGCCCGCGACGGCGATCAGGAACCCGTAGCCGTCGACGTCGTGCCCAGGCCCGTAGATGAGCATCGCCACGACCGGGAAGACCAGGAGGACCGCGTTGTTCCAGACGCTGTTGACGATGACGGCCTTGCCGAAGTCGTCGGCGTTGAAGCCCCACGATCGGAACATGAGATAGGTGGCAGCAGTTCCGGACGGTCCGGGGATCGTGTTCGAGATCGTGGTCGACGCCTCGTTGGCCACGAAGGACTGCCAGACGCCGAGGCGTGGCACGAGGACGACGTAGGGCAGCGCTTTGAGGAGCTCGGTGAAGGCGAAGACCACCACGATCGCTGCCAGCGCCCCCCAGGTGATCTCTCCGAACGCGCTCCAGGTGACGTCCGCGTCGGCCACGCGCGGGAAGAGCACCGCCAGGATGAGCGCGAGCAACGCGAACGTGAGCGCGGCGTGGGTGATCGCCTGGAGCGGGGACGGCCGCGTCGTCCGCAGAACGGCCGGCGCCTCGATCATCTCCTCAGTCGTGTGAATCAGGCTCCAGATCGAGGGCGAGCGAGTTCATGCAATAGCGCTCACCAGTCGGTCCCGGTCCGTCGGGGAACACGTGGCCGAGGTGGGAACCACATCGCCTGCACTGCACCTCGGTGCGGACCATCCCGAGGCTCGAGTCGTCGACGAGCTCGAGGGCATCCGCAACCATCGGTTCGGTGAAGCTCGGCCAGCCAGTGCCCGAGTCGTACTTCGCGTCCGAGCGGAACAACGCCGCCCCGCACGCGCCGCACTGGTAGGTGCCGCTCGCCTTCTCATACGTGTAGTCGCCGCTGAAGGGAGGTTCGGTCGCGGCCTCTCGCAGGATCGCGTATCGCTCCGCACCGAGCTCCGAGCGCCATTCGTCCTCCGACTTCGCGATCTCGCGTTCTGCTGCCATCTCTGCCCTCGTCTCCTAGCGAACGGGCGCCCAAGCCCACGCCTCGATCAACACTCGCGCGCCCAAGGGCAGTGCGGCGACACCAACGGTGGCGCGCGCAGGACGGTGGTCCCCGAGGGCGTCGGCGTAGACCTCGTTGATCACCGAGAAGTCGGCCATGTCGGTGACGTAGAGCGTCGTCTTGGCGACATCGACGAGGCGTAGGCCGCAGTCGCCGAGGACCGTTCGGACGTTCTCCAGGGTTTGTGTCGCCTGGGCCTGCGCGTCGTCGGCGACGAGCGCACCCGTTGTCGGGTCGATCCCGATCTGGCCCGACACGATGACCCAGTCACCCGCACGCACCGCAGTGGAATACGGACCGATCGCTCCCGGTCCGTTCGGCGTGGACAGCGACTCGACCGTCATGGACTCGACGCTACTGTCCGAGGTTCCAGCGGTTGATCACGCGCCACTCGTGCTCGTGGCCGAGGACGCTCGACGACCCAGGATCGAGCGCGAAGAGCTTCCCGTCCTCGGGCGCCAGGTCGAGCCAGCGTGCCGTGAGGACGCGCAGGATGTGACCGTGTGCGAACAGCACGACGTCACCGTCGGCCGCGACCGATCGCTCGATCACCCGGTCGGCGCGAGCGCCGACCGCAGCCGCGGTCTCGCCGTTGGTCACGCCGTCGGTCCAGAGCGACCAGCCGGGCCGGTCCCGGCGGACCTCGGCGGTCGTCCGCCCCTCCATGTCGCCGTAGTCCCATTCGGCGAGGTCGGGATCGACCACGGCAGCGTCGCCGAGACCGGCGAGACGACACGTGTCGCGGGCCCGACCGAGCGGGCTCGTCAGCACCAACGCGAAGTCCTCACCCGCCAAGCGCGGGCGCAACGCTTCCGCCTGGGCAGTGCCCGCTGCCGTCAACGGGACATCGGTGCGCCCGGTGTGGCGGCCCGACGTCGACCATTCGGTCGCGCCGTGACGGATGAGCCACAGCAACGGTTCGCCTCGATCCACGTCAGGATCGTTTTTCGTCGTGGCCGCCGAACTCCTTGCGCATCGCGGACAGGATGCGGTCGCCGAAGTCGGCGTCGCCGCGCGAGCTGAACCGCTCGAACAGCGCGGCCGCGAGCACGTACGCGGGAACGCCTTCGTCGATCGCAGCCTGGAGGGTCCATCGGCCCTCGCCGGAGTCGGAGACGCGCCCCTCGAACGCCTCGAGGTCGGGATCTCCGTGGAACGCGGCCGCGGTCAGGTCGAGGAGCCACGAGGCGATCACGCTCCCGCGCCGCCAGACCTCGGCGACCGCCGGGAGGTCGAGGTCGTAGGCGTAGTACTCGGGGTCTCGCAGCGGTGCGGTCTCCGCGTCTGCTTCCCGTCGGTGTGCCCCGGCGTCGGCGTGCTTCAGGACGTTGAGCCCCTCCGCGTACGCGGCCATGATCCCGTACTCGATCCCGTTGTGGACCATCTTCACGAAGTGGCCGGCACCGTTGGGTCCACAATGCAGCCACCCCTGCTCCTCGGGTGCGGGATCCCCCGTGCGGCCCTCGGTGCGCGGCGCCTCGCCGAGGCCCGGTGCGATCGTCGCGAAGATCGGCTCGAGCCGTCCGACGGCCTCGTCCTCACCGCCGATCATGAGGCAGTAGCCGCGCTCGAGGCCAAACACGCCGCCGCTGGTACCGGCGTCGATGTAGT
>Ga0299914_10002728_pt1 | contig 12268 bp, 12 predicted proteins | sample RVTome_10_FD_201361 | JGI IMG/M metagenome (GOLD analysis project Ga0299914, IMG submission 201361) | Soil microbial communities from uranium-contaminated site in the Upper Colorado River Basin, Wyoming, United States - RVT153D57 (version 2) ... | reverse complement strand
ATCTCGCGTATCTCGGCGAGGCTGAAACCGACCCTCTTGCCGCGCAGGATCCAGGCGAGCCGGGCGCGGTCGCGCCAGCTGTAGATGCGGGCCATGCCCTGCCGCTCCGGCGAGATCAGCCCTTCGTCCTCGTAGAAACGAAGCGCCCGGGCGGTGACGCCGAACTCGTCGCAAAGCTGAGTGATCGTGTAGGTACGCGCCGTGCGGCCCGACTGGCGGTAATCGTTGTGAAGCGCGGCCGGCGGCATGCGTGCAGGCCTAGTTTCCGTTGACGTTAGCGTCAAGGCAGCGATGCGGCCGTGATGCTGGCGCGACACTTCTCCCGCTAGGAAGACATCGGTCAAACCGGTAGCATCGGTCCCCGCGCCACAGGGAAGCGGTTAGGACTAGAGGGAGGGGAAAATGACATTGAACAGCATTGCGGGCCGCTGGGCCAGAACGGCATTGGTGTGGTTCGTGGCGACGATCCTGTTCGGCATGTACATGGGCGTGACGCAGCAGTTCGGGCTGTCCTCGCCGCACGCCCATATGGGGCTGCTCGGCTGGGTATCGGCGGCGCTGTTCGCCTTCCTGCACGCCTTCGCCGGCGATGATCAGCGCGGCCGCGGCGCTATCATCCACTGGGTCGCTCACAATCTCGGCGTTGCGACCATGGTGACCGGCATGTTCATGACGGCGCGGTCGGGTCCGGATGTCTGGACCGTGCTGATCCCACTCGGCGGCATCGTTGTCGTCGTCGCGACGATCTGGCTTGCCTTGATGTTCTGGCCTAGACTGAGCGGGCGCAGCACCGCCGCCTGAATCAATCGGGCGCCAGCCCCGCGCAGAGTGGATCGCCGACCAGGTCGCGAGCGCGCATCGCGTCGTCGCGCGTGCCGCCCGTCTTGTCGAGCACCGCGCCGGCCATCGTCGCGCCGGGAGCGCAATAATAAGCGCAGCCCGCCTGCACCGTCGGCGGGAAGACGATTCGGAGGTCATCGACCCCGGCCTCGATCCGGCAAGCCGAATCGCCGGACATGACGAGGGTGAGCCTGCCGGGGCCGCGCGCCGCGTCGCCGGCGCCGCTGCAGCTGCCTCGGGCGGTTCGCGCGACGAAGCCGAAGCGGGCCTGCCCTCCCTGCCCCTCCAATATGCACAACTGGCTCGTCGCCGGAGCCGATCCGCCCTCGTAGAGGCCGGTCAGGGTTTCGGTCTGCACCGGGCTGACCGCATTTCCGGATGCCTCAGCCGGCTCGACTCCCTCGCCGGCACTGCGATCGCCGGCTCCGCCGCACCCGGCAGCGAGGAGAAAGAGTCCGAGGCAGAGACATCGCATGTCGGAGAGTTGAACCGCCGGAGCCCGGCCAGGTTGCAGATTCTTTACAACCGAGGGGCGACAAATCGCCCGCCCAACCTATATAGGCGGCCCGACCAGGCATGACGGGCGATGCGATGCTGACGACCAATCCTTTCGACGACGACAAGCTGCGCGAGGAGTGCGGCGTGTTCGGCATCTGGGGCGCCGACACCGCCGCCGCGATCGTGGCGCTCGGCCTGCATGCACTGCAGCATCGCGGCCAGGAAGCGGCCGGTATCACCAGCTATGACGGCCGCGCCTTCCACAGCCACCGGGCGATGGGCCATGTCGCCGGCAATTTCGACAAGGACGGCGTCATCCGGGCGCTCGCCGGCCGGGCCGCGATCGGCCATGTCCGCTATTCCACGACCGGCGAGACGGCGCTGCGCAACGTCCAGCCCTTGTTCGCGGAGCTCTCCAGCGGCGGCTTCGCCGTGGCGCACAACGGCAATATCTCGAACGCGATGCGCGTGCGCCGCGAATTGAACCGCCGCGGCTCGATCTTCCAGTCGACCTCGGACACCGAGGTGATCATCCACCTCGTCGCCACCTCGACCTATCCGACCCTGCTCGACCGCTTCATCGACGCACTGAAGCAGGTCGAGGGCGCCTATAGCCTGGTCTGCCTGACCGACGAGGGGCTGATCGCCTGCCGCGACCCGCTCGGCATCCGGCCGCTGGTGATGGGACGGCTCGGGGAGGCCTATATCTTCGCCTCGGAGACGGTGGCGCTGGACGTAGTCGGCGCGACCTATATCCGCACCGTCGAGCCGGGCGAGCTCATCGTCGTGTCGGAGAAAGGCGTGCAGACGCACAAGCCGTTCGCGCCGCAGCGCGCCCGGCCGTGCATCTTCGAGCATGTCTATTTCTCGCGGCCCGACAGCATCCTCGACGGCGCCTCGGTCTATTCGGTGCGCAAGTCGATCGGCGCCGAGTTGGCGCGCGAGAATGCGGTGGATGTCGATTACGTCGTGCCGGTGCCGGACAGCGGCGTCCCCGCGGCGATCGGCTACGCCCAGGAGAGCGGCATTCCGTTCGAGCTCGGCATCATCCGTTCGCATTATGTCGGCCGCACCTTCATCCAGCCGAGCGACCAGGTCCGCCACCTCGGCGTCAAGCTGAAGCACAATGCCAACAGCGCGCTCATCCGGGGCAAGAAGCTGGTGCTGATCGACGATTCGATCGTCCGCGGCACCACCAGCCTGAAGATCGTGCAAATGCTGCGCGAGGCCGGCGCGGCCGAGGTCCACATGCGGATCGCCAGCCCGCCGACGCGCCACAGCTGCTTCTACGGCGTCGACACGCCGGAGCGGAAGATGCTGCTCGCCGCGCAGATGAACGTCGCCGAGATGAACAATTACATCAAGGCCGACAGCCTCGCCTTCCTGTCGATCGACGGCCTCTACCGCGCGCTCGGCGAGGAGATGCGCGACGAGGCAGAGCCGCAATATTGCGACGCCTGCTTCTCCGGCGCCTATCCGACGCGGCTGACCGATCGCGAAGATATCGAGCAGCGCGACCAGCTGCTGCCGACGGAGCTCTACGCCTGAGGTCCTGATCATCGTCATGCCGGTGCAAGCTGGCATCCAAGCAGCATTTGAGACGCGAAGGCCGTACGGATCCCAGCCTTCGCCGGGACGACGGAGGGGCAATGACGGGTTTTCTCGACGGCAAGCTCGCGCTGGTGACCGGGGCGAGCCGCGGCATCGGCGCAGCCATGGCGGAGGCGCTCGCGCGCGAGGGCGCCCACGTGGTCCTCACCGCCCGGACGGCGTCGGACCTCGAGGCCGTGGAGGAGCGCATCCACACGGCCGGCGGCTCGGCGACGATCGCGCCGCTCGATCTTACCGAGAGCGACAGCATCGCACGGCTCGCCGCCGCGGTCGGCGGACGCTGGGACGCGCTTGACCTGCTCGTGCTCAATGCCGCGACACTCGGAACGCTTACGCCGGTCGCCCAGATCGACGGCAAGGAATTCAACAGGGTGCTGACCCTGAACGTGCTCGCCCAGCAGGCGCTCATCGCCGCCTTCGATCCGCTGCTGCGGCGCAGCGAGGCGGCACGGCTGCTCGCCCTGACGTCCAGCGTCGGGGCGCGGCCGCGCGCATATTGGGGCGCCTATGGCGCGTCCAAGGCGGCGCTGGAGACCCTGGTGCTGGCCTATGCGCAGGAGGTCGGCAAGGTGACGCCGATCCGCGCCGCCATCGTCGATCCGGGCTCGACCGCGACGGAGATGCGGGCCCGGGCCTATCCCGGCGAGGACCCGGCGACGCTCAAGCCGCCGAGCGCGGTGGCGGAAGCGGTGGTGAACCTGCTGCGGGGCGATTTCGAGACGGGGCATCGGCTGGAGATTGGACGGTGAGACGCTCCCCTCCCTGAGTACAGGGAGGGGTTAGGGGTGGGTGGGTCTCCGCCGGCAGTGAGTCTCCGGGAACGTACCCACCCCCGGCCCCTCCCTGCGTGCAGGGAGGGGAACTCATGATTTTACCAAGGTCACCTGCGCGACGTCCAGGGCGCCGCCGCGGAAGCCGCCTTCGCAGTACATCAGATAGTAACGCCACAGGCGGTGGAACGCCTCGTCGAATCCGGGCGGAAGGCGACCACCCTCGACGGCGGCGTCGTAGCTTTGCCGCCAGCGCCGCAACGTCTCGGCATAGTGAAGGCCGTATCCCTTGCGGTCGCGCCATTCGAGGCGGGTGGCCTCGGCGATGCGGCGAAAACGCGGCTCGCTGATCAACATGCCGCCGGGGAAGATGTAGGTCTGGATGAAATCGGGATTGGCGACGTAACGCTCGAACAGCGGTTCTCGCATCGAGATGAGCTGAAGGCCGGCGCGCCCGCCGGGTACGAGGGCGCGGGCGATGCTTTCCAGATAAGTCGGCCAATATTCCTGGCCGACCGCCTCGACCATCTCGACGCTCGCCACCGCGTCGAACGTGCCGGCGACGTCGCGATAGTCGGCGAGCCTGATCTCGGCCCGGTCGGCGAGGCCAGCGCGGGCCAGCCTGGCCTCAGCGAGGGCCTTCTGCTCCGAGGAAAGGGTGAGGCCGGTGACCTGCACGCCATAGTCGCGCGCAGCGATCTCGGCGAGCGCGCCCCAGCCGCAGCCGATCTCGAGCAGGCGCGCGCCGGGCCTCAGGTCGAGCCGGTCGAGGAGCATCCTGACCTTGCGTTCCTGCGCCGCCTCGAGCGGTTCGGCCTCGCCGATCGGTTCGGCGAAGATCGCGCTCGAATAGGTCATGCCGGCGTCGAGCCAGGCGGCGTAGAAGTCGTTGCCGAGGTCGTAATGATGCTCGATGTTGCGCCGGGCGCGGGTCTTGTCGTTGGCGCGCAGCGCATGGGCGAGATGGTTCACCCACCGCCACGGCCCCTTGGCGCGGGCGGTGCCGCCCAGCGCGGCGCCATTGCGGGTGAACAGATCGAACAGGGGCACCGGATCGGAGCTCGACCATTCGCCCAACGTCCACGCCTTGTACCAGCCGACCGATCCCGACGTGATCAGCCGGACGAGCGACCGCCAGCTGACGAGACGGACGATCGCGACCGGACCCGGATTGCGGCCGCCGAGGATTCGGAAGCTTCCGTCGGGCAGCGTGGTCTCGATCCGCCCTTCGACGAGGCCGGCGTCGATCCGGTCGAGCATGCGCGCAAAGCCCCGCGCGAACAGGCGCGCGAGCATGTCGCCGCCGGTGGCAAAGCCGCGATCGGCCGCGACCAGATGTTTGCCCCGTTCCGCAGTCACGGAGGGCAAATGGGGCGGATCGGCGGCCGAGGCAAGCATGGTCGCCAGCCGCCGCGAGATCGCCTATGCTGGCGCATCAGCGGGAGGCCATCATGTCGAAGCGCAGGCGAACCCTTATCGGCATCGTCCTGGTCGAGCTGCTGCTCGCCGGGCTCTGGTACTATCTCCATCTGCAGATGACCGCATCGCCCGATGCGGATCCGGAGGCCGTTGCCAGCCTTGGCCGGACCCTTGGTGGGGTAATGGGGCTCGTGCTCGGCCTCACTCCCGCGCTCTACCTGTTCGCGCGCCGGAACGACCTCAAGGACGCCGAGCGGCACCGCTCCGGCTAGATCTCGCGCGGCTCCTTGGTCACCTGCCAGGTCTGGCCGCGGGAGACGAGCGCCTGGAGATCGGCCGGCTTGCCGGCCGCGGCTTCCTCATTCTGTCGCAGAATCGCGCTCTCGAACGTAGGTCGCGGATCGTCGTAGATCACACCCAGCGCCATCGGGAAAGCGCCGAACGGCATGTCGATCAGCATGTGGGCGACGGCCTTGTTGCGCGGATCGTGGACGATGACGTCGGCCGCCTGCCAGTCGCCGTCGACGACCTCGACCACCTTGAGGTTGAGCGCCTGGCGATCGAGCGTGATTCCCTTGCTGCCCCCGTCGAACAGCATCGGCTCACCGGTCTTCAGCCAAAGCTGCTTGCCGGCATTGTCCTTGGCGGTGAAGCTCGCGAACACGTCGTCATTATAGACGATGCAGTTCTGATAGATCTCGACGAAGGCCGCGCCCCGGTGCCCGTGCGCCGCCTTGAGCACCTCGGGCAAATTCTTGTGGACGTCGATGCCGCGGGCCACGAAGCGCGCCCCGGAGCCGAGCGCGAAGGCGCAGGGCTGCACCGGCCGGTCGACCGAGCCGAACGGAGTCGAAGGGCTGCGCGTGCCGAGCCGCGAGGTGGGCGAATATTGCCCCTTGGTGAGGCCGTAAATCTCGTTGTTGAACAGGAGGATCTGGCAATCGAGATTGCGCCTTAAGAGGTGCATCGTGTGGTTGCCGCCGATCGAAAGGGCATCGCCGTCGCCAGTGATGATCCAGACGTCGAGATCGGGATTGGCGAGCTTCACGCCGGTCGCGATCGCCGGCGCGCGGCCGTGGATCGTGTGGAAGCCGTAGGTCTCCATATAATAAGGGAAACGCGAGGAGCAGCCGATGCCGGAGACGAACACGGTCTTCGATGGATCGACGCCGAGCTCGGGCATCGTCCGTTGCACCGCCTTCAGCACCGCATAGTCGCCGCAGCCGGGGCACCAGCGCACCTCCTGGTCGGTGGCGAAGTCCTTCGGCGTCAGCTTGGTCATCTCGTTCATTTCGGTCTCAATTCAGATAATAGATCAGGGCGATCACGACGACCAGCATCAGCACCATCGGGATGAGGCGCGGGGGGTTCATTCAAATTTATCCCACGGACCGTTCGGGCCGAGCTTGCCCAAGCCCATCGCTTCCTTTTCTCCGAAATGGAGGAGGAAGTGCCTTCGACAGGCTCAGGCCGAGCGGGTGTTGATGTGCAACCCTCATCCCAGCGCCTCCGCGATCGCCGCCTCGATCTCGGCGATCTTGAACGGCTGGCCGGACACCTTGTTCACCGGCCGGGCGTCGACGAGATACTGGTCGCGCAGCAGGGTCTTGAGCTGACCGCGGTTCATCTCCGGAACGATGACGCGGTCATAGGACCGCAGCAGATCGCCCAGATTCTTCGGCAGCGGCCAGATGTGGCGGATGTGGATGTGGCTGACGTCCTGGTCGCGATTGCGCGAACGACGCACGGCTTGATGGATCGGCCCGAAGGTCGATCCCCAGCCGACGACCGCGAGCTTCCCGCCGGGCTGGCCGAGACAGACCTCCTGATCGGGGAGCGAATCGGCGACGCCAAGCACCTTGTTGGCGCGAATGTCGGTCATCGCCTGGTGGTTCTCGGGCGAATAATCGATGTGGCCGGTGCCGACATTCTTCTCGATACCGCCGATCCGGTGCATCAGGCCGGGGGTCCCGGGCTTGATCCAGACGCGGGCGAGCTTGTCGTCGCGCCGGTAGGGGTTGACCGCCTCTCCTTCCTCGAGCGGGCGATCGTGGAACGTCACCTCGAACGGCGCGTAGCCGGCCATATCCGGCACCCGCCACGGCTCGGCGGCATTGGCGATGTAGCCGTCGGTCAGCAGCATCACCGGCGTCATATACTGGACGGCGATCCGGCAGGCCTCGATCGCGCAATCGAACGCATCGGCGGGCGAGCGGGCGGCGATGACCGGCAGCGGCGAATCCGCGTTGCGCCCGTAGACGGCCTGGTAGAGGTCCGACTGCTCGGTCTTGGTCGGCAGCCCGGTCGACGGGCCGCCGCGCTGCGAGTTGACGATCACCAGCGGCAGCTCGGTCATGATCGCCAGGCCGATCGCCTCGGTCTTGAGCGCGATGCCCGGCCCTGACGAAGAGGTGACGCCGAGCTGGCCGGCGAAGCTGGCGCCGATCGCAGCCGCGACCGCGGCGATCTCGTCCTCCGCCTGGAAGGTGAGGACGCCATATTCCTTGAGGCGCGACAGATGATGGAGGATCGCGCTCGCCGGCGTGATCGGATAGCCGCCGAAGAACATCGGCAGGCCGGCGAGCCTCGCTCCGGCGACGAGGCCGAGCGAGATCGCCTCGGCGCCGGTGACGGTCCGGTAGAGGCCGGGCTCGGCCGGCGCGGGATCGATGTGGTGCTGCTTGAGCGGGCTGCCGATCTCCGCCGTCTCGCCGAAGGCGTGACCGGCGTTCAACGCGGCGATGTTCGCCTCGGCAAGCTCGGACGCCTTGGCGAATTTGGCACGCAGCCAGCTCTCGATCGGCGCCCGGTCGCGGTCGAACATCCAAAGCGCCAGACCGAGCGTCCACATGTTCTTGCAGCGCAGCGCTTCCTTGTTGCCGAGTCCGAACGGCTTCACCGCGTCGAGGGTCAGCTGGCTGATATTGAAACGGACCAGCTGCCAGCGGGCGAGCGTGCCGTCCTCGAGCGGATTGGCGTCATAGCCCGCCTTGGCGAGGTTGCGCGCACCGAACTCGCCCTCGTCGGCGATGATGAGGCCGCCCGCCTTCAGGTCGGCGACGTTGGTCTTGAGCGCGGCGGGGTTCATCGCGATCAGCACGTCGGGCGCGTCGCCCGCGGTCTCGATCGCCGCCGAGCCGAAATTGATCTGGAAGGCGGAGACGCCGAACGTCGTCCCCTGCGGCGCGCGGATCTCGGCCGGAAAATCGGGGAATGTGGCGAGATCGTTGCCGGCCAGCGCGGTCGACAAGGTGAACTGCCCGCCGGTCAGCTGCATGCCGTCGCCGGAATCGCCGGCAAAGCGGACCACGACCGCTTCGAGCGTTTCGTCGGTACGGGATTCTTCGGCGGGAACGTAATGGGTGGCCGTGGCCAAAGGAGTTTCCTTCAACTAAGCGGTTCCGACCGCCGGGCGGCGAACCTAGCGGCGCATCGCGCCCCTCACAACTCACCTCGGCGCGACGCGCCCGCAAGACAAGATCGTTTCAGCCAGACCCGGTCTGGAAGGCGAAACTCGCTGCCGGCCTCGCGCGGGCAGCCTGTTTCACCCCGCGGCCGGCCCGACACGGCTCGACCTGCGGCGATCAGGGTCTAGATAGGCGTTGCGAATCGCAAGTTAAACCGGAGATTCCATGGCAGAGCCCTTCGTGCGCCCCGATGTCCGGATGTTTCTCGACTTTCTCAACAACCTGCCCGGGCCGAAGACCTACGAGGTCGGGCCGGCCGAGGCGCGGGTCATGATGGCGAAATCGCGCCACGTCGCCGACGTGCCGACCGGCGAGCTCGCCCTGATCCGCGACCTTTCCATGTCCGGTCCGGGCGGCGAGATCGGGCTGCGGCTCTACGATGCGCGCGAGCGACGCGAGGCTGGGCCGCTCTTCCTTTTCTTCCATGGCGGCGGCTTCGTGCTCGGCGACCTCGACAGCCACGAACCGTTCTGCGCCGAGATGGCGCGCGAGATGGACATGCCGGTGCTCTCGGTCGACTATCGCCTGGCGCCCGAGCATCCCTGGCCGGCCGGAGTCGAGGATGCGATCGCCGCGGCGCGCTGGGCGGCAGGGAGCCCAGAGGCGCTCGGTCGCGAGGTGACCGGGCTCGTCGTCTGCGGCGACAGCGCCGGCGGCAACTTCGCCATCGTCGTCAGCCTCGCGCTTCGCGACGAGCCGGCAACCGTGCCGGTGCTGGCGCAATGGCCGATCTATCCGGCCGCCGACCCCAACAAGGGCTATCCGAGCCGAACCGATTTCGGCGAAGGCTATCTGCTCAGCGCGAAGGGCATGGACTGGTTCGACGATTGCTACCGGGCCGACGTCGACGACTGGCGCTATGCGCCGTTGATGAAGAGCCAGCAGGGCATGCCGCCGACGCTGGTGGTGACCGCCGGGCTCGACCCGATCCGCGACCAGGGGCGGGCCTATGCCGCCGCCTGCATCCAGGCCGGCGTGGCAACCATATTCCGCGAGGCCGAGGGGAATATCCACGGCTTCATCAACCTGCGCAAAGCGGTGCCGTCCTCCGCCGAGGATATCAGGGGCGGCGTCGCGGCGCTGAAGCTGCTGCTCCAGGATGGGCGCCGATGATCGACCTCTATCGGCCCGCCGTCGGTGTCATGCTGCTGAACCCGATACGGCATGTCTGGGTGGGCCAGCGGCTCAACAGCACGCTGGAGGCCTGGCAGATGCCGCAAGGCGGGCTCGACCCCGGCGAGGAGCCGCTGGCCGGCGCGCTGCGCGAGCTGGAGGAGGAGACCGGAATCCGGTCCGACCTCGTCGAGATCGTCACCCGCGCCAGGGAAGAGCTGACCTACGACCTGCCCGACGATTTGATCGGCAAGGTGTGGAAGCAGCCGTGGCGCGGCCAGCGCCAGACCTGGTTCCTTGCCCGCTTCCTCGGCGAGGACGAGGACGTCGACATCGCCACCCCCCATCCCGAATTCCGCGCCTGGAAATGGGCCGAGCCGGCCGAGCTTCCGGCGATGATCGTGCCGTTCAAGAAGACACTCTACGAGGACATCGTCGAGATGTTTTCAGAGTGGCTCTAGCGCCGTATTGGTGGTGGACGCGCGTGCGCATGCGCAGGTGGGAGTCGCCTCATGAACTCACGCATGAAGGGATTCGGCCGGGGGCTTTTTCTCGCCTTTGCCCTAATCTCACCCCAGGGCTTGTCCGCCGGCCAGGCCGCATCGGAGCAGGAGCCGCTCGAGAACGAATATGTGCCGGCGGAGCGGATCCCCTTCGCTTTCGAGGCGCCGGGGCAGCCGCAGCAGCTGGGGCCCTTATGGGGCAGGCGGGCGGCAGGCCCGGCCGGAACGTTGCTGAAGGTGCCGGCCGGCTTTCGCGCGCCGATCCACGCCCACACTGCCGATTACAGGGCCGTCGTGATCACAGGCGTGTGGACGCATTGGGTGCCCGAGACCAATGAGGGTCAGGGACTGGAGCTGCGGCCCGGCGCCTATTGGACGCAGAAAGCCGATCAGATGCACGGCGACGCCTGCGTCTCCGACACCGAATGCGTGATCCTGCTGATCAACGAGGATCCCTACGAGACCTACCTTCCGGAGTGACTCGCACCACTGGAATGAACGACACCGCTGCCCTGGGTCTCTGATCGTAAAGGACGGTTGGGCGATGCCCGGCGGGGCGCCGAGCGGCTCATCGCGCGGGGACTGCCGCTGACATCGCGGCAGACTCCGCGCCAACGGGCAGCCTGCTGAAACGAAGGCCCGCGCCGGCAGCGGCGGGCACGGCCGAGAGGTCGCCCACGGGCTTTCCTTTCGCCTCCGGCTCGGTCTACACGCCGCCCATGCAAAATCTCACCAGCGACGAGGCCGCCGCGATCGAGCGGTGCGGGGACGCGCCGATGCTCGAGCAGGTGATCGCCTGGTCCGGGATCAACAGCGGCTCACGCAATCTGGATGGGCTCGATGCGATGGCGCGGTCGCTCGCCGACGCCTTCTCGCCCCTTCCCGGCTTGCTCGACCTGCGCGATCCGGAGCCGGTGGAATCGATGGGGCCGGACGGCGCGCTGAGCCCGGTCCGGCACGGCGCCAATCTTCATCTCAGGGTCCGACCCGAAGCACCGGTGCAGCTGCTCTTCACCGGCCACATGGACACGGTGTTCGGGCCCGATCATCCGTTCCAGAGCGTGTTCTGGCGCGAGCCCGACCGGGTCCTCGGCGGCCCCGGGGTTGCCGACATGAAAAGCGGCCTGGCCGTGATGCTGGCGGCCCTGCGCGCGGTCGAAGCGTCGCCGGCGGCCGACCGGATCGGCTACGAAGTGGTGATCAACAGCGACGAGGAGACCGGTTCCGCCGGGAGTGCTGCGCTGATCGCGCAAGCGGCGCGGGGCAAGCGCGCCGCCTTCACCTACGAGCCCTCGGCGCTGCCCGACGGAACGCTGGCCGGAGCCCGGCCGGGAAGCGGCAATTTCAGCCTGTTCGTGCAGGGCCGCAGCGCCCATGCCGGGCGCAATCCCGAGGAAGGGCGCAACGCCCTGCTCGCCGCCGCCGATCTCGCGCTTCGGCTCGCCGAGGCGAAGCAGGCGGGACTCAAGGTCAATCCGGCGCGGATCGACGGCGGCGGCCCCAACAACGTCGTTCCCGACAAGGCGGTCCTGCGCGTCAACCTCCGCCCCGCCACGCCGGACGACGAGGCCCGGGCCCGGCAGCTGATCGACGAGACGGTGTCGGCGGTGGCGGCGGCCCACGACGTGCGCATCACCGTTCATGGCGGCTTCGGCCGCCCGCCCAAGCCGATCGACCCCGCTGCCGAAGCACTGTTCGGCCTGGTCCGCCGCTGCGGGGCGGATCTCGGGCTGGAGATTGGCTGGCGCGACACCGGCGGGGTGTGCGACGGCAACAATATCGCCGCCTGCGGCGTGCCGGTGGTCGACACGATGGGCGCGCGCGGCGGCGCGATCCACAGCGAGGGCGAATTTCTGATCGTCGACAGCCTGGCCGAGCGCGCGCGCCTGTCGGCGCTGGCCATCCTGCGCCTGGCCGAGGGGTATGCACGGTGAGCTTCAGGGTCCGCGCTGCAAGGGACGACGATTTCCAGGCGATCTACGAGATGGCGAAGCTCACCGGCGGCGGCTTCACCAACCTTCCGCCCGATCGCGGCGCCCTGGTCGCC
>Ga0299914_10002727_pt1 | contig 12272 bp, 7 predicted proteins | sample RVTome_10_FD_201361 | JGI IMG/M metagenome (GOLD analysis project Ga0299914, IMG submission 201361) | Soil microbial communities from uranium-contaminated site in the Upper Colorado River Basin, Wyoming, United States - RVT153D57 (version 2) ... | reverse complement strand
ATCGAGAACGCGACGAGCTGGCCCATCCCCGGGAGGCCGAAGATCACCTCGATGATGATCAGCCCGCTGATCAGCGTGCCGATGTTGAGGCCGGCGACGGTCAGCAGCGTGATGCTGGAGGGCCGCAACGCGTGGCGGAAGAGCACCCGCCGCGGCGAGATGCCCTTGGCCTTGGCCGTCGTCACGAAGTCCTCCTGGAGCGTGGCGATCATGTCGGAGCGCAGGAGCCGCATGTAGATCGCGATCTGGCTGGCCGCGATCGCGAGCACGGGCAGCACCATGAATCGGAAGTGCTCGACGGGGTCCTCTCCGAACGGGACGTATCCCTGCGTCGGGAGGACCTTCCACTGCGCGCCGAGCCAGGTGGCGAGGACCAACCCGAGCACGAAGTTCGGCAGCGAGAGGAATCCGAACGCGGTGGCGTTCGCGCCCCGGTCGAACAGGGACCCCTGCTTGTAGGCGGCGAAGACCCCGAGTGGTATCGCGATGACCAACGTGAGCGCTACCGAATAGGCCATGAGCTGGATCGAGACGGGCAATGCCTCTTTCACCTCGTCGTTCACCGAGATGTTCGTGTCGTAGTACTTGCCGAAGTCGCCGGTGACGAAGTCCTTGAGCCAGTTGCCGTACTGGACCAGGAAGGGGTCGTTGAGCCCTACCTCCTCACGGGTCGCCTCGTGCTGCTCCGGGGTCCCGAACGGCTGGAGCTGCTCGATCGGGTCCCCGGGGAGGAACGCCATCATCGCGAAGGTCACGAACGTGACCACGAGGACGACGACGACAAGCCTGACGACGAGCCCACCCAGCCTCGCCAGCAGCTGCATCTCGGCGCCTCTCCTTCTACACGAAGCCGTCCCCGCCCGGAGGCTCGCCCGGACGGGGACGCTCTGCCGCGCTCAATTCAGCCAGATCCCGTCGACGCGGTGCAGGCCGGCGAGGTTGTCCATCGGCGGGCCCCCGTCGCCCGGCAGGTCCGGACCCCAGAGGCCGTTGACCTGTGGGTCGGCGACGATCGTCCAGGGCGTGAACCAGCCCCACGCGCTGTAGAGCTGGTCGTTGATACGCCGGTTCGCGTCGGCGCAGAGCTCGTCGCGCGCCTCCCCGTCCTCGGTCGAGACCGCCTCCTGGAAAATGGCCGTGAGCTCCTCGTCCTTGATGATCGAGAAGTTCGTCGGGTAGCCCGCGGCGAACCACACCGCCTGCCCGGCGCAGTTCCCGCCACCCGGGTGGTTGCGCCACAGGAAGAGCTGGGGCGCGTTCGCGCCGGAGTCGGCGAGACCGGCGGCTGCCGCCTCGGTGATGATGGTCGCCTGGTCGATCGGGGCCGCGATCGACATGTCGATGCCGGCCTCCGCGACGTTCTCCTGAATGAGCTCGAGGATCCGGGTGTTCTGGGGGTTCTGCGTCGTCTGCGCCTCGAAGGCGAACGACTGGCCGGTCTCGTCCTCGTACGCCTGCACGAGCCCGCGCGCCTCCTCGAGCGCGGCCTCGCGGTCGGAGTCGTCAGGCAGTCCCGACTCCTCCCGGTCGAGGTAGCCGCCGGCATCGACGTCGTAGAGCCCGGTCGCGATGTCGGCGAGCCCGGCCATCCGCACGTCGATGATGTTCTGGTTGTCCGACGCGAGGAAGAACGCCTTGCGGGCGTTCACGTTGTCGAACGGTGCCCGGTCGTTGTTCAGCAGGGTGTACGAGATCTCGCGGAAGCCCGGGCCTTCCGTGTGCACGGCGGCCTGGCCGGCATCCGCGAGACGGTTCATGGCCTCGATGTTGACCCCCTGGTCGAAGTGGGTCACGTCGAACTGGCCGCCCTCGACCCCGTTCTCGCGCGAGACGGCGTCGGGCTGGGCCCGGAACTGGATGGCGTCGAGGTAGGGCAGCGCCCGCCCCTCGGAGTCCTCCCGCCAATAGCTCTCGTTGCGAACCAGGCGCGGGCTCTGGACCTGGCCGGGCTCCTCCTGCACGAACGGACCGGTCCCGATCATCGTGGTCTGACACGCGTCACCCTGGCTGCGGAGCTGGATCTGCTCGGGCGCCATGATGCCCGCTCTGCCGGTCGCGTACAGGAGCTGCGGCAGCGTCCAGAACGGCTCGCTGGTCGTGATCTCGACCGTGAGGTCGTCGACCACCTGGACGTCGGAGATGCCGCGGTTCGTGCCGGTCGGGTCGAGGTCGTCGCCCTCTCCGACCCCGTCGATCAAGCCCATCGTGGGTGCGTTGAACACCGTCTTGAGCAAGAAGTTGTTGGTGAACTCGGGGAGTGCCCCGCGGTACGCGTCGAGGTTCAGCTTGACGGCGTCGGCGTTGAGCGGCTCGCCGTTGTGGAACTCGATGCCCTCGCGCAACGTGATCGTCCAGACGGTGCCGTCTTCGTTCGGCTCGACCGACTCGGCGAGGAACGGGACGAGTTCACCGTCGCCGTTCATCGTGACGAGCGTGTCGTAGACGGCCATCGTGATCATGATCCCGGGCACGGCCAGCCGGGACTCCGGGAGGCAGAAGTCGATCGTCTCCGCCTCAATGGCGTAGGTGATCTCGCCGCCCTGCTTGGCGTCGGCCGACTCGCCGGTGTTCCCGTCGCCGCCGCCGCCGTTGCTGTCACTGTCGCCACCGCACGCTGCAGCCAGCAGCGCGAGCGCGCCGGCGAGTGCTGCGATCTTCCGCCACCGCCGCCGCGGTGCGAGCGAATTGCCCACGATGCTCCCCCTGGATCCGTTCCCGGCTGATCGCCGGAATCGTCGTCCCGTCGCGCTGCGGCGGGTTGTGTCGGCCGTCACTCTAGAAGCCCGCCGAAGCTTGTCAATGTCGGCGCTCGTCCACGAGATCATCGCCGGATGGTGACGGGTTGGTGACGCCCCGTGGGATGCCCGATCGCGACCCACGCCGCCCAACGCCCGTGGCGTTCGCCGCGAGGAGTGGGACATACGGGTACCGTCGGCCTGTGCCGGACCGGTTTCGGGTCACGCCGAGCTGCTCGATCGACGTCGGCGAGCTCGTCTGGTCGTTCGACACCGCGGGCGGCCCGGGAGGCCAGCACGCCAACCGGTCGAACACCAGAGCCGAGGTGCGCTTCGATGTGGCGCGGTCCCGATCGCTCGGGCCCCGCCAGAAGCAGCGCCTCCTGGAGCGCCTCGGTCCCGTCGTGGTCGCGTCCGCAGCCGACACCCGTTCGCAGGCCCGGAATCGTGAGCTCGCGCTCGAGCGCCTCCGGAGCCGGATCGCCGACGCGCTGCGCGTGGGCCGTTCCCGCCGGGCGACGCGGCCGGGTCCGGGCGCGGAGCAGCGCCGGATCGACGCCAAACGCCGACGGGGCGCACGCAAGCGGGAGCGGGGAAGCCGATGGGAGCGCGACGTCTGACCGACGACCGCCGGGACTCGCGGCTACTCCGGGGGTTGGGCAGGTGAAGTGAGAGGGGCCATCTCGTCGCGCTTCTGCGTGCTCTCGAGCCACGCGAGGAAGCGGTCGACGCCGTTGACGACGATGCCCGTCCGCACGGAGTGGAAGACCTCGAACGCGTGCGAGGCGCCGGGGATCTCGGCGTAACACACTGGCTCGCGCGACTCGGCTCGCAACGCTGCGACGAAGGCGCGCGCCTGGCGCACCGGCACCAAGTTGTCGTTCGTCCCGTGGACCACGAAGAACGGCGGAGCGTCGGCCCGCACCTGGGTGACCGGCGAGGCGTCCTCCCAGGCCGACGGAGCCTCCTCGGGCGTCGCGCCCATGAGCCACTGGGTCATGTTGTTGCGGAGCCGAGTGCCGCTGCGCTGCTCGACGCGGAAGAGGTCGACGAGGTCGGTGGGACCGTAGAACGGCACGCATCCCTGCACCGACGTGTCGACGTCCTCGAATCCCTCTTGGAAGCGCGGGTCGTTCGGTGTGAGCGCAGTGAGCATTGCGAGATGAGCGCCGGCCGAGCCGCCGGTCACGACCACGAAGTCGGGATCACCGCCGAACTCGGCGATGTGATCACGGATCCACGCGAGGGCGAGCTTGCAGTCGACCAGGTGGTCGGGGAACCGCGCCCGCGGGCTTAGCCGATAGTTGATCGCCACGCACACCCAACCCTCGGCGGCGAGGTGCAACATCAAGGGGAGCCCTTGCTGGCCCTTGTCACCCACGACCCACGCGCCGCCGTGGATCTGGAGCAACACGGGCGCGCGGTCGGCGCCCGACTCCGTGCTGTGCTTGGGGCGCCAGACGTCGAGGAGGTGACGGCGCCCACCGCCCTCCGCGTAGCGGAGGTTCTTGATCCGCTCCACTCGCCGATCCCGAAGCACCAAAGGCAGGGCGAGCTGACGGGCGATCGTCCGGCGCGCCACGCGAGTCGGGCGGCGGCCCGTGATCTGCTCCTCGTAGTCGTCGCCCAGCCCGTCGACGAGGGCGTGCTCGACGATGGCCGACGCCCGGGTCGACACCGCGATCAGCCAGAGCAGGCCCGCCCACGAGGCGAGGGTGATGCCGAGCCCGAGCCACCCGGGCCAGGCGTCGAGCGCGCCGAGGCGAACGAAGACGAGCGTGGCGAGCGCCTGCCAAGCGATGTGCCAGATCGCGAGCTCGCCGGTCATCCAGCCGGCGAAGAAGCTCAACGCGAGCAGCTGCCACCGGCGAGTGGGCCAGAGCGCGTTGGCGGTGAACCAGGCGCCCACGACGGCGACGGCGAGGAACAGCCAGGGCACGTGGCAATTCTGCCCCATCCCACGCGCGTCGCCGGCATGCGCACGGGCCATCGCCGGAGGTCGCGGAGGTACCCTCGCGTCGCGGCGACGACCGAGCGCGGCGACGAGGGCAGGTGGTATGGAGCGACTCACGGGTCTCGACAGCGCGTTCCTTGCGCTCGAGACCTCCTCGGCTCACATGCACGTCATGGCCACCATGGTCCTCGATCCTTCGACCGCGCCCGATGGCTTCGGCGTCGAGACGATCAAAGCGCTGGTCGCCGAGCGCCTCCCGCTCCTCCCACCGTTCCGCCGCCGCCTGGTCCCGGTCCCGTTCGGGCTGCACAACCCGCTGTGGGTGGAGGATCCCAACTTCGATCTCGACTACCACGTGCGCCGCGCCGCGCTGCCCCGCCCGGGAGGTCCGCGCGAGCTGGCCGCGTTCACGGCCGAGATCGCCGGGCGCCAGCTCGACCGGAGCCACCCGCTCTGGGAGATGTGGGTCGTCGAGGGGCTGGAGTCGGGGCATGTCGCGCTGGTGATGAAGCTCCACCATGCCGCGATCGACGGCGCGCTGGGCGTCGAGCTCATGTCCCACCTCTTCGATCTGGAGCCCAAGCCCGTGGCCCGACCGGATCCGACGATCGTCGATCGCGAGACGATCCCCTCCGACCTCGAGATGGTCCTCGGCGCCTTCACCTCGTTCGCGCGACGGCCACTCTTGTTCGCCCGGGCCGCGCGCAACGCTGTCCGTTCCGCCGTCCGCGTCGCGCAGCGGTTGCGCAACGACCCTGTCGAGGCCGGCGTTCCGCTCACCGCACCGGCGACGAGCCTCACCGGCGTGATCACGCCCCACCGGCGGGTGGCGTTCGCGTCGGTTGCGCTCGCCGACGTGAAGACGGTGAAGGAGACGTTCGGAACGACGGTGAACGACGTCATCCTCGCGACGACGAGCGGCGCGCTCCGCCGCTATCTCGACCAGCGCGGCGAACTTCCCAGTCGCCCACTCGTCGCCGCGATCCCGGCGTCGGTCCGAACCGAGGACGAACGCGGGGTCATGGGCAACCGCGTGTCGACGATGTTCGCCAACCTGGCTGTTCACGTCGAAGATCCCGTCGAGCGTCTCCGTCGCGCCCACGCCGTGATGAGCGGCGCCAAGGCCGTCCACGAGGACATCGGGGGTCAGACGCTCTCGCAGTGGGCCGCGGTCGCGGCGCCGGCGCTGTTCACTCGAGGCATGCGGATCTACGAGCGCCTCCTGCAAGGGCGCCATCCGCCGATCATGAACCTCGTGCTCTCGAACGTCCCCGGACCCACCTTCCCGCTGTACTACGCCGGCGCACGCCTCGTGAGCATGTTCCCGATGGGTCCGGTCATGAGCGGGACAGGGCTCAACATCACGGTCATCAGCTATCTTGACACCGTCGAGGTCGGGATCATGGCGTGTCGCGAGGTCGTGCCCGACGTCTGGCAAATTGCCGAGGGCTTCGCCGATTCGCTCTCCGAGCTGGTGAAGGCGGCAGGACGCGAAACGCAGCTCGAGGAGGAGTCCGCTAGCGAGCCTCGCCCAGCAGCGATGTTTCCGGGACCGCTGGACGTTCCCCGCGACGAATGAACCACTCGGTCCCGAACATCGCGGCGTAGACGTCGGGTGGGAGCGCGAGGAACCACGACGTCTCGCTGATCTGGCTCGCGTGAGCGCGCATCGCCGCCCGCTTGCGATCGAGCACGTCACCGACGTCGACCCTCGTGGTGATCTCGGCGCCGGGGACGCCGAGCTCCTTGATCGCCTCGAGGTCAGGAGCGTCGGTACCGTCGGGGAGTCCTTCCGGGTGCTCGGTCGCGAGCTCGGTCACCGCGTCCCGGTCGATCGTCGCCTCGTAGACCCGTGGTGTTTCCACCATCTCCGCGGCGCGAACACCGACGCGGTGCACCTGGATGTGGTCGGGATGCCCGTACCCCCCATGGTCGTCGTAGACGGTGAGCACGTCGGCGCGCTCCTCACGCAGGATCGTCGCGAGCCGCTGCGCCGCCTCCTCGACCTTCGCGCTCCAGAACGAGCCCGGGGCGTCGTTGCGGGCCTCGCCCATCATCCCCGAGTCGGCGTAACCGAGGAACTCGACGCGCGCCGCCCGAAGGATCGCCGCCGACTGCTCGGTCTCGTGCACGCGCCGTCTCCAGAGCGGCTCCCCGGGATCGAGGAACCCGTCGGGCACCTCCCCGTGCTCGCCCTTGGTGGCGACGACGAGCACGACGCGATGGCCCGCGTCGGCCGCTTGCGCCATCGTGCCGCCGGTGGCGATGGCCTCGTCGTCGGGATGTGCGTGAAAGAACACCAATGTCGACACGGGCGCGATGGTCGCACATCGCAACCGGCGAGTAACCGGAGGGAGGCGCGCGCGTTCCGAAATGCGTACTCTGAGCGGCGCGTGGCCCGAGGGGTCGGGCACGTGAGGGGGGAAGCGCGATGCGCACACGCTGGTTGGCACTGTTCGCGGTCACCGTGATGGCGGTGGCGGGGCTGGCGGCGTGCGACCGGGGCGACGACTCCGACTCGAGCTCCGCGTCGGGGTCGTGCGAGTTCACACCGCCCGACGAGGAGTTCCCGGCGGTCGACCAACCGGGGGTCACCGACGACGCCATCGAGGTCGGGGCGCTGGTCGTCGATTCCAACAACCTGCTCAGCGACACCACGTTCGCCAACGCGGCCGACGGGGTGGAGGCGTACTTCTGCCAGGTCAACGAAGAGGGCGGCGTCTACGGCCGGGAGCTGAAGATCAAGAACATCCGCGACGACCGCGGCGGCGGGGCGAACCTCGAGCAGGCGCGCGCGCTCGTCGAGGAGGACAACGTGTTCGCGGTCCTCCCCGTCTCCACCTACCTCTTCACCGGTGCCGAGTACCTCAACGACGCGGGGGTGCCCACGTTCGGCTGGAACATCGGGCCCCAGTGGGCCGAGAAGCCGTTCCTGTTCGGCGAGCGCGGCTCGTACCTGTGCTTCGACTGCCCGAACCCGGCGCCGGCGTTCGTCGCCCAGGAGATCGAGGCCGAGAGCGCCGCAGTGCTCGCGTACTCGGTGCCCGAATCGTCGGGATGCGCGACCGGCGTGGAGCGGGGATTCGAGCTCTACGGCCCCGACGTGGCGTTCTCCGACACGTCGCTCGCGTTCGGCCTCACCTCCCAAGATCTCGCGCCCGACATCAACCGCATCCGCGACGCCAACGTCGACCTCGTGGTCACCTGCATGGACGTCGGCGGCACCGTCACCGCAGCGCGTGCGCTCAAGGACGCCGGCCTTCCCGACGTGGCCGTCGTCGCCAACCAGGGCTACGACCCGCGGGTGCTCGAGGAGTACGGGACGACGCTGGACAACTTCTACTTCCCAATCTCGTTCTGGCCGTTCCAGCTCGCCGACGAGAGCGAGGAGATGCAGCGCTTCCAGGAGGCCATGGAAGCGCGCAACGCCGAGGGTGGCGAGGTCGAGCTCGTGGGCTGGCACAGCGCAGCGCTGTTCGTCGAAGGCCTGCGCCTGGCAGGCGAGGACTTCACCCGTCAGACGGTCGCCGACGCGGTGAACTCGATCGAGGACTGGACCGCGTTTGGAAGCCGCATCGTCGTCGACTGGACGATCCAGCACGACTCGATCAGCAGCCAGGGATGCAGCGCCTTCCTGAAGGTCGAGGAGGCCGAGTTCGTCCCGGTGTTCGGTGAGGAGGGCAAGCCCTTCGTCTGCTTCCCCTATGGCGAGGACGTCTCCGACTACGCGCCCGATCTCGACGATCCCACCTACTACTCGCCCGCCGAGGACACTGCCGAGGAGCTCGCCGAGGCGGTGGCCGGCCAGCTTTCGGACGAGTAGGAGCTCGGTCGACGCGTGGAGGACCTGCTCCGGTACATCCTCCAGGGAGTCCCGATCGGGTGTGTCTACGCCCTGGTCGCGGTCGGCCTGGTCCTGACGTACCGCACGACCGGCGTCTTCAACCTCGCGTTCAGCGGGCAGGCGTTCGCGGCGGCGGCGCTGTTCTACGAGCTCGCGAAGCGGAGGGAGTGGCCGCTGTGGCTCTCGTTCGTCGTCGTCGTGTTCGTGTTCGGCCCGCTCCTCGGCGCGCTCCTGGACGTCGTGCTCTTCCGTCATCTGCGGGGCGCGCCGTGGTCGGCGCTCCTGGTCTCCGCGCTGGGGCTCTTCGTCGCGATCCCCGAGATCGTGCGGCTCTGGTTCGGGACGGAGCCCGGCCTCGCGCCGCCGAGCGTCGCGCCGTTGTTCGGCATCGATGCCGACCGCGTCTTCTGGTTCGGCGACGTCAACCTCACTGCCGACGGTCTCGTGACCGTGGTCGCGACGGTGGTGGTGGTCGTCGGCCTCGTGCTGATGCTGCGGTACGCGGCGATCGGGTTGCGGATGCGCGGGGTCGTCGAGAGCCCGCGCCTCGTCGAGCTTGCGGGCGTCGACGCCAACCGGGTGGGGCTCAGCTCCTGGATGCTGTCGAGCTTCCTGGCCGCGCTCGCGGGGGTCCTCCTGGCGCCGCTCTTCGCCGCAGTCGACGTGCGCAACTTCGTCCTGCTCATCGTGGCTGCGATCGCGGCCGCCGCGTTCGGTCGCCTGGCCAGCATCCCGCTCACGTTCGCGGGTGGGATCGTGCTCGGCGTCTCCCAGCAGGTCCTCGGGGGCGAGCTGCCACCGGACAGCATCCTGGCCAGAGGCATCCGCCCGGCGTTGCCGTTCGCGATGCTCTTCATCCTGCTGGTCGCGCTGCCGGCGATCCGCCAGCGGCGGGACTTCGGCGACCCGCTCGCCGGGGTCGACCCACCACCCGCGCCGCCGGCCGCGACGTTCAAGGACGAGGCGCTGCGGCGCATGACGAAGATTGCCTTCCCGCTCTTCTTGTTGGCGTTCGCCGCCGCCAACGTCTTCTTCTTCTCGGGGTTGTGGGTGCGACGCTTCACGGAGGGGCTCGTCTACGCCGTCCTGTTCCTCTCGATCACGGTGTTCACCGGGCTCTCGGGCCAGATCTCGCTCGGGCAGGCCGCGTTCGCGGGTTTCGGCGCCTTCACGGCCGGACAGCTCGCGACCGACCACGGCATTCCCATCCTGCTGGCCGCACTCATCGGCGCGGCGGTGGCGGCCGTGATCGGGATGGCGCTCGCCCTCCCCGCGGTCCGACTCGCCGGCATCTTCCTCACGCTGGCGACGTTCGCGTTCGCGTTGATGGCCGAGAGCGTCGTCTTCCCGCTCGAGGGAGTCTCGGGAGGAGCGGCGGGGCTCCCGGTGCCGCGTCCCGCGTTGTTCGACTCGGACCAGGGCTTCTTCCTCTTGACGTTCGCGACGTTCGGGCTGGTCGCCCTGGTCGTGATCCTCGTGCGCAACGGCACGACTGGCCGCTTCCTGGCGGCGATGCGCGGAAGCCCCACGGCGGCCGCCGCGATCGGGATCGACGCCCGCCGCCAGCGGGTCGTGCTGTTCGCGGTCTCGGCCGGGATCGCGGGGCTCGGCGGCAGCCTGTTCGCGATGCTGAACGGGAGGACGAGCACCAACGATTGGTTCGCGCTCTTCGGCGCCGTCTGGGTGGTGATCGTCGTCACCCTCGGGACGCGTACGGTCGACGGCGCCGCGATCGCGGGGGTGAGCTTCGTGCTCGTCCAGTGGATCGTGAACGAGGCCTGGCAGCTCCCCGGCGGATTCGCGGTCATTCTCTTCGGGCTCGGTGCCCTCGCGTACGCGCGGCATCCCGAGGGTGTGGTCGAGTGGCGGACCCGGGTCACGATCGAGGAGCGGGTGCGCAATCACCGACTCGGGGCCCGTCGGCGCGAGCTCGTCGACGCCGGCGTGGCGGTCCCGGGCTATCGGCCGCTGCCGATCGAGGTGGTGCTCACCGCGGTGACCGTCGGGCTCTGGAGCTTCGTCCTCGCCGCGCGCGTCTACTCGGCCGCCCGCCGAGTGACGGAGCGGACACTCGCACCGGCGCTCGGCGTGGCACTCCACCTTCTCGTGCTTCCGAGCTTCTTCCTGCTCCCCGGGTCGATCGCGAACGCGTTCGCCGCACGGGGCGAGGCCTCTCCGGTCACCTGGCGCAATGGCGTGGCGCCGACCGCGGCGATGGGATTCGGCCTGTACATCGCGTACCGCTACTCGACGGAACCCGTCGCCACCGGGCCCACGAGCCTCGGGATCGCGATCACCCTGCTCATCGTGACCGCCGTGACCCTCAACTGGGTCGGTCAAGTGCAAGGTGCGCTGAACGTGCTCGCGGTCCACATCGCGGACGACGACGTCGAGGAGCCAGTAGAGGTGGCCGCATGAGCGGGCTCCTCGAGGTCCGCGACGTGATCAAGCGCTTCGCCGGGATCACGGCGCTCGACGGCGTGACGGTCGCCGTCGGCGCTCGCGAGCTGGTCGGCCTCATCGGCCCCAACGGCGCGGGGAAGACGACGCTGTTCAACTGCATCCTCGGGCTCGAGCATCTCGACGGCGGTCGCGTCGTCTTGGGCGACCGCGACATCACGCGCCTGCGCGTGCACCGCCGGGCCCGGTTGGGGCTGGGTCGAACGTTCCAGCGCCTCGAGCTCTTCACCGGGATGAACGTGCGCGACCACTTCCTCGTCGCGCGCCGCGCCCACCGTCAAGACGGCGCGCTGTGGAAGGACCTCGTCAACCGGGCCCGCCCGACTGCCGCCGAGAACGAGCACGTGTCGGCCACGCTCGCGCTCCTCGAGCTGGAGGACGTCGCCGACGCGCCGGTGGAGTCCCTCAGCCTCGGCCGGGGCCGACTCGTCGAGCTCGGCCGCGCGCTCATGACCGAGCCGGCTCTCTTGCTGCTCGACGAGCCGTCGTCGGGTCTCGACGGCCGCGAGACCGAGCAGCTCGGCGAGACGCTCCGCGCCGTCCACGAGCACGAGGGGGCAGCCGTGCTCCTCGTCGAGCACGATCTCGAGCTCGTGCGCCAGGTCGCGGAACGGCTGTACGTGCTGGACTTCGGCGAGCTCATCGCCGAAGGCCCGACGGGCTCGGTGATGCGCGACGACGCCGTGCGCCGCGCGTACCTCGGAGACGTGGGATGAGCGAGCGTCGCGGCCCGGCCCGCAAGGCGGAGAGTGCAGAGCGATGACAGCGCTGCTCGAGCTCCGCAACATCGACGCCGGATACGGTCCGTTCCGGGCGCTCTTCGACGTGTCGGTCGCGGTGCCCGATGGCGGCGTCGTGGCGCTGGTCGGTTCCAACGGTGCCGGGAAGACAACGGTTGCACGCGTGTGCTCGGGACTCGTGACGCCGACGGCGGGTCAGATCGTCTTCGGCGACGCGGACCTCACCGGTCGGCCGACCTACGAGTTCGCCCGTGCCGGGATCGTCCACGCGCCCGAGGGACGATCGATCTTCGCGTCGCTGACCGTCGAGGAGAACCTGGTGCTCGCGTTCCGCAGCACCCTCGGTCGAAAGGGAGTCGGCGACGCGCTCGGCCGCGCGTACGAGCTCTTCCCTCGCCTGGGCGAGCGACGCCAGCAGCTCGGGGGATTGCTCTCGGGCGGTGAGCAGCGGATGCTCGCACTGGCGCGGGTCCTGGTCGATCCACCGCGCTTGCTCGTGGCCGACGAGCTGTCACTCGGACTGGCGCCGATCGTCGTCG
>Ga0299914_10002726_pt1 | contig 12273 bp, 6 predicted proteins | sample RVTome_10_FD_201361 | JGI IMG/M metagenome (GOLD analysis project Ga0299914, IMG submission 201361) | Soil microbial communities from uranium-contaminated site in the Upper Colorado River Basin, Wyoming, United States - RVT153D57 (version 2) ... | reverse complement strand
AGCGACAACACCGAATCCACCCGGCACGACAAGTCCATCGGGACGCGCAGTCCCCCGCGTTATGCAGACTGCCGAACGCCCGCTCATGACCCGAGTGGCGCGTGTCTGCGAACCGCGCAGAACAACCTCATGTGCCGTGTTGAGCGTGGTCGACTGGCGGAAAGACGCACGTGCTGACGCGGCTCGAACGTCCTGTCGTAGCCGATGAGCGGGCGACTAAGAACGTGTCGAACGTCGTCTCATCACTACATGTGGCCACGTTCGAGCAGGGTCGTTCGCAGGCGATCGTATGCGGGCGTATCGGACAACGAGGTGCTTTGTTCTAGCATCTGGACCCCAAGCTGGCCGATGCTGCGCCTGTCCCATTCGTCGATGTTGCTACGTACTATGGCGTTCATGATTGACAGGGTCCGTGTACTTAGTGGACGTGCAGCGGCCCGTTCTGCGACCTTGTGTGCCCAGTCAATGCGGCCTTGGTTCTTGTCCAGTGTTGCGAGGGTGAGGTCCTCCCAGGTGTCGCCGTCAATCGCAGGGATCTCGGCGAACCAGCCGAAGCCGGCAAGGTCTTCCCGCTGGTGGGTCGCAACGACCCGGGTCCAATACTCAGTCGCCGTGTTGACCGCTTCAGCGGGGGCCTTCTCGCTTCGGAGGAGCCGCCCGAGCGCCTCGGCTGCCTCGGAGATTCTGTTCATTGATCGAAGAGTCGTCACGGCGTCCTTTATTGAGTATTCCGGCAGTTGACGCAACATGGCGATGAGGTACTGCTCAAGGGCGTTTTCAACGTTTCGCCGCACGGCATCTAATACCTTGGGTGAGTAGCTCTCGAGCAGCCAGTTGTCCGGCTGACCCCATTTGAGCGCGAGGTCGATCGTTTGCTGGCCCAAGTCTGAAGGAGCTGCGTCTCCGAACAGTTGCTCGCGATGCTGCTCCATCCAGCTGGGTGCGATGCGGCGGAGGAAGCGGACGCCAGTGGCCAGGATCGCTCGGTGTTCAGCTCCGTCCCTATCAGGAAGTTCAAGGACCGAAGTGAGCAGTTGCAGCGCCTCTGGGCGAACGCGCTGATCGACCCGGTACTCGTAGCCCATGAACACTAAGGCTGCTTGCAGGGCTCGTGTACACGGCCGGTTGATGGCTGACTCAAGCGGATCCACATCGCTCGCGACGCCGGAGAGCTCGTCGCGCCGGTTGACCTCGTTATGAAGGATCGACCACACCTCGTCGAGACGGTGACCGAATCCGACGTCGGACGCAGCCATCGACTTGATCAGTTCAACAGACTCCCGCTCAGCCTCTCGCCAGTCGGCCTCCGATCCCGGACTGTCCCCACCGAGTGGCACCACCCTCCACGGATGGGTGCGTACCAGGACGACCGTGTCGACCAATTCGTCCACCGGAACTCCGGCGAGAGACTCGGCGGCAGCAAGGCCACGTAGGTAGCGCGCAATGTAGATTGGGTGACGTAACAGCGCCACGAGCTTAAGCGGCGATGCCCCCCATGATGCTGGATCTGCCTTAACCGCATTCTCGACGGTTGTCGCGAGATCGCTTATTCCTGAACGGGGCCAGTCTGATGGATCGGGCTGCCACGACGCGATCTGCCGCGCTGCTTCGTCGACCGGCATGTCTTTGATTTCGCTCTCGCCCAGGCTTCGACGAGCCGGGGCGTTGATCACGCGCCACATTGGCTCTTCGAGTGAAGCGCGAGTCCTTTCGCCGTATTGGGCCGAAAGCAGCGCGATTGACGGCGCCCACGGGGTTGTAACCTCAGTCGGCAGCAGCCCAGACCACTCGAACACCCGTCGCCAGTCGTCGCGCACCCGGTTATCCCGCAAGGCAGCCCCAAGCTCTGCCACTGCCGGCGGCGTGGGTATTACCTGCATCAGCTGATTCACAAACTCTTCGGAGTCGACTTCAGAACCTATTTTGTCGATCAGCCTAAGATCGTCTCCTGTTGGGAGTCTTGTACGAACCGCCTGCGTTATCTCAGCGACAAGTAGCGCGATGTCGACCTGCTGTGCGTTGGCCAGCACCCAAGCCCGGACTCGATCAGCAAGGTCGCTCGGAAGTGGCGACAATGCCTCGATGATGTCCATAACGTCCGCGACGTCTAGGGCTCGACGAAGGCATTGAACAAGACCATGCAGCAATGCATGGAAGTAGTCGTGCCCGAGGAGCTCGGGGGGATCTTCGATGGACCCTCCCCGGTCATGAGACCGATGCAGGCGAGCACGGTCATCCAGGGCGACTTGTCCCAGTTTCCAGCACAGTAGCTTGACTCGGCGAGCGAAGTTCTCTGCGTCCACGCCATCAGCCAGCGACCGGAGCAGTGGGCGAACGTGTGTGTCATGATCCGTTGTCGCGTTGAGCGCAACGTCCGCCGCCTGCTCGACGAACTCGTCCATCGGGTCCGCGTGCCTCGCCGCCTCGACCAGGAGGAACGTCAGACCAAGCGACGTTTGATGCTGCCGCGCCGCCCGCAAGATAAGGTCGCGGCCGTTGACGCCAAGATCCACGGCTGCGCGCGCGATATACCACGCCCGCTGCGGCTCGGCACCCCATCGGTCGAGCGATCGGCTGAGAAAGGCCGCCACCCCGAAGGGATCGATGTCCTTAAGGCTCTGGACAGCCGCGAACACTGGCCAAGGTGCCTGGCCGGCTGGAGGGTCCAGAACGCCCGCGTCCTCCAGCAGGTCCAACCAGCGAGAGGTCCGGACACGGGACAGTAGCCGCTCCAGGTGCCTCGGGCCCGAAATGAGAGCAAGCGCAGTGGAGACGTCGGAGTCACTCGGTTCGACCTTCTCGGCTAAAGTGTCAATCTCGCGGTGCCGAAGAGTCGGCGGCATAAAGAGCTGCCGCAATACTGCCATGGAGTCGTCATACAGCCTCCGCGCTTCATCGAACTCCAATTCGTGATGCACGGCTTTGTGACACCGGTCCAAGAGTTCCTGATATCTCCGAACCGGATCTGCACCTGTACTTAGGGGCTCCGCCCCGGTTCGATTCACGATCGCAGCGATCAAACGCTGCTGGTGAATCCGGCCCTGTTCGTGGATTGACGCCATATCGTCGATCTTCACGAGCAGGTCCTTCAAAGCCTGCTGACGGCCTTCCTCATCCAGATCCTCGATCAACTCATAGCGACGCTTCGCCTCCACAACATCACGCGACCGGAGATTCCACATCCCCGTACCACCGACATCCTGTGAAGCGGGGATTGCCATCATAGCTTCACGTAGACAATAGCCGATCAGTTCAGCCTGCCGTGGCAGTGACTGCGGAGGCATAATGAGCAGCTCCTTGGCTGTTCGTAGGAACTCAACTGCTCTTCTGCCATGTTCGAGAAACTCAACCTCGAGATGCCGGAAAAGGTGCTCGTCCGCCCCAGCTTCGCTCCCTGATTGGGTTGCTTCACGGATGAGCTGGGAGACGCGCTGTTTCGACACGCCTAGCAAGTCAGCGATGTCGTTGACCGCTAACCCTTGGGCCCGAAGGGTTCGTGCGGTAGCTCGATGCTCGTCAGCGGCTCGACGAGAAGCGTCAGCGGCGCGAGCACGTAGCTGAGTGGCGCGATCAAGATGCTCGCGGGCAGCAGCCGGCATTTCGAACGAAACATCAAGATCCACGGTGTGGGGATCGACGCCAAGCATTATGCCGACGAGGTCGCGGGCCATCTCATCGACCTCCCGCAAGTTACGTGCCTGAGTCCACCGATCCACCTCGGGCACGTAGATGGCCCAGAACCGGCCGTCGCGACGGACCTGAACTTCGTAGGTGTTCATCGTGTCCCTCACCTATTGGGTGTACACCGGTACTCGGCTGTCCCAAGTGGTCCGGCTGCGCCCTACTCCCACCATTCCTTTCCGAGCTTGGGCTCACACTGCTTGAAAATCTTCTTGGCCAACAGCTCCCCGATCTCGTTGTGGCGCGGGACCGGGATGGTTAGTCCGTCGAGCTTGTAGACGGTGTGCTTGCTGCCCTCACGGTCCACGTCCCACGTCAGACCAGCCGCGGTGGCTGCATCGCCGATCTCCCTGACGAGGTCCCTGCGCTTCACACAGCGTAGTCTAGGACAGCCTTGACTCCAAGTGTCAAGTTGTGCCTAGACATTCCGCTGTTCGTCTAGTCGGCCTGCCGCTCCTGCACGCCAGGGCGCATGCTCAGCGGGTGGTCTCCAGCAGTCGATCAACAATACGTGGTCGGACACGGCGTCTCGCGGTAATCCTCGATGCGCACTGCGGCAGCCTCCGAAGCCCGCAGGGCGTTGATGCCGAGCAGGTACGCCAACGCGCCGTGGTGCACGGTGATGGTCTGTGCGACCTGGAGGAACCTGATCAGCTCCAACCGGTCCAGGCCCTGGGTGCGGGACTCGTCGGTGTGGATCTTCGGCAACCGCGCGTAGACCGCCGGGTCGGCCGGGATCAGACCGTCGATGTTAGCGAACCGGAAGAACCCACGGACCCCGTGCATCATCGTGTTGACCGAGGACGGCCTCAAACCGCGGTCGCCCAGGTGCCGGATGTACAACTCGACGTGGGCCCGCTGGATCCCGACCAGCGGGTCGAGCCGGTTGGTCTCGCACCAGGCGAACCAGCGGCGAAGCTGGTAGGCGTACAAGCTGTGGGTGTGACCGGAGTACCGGGCCAGATAGGACACCGCGGCCAGCTGAGCCGGGGTCATCGCGTCAGGTTGGAACGGCAGCAGGATGGTGTTCGACATGGCATGCTTCCGGCGACCTGGCGAGCATGCCCCAGCGGCGGATCGCCGCACGCAACGGTGAGGCACCTTGCCTGACGCTGGGCCGTGTCCGAGCGCGCCTGGCGGCGGAGTGACGCCACGCTGGCTCGCTGCTGCTGGAGCCGGCGCCTACCGCCGGTGTCGGCGGCCATGTCGACGACTCGTCGCCCGGAGGGACCGTGGCGCACGTCAAGCACGGCGAGCACAAGACGCTGAACTGAGTGGACTGGTTCAACACCGAGCGGCCGTATGAGTCGGTAGACGACCCTCACACCACAGATGGTCGAGGAAGTTCACCACGCTGCAAGAAACCTAGTCACCAAGTCTAGGTGAGCCACCAAACCGACCCTCCGAAAGCCCCGGGGCGGTTCAACCTCGCCCGGGGCAGTTCAGCTTCTGACGATGCCCGAACCGAACGGGACGGCCGGTGGTCAAGGCGTGTCAGTTGTCGGGGTTTTTCGGCGCGACCAGCTGCTAGGTACGGGCAGGTTGCCGTTGATGACGAGGGTGACTACGACGCTGGGTGAGTGCGGGTTGGTCATGCCGTGTTGCTTCGGACCAAGGACGAACAGGTAGTTCTCGGGGGTGCCGACGGGGAGCACCTTCCGGCTCATGTCGAGGATGACCAGGATGGAGAGCCGGGTGCCGTCGGCGGCGGCGTACTGGGTTGGTTGCCCGATATATTTCGTTGCGGATTGGGGTGTCACGGGTTGATCTCGTGCGACCTTCAACTCGGCGGTGATGCCGTCGTGTCGGGTGTCGAGGAATCCGTGGGCGAGCGCGGTGCCGCGTTCGACGCGCCCTTCGAGGGTGGGGTCGGCGAGTAGCGCGGCGTGTAGGTCGTCGTGGAACTGACGTTCCTTGATGTACTGGCCGCGGCGGTACTTCTTGTTCCAGGTCATGGCGAGACCGGCGCGGGAGATGGCGTTGAGCAGTCGTGCGAGGGCTTGGAGCTGATTGTGCGGATAGCCAGCGGCGGCGAGTTGCTCGTAGATGGCGAGGAGGTGTTCGTCGAACACTTCGTGCTGGGTGGTGGCGTCGCGGGCGGGGTCGTAGGGCCGGACGCGGAACTCGCGGTGGCCGGCGACGTCGAGGGTTTGGCTCCTGGCGTTGCCGTCCTTGTCGATGCCCCGCCAGGTGAGGCGGACGAGGACTGGTGGCGCGTGCTGGGTGGTGGGCACGGCGTAGCGGACGTGGAGCGTGCCGGACCCTTCGTAGGTGTTCGGGTCGCCGGTGTGTTGGTGTCGTTGCCAGGTCAGAGCGGGCCGTTGGAGTTCGGTGTCGTTCAGCGTGCTGACCAATTCGGCGTCTAGGCGCTGCACCCAGGCGGGCCACGGGTCGGTCTGAACTTGGAGGGCAAGGGTGTGGGTAAGGCCAGGGTCGACGATGGCCGGTCCGGTGAGGAGCTTGTCGTCGATGGAGACGAGGGCGACCGCGACGGTAGGGCTCTCGGGTTCGGGGTCGGCTGGCGTCTTCCATGGGCCGACTGCGTGTTGGCGCTGGGGAGATCTGATGAACAGGATCGGCGCCGGTAGTGCCGCAGCCATCGTAAGGACTCGTTTCAGGTCGGGAGGCGTCGCCATGTTAGCCGCGGTGGCGAGGAGAGCCTGTAGATCGCGTGCCCGGGGGAGCAGCGGGTCGTCGTCCCGGTGGGCGGCAAGGTCGATGGCGGCGGCTCTGCGTTGGGCGGCAGTCCGGTGTGCTGCAGCCTGGGTGGGGTCGGCGTTCAGGTCGGCGGCTTCGGCATCGAGTAGGTGCGCGACGCTGTCGAGCAGCCGGGCGGTGATGGTCACGCCGGTGTGGGTGGCGGTTCCGGTGCACTTCCCGCCAGTCTGGAGGGTCTTGCTGAGGGCGCGCAGGCCCTTGGCGCGGTCGGTGAGCATCTCGGCTGGATCAATCGGTTCCGCACGTGCAGCGCCGGGTCCGATCGGTGCTTCAGCGAACGCAGCGATGACCTCCCTGGGCGTGGGGATGTTCAGCAGGCCGCAGACGATGGCGGCACGGACCGCAGCCGCCCGGGCGAACGGCCGCAGCCATCGGAGGTCGTCCTTGGTATGGCTCAGGCAGGTGCCGATCGCTGCGCTGACGTCGTCGATGGCCGCACGGACCGCCGCCCCCTCTCCGCCCTGAACCTCGGTCGCGAGGGTCACGTGCAGTCGTGCTACCGCGAGTGCGAGTGCGGTGAGCGCGCGCTGGGAGTTGCGTGCCGGTTCGTCCGGGATGCGTTCCACTGCGGCTTGGAGTAGCGCGACTACGTCGTCGCGTCGTTCGGCACGGGCGAGTACCTCTGCGTACTCCATCGAACCGTAATGTGACTCCGGCGAGTGCCGGGCCCCGATGTCGATGATGTCCTTGGCGGGAAGACCTAACAGGCCGGCGCCGCAGTCGAGAAGACCGTTGAGTGCTTCCTCGGCTTCGTCCCGTTGCCGCAACCCGTAGGTGCTGCGCGGGGCGAGCGCCAGCCAGAGCATCGCGAGCTCGGGAGCGACCCGAGCGTCCGGTTGCCACGGCTGGTCGGTGAGCTTCGACGCCAGGTGCCACTCAATCGGGGGAACCCGCGCTAGAGCCCGCTTCTCCAGCACGGCGACGGCATCGAGGTCAGGCACGTGACGGCGAAGCGCAGCCAGCGCCGCCAGAAAAGTCTCGAGGTGTTCGGAGACGTTGATGCCTTCCATCACCTGGCTCGCGTACCAGGCCAACTGCATCCTGGCGTCCTGCGCGGTCCAGGGCAGGCGGCACGCAGCGCGGAGGACAGCGTTAACCATGACGACGTACGCGTCACCGACCAAGGCCGGCAGGAGATCCGCGACCGTGGAAGGGAGTGCGTGACTCCCGCCGATGGTTGTCCACGCCTCTAGGGCAGCCGAACGGGAACCAGGGTCGGCGTCGACCAGGTAGGTGTGCAGCGTCGGCAGGATGGCCTGCAGGACCCCGGGCTTGTCGCCGTACCGGCGGCCGATCTCGCCAAGCGTGGCTAGGAGCGGCATCACCACCTCGGCGCCGAGTTCGCTGTCACGTTCGCTCGTGATGAGCGCGCTCACGGTCCGGCACACGTCGAGCGGGTCGGTCGCGCCTGCCGACTCGACCGCGCTGAGAAGTCGGTGTGCGGACTGGTGCAGGCTGTTCCGCCGCGACCATGCCTCCATCCCGGCCAACGGGTCTGGTGGTGCGGTCGAGGTGAGCACACTCTTCGGGGCGTTCTCCCGCTGTCGGGTCAGCGTGACGAAAGCGCCGAGGGTTGCGTCCAGATGTTCGGCCAAGCTGCCAGCGTGCGAGCGTCCCATCCGTTCGATGGTCTCCGCCGCAGAGAAGGTGACCTCGTGCCCCCAGGACTCGTCCGTACGAGCAAGCAGGAACGCGAACGCCGCATCGGTGACTGCAGCAGCCTCTTCGGGGCTGGTAACAGGATCGTGGGCACGGCGGTGCACGTAGTCGGTGTCGACCATTTCGACCGCATGGCGGACCGCACCGACCAGACCCTCACGGGTCGATTCCGAAGCGTGCTTCCCGGCGTCCTCCAGCATCTCGACCACCCGAGCTGGAGCGGCGATAAGCATCCGCCCCAGCGCACGTTCCGCGGTCCCGACCGTGCCTGGGTCGTAGCTGTCCTCCGGAGGAACGCCGAGCGACACCGCCAGGTTCGAGAGCAGTTCGAGCGCAATCTCCAGGTGGGTGCTGGCGAGATGCTCAATCGCGCCCGCCGCTGCACGCCGATCGAGGTCCGACACCGGCTGCGGCCGGTGGTTGGGCGCCGTGATGATGCTCGTCACCGCAGGGCGGGGAAGCATCGCGGCCAGCCGCGCGACCAGGGCCCCACGGGACAGGTCGGCCAGGACCCGCAGCGGGCCGGGGTCGTTCGCCTGGACCACCGGCATCGGGCCGGAGAAGTGGTGGTCCTCCGGCGTCTTTGACCCGGCTAACGCCACGACCGACCAAATCACGGCGTCGTCCACAGCTGCCGGGTCGACCAGGCTGGCGTGGTCGGTCAGGCAGCGGCCGGCCTCGATACTCGGTCCGCTCCGCAACGCTGCCAACGCAGCCGCAATCAGCCGGTCTGCAAGTTCGGGGCGCTGGGACGCAAGATGCCGCAGCGGCTCCAGCAGCTCGGTCACACCGACCGTCTCCACTGCGTCGAACAGCTCGTCGATGATGGCGGGTTCGAACCGGTCGCTTGCGCGTCCCGCGATCGTGGTCAGACGTCGACGCGCAGCCTTCGCCACCTCGACGTCCCCGTCGACCGGAGGGTCCGGGTCGAGCACATCGAGGTCGTCCAAGATTCCGGAAGTCGCCGGGTCTGCCGTCGCCCGCAAGCTCCGCCGCCGCTCCGCACGTTTAGCACGCGCGACGACCCGCAGCCGAAATGCATCGGCCTCCTGCGCCTCCGCGACCGCTGCCTGCTCCTGGCGGGCGTGGGCCTCGGTCTCCAGGTTCGGAAGCCGACCAGTCGGGCTCCGCATCTCACAGCCACCGCAGTGCTCGGCGTAGAAGCTGAACGTGAGATGGTCCAACCGCATGCCGGACATGTTGCCAATGGCGACCGGGCACTCGACCCGACGCGAGTTCACCGGGAGTCCGGTGACTTCCTCGAGCATCCCGCGGCCGCCCGACTCCACGAAGCGCATGTGCCGGCAATGATTAGTCGCCAACTCCATGACGCGGGTATTCTCGTGACCCAACTCGAAGTACTTGGCGAACTCTGCCTCGTCCAAGGATCAACTTCCGCTAGCAGGGGCCCGGGATTACTCCTCCAGTGTCCCGCACACCACCGGCACCATCCCAACCCCGACATGAGCATGGAATCGACAAGCACCACCTGCGTCATTCTGGGCGGAATGCCGCGGCGCATTGGCCCGGAGCGCGACCGCGCGACCAGGGTCATGTGAGTAAGTCGGTCGGGCTGGTGCTTCGGGCTGTCGCTTGCAACAACTACGGAACTCTGGCCATCCGGGTCTGCGGTGGGTCAGCCTGAAGAGGGCGGACTACGGTTCTCAGATGCGAGTCCAGCTTGTTCTTCTGCGGGCCCATTTCTTGGGCCCGCGGTGTGGAGCCGGTGGCTGGGCAGCTCAGTTGGGCAGGGTGGTCTCCTGACGTCAGCATCGGGTCGTCCACGCGTTCGGTATCAGCGCACCCGGCGACAGTGGTAGCGGCCATGAGCACGCATCCCGCTGCCCATCGCTTCTCGAGCCGGACCGGCTGTCCCCGGCGGGACCCCGCGTCGCGCCCAGGGTGACGGCGGGAAGCGTGCCGCGGCGTTCAGTGTGCTGCGGCCAGCACCGGAGGCTCAGCCCAGCCGCTCGACTGTGATCATCGCGACCGGGTTGTCCCAAGCGTGGATCGCTGGGACCAGGTCACCGACACCAGTGATGCCACCGTGGTGGTGGATCACTCCGCCTTCGGCGAGCGCCGGGTTGCTCATCCCGGTCCCCTGTCCCATGCTGTCCACGCCGGTCAGCGGCCCGCACGGCGGGACGAGGTCGGCAAACAGCTCGGTGTTGATTTCGGTGCCCGCATCGTACGCCTGCGTTTCGACGGTGACCTTCTGGCCGATCTCGCTCGGCAGCTTCAGCGTACCGACCCCGGTGAATCCGTCATTGGTGCAGATGAGCATCGACGCCCAAGAAAGGAAGTTGTGCGGCGGAGCGGCTGCGATGTCGAAACTGACGGTCTCCCCGGGCATCACCGGCGGGACACCGGTCTCACCCTCCTTCACCACGTGGGTGAAGAAGTCGCCGTCGCCCTCGATCCGGTTGATCATCGGTGCGAGGTTGCCGTTCTCGGCGATCTCCTGGATGCCGAGGCTGGCCGGACTCCCGACGTCGAAGAAGCCGTCGTTGCCCTTGTGGGTGGCCGCCAATGCCGGAGTGAATGGCTGGCCGTCGGTGAGGTTTGTGATCGTCACCCGATAGGTGCTCGGCGGGTTGGCCGAGGCGGCCCCAACCCCAACAACGAACACCGGTACCAGCGCGACGAACGCGAGCATACTCGTTGGCCGCATGGTCGGATCTCCTTCCGCGTCGGAACCTCAGGGCCGCACGATCGGCGGCGATACTCACGCTAGAGGCGATCCCGTGTCGGCTGACCTTACGGTTTGCTGACCTACCCGGCTCAATCGCCACCTCGGCGGCATGAGCGGATTCCGTGCGTCGCGTTCTGCGCCGAGGGTGTCCAGGTCGGCGGAGAGCTCGGCCGGGCGGGTCGAGGGCGCGGTGAGGACGATGACGTGCCTGCCCGGTTGTGTGCGCGAACCCGGCGGAGGACCATGATGCGCATGGAGGCACGTTTCCGGCGCGTCGTCTTTCTTGCCGTCGTGATCGGCCTCCTCGGGGGTGGGTGCGCCGGGGGCGGGGATGAGCCGAGCTCGGCCAGCACCCGGGACGCTTCCGGCCCGGCGGACGCCGCGGGCGAGATCGCCCGGTCCTCGGAGCAGATCGACATCGGGGGTCGGTCGCTGCACCTGGTGTGCTGGGGCGAGCGGGTTGCCGGCGAGCCCACTGTCCTCCTCATGTCGGGTCAGGAGCTGCTGACGTCGTCCTGGGAGCTCATGGCCAGCGAGTTCGCCGCCGACGGCCACCACTTGTGCGCCTACGACCGGGCCGGAGTCGGGGGGAGCGACCCGGCGCCGGAGGCCAGCCGCACCACGGAGGACCAGGTGACGGACCTGGTGATGCTGCTCGATGCCGCCGAGCTGCAGGAGCCGCTCGTCCTGGCCGCCCACTCGCTCGGGTCGCTTCCTGCCGTCGGGCTGGTGGCTCGTGCTCCGGAGCGGGTCGCCGGAGTGGTGCTGGTCGACCCGTGGTCGCCGCGCGTCAGCGCTGCCCAGCGGGCCGCGCTGCCTCCGCAGAAGCCCGACGAGTCACCGGAGGTGGCCGAGGAACGCCGCTACCTGACCGACGTCCTCTTCGACCCGGCCCAGAACCGCGAGCACCTCCTCCTCGCGGCGTGCGACGAGGAGGTGGCGAGGCTGCTCGACGAGCCCGGGCCGATCTTCGGGGACCTGCCGGTGGTCGTGCTCCGGGCGCCACCCCTTCCGCCCCTGCCGGGTCTGCCTGACAGCTACCACGAGGCGACGCTGGCGGCCTACAGCGACGGCCACCAGGAGTTCGCCGCTGAGTCGACGCGCGGCACACTCATCGAGGTCGAGGACACGGGTCACAACATCCAGGACGACCAGCCGGAGGTCGTCATGGACGCCATCCGCGACATCATGGCCGGATAGTCAGGGCGCCCCGGTACGGCGCCGGCCGCGAGGATCGCGTCGGCTGAGACGTCGATGTCCGGAAATTGCAGAAGCCGCCGGGGTGAGGAGCACGCTCATCGGCTATGTCCGGGAGACTTTGCACGTCCGGCAGGGCGGCGGAATTGACGCGGGCACACGAGGACGCCCCGATTGCTCTTAGCGGAGGGTGAAGCCCGGCGCCCGGTAGCCGAGTCGATGGATGACCTTCGCGCCGACGCGCACGTGCTCCGTGGAATCCCAGGTCCAGTCGAACGCGTTCGCCATCCGGTTGAGCGTGTTGAACAGCAGGCACACGTGTAGCG
>Ga0299914_10002725_pt1 | contig 12274 bp, 10 predicted proteins | sample RVTome_10_FD_201361 | JGI IMG/M metagenome (GOLD analysis project Ga0299914, IMG submission 201361) | Soil microbial communities from uranium-contaminated site in the Upper Colorado River Basin, Wyoming, United States - RVT153D57 (version 2) ... | reverse complement strand
AGCCTTGGTTAAAATACCCACAATCGGTGCCACCAAAGCTATCAAAAAGCAAAGCAGCTCTCTTTTGGCCAGCGGTCGCTGCCAAAAATACAAGGCCAGGAAGGTTAAGGCCAGCGGCCCGGATAAATTGAAGCTAATCTCGTTGCGCGCCCGTGCCAGATCCCATTCACCCAATGTCAATATGAGTGAGGGTAGCAAGCAGGCCAGGTAAAAAATGATGGCCGGATTTAAGCGGTAGGCACTTCCTGATAATCGCCGCGGCCGTGGATTTCGAGAGGCAGCCAGAATAGCAAAAAAAGCCAGTAGGATCGCCGCATATTTGCCATATTCCCACAAAATACGCGCCTCTGTCATGCGCCATAAAATCTCGGCCCCGGTGATATAACCCAGCACGGCGATAACTTGACTATCCTGATGCCGGAAGGCCGCTCGCAGCCCGTACAAGAGAACCGCCAGGGCATGGATGGCTCCCAGCCAGCCCGAAAAGTCAAGGACAAACGCCAGGGGAATATGCAACAAAATAAAGACAATGATCTGCAACTCTGCACTTTCTACCCGGGCTTTCTGGCGGCCTATTGCCGCCGGGGATTTGGCTGAATTAATGCTTGTGGTCATTATATATAACCTCCGAGAGGTCGCTCTGTAAGGTCGGGATTTGAGGGAACTGCTCACACAAATTTGCCCCAGTTTGAAGCCGCTGCTGATTTTGGTAGCGGGTCAGAGGCAAAAGGGCAGCCATCAGGAAGGCACGCAGGTATTTTTGCCAGCGTGGGCCTTCACCCCGTAAGGAGGCCAGAGTACGAATGAGGCTCGCCTCTTGCACCTGGCGTGGCGAAAAGTAACGCCACCATAAATAGGCCTCCGTAGCTTCCAAAAGGTGCCGGCGGGTCAGGCTGGCGCGGCTCTTGGCACGGGTTGTGGCCCGGGCATGGTGGTCGCGTAGCCCCCCCTCCGGCGCGTGCAGGTGAATGACTTGGGCCGCCGGGTTTAGCAGTAGTTGTTTACCGGCCAGGTAGAGCCGCATACCTAAATCACCATCGGCCCGCGAACCACGTTCATAAGCCAGGTCAAATAAGCCCGAATCATGCAAGGCTTCCTTTTTTAACAAGGCATTGTTTGTGGGAAAGACATCACTGGCCCGAGGGTAGGTAAAATCCCGGGGAAGTGGGCCGGCACCTACTTCGGCCGCCACGCCACAGGAGGCATCAGCAGCGTGGTGGGCCAGGAAAGCCAGATGACGGGCAATTAAATCATTCGGGATTTCATCGTCGTCATCGAGGAAGAGAACATAGTCGCTGTTGGCGGTTTGTAAGCCGGCATTGCGCGAGGTACATTGTCCCGGCTGATCACGCCAGATGACTACTAAGGGCAGGTCGCTGAATTGAGCCGGCCAGTCAGGCTGGCGCCGCCCAATCGGTGTCTGGTCTATGACAATGATCTGGTGTGGCTTAATACTCTGTTGGCATAATTGGCTCAGCAGTCGCCGGAGGTATGGGTAGCGATCCAGCGTAGGAATGAGAACGGCGATGGTAACGGAGGATGCTCCGGCCGTTACCGTCACTTCGCGCAAGGGTGTTCTGAGTGTAGTGGGTTGGACCTTACGGGTCTGCCACCAGGCGCGCCAGCCGGTTAGCTGCAGATGGCCGGTAGCCAGGGCACGATAGAAGGCCCAGTTGTGCCAAAAACGGCCGTAACCCAGCACCACAAACAGAAACTCATCTTGAAGGGAAGGTGGTGGCAGCGGCTCGGCGGTTGCCGGAGCTAAAGCCGGCATATGGCGTATAAAAGCCCCCTGCCGCAGCCAGCGATGGCCCAATTCCAGGCTGGCCCCGCTTAGGCTGGTGAAGCGGGCATCAGGGCCACCAAGCTGCTGCAAAACGGCCGTGCGTACCAGGCAGCTCTGCAAGGATAGCCGCCACGAGGTAGCCTCTACCTGGGGAGCGGGATCGCAGTTAAACTGCCAGACCGGATTGACATAATCAATCAGAAGAGGCAGCCCCGTCATTCCCAAACAAAGCCCCGCATGCCACACATCGCCCGACTGCTGGCTGAGCTGCTGCACCAGGGCCAGCGGTGGTTCCAGCAACCGTGCATCCCAAAAAAAACAGAATTTACCCAGATCAGGGCTGTTAGCCAGCCACTGCTCAATAGCAGCCGGGGTCGGGGCAACGGTTGTTACCTGGCCTAATGGCCAGGTGGGCAAGCTCTCCGTTAGTCGGTCACTTAACCAGACCAGCGTCACAGTCATGGTGGCTTATGCCTCTAATACCCGGCGAAAGAAGTGATCAAAGGCTGCGATTTGGTCCTGTAATTGAAAATGCTGTTGAACACGTAAACGGCCGGCCCGTCCCAGGCGCTGGCGCAGGTCAGGATTGTGAGCCAGGCAGGCCAACTTTGCCGTCAGAGCATGGGGGTTCCGGCGAGGGACAACACAACCGGTCTGGCCATCGCTCACATTTTCCGGCAGCCCACCAGCATCAGAGCACACAACAGGTAACTCCATCGCCTGCGCTTCCAGAACAGCATTGCCAAAACCTTCAGAAACGGCAGTATGTAAAAATATATCCGCCCAGGCCAGGTGACCCAAAAGCTCACCAGGTGGTTGAGAACCTGAAAAATGAACACACTCTTCTAGCCCTAACTGATGGCGCACAAAGGCTAAGGGGCCACGATAGGGGCCATCCCCGACCAGGCGATACTCTACAGCAATGCCCTGTTCTACCAGCAACTTGATGGCTTGCAAAGCGTATTCATACCCTTTGACCCAGGTTAAACGGCCGATGCTGAGGATGCGTAACGGCCGTTCTGCTGCCTCTGCCTCTTCACTGGGTGGCGAAAAAAAGCCTGTATCAATGGCTGGCGGGATAAGCGCATGAAGCTTATCCGCTGGGCAGCCCCGCCGCTGCGCCCGCTGCCACAAATCCTGGCCTAGCAAATGGATGCCATCGCTCTGTTCCCAGATATCGTGATAATAATCGGCCGTTTCCAAACCCACATAGTTGAGATCATAACCACGGAAACTCAAGCTGATTTTGCTGTCCAGAAGCTCTTTCAAATACATACGACCTTTAGCCAGGGAGCCAAAACCAAAATGGATGAGGTGGGGGCGGAGCGCAATCAAAGGAGCATCAAAATACACCTTTTTGAATATTCCCGGGCCAAAGCGAAACCAGCCTCGCTGCCAGTAAGCTGGCTTATCGCTGGCCCGAAGCAGGGCCACCGGATAATGCCGGATTACTTGGGCAATCGAATGGTGGGGGTAGGTGACATGAATACGATGACGGAGAGACGGCCGCATCTGTAATTGGGGGAAATGCTGCCACTCAGCCGGGTTGCTGCGCTGGCAAACGATATGTATGTCCCACCCTCTGTCTAAAAGACCCAAAAATTTGCTAACCATAAAAGTTTCGGATAACTGAGGAAAAGCGGGGATGACCAAGACAAGGCGGCTCATACTTCTAAACAGGATTGAAAAAGAGAGAAAAAAGATTGAACTTGCTGGGCTAAAGTAAATCGTTGGTAAATAGTCTGTCTACCGGCCTGCCCCATCTCTTCTCGCAATTGCGCATCCGCTATCAGCCTTTTCAAAGCTTCCGCCATAGCCTGTTCATCCAGGATGGGAACTATAAACCCCTCGACACCATTGGTGATGGCTTCATCCATCCCGCCGCAGTCAGTAATGACGACGGGCAAGCAGCAGGCCATCGCTTCCAAAGCAGCGTTGGCCATGCCTTCACTGAGGCTGGAAAGTAGAAAAATATGTGCCTGGTGCAATTCGTTTCGTACCTGTTCGGGAGTGAGCTGGCCCTTTAATCGCACCACCTCTTGCAAGCCCAAATCCTCAATCGTATAAAGTATCCGCTGCCGCTCAGGGCCATCACCAATAATGTGCAGGCAAACAGGTAGTTGTTCATCTACCAACTGGCGCAGTGCCAGCAAAGCATACTCATATCCCTTTAGCCATGTGAGCGAGCCAACGCTGACAATATGGAAAGGCGGAGCTGGCTGCCGGGGTGCGGTCGGGGGACAAAAAAAGTCGGGGTCAACAGCAGGACGAATAACGGCTGCTTTTTGCGGGTCAAGACCGTATTTTGTGGCTTCTCGCTTGATGGCATAGGTTACACAGTGAACGGCCGTTGCCCTGCTAAAGATTTGTGGTAGTTGATCACGATAGCCTCTGTAGTTCGGATCATGCGGGTAGACATTAATCTGCGAACCCCGACAGCTTATCACAACAGGACAGCCCAGGTAGGTGAGCGCAGCCATAGTTGATGTCCAGGGAATATAAGTGACATCCCCTTGAAACCGGAGAAGAGGCAGCAGCCTATTCCATACAGCCCAAGGCTGAGGCGATATTTGCTGATAGATGCGGTACAGTTGCCGGGGTGATTGCAGAAGCCCACTTAATAAAAAGTAGCTTAAGCGGATAAGCCGTAGAAATTTTGGGCCGCGCCAGGCGGGCAGCCATAACCAATTAAATTGATCATGAGCCAGCCATTTTTGCGAAGGTTTTTGGCTGGTGGCGGCCGTAATGTGAACGCCAGCTTCCAGGAGACCCTCGATCAGCCGGACCAGAAATGTTTCTGGCGGCCACCTCAAGCCGACGATCAACAGCCGTAGAGGATGATGACTATCTACTATGATCCGGCTCATTTCTTAGAGGGCTGAGGTGTCAAAGCTCTGTATACCTGCTCCCGGCTAATGCCCGTTTTAGGGCGCGGCCGATTTGAAGCCAGTGGTTTTGCCTATTCATGCTGAGTCAGGTTAGCCAGCCGCTCTTGCGCCTGCTCATTAGTTGGCTCAAGGATAAGCACCTGTGCAAAAGCCTCAGCCGCTTTTTGCGGGCGATGATTCTCAAGAAAAAATTCACCCGCTTGCAGCCAAAGGCTGGGCTGAGTGGGTGCAAGAGCCATGATTTGCTCATAGGCTGCGGCTGCCTGTGACAGATCCTCCAATTGCACGGCACTCTGAGCAACGCCTGACCAGTAACCGGTGACATCAGGCCGGTAGTGAACTGACTGTTTATAGTAAGTTAAGGCTTTGGTAAAGTCATCTTGTTGCCAAGCAATTTCCCCCCGTATGGCCCAGGCATGGGCATCTTCAGGCCATTTTTCTAATAAGCGAGCCAGCCAGATATCGGCTGTTTGCCAATCGCTTTCTTGCCGGGAGAGTGTAACCATGTCGAAGTGTAACGGCCGTGAATCAGGAAAAAGACGCAAGCCTTCAGTAAACGTTTCTCTGGCCACAGCCAGATTACCCAATTGCAGATGAGCACGTCCGATTTCTTCGTAAATGCTGGATTGTGGCGGGTAACCGCTGGCTAATGCCTGTTGATGGGCTGGAATCACAGCGGCATGGTTCTGGATGACAGAGTGTATATGCCCCAGGCGAAACCAGGCTGCCGCGGACTGGCTATCTACAGCAGCGGCCGTTTCATAAGCCGTCAACGCCAGATCATAGTCACGATTTTGCTCCGCTTTCAGCCCCAAATTCACCCAGTAAATGGCCTGAATGTCGCCGGCCTGGCAGGCCGCGACAGCTTCTTCGATATGGCCCTCCTGCCAATAGAGGCGGCACAGTTCAAAGGTAGTGAGGGAACGGCCGTTATCTCCCGTTCCCTGCTGTAACCAAAACTCCGCCTGGGCCGGCTCCAGTTGGGCCAATGCCCGGGCTTGAACATTAGACGACACACCAGCTCTGCTGAACAAATAACTCTTTTGGTTCCCAAAGCCTAACAGCGATTTTATCAACGATATATTAATCAAATTCCTTTGCAAATTTGGGTAATACAAAAGCCCTTTTCCAATCAGCATCATTCCCAAAATGAGTGCCAACACTTTGAACAGCTTGCTTGACGACATAACCATCTCAAAACAGTTTACAAATTGAACTTGTAGGCCACTACCAGAGTATGCAAGCCATAGCCAAATTTGAGCCGTAAATATTCAAAAGCTGTTCCAAGCCTAACCACACCAAAAACATTTTTTACCCGCCGAGAATTCACAAAACGATAGCTACCTTTAACGCCATAACCAGGAATAATCGTTGTCAGTTGATTGATTGCAAAGTGGGGCTCAATCATATCTTTCAATTGAGGTATCGGTATCCAATTCTCTATTGGTTGCCGGGACCATGATTCACGCACCTTATCTGGCATAGCATCAAATGTGCGGGGGTTAGGTGTTGTTAATATGAGATAGCCACCGGGCTTTAGCACATGATGAACAAGTTTCAAATAGCCAGCCTGATCTTCAACATGCTCAATCACTTCCTGGCTCACCACGACATCAAATCGTTCAGATGGCCCGTCCCATTCAAAAAAATTAGCTGCAAAAAATTTCACATATGGATAACGAGAAGAAGCCTTTTCAACCGCCTCATCAGATAGTTCCACGCCAGTAGTAGGTCCCAAAATCCCTAAGATACCTGCCAGCCAACCAGAACCACATCCTAAATCCAGGATAGTAGGCTGATAAATCTTCAGCTTTGCAATGGCATTGATTATTGCCGCACATCGAGCCGTTTTGAGCATATTCACGTGCTCAGCATCACGCCAGTGCTTGTTATAAAACGCTCTTTGGAAATTGACCGAATCTTGTTGCTGGCTATCCCGATTTGCCATTGAGCCAATTACAATCCATAAGCAATATCCCACGCCCCTGTTGCACCATTACTTCCGATTGATAATGGCCCACAGATTCCAGAGAAACGTTGATGCTTTCATGAATGTGATCTAGACGACGACCCTTACTTTCAGCAATCCAGGGTTCAATCAAATAACTCCCTGGATACAAGGGTAGGCCCGGGATATCAATGACAATTTGATGGGATTGGGAGCGAATATATGGACCAAAGATTACATTTTGGCTGTCACTCCGCAAATTCAGAAGTGGATAGGCATCCAAGGTCTTGATTTCTACCCCAGCTACCAGGCCGCGGATATCCTTATCAAGCTCGAAAGTTAATCGAATACGCAGCGGTTCGCCAATGCCGAATGTACCAGTTACAATGCCCGCATCATTTTCAACTTCTACTCGCGTGATTCTGCCCCCTCCAACCCCAGACCGGGTTGTCAGGTGTGAAGTAACAACTGTTGAACCTGGTCGTGTGTCGCGGCTGTTCAAGTAGCTTTCTATAACTTTGCAACTATCACCGTCGCCAAGAAGGGAACCCGATTGAAAGAAGAGAGATCGGGGACACATCTGTTTGATGGCAGCCATGTTGTGGCTAACAAATAAAACAGTCCTGCCCCCTTTGGCTATATCACCCATTTTGCCCAGACATTTTTTCTGGAATTCGGCATCCCCAACGGCCAGAACTTCATCTACGAGCAAGATTTCTGACTCCAGGTGAGCAGCGACGGAGAAGGCGAGACGAACGCGCATACCGCTGGAGTAACGTTTGACGGGGGTGTCTATGAACTTTTCCACATCGGAAAAGTCTACTATCTCGTCCAATTTGCGGTCTATTTCGGCTTTAGTCATGCCGAGAATGGTGCCGTTGAGGTAGATGTTTTCGCGGCCAGTCAGTTCAGGATGAAAGCCAGTGCCCACTTCCAGCAGGCTGGCCACGCGGCCGTTTAACACCACCCGCCCTCTCGTCGGCGGTGTAATCCGCGACAAAATCTTCAAAAGCGTACTCTTACCAGCCCCATTTCGGCCGATAATCCCCACCACTTCCCCTCGTTTCACCCCAAACGAGACATCCCGCAAAGCCCAAATAATGTCCTCAGCCTCCTCGTCAGCGAAGGCGCTCAGGCGGCGTAGACGGCGGAAATTATTCAGAGGCGACTTCAACCAGGCAGCGGCCGTTCCCACTAGTGTCTCCTGTCGGGCCTCCTGCAAGCCAATACGATACCGCTTGCTCAGATTTTCCACTTTAATAGCTAGATCTGTCATACTCAAGCGACACGTATCCCTGTATCTCGAATTATCACAAAGATACGACCCTCCCCCTCCCCCCCATTCCCTTTAAGGCATTCCGTGTATCCACAATCACCCTGGCCTGGGCTGCCACCTGCGCCCAATCACAACTGGCATGATCAGTCACAATGACAACACAATCGGCCGTCTGCAATAGCTCATCGTTTAAGTCGGCCGATTGCATGTCAAAGCTCTCATGGTGCAAGTAGGGCACATAGGGATCATGGTAATCAAGCCGGGCACCCCGCTCTTTCAACAGATGAATAATATCCAGAGCCGGACTTTCCCGTACATCCCCGACATTCGGCTTATAAGCCACGCCGAGAATGAGAATGTGACTGCCCTTAATCGCTTTATACCCCTCATTCAAAGCATCTGCCACCTTGCTCACCACATGGTCCGGCATATGCGAATTCACCTCAGCCGCCAGTTCAATAAACCGGGCCGTATAATTTAACGTTTTCAACTTCCAACTGAGGTAATGAGGATCAACCGGAATACAGTGGCCGCCCAAGCCCGGCCCAGGATAAAAGGGCATAAAGCCATAAGGCTTAGTTGTTGCCGCTTCGACAACTTCCCACACATTCAGACCCAACTTGTTGCACATTAGGGCTACTTCGTTGACCAGGCCAACATTGACAGCGCGGAAGGTGTTTTCCAGTAATTTGACCATTTCGGCCGTTGCCGTTGAAGAGACAGGCACAGGCTGATCTACAATCATGCCATACAAAGTTACCGCTACTTCCAGGCAGGCTGCTGTCACCCCGCCTATAACTTTAGGAGTAGTGCGAATCGTATAGTCAGTGCGACCAGGATCAATCCGTTCTGGTGAGAAGGCCAGGAAGAAATCATGACCTACCTGGCCGCCATTACCCAGCAAGCGCGGCAAAATAACTTCATCCGTTGTGCCAGGATAGGTGGTGCTTTCCAGGACAATCAGCTTGCCGGTGTTACCCTGTTGGGCGATGCTGTCGGCCGCACTGATGATGTAGGAAACATCGGGGTCTTTGGTTTTCTGTAGGGGCGTGGGCACACAAATGGAAATGGCGTCGGCCTGGGCTAAAGCGGCATAATCGGTACTGGCGTGAAGTTGTTTGTTGGTGATGAGCGGCCGTAACACCTCATCCGGCACATCCTCCACATAACTATGGCCCCGATTAAGCTCCTCCACTTTGTCCTCATCCACATCCACACCAATGACACGGAATCCGGCCTGGGCGAAAGCCACCGCCAGCGGCAGCCCTACATAGCCCATACCGGCAATCCCAACAACTGCCTGTCGAGAAACAATTTTTGCTAACAGCCCTTCTTTATGTTTCATATCACCCTGCTAATCAACCATCAAGATCGTTCCACCCTTCCGACATCGGAACAGAGATCATAGCCAACAGGCCCACCTTTGACAAAGGCACACGCCTCTATCTTTTGCTATTCTCGATATCTGTTACACTTAATTGCACTGGTTGTGGATGGTCACTCAGAAAACGCAATAATACCTGCACCCGCTCTTTGCCGGACAGGCGCATATCAAAAATAGCTTCATAGCCTTCAAATGGGCCACTGACAATACGGACATGCTGCCCCTTCTTAAAATCTACCGTTTCCACCCCCCCCTGGGCATTTAGTTGGGCGATGCGCTTCTGTAACTCATGAATCAGATGGGCGGGCACGATCGCTGGCTCATCATCAAAAGCCACCAGACCGTGCGCACCTGGTATCCAGCTAAATGCCTGTTGACCTTCCTCTTGCAGGTCAGCATAGACAAAAAGATAGCCGGGAAAGTACGGCCGTTTCTTGGCTGCTCTAGGATTCTTAGGCTTCACGTGAACAGTCGGAGCAAATAGCTCCACTTCTCGTCCCTGCAGATACTCAAATACAGAGCGTTCTTTGTGCGGTTTCACCCGCAAAGCATACCAATTTTGCGTCACATTCCTACTCCTTCGTAAATGGAGCGCCAGCATCTTGCTGGCCTGCCGGCTGGAAGCCGGCGCTCCATTTTCATCCACCGTGATAGGACCGCACATGGGTCCCCTTCGCAAACCACTACAGTCTACCGAAATAAAGAGAACACCGCAAACGGCAAAGCCCGCCAGAGGTCGGCTCCTCTGGCGGGTGTGTAAGCGGTATAAACCCCGTCACTCTTGAGGAAGAGGGCGGGGGTGCGGGTGATTATTTCTCGATTAGTAAGTTAAGCTACAATTGCCTCTAGGAGAGGAAAACGGCCGTGGCCAGCACCACTAAGAATGATAACTTAATGCCTAACGGTCGTGCATGTAAAATCAGGCCCATATAGGGCGACAAAATTGTCACATAAAACAGCGAATACCAGAAATAAGCTGACACCTGAAACAGCCCGTCCAGATACCAAAACACCCCCACGGCCGCTAACAGCATTACCCCGGCCAAAACCATATCCCGGTTACTTGTTACTTCTGTCGTGAAAGTTGTCTCAGTCATTAGGACGCTCTCTTCAGGCTGCCGGACTTAACCGCCAGTTGCCCGCTGAATACTTACGCTTGAATCTCTACCACCACCCCTTCTTCTGCCCAGTTAAACAGAAGATCGGCATTTTCGCTGCTAAGTAAGACACAGCCATAGGTCACTTCATGGCCCAAATCGCCCGTCCACAACAATTCGTGACCATTACGAGTGGGAAAACCATGAAAGCCATTCATGAAATCACTTGTGGGTACAGGACGGTAAATACCCATAAAAGAAGGCATCCACAAATCCCAATTGCCGGCATAAGCATTGGTCTCATGGCTCTGAATCTGGAAAATGCCAGGAGAGGTCGGGCTGGAAGAAATACCCGTGCTAACCAGCCATTCCCATTTCAAACCGCCATTTTCATACACCCACACCTTTTGTTCACTCAAGCTGATGACAATACGCTTGTTCTCCACCACTGGTAGTGGCAAAAATTCATCAGGCGAAGGCACTACCAGGCTCTGGCCCACGCTTAAGGCATCGCCCAAGCCGGGGTTGGCTTGCTGAATCCAGGGGTAAGGCGCCCCATAATTCCAGCCAATGCTGGCTAACGTTTCGCCCGCCTGGACAATATGGCGGCGTTCAGGGTGGAAAATCCGCACATTTACCGCCGAATTGCCGCTCAAAAGCGCCTGCGTCACCGCTGTCACCGTTTCCGACGCATCCAGGAAGCGGCCGTCCGCCAGACTTATGTTCGCTGCTAATGATGCCGCCACTTTGCTCTCATCTAACGTCCAGCTAAAATCCTCAATCTGTCCTGGCTCCAGAGGATTAACGACCACCCAATCTCCCCAAACATCAGGCGTAATAGGCCACTCCATCGCCTCGTCCCGCACCGGGTCATATCCATGAACATTGAGAGTTAAGGTCAATAACTCATTAGCCTGGGCCACCGCTCCGGTAACATCAAAAACGGCCGGTTCAACTGTCTCTACAACCAGGGGCAAACGGCCGTCCACAACTGCCTCGGCCCCATGTTGGACCAACCAGGCCATAGTAGCTTCCACATTCAAGTGCTGTCCCGTTTGGGGAGCCACTGCCTGTGCCCGTCCATTGCTAATCTGCACGCCGGCATTCACTGCGGCCGTCTCAAATTGGGGGGCTACCTGGCGCAGATAATTCTCAGCTACAGTCGTGTCCATTTGCCAGACCGGGTAAACGGCCGTCTGGCCACTCAGCACTGCCTCCCCCAAACTCTCAATCGAGCGACCGTGCTCATACGCCCGCTGCACTGTTGCCTCGACATTGAGTGAGATGCCCAATTCTTGAGGTGAAGCAAGCCACGTAGATTCGGCCGTTGTCAGCATAATCACTTTCTCTTGCCAATGCCTTTGCAATGTATTGGCTGCCTCCGCTCGTGATTGCGTACCCAGATGGACACCCAGCACCTGTACCCCTGGCAGGATCAAATCAGCTTGCTGAACATAAACCCCCAAAGCCAGCCCCAATCCCAAAACAGCCGAAACCAACAGCACCAATAGCACCCCCACAACGCGCCAACCGCGTCGCGCTCGTTTAGGCGGGGCCGGCACAAAAATTGTAGGCAGATCGGTCGTTGCCGGGTAAGCTACAGGTGGCATACGTCTTTGTTTGAATGACATGATCTTTTCTCTATCCATACTAATACAATATCTACTATCAATACGCATCTTACCGCCAAAAGGTTCCCCCCACCTGACGCAAAACAGGTGATTGGGAGTTGACAAACCTACGCTTTAAGTGACCGGCACTCTTAAAGTGCGGTCACTTACCAGCCGGGTGCGCGGAGAATTTGTTGATGGATAATAGGGAGAAAAAACGGAGGACAGAAAGGATGAAAAAACAAGAGAAATGGCTGGAAAGCTTCGGGGAAGCCAGCGAAGCGG
>Ga0299914_10002723_pt1 | contig 12276 bp, 19 predicted proteins | sample RVTome_10_FD_201361 | JGI IMG/M metagenome (GOLD analysis project Ga0299914, IMG submission 201361) | Soil microbial communities from uranium-contaminated site in the Upper Colorado River Basin, Wyoming, United States - RVT153D57 (version 2) ... | reverse complement strand
CGAGTAGTACTCGACGATCAGTTGCTCCTGGACCGGGACGTCCATCTCGTTGCGCTCGGGGAGAGCACGGACCTCGACGGTCATGCTTTTCAAGTTCGCACCGAGCCACTCCGGGATGATCCGGCCCTCGGCGTAGCTGGTGTTCTCGACGATCCGCCCCAGAGATTTGGAGCGGCCCTTCACGGACACGACATCTCCCGGCTTGACCCGAAACGAAGGGATGTTCACCTTCTTGCCGTTAACCTCGAAATGTCCGTGGCTCACAAGCTGGCGGGCCATCGGCCGGTTCATGGCGAGCCCGGCACGGTAGACGACGTTGTCGAGACGCGACTCGCAGATCCGCATCAACTCCTCGCCGGTGACACCCTTGGACTGGGCGGCCTCCGCGTAGTAACTGCGGAACTGCTTCTCGAGGATGCCGTAGAACCGCTTGGCCTTCTGCTTCTCGCGCAGCTGAAGCAGGTACTCCGACTCGCGCACCCGGCCCCGGCCGTGCTCGCCGGGAGGGGGCCTCCCCTTCTCGATCGGGCACTTCGGCGACTCGCAGCGAGTGCCCTTGAGGAACAGCTTCGTCTTCTCCCGCCGGCACAGCTTGCAGACCGGTCCCGTGTACCTTGCCATCTAAACCCTTCTCCGCTTCCGAGGCCGGCAGCCGTTGTGGGGTACCGGGGTCATGTCCTTGATCCCGATGATCTCGAGCCCGGATGCCTGGAGCGAGCGGATGGCCGTCTCCCGACCGGAGCCCGGTCCCTTGACCTCGACGTCGACACGCCGGACACCGTGCTCTTGCGCCTTGCGCGATGCGGCCTCGGCGGCGAGCTGGGCCGCGAACGGCGTCGACTTGCGCGACCCCTTGAAGCCGACGTTGCCGGCCGATGCCCACGAGATGACGTTCCCCTCCGTATCGGAGATCGCGATGATCGTGTTGTTGAAGGTCGACTTGATATGGGCGACCCCGTGCACGATGTTCTTCTTCTCGCGCCTTCTGGTCTTCTGCTTCTTCTTAGGGGCGGCCACTAGCGATCACCTCGGTGCCGTGAGTTCATCAACCCTTCTTCCCCGCGGCCTTCTTCTTGCCGGCCACGGTCTGCTTCTTGGGGCCCTTGCGGGTACGGGCATTGGTATGGGTGCGCTGTCCGTGGACCGGAAGGCCACGCCGGTGGCGCAGTCCTTGGTAGCTGCCGATCTCGACCTTGCGCTTGATGTTCTGATTGACCTCACGACGGAGGTCACCCTCGACGCGGTAGTTCCCCCCGATCCAGTCACGGATCTTCACGATCTCTTCGTCGGTGAGGTCGCGGACCTTCGTGGCGGGAGTGACGCGCGACCCGACACAGGTATCCATCGCCTTCGTGCGGCCGATCCCGTAGATATAGGTCAGCGCGATGTCGAGGCGCTTGTCACGTGGCAGGTCGACTCCTGCGATACGAGCCAATTCTTCTCCTTTATCCCTGACGCTGCTTGTGGCGGGGGTTCGAACAGATGACCATCACGCGACCGCGGCGACGGATGATCTTGCACTTGTCGCAGATCTTCTTGACGCTCGGTTGCACCTTCATCCGCCCCGTATCTCCTACTTGTAGCGATAAACCACGCGACCTCTGGTGAGGTCGTACGGACTCAGCTCGATCAGTACCCGGTCGCCGGGGAGGATCCGGATGTAGTGCATCCGCATCTTTCCCGAGATGTGCGCCAGCACGCGGTGCCCGTTGTCCAGCTCGACGCGGAACATCGCGTTCGGGAGCGGCTCGATCACCGTTCCCTCGACCTGGATGCCTTCTTCCTTTCCGGAAGAGGCAGCTTTCTCCTTGTTCTTAGGCACGCGCACCCCTGTGAATAGCGATTCCCTCGATTTCTCGGGGCCCACGAAAAACGCCCTGTCCACAGGGCGCGTGAAAACCCGGGTCCCGAAGCGGTGAACAAGGATAGCAGGCGTCTGATTCCCCGTCGAACCAGGCTTTCCGCGCGTTTGCCCTGGTCGCACGGAGCGATCTGCGACCCGGCAGGACCCCTCGGAAGGGGGTCGAACCTTCATCTCATGCGCCTCGTTCGCTCGATCCTCACCGTTGTGGTCCTCGCCTCGCTCGTATCGCTGCCCGGGCCCGCTCGCGCCGCGTCAGCCCCCGACCGGGGGACCGCGTTCACTCCCAAGGCGTGGTCAAAGCCCCTCTACGGAACGAAGGCGCCGAGTGAGGATCCCGACACCCAGCAGCATTACGTCGAGGGCCACGATGGGACCGATCTCTACATCGAGACATGGCTCCCGATGGCCAAGGATGGGAACAAGCCCCCGAGGGACGTCCCGACGGTGATGGTGATGACTCCTTACGCATCGCTGGGCGAGGACACTCAACTGATCAACTACCTCACCGCTCGCGGCTACGCGGTCTCGTACGCCCACGTCAGGGGCACAGGGAACTCGGGTGGATGTCTCGAGCAGACGTCTACCAACCAGATCAAAGACGGAGCCCGCTTCGTGGAGTACCTCGGCAATAAGGCACCTTGGAGCATCGGTCGCGTCGGGATGTACGGCGCGTCATACGACGCGGAGACCCAGATCTCGACCGCTGCGCTCGGCGAGCCCAAACGCATCAAGTACCTGAAGGCAATCATCCCGACTGCGTCAGTGGGTTCGCAGTACGACTGGAACTACATGGACGGGGTTCCATGGACCGGTCAGCCCGCTGCGGGCAATACCTCGTATCTGGGCATCAGCGGCATCCCGGCAGGGCGGCCGTCACCTCAGCACTATCCGGAGAAGGCCGACTGTCAAGGCGAGGTCATGGGCGAATCTGCCAACCAGTCGGGGGACTACACGGAGTACTGGAAGAAGCGCGAGTACAGGCCGGGCGCACCCCGGGTGAAGGCAGCCACGCTCATGGTGCACGGTCTCAGGGACTTCAACGTCCAGCCGATCACGCTCGCAGGGTTCTTCGATCGCCTCGATCCTCGAACGCCCCACAAAGGGGTGTTCGGGGTCTGGAACCACGCCTATCCCGACAGCCACGGTTCGGTCGAGGGCGCATGGCAACGCGCAGACTGGATGGATATGGCCGTCGCGTGGTTCGACCGCTACCTGAAGGGCAAGGACACGAACGTCGAGCGGTGGCCGGACGTCCAGGTCCAGCGGAGCGACGGGCAGTGGTGGGCCGTCGACGAGTACCCCACGACCGGAGGGCCGCTGGGACAGCTTGCCCTCGGGCCCGATGGGGCCCTCGGTGTGACCCGACCCAAGGGAGAGACCACTTACCAGGAGCAGCTCACGACCACGGAATCCCAAGAGGGCGAGATGGCGGCCTTCGAGACCGCGCCCGTTAAGGCACCCTTGCACCTCACCGGGCAGCCGATGCTGGACCTGTGGCTGACAAGCGACCAACCCGATGGTCACGTCGCCGCCAAGCTCGAGGTCGTAAGGAACGGCGAGGTGCTGATCCACGAGGGCGGCTACGGCGCCGCCCACGCCACCTACGGCGTCCGCTCCCTCCAACACATCGCACCCATGAAGCGTGGATGGTTCGAACAGAAGGTCGGTGAAGAGATCGCGACGGACGAGGCAATCAACGTCATCGTCCGCTTCCTGCCGACAGATCTCTATCTCCCTAAGGGAGCGAGCCTCCGGCTCACGATCTCGGGGTCTGTGGCTTACCAGAAGGGTGAATCGCTGCCCTCCGGCTCACGAGCGAACATCGCGCTGCTCCACAGCTGCAGCAGGCCGAGCATGCTGCGATTCCGCATGCCCTCCCCCAGCGCCATGCTGCTCAACGTCGCGGAGACCGACGAGCGGGCCCCGGGTCAAACGAAGGTCAAGCTGCGCTCGGATCCCGCTCGCATCGGCAAGCAGGACGGTTCCGGTATGGCCGCTGCTCGCGTGTGCGGCAGCAAGCCGCACACTCTGCCGTTCCTGTAGTCCCCAAAGCTCCGCGTTTCCCGTTCGCCGCAGCGGAGAAGCTCATCCCATGATCGACGTCCGACGGGTGGGAGTGTCGCGCGCCCGGGCGATAGCTGCCGACGCTGCGCTCTTCCGGCGCATCGCCCGGACACACAACCCCGCGCTGGATCGCTGGATGCCCCGCCTGACCCGGGCGGCGGACAACTCCAAGCTGTGGTTCGCGATAGGAGGTTTGATGTGGGCCACGGGCCATACGTCCGCACGCCGGGGGGCTCTGCGGGGGCTGGTGTCGCTCGGGATCTCATCTGCCGTCGTGAACGGTCCGCTCAAATGGGTCGGACGACGGGCCCGGCCCGACATCCTGATCGTTCCCGAGATCCGTCGCATCGTGCGCATCCCAAAGACGACGTCCTTCCCCTCGGGGCATTCCGCGTCGGCCTTCGCGTTCGCGACCGGAGCGACGATGGAGCTCGGGTGGGCGGCTGCGCCCCTGTTCGGCCTGGCATCGAGCGTCACGTTCTCACGCATCTACACGGGCGCGCACTATCCAAGCGACGTGATCGCCGGCGCTCTCGCCGGGACCGCCATCGCGGGAGCCTCGGCACGATCGTGGCCGGTGCCCGAGCCACTGGGCCCGGTCGCGCCCAAGGTCCATCTGCCTGAGAACGAGCGCCCATCCGTCGACGGAGAAGGTCTCGCGGTCACCGTCAACGTCTCCTCGGGGTCGCCGATGGGAAGCGACCCGACCGAAAAGATCCGCGAGGAGCTGCCCAAGGCGGTCGTCGAGGAGATCGACGCCGGGGCCGACCTGCGGCGGTCCCTCGATCGTCTGGTATCCGACTCCATCGCGATCGGTGTCTCTGGTGGCGACGGGTCGATCAACACCGCCGCGCAGATCGCCCTCGAGGTTCACAGGCCCTTGATGGTCGTACCGGGTGGAACGCTGAACCACTTCTCACGCGATGTGGGGATCGAAACCGCGGCCGATGCGATCGCCGCCGTCAAGTCGGGGGAGGTCGTGGGCGTCGACGTCGCAACGATCGACGGACGGGTCTTTCTCAATACCGCCAGCTTCGGTGGTTATGTGGAGCTCGTCGACGCTCGCGAAAAGCTGGAATCGAAGATCGGAAAGTGGCCGGCGGTGGTCGTGGCCCTTGTCCAGGTATTGAGACGCGCGCGCCCGATCGACGTCGAGATCGACGGGAAGCGCGCGAAGGTCTGGATGGCGTTCATCGGCAACTGTCGCTACCACCCGAGCGGTTTCGCTCCGAGCCGCCGCGGACGACTCGATGACGGGAAGATCGACTTCCGGTACGTCGATGGATCGCAACCGTGGTCGCGACTTCGCCTGGTGGCCGCCGTTCTCACGGGTCGCCTAGGCCGTTCTCGCGTCTACCACCAGAGACTGGTGGAATCGCTGAGCATCCGCTCGCTCGAAGGACCCATCCGCCTCGCCAGGGACGGTGAAACCTTCGAGGGTTCCGACGAGATCGTGGTCGAGAAGCTCCCCGACCGCATAGCGGTGTTCGCCCCCCACGAAAAGAACCCGTGAGGTCACGCCGTTCGAGCGGAGAGGTTAGAGCTTGGTCAGGATCTCGTGACCCTCGTCGGTGATGGCAACCGTGTGCTCGAAGTGGGCCGATAAGGAACCGTCGGCAGTCACGACCGTCCATCCATCACCGAGCGTCTTGGTCTCGGGCCTCCCGAGATTCACCATCGGCTCGATGGCCAGGGCCATGCCGGGAGCAAGGACCTCGCGACGGCCGGGAGGACCGTAGTTGGGGATCGAAGGCTCTTCGTGCAAAGCCCGGCCGACGCCGTGTCCGGCATATTCCCTCACGATGGAGAAGCCGGCACTCTCCGCGACTTCCTGCACGGCCGCGCCCACATCGCCCAGCCGCACGCCCGGCGCGCACATCTCTACCGCGGCATCGAGCGAGGATTCGGTCACCTTGAGCAGTTCGGCCACGCGTGCGTCGACATCCCCGACCGCGAAGGTCCACGCCGAATCTGCGTGCAAGCCCTCTACATACGCGCCGACATCTACGGACACGATGTCTCCGTTCTCCAACACGACGTCTGGCGAGGGGATCCCGTGAACGATCACGTCGTTGGGTGAAGTGCAGATCGCCGCGGGGTATCCCCGGTAACCCTTGAACGAAGGCGTTGCACCCGCGCGCGTGATAGCGGCTTCGGCTATCCCGTCGAGCTCCAGCGTCGTGATGCCCGGACGCAGCGCCTCGTGGAGGCGGGCGATCGTTTCGGCGACGATCCTCCCGCCGCGCCGCATCGACGCGATCTCTTCGGGAGACTTCTTGTAGATCATGGGCTCCCAGCCAACCTACAGGGCCGCTGCGATCCGGCCGAACACCTCGTCCGGAGAGCCGTTCCCGGGCACGATCCGCAGCAATCCCCTAGCTTCGTAGTAGCTCTTCAGCGGCTCCGTCTGCTCGTGGTAGAGACGAAGGCGCTCCCGGATGGTCTCTTCGTGGTCGTCGGAGCGCGGGATGACCCGGCCCCCGCACCGGTCGCAGGTCCAGTCCTCCTCCGGAGGGGAGTCGACGTGATAGTTCCTCCCACATTCGGAGCACACGCGACGTCCGAGCAGACGATGGAGGGATACGTCCTCGGGCACCTCCAACAGCAGGGCCGCGTCGAGCGACCAGCCGAGGTCGGCGAGTATCAGATCGAGGGCTTCAGCCTGCCGGATGCTGCGTGGGAACCCGTCGAGCAGGAACCCATCCTTGCAGTCGTCCGCCTGCAGCCGCTCGCGAACGACTTCGATCGTGAGCTCGTCGGGCACGAGCTTGCCGGCCTCGACGTACTCCCTCACTTTGGTCCCGAGTGCGGTTTCACCCTTGAGCGCCCACCTGAAGATCTCGCCGGTAGCGATGAAGGGGATGCCGTACTTCTCGGCGAAGCGCTCCCCTTGGGTGCCCTTTCCAGCCCCCTGAGGGCCCATGATCACTAGTCGCATAGAAGCCCTACTTCAAGAAGCCTTCGTAGTGACGCATCATCAGCTGTGACTCGATCTGCTTCATAGTCTCCAGCGTCACTCCGACGGTGATCAGGATAGAGGTCCCTCCGAACGGCAATGCCTGAACGTTCGCTACGGCAAGCGCCACGGACGGCAACAGCGCGATCGCGGCAACGAAGAGAGCGCCCGGCAGGGTGATGCGAGTCAGGATCCGGTCGAGGTATTCGGCCGTCTGCCGGCCGGGCCGGATGCCCGGTATGAATCCTCCGTACTTCTTCATGTTGTCCGAAACATCTACGGGGTTGAACGTGATCGCCGTGTAGAAGTATGCGAAGAACACCACCAAGACGCCGTAGATGACCATGTAGGTCGCGCTGGCGGCATTCACCAGGTTGTTGTCGATGAAGTCTCTGATCCCCTGGTTATCGATCACATTCTGCAAGAGGGTCGGGATGTACAGAACGCTCGACGCGAAGATGATCGGGATGACCCCGGCCTGGTTGACCTTCAAAGGGATATAGGTCGAGCTGCCGCCGTACATCTTGCGACCCACGACGCGCTTCGCGTACTGCACTGGGATGCGGCGCTGGCCCTGTTCCATGAGCACGATCGCGACGATGACGATGAGACCCATGGCCACGATCGCGAGGAAGAACCCGAGTCCCTTCTGATCGAGGATGCTCTTCCCTTCAGTGGGAAGGGTCGACACGATCGAGGTGAAGATCAGGATCGACATGCCGTTGCCGATCCCCCGCTGGGTGATCAGCTCACCGAGCCACATGATCAGGGCCGTGCCGGCGGTAAGCGACAGGACGATCAGCGCAACGCGTGCGGGGTTGAACTCCGGGATCAGGTCGATGTCCGTCTGGGCGCCCCCCTGGCCGAGGATGCCTCGATGCAGGAGGAACGCGAGACCGGTGGACTGCAAAATCGCGAGCATGACCGTGAGGTAGCGCGTCCACTGCGTGATCTTCTTGTAGCCGCCCTCCCCCTCCTTGCTCCACGCCTCGAGCTTGGGGATCACTACGGTAAGGAGCTGCATGATGATCGACGACGTGATGTAGGGCATGATCCCCAGAGCGAAGATCGCCATCTGAGTAAGCGCTCCACCCGAGAACAGGTTCAGGAACCCAAGTGCTCCACCTTGTGATTGGCGCGAGAACTCCTGCGCCGCCTCGACGTCGATCCCCGGGGTGGGAACGAACGATCCGAACCGGTACAGGGCGATAACGAGAAGCGTGAACAGGATCTTCTTGCGAAGATCCGGGATCTTGAACGCGTTGACGAACGCGCCGAGAAGATTCATCGGGCCTTCTTGTTCTTGGGATCGATCACTTCGACGGTCCCGCCGGCACCCTCGATCTTGCTCCGAGCCGATGCGCTGAAGCCGTGGGCGCGAACCGTGAGCTTCTTGCTCAGGTCGCCCGCTCCGAGGATCTTCACGAGCTTGTCGCGCTTGTGAACCAGCCCCGCAGCCCGAAGCTCTTCCGGTCCCACTTCCGTCACATCCAGCTCGTTCAGTGCCGAGACGTTGACCGCTCCGTACTCGGTGCGGTTCGGAGGCTTGAAGCCCTTGAGCTTGGGGACGCGCCGGGTCAGCGGCATCTGGCCACCCTCGAAGAACTCGTGCACGCTGCCACGAGCCTTCGTGCCCTTGGTCCCGCGGCCGGCGGTCTTCCCCTTGCCGGAGCCTTCGCCCCGGCCCACGCGGGTGCGCCGGGTACGGGCCCCCTCAGCCGGTCTCAGCTCGTTCGGTTTCATCGTGCTTCCTCCACCTCGACGAGGTGCTCTACGACCCTGATCATCCCCCGGATCTCGGGCTTATCGTCGTGCTCGACGGTCTGCCCCAGGCGCTTCAGGCCGAGAGCCCGGATGGTGCCGACCTGCTTCGCGCCGCGGGACGTTGCCGCCCGCACCTGGGTTATCCGCAGCTTCTTGGATGAAGCCATCAACTGGTGACCTCTTCTTCTGCGGGAGTTGCGACTGCCGGACCGCGCAGCAACCACGGGGGTGCTACCTCTTCCGGCGTCTTGCCTCTCTTCGCCGCGATCGAGTCTGCCGTCGCGAGCGACTTCAGCGCCTTGACCGTTGCGTGGATGATGTTGATGGGATTGTCCGATCCCAGCGACTTCGACAGGATGTCGCGGATCCCCGCACACTCGACGACCGCACGGACCGGGCCGCCGGCGATGACGCCGGTACCGGGCGACGCCGGCTTCAGCAACACCACCCCGCCCGACTCTTCGGCGCGTATCTCGTGGGTGATGGTTTGTCCGACCAATGGGACCCGGAAGAAGGCTCGCTTCGCCTCCTCTATGCCCTTCTGGATCGCCGCCGGGACCTCACGCGCTTTTCCGTAACCCACGCCTACCTGGCCGGCACCATCGCCGACCACGACGAGGGCCGTGAACGAGAACCGGCGGCCGCCCTTGACGACCTTGGCCACGCGGTTGATCGAGACGACGCGCTCCTCGTACTGCGTGCGGTCGTCGTCGCGACCTCTACCCCCGCCGCCTCTTCCACCTTGTCTCATCAGAAAGACAACCCTCCTTCGCGGGCGCCGTCCGCCACCGCACGTACTCGCCCGTGGTACATGAACCCGCCACGATCGAACGTCGCCTGGGTGACGCCGGCCTTCTTGGCCGCCTCCGCCACGGCCTTGCCGACCGCCTTCGCCCTCGTTTTCGGATCGGCCCCATCCACCGTCAATGTGGAAGCGGCCGCCAGCGTCCTGCCGGCGAAGTCGTCGACCAGTTGCGCGTAGGTGTGCCGGTTGGACCGGAATACCGTGAGACGCGGCCGTTCGGCGGTCCCGACGACCTTCTTGCGCACCCTGCGGTGACGCTTCTGACGCTGTTCCGTCCTGGAGCTTCCCATGATTACTCCTTAACCAACTGCCTTGGCAGCCTTGCCCGCCTTGCGGCGGACATGCTCGCCCTCGTAGCGGATGCCCTTGCCCTTGTACGGCTCGGGCTTCCGGATGGCACGGATCTCAGCGGCGGTCTGCCCGACGAGCTCCTTGTCGATCCCTCGGACGACGATCTTCGTGGGGCTCGGCACTTCGTACTCGATCCCGGCGGGAGCCGGCTTGCGCACGGGATGCGAGAACCCGACGGCCAGCTCGAGATCGTTGCCTTGTTTCGTTGCCCGATAGCCGACGCCCTGGATCTCGAGGCTCTTCTCGAACCCCTGGGTCACGCCGGCGACCATGTTGGCGATAAGGCTTCGGACGAGCCCGTGGAGAGCGCGGGCCTCACGCGTTTCCTTGTCGCGGGCGACCCGGATCTCGTCGTCAACATGGGTCACGGTGACGTCCTCCGGCAGCTCGCGACGAAGCTCCCCGCGGGGACCGTTCACGTGGATCTGCCGTCCGACGATACCGACGGAGACATCTCCCGGGATCGTGATGGGTGCCTGTCCAACTCGTGACATCTCTCTCCTCGTTACCAGACGTAGGCGAGGACTTCCCCGCCGACCTTGGCGCGGCGGGCTTGCTTGTCGGTCATGACTCCCTGGGAAGTCGAAATGATCGCGACTCCCAAACCCCCCAGCACGCGCGGCAGCTCGGTCGCGCCACGGTAGACGCGCCGTCCCGGCTTCGAGATCCGGCGGATCCCCGAGATGACCCGGAGCCTCTCCTCCGTATAGCTGAGATGGATCTTGATCTTGGGATGGCCCTCCCCGTTGACCAGCTCGAAGCCGGCGACGTAACCCTCGTCGGCCAGGATCCGGGCGATCGACTCCTTGATCTTGGACGCGGGGATCTCCACCTCGTCGTGCATCGCGCTCGACGCGTTGCGCACCCGGGTCAGCATGTCGGCGATCGGGTCGGTCATGCTCATCAGTGGGCCACCTTTACCAGCTCGCTTTCGTGACGCCGGGGATCTCGCCGTTGTGTGCCATCTCGCGGAAACAGAGACGGCAGAGACCGAACCTCTTGTAGACGGCACGTGGACGCCCGCAGCGCTTGCAACGGGTGTAGGCGCGCACCTTGAACTTCGGTTTCCGCTCCGCCTTGTTCCTAAGCGCTTTTTTCGCCATCTATATCCCTAGGCCCCTTCTTGTTGCTGCTGAAGCGTCCTGAGCGGAAGGCCGAGAGCCGTCAGTAACGCGCGGCCGTGGTCGTCCGTCTCAGCGGTCGTGACGATCGTGATGTCCATGCCTCGGGTCATGTCGATGTCGTCGTAATCGATCTCGGGAAAGACGAGTTGCTCGGTCAGGCCGAAGTTGTAGTTGCCCCGGCCGTCGAAGCTGCGCGGGTTGAGCCCCCGGAAGTCCCTGATTCGAGGCAACACGATCGACACGAGCCGGTCGAGCAGGTCCCACATCCGGTCGCCTCGGATCGTCACGGCGGCCCCGATCGGCATCTTCTCTCGGATCTTGAAGGTGGCGATCGACTTCCGCGCTCTGCGCAACGCAGGCTTCTGACCGGTGATCGTCGTCAGGTCCTTGATGGCTCCGTCCAAGAGCTTGGCATCGCGCGACGCGTCGCCGACCCCCATGTTCACGACGATCTTGACCGGGCGAGGCACCTGCATCACGTTCTTGAGCTCCAGCTGGTCCTTGAGCTGCGGGAGCAGCTCCGAGTGGAACCGCTCCTTCAGCCGTGGCGTGTAGGTCTTTGCAGAAGTGGCCATCACAGCTCCGTCCCGCACTTCTTGCAGACGCGTATCTTGGCGCCGTTCTGCTCGATCTTGTAGCCGGCCCGTGTGGGCCCGTCTGTGGGACACACGAGCGCGACGTTGGAGATGTCGATGGCAGATTCCTTGTGGGCGATCCCGCCTTCCTGGGTCCCGCGCCGGTTCATGCGGACCTTCTCGTGGCGGGTGGCGCGATTGACCGCCTCGACGATGACTCGGTTCTTCCTGGGGATCACCTCGAGCACGCGGCCCTCGGCGCCGAGGTCCTTGCCGGCGATGACCGCCACCCGATCGCCCTTCCTGATCTTGACTGCCACTTCCTATAACACCTCCGGCGCGAGAGAGATGATCTTCATGAACCTCTTCTCGCGAAGCTCACGAGCGACGGGGCCGAAGATACGCGTGCCGCGCGGCTGCATCTGCGCATCGACGATCACCACAGCGTTGTCGTCGAACTTGATGTAGCTGCCGTCGCCGCGGCGCCGCTCCTTGGCGGTGCGGACGACGACTGCCTTGACCACATCCGACTTCTTCACGGCCCCCCCAGGGATCGCATCCTTGACCGTGCAGACAACGATGTCGCCCACGCCGGCGTAACGGCGGCGTGAGCCACCGAGCACCTTAATCACGAGCACCTCACGGGCCCCCGTGTTATCCGCAACGCGACACCTGCTCTCCTGTTGGATCATGGGTTACTTGGCCTTCTCCACTACCTCGACGAGCCGCCAGCGCTTGCTCTTCGACAGCGGACGCGTCTCCATGATGCGGAC
>Ga0299914_10002722_pt1 | contig 12277 bp, 7 predicted proteins | sample RVTome_10_FD_201361 | JGI IMG/M metagenome (GOLD analysis project Ga0299914, IMG submission 201361) | Soil microbial communities from uranium-contaminated site in the Upper Colorado River Basin, Wyoming, United States - RVT153D57 (version 2) ... | reverse complement strand
TCGGTGATCAGCTGATTCTTTACGTCCGGCACGACGCCGACGACCGTATAGCGGGGTGTCTCTGGACCGGGTCGGCCCAGCAGGAACGTGCGCCCCAACGGATTGGCGTCGGGCCACGCGCGGCGGGCGAAGGTCTCGCTGACGACCGCCACGGGCTGGCCGCCCTCCCGGTCGTCGGCCGAGATGCCCCGCCCGGCCAGAAGCGGAATCGACAGAGTCTCGAAGTACCCGTCGGAGACCTGATTGTAATGCACGGAGAGGAGGCGATCGCCGTCCTCCCAGCCCTGCGGGGTCACCGCCGTGCCGAAGGAGCTCAGGTCGAGCGGCAAGTCGATCGAGATGGATGCGGCGTCGACCCAACCACGACCGCGCAGGGATTCCAGGAGCGCCTGCTGGAACGAGCGACCGGCGGCCTGATCGTACCCCTCGAGGGAAAGGTCGATGAACGTGACGTACGCGCCGGAGGCATCGAAGCCGCTGTCGATGGAGGTCGCCCGCTGCAGAGAGCGCACGAAGAGCGCTGCCGTAACGAGGAGCACGAGCGAGAGTCCCACCTGTGACCCGGCGAAAAGCCTCCGTAGGCGTCCGCTGTAGCGCGCCCCTCCACGTCCCTCCTCCTTCAAGGAGCCAATGACGTCGACACGCGTCGCTCGCAGCGCAGGCAGCAGCCCGAAGAACATGCCCGTTCCGAGCGTGAGCAACGCGGAGTACAGCATCACGGTCGCGTCGGGGACGAGCGAGAGGCGGATCGGCATCGGGAGGGGGAGGAGGTCCGCGGGACGTAGCAAGCCCACGGTCCATACGCCGAGCGAGATTCCCATTCCTCCTCCAATCAGGAAGACCATCAGCGCTTCGACCGTGAGCTGCCTGACGAGAGCCGCCCGGCCGGCTCCGAGAGCCAGCCGTACGGAAATCTCTTTCTCCCGAGCCGTCGCCCGTGCCAGGAACATCCCTGCGACGTTCGTGCATGTGACGAGCAGGATGATCGCCACCATACCGAGCAGCGCACCCAGGAAGAGGCGCACCGCCTCACGGCCAGCCCCGGGCACAGGACCCAGCGGCATTGCGCTGAAGCTGCGACGAGCATTCGACTCCGGATACGCGGCCGCCAGTCGGTTGCCGAGATCGGCCAGTTGGCCGTTGAGCTGATCCAGCGTGGCGTCCTCGGCGAGCAGCCCGAGCGCCATGTGCCACACGGAGCTCCGCGACTCGAACTCCTTTCGGCCCGACATCATGGGAAGCTGGGTGATCGGCACGAAGATATCGGGCACCATCGCCACCATGTGACCATGAAAGCCGACGGGCGTAACGCCGATGATCTCGTACGGGTGCCGGTTCAGGTACAGGGTCGATCCGATCACGGAGGGATCGGCACCGAGGCTTTCCGTCCAGAAGTGATGCGAGACCACGGTGACGGAATGGCGCTCGAAGCCTTCGTCCTCCTCCGGAACGAAGTAGCGTCCAAGTGCCGGAGCCACACCGAGGAGGTCGAAGTAGCGCGCGCCCACGAACAGCCCGGTGGCCCGTACGCCGCCCTCGCTCCGGGAGACGCTGAGCAGCTCCGTCGTGTACGGCACGGCAGAGGCGAGCGCCGGAATCTGGTCGCGGATATCCGTGAAATCCGGGAATGCGAACGAGTCGAAGCCCGACCCGTCGCGACCCCGACCCAACTCCACGACACGGTCATAGTTGTCGATCCCGGAGAGTGGTCTAATCAGCAGCACGTTCGCTACACTGAAGACGGCGGTGTTCGCGCCGATCCCGATCGCGAGAGAGCCTGCGGCGACAAACGCGAACAGGGGCTGCGACACGAGCGCTCGCAGCGCGTACCGTATGTCACGGTGCCATGCTCCCAACCGTTCGCGGCCTCCCGTGCGTCTCGACTGGCGGCTTCGTAATGCGGGCGAGTCGCCCCTCCAACGCTCACGAGCGACACCGCCGAGCAGATCCGCGAACGCCCCCGTCCAGGCCAGAGCCGCGGCGATCCGGCCTCGAGGTCGAGCCAGCTCCACCATGCGGGGGAAATCGGCCACCAGACGGTCCCCGTACCGCTCGCGAAAGGCCGCGGGGTACAGTCGCAGCACCAGCCGCACCAGCCGCTCGGAGGCGTTCACCGGGACGGCTCCGGGTCGGGTACGAGATCACGGTCCCGAGCCACCTCGAGGATCGCCCGCATGCGGGCGATCTCCGCGCGCAGCGCGAGCTCCCCTTCCGGGGTGAGGGCGTGAAAGCGGCGGCGACCTCCTTCCGTGGGGGCGTCCGGAAGGGGATCGGTCTCACGGATGAGCCCGGACTCCTCCAGGTCGCGCAACGACCCGTAGAGCGTAGCCGGCCAGAGCTTCATCGCGTGGTCGGTCCGCTCGAGCACCTCTTCCATGATGGCGGTCCCATGCATGGGGCCGCGCGCCAGAGCGAGCAGTATATGGAACCAATGAGGCTTGAGGGGCTCGGACATAACGAGGCTCCGGGGCTGTGCGGCCGCATTCGGGCTTGATCGCTAGTATAATGATCGATATATATATCGACGAATATAGATAGCGGCGAGTTTCAGGGGAATGCGCGGGATGGCTGCCTACCAGCGCGCGCGTCGGCCTCTGGTGTCGACGTGCACGAACGGCCCATGCGCCGCGTTCGCCCGATAGACGGCGAGCCCCCCCGGTGACAGCTGCGGGTCTCGCTCGGTCATCATGCGTTCGACCACCTCGGCCAGCCACCGCGCGTCGGCCAGACCGACGTTCCCGTCGCGATCGAGGTCGTCCATGACCCCGTCGCCATCCGCGTCGACGAACACATCCGCGGCGTCACCCCAGAGGTGACGGGAGAAGTCCGTGGTATTTCCGATGGCGCGGTTGTATGCCGGAGTCCGAAAAGCGGACATGACCGTCAGGCGGGGGGTGCGATGCCCGGCTTCGTTCACCGCCATGAGCAACGCCTCGAGCTTCACCAACAAGCTCGGAGATACGAGAACGTAACGCGGGTCGCCCGGCGCCTTACACAGAAAGTCGCGAAGCCTGAAGTTCGGCGAGACGAGAATGTCGTAGTCCTGGGGCCGGGCCTCGATGAACCCGTGCGGCGGCTCGTAGGCGCTCGACATCGATGAGGGGCGACCGCGGTACGTCCCGATTCCGTATCCGTTGAGCTTACCGTTGCGTACCTCGGAAGCCGGCCTCATCACCATGAACGTCAGCTGGATCGTGTCGACGGGCTCGCTGGACACGACCCGTACCGCGTGAAACCCCGGAGTCGCCGGAGCCGTCCACGTCCACTCTCCCGGTCCGCCGGAGCGCAAACGCCCGTCGCCTGCCACAGCGCTCAAGGAGCCACCGGCGACTCCCGCGTGTCGGATCCGCACGACACTGCCGGGAGCCGCGCCGAGCGCCATGACCCGAAGCGGCACGGTCACGTCGCCCACGCGGAGGGTGAACGCCGCCCGATCGGGCCGGGGCGAGTCGGTCTCCGTCCAACGGAGCGGTTCGAGGTCGACGGGAAGAGGGTGCAGGAATCCAGTGAGGGCCGCCATGGCCAAGCCGAGCGCCGCGAGCGGCGTGAATCGCCGTATCATGGTGAGGAGGCTCACTCCGCCCCCGGAGGTGGGGCATCGAGGGCCGCTTGCACCGCGCGATCGCGCCCGTAGATGTCATCGCGGAAATGCATCGTACCATCCGCATCGGCCCACGCGGTCCAATACAGGAGGTGGACGGGAACCGGGCGGTTCAGACGCACCGTGCGCTCCACCCCCGCTGCCACTGTTTGGTCGATACGCGCGCGGGTCCATTCGGGTTGATCGGCGAGGAGGTATTCGGCGAGGCCGAGCGGGTCGTCGATCCGGATACATCCCGATGAGAAGCTACGGCTGGCTCGGTCGAAAAGCTCACGCGACGGAGTATCGTGCAGATAGACATTGTGACGGTTGGGGAACATGAACTTCACCCCTCCAAGCGCATTGGCCGGCCCCGGATCTTGTCGGAGTCGATACCGCCGATTGAATTCCGGCCCCGTGATCTCCGCCCAGTCGACCGACTCGACGTCTACGGGCTGGTTGTCCCGCTGGTCGAGCAACGTCATTCGTTGGGCCGCCAGTGTGCCCCGGTCGGCCTTGATGAGCGGAAGCTTGTCGACCGCAGCGATCGTTGGTGGCACATGCCAGTACGGTGAGAGCACCAGGTAGGTCATGACTCCACTGAACATCGGCGTCTGACGGTACTGACGACCCACGACGGCGCGGTGGCTGCGAACCGTCCGACCCTCGTCGACGACCTTGACGTCGAAGCCGGCGATGTTCACCTCCACGTGCCGGTCCCCCAGATCGGCCGGCAGCCACCTCCAACGCTCCAGGTTCGTCTCCAACTGACGAACCCGCTCGGCCGCCGTCACGTTCAATGCCGCCAGGGTGGCAGGCCCCACGATTCCGTCGGCCTCGAGGCCATGCCGCGACTGGAAACGCCGTACCGCGTCCTCGACCGCCTGGTCGAACAGGTTGCCCCTGCCTCTCATGCGGGGCAGGTCCAGGCTCCCTTCCAGCCTCACACGCAGGGCGGCCACGCGCTCGTCTTCGACATCCCGTTCGAGACGCGGACCGCCTGCGATCTGCGGCCATCCTCCGTTTCGCGCGATGCCTCGCAGCCTGGTGGCCGTGGCCACGATCGCCGCGTATCGCCGCTGGGCCGGCGCGAGATCGAAGAGCCGTTCTTCGATCGCACCTTCGTCGATGGCTTCGGCGAGTACACGCTCGAAGGACGCGCTGCGGCGGTTCGACAGCCACTCGGGATCGAGCGTCTCCGGATTCACACGACCATGGAGCAGATGCGACCCCAGCACCATGAACGCATCTGAGGCGAGAATGTCGAGGTCGGCGAGGTCCCGGGGAAGCTTGCGATCATTCGCGATACGCGCCCGCAGCAGCCTCAGCTCGGACCGGTGGTAGTCGTCAGGATCGAGTCCGTGCTCCGAGGCACGGCGGATCGCCGACTCCAGTCCGTCGAGGAGGGCGTCGCTCCGTGGATGCCCGACCCAGGCGGGGGAAAATGCGCGAGCCTCGTAGAACGCCGGCAACGCCACGCGGGCAAGGAGCCCGTCTCCGGCGGCGGTGGCCTGCAGACCGGTTCGAACCATCTCGACCCGCTCGCGAAGCAGGACCTCCACCTCGCCGCTCTCCTGCCGCGCGTCGACCGGGAAAGGCAGCGGGCTCGCCACGAGGCCACCAGCGGTGAACGCCCCGACGGAAACGCCAATGAAAACGATCCGAGACGTGAGCATCGAGGCAATATAGTGTGCTCTGGTCCGTTTGACGCGAGTCTTCCCGTACCGGAAGTTTCTCGTGCCACGCGTGGACCTTCCGACACGTCCCTCGCTTCACGGCGCCTCCATGCCGCACTGCCTCCGCCACTTCGGTCCGACGCTGTTGATCGCCCTTTGCGGGTGCGGGATCCTCGGCGGCGACGGCGCAGCGGGTGGTGAGAACGCTTCCGGTGTGTCCGCGACCGAGCAGACAGGCCCGGACCGAGTGGCGCCCGAGCCGGATGCCACAGACGCGCCTCAGCCCGAGCAGGCCACACCGGTTCCTTCGGCGCCCGATCCGGGCGCGCTCGATCCGGACGCGCCTGCTCTGGAGGCGCCGGAGGGAGTCGTACCTGGCCAGATCGCCACGCAAGAGGCGGCCTCCGATGAGACCGCTCCGGCCCAAGCAGCACCCGACCAAACCCTGGAGCGCTCAGGGGACGCGTCCGGGACCACCGAGGCGATCGAGCAGAGATTGGACCGCATCCTCGCGGCGCAGGTGCAGATGAGTCAGCGCCTCGACTCGCTGGCCGCCGCCGTCCCCCCTGACAGCGCGCGCAGCCTCGCGGGCGGGCAGGTCCTGGGCGAAGCCGGCCGGAGCGTCCGGGGCTTCGGCGTCGGGGTGGTCTGGTCGATTCTGGTGCTGATTCTGTTCAACTACTTCATCCTCGGCATGGTATGGCTGTTGGACACCCTCGCGGAGCGGAACGCCGCACAACGGCTCTTCTACAAGCGCCTGGTGCCCTTTGTGCGGATCGTGCTCTGGCTGCTCGCCGCGTACCTGATCGTGCGGGTCGTCTTCCAGGTCGACGCGCAGGGTATGCTGGCGGCTGGAGCGGCCATCGGCGTCGCGATCGGGTTCGCCGCCCAGGACCTCCTGAAGAACCTTTTCGGAGGCATGATCCTCGTGTTCGACCAGCCGTTTCAGACGGGTGACAAGATTTCGGTCGGCGATACCTATGGAGAGGTCGTGTCGATCGGGCTTCGGTCGACCCGGATCGTGACCGCCGATGACAACCTCGTGAGCGTGCCGAACGCGCAGGTGGTCGACCAGCAGGTTGCGAATGCGAATGCCGGCGAGCTCAACTGCCAGGTGGTCACCGACCTGTATCTGCCAGGGTGGGCCGATGAGGCGACGGCCAAGCGCATCGCCTTCGACGCCGCGGTCAGCTCGAAGTACGTGTACCTGAACAAGCCCGTGGTCACGCTCGTCTCCGACGTCTTCAAGGAGACGTTCCTCACCCAGGTCCGGGTGAAAGCGTACGTGCTCGATCCGAGGCTGGAAGCGAGCTTCCGAAGCGACGTCACCGAGCGTGCCCGCGCGGGCTTCCGGGAGGCGGGCCTTCTCGCACCGGGCCACTTTGCTCGTGAGCTCGTCGCCCACTCGGCGGTGGGTGCGCTCCCCCACCAGGACGGTGCGGCGCTCAGCACCGGCAATGGCGCCGAGGGCGTGGAGGCCGAGCGAGAAGGTGCCCGGGCGGAAGGCGTCCGGGCGGAAGGCGCACGGCCGGAAGGAGCCCGGCCGGAAGCGGCCTTGCGAGAGGGTGGGGCGCACACAGAGGGGGAGCGCGAAGGTGCCGAGCACGGGGAGGAGGAAGCCCGATGAGTGAGCTCGATGTGCTCTCCGATCCCACTCCCGTGCTGAGCTCGGCATGCCACGGCGCGCTGCGGGAGGCATGGGAGGAGCTCAACCGCGGCTTGGAGGCCGGCGTCGTCCGTACGCTGCGGGACGGTCGTGAAGCGCATCGGCAGCTCGTGCGGTCGGCGGGCCTCGACGGCAAAGCACCCGACGATTGGAGCGATCGGGCAGAGCGGCTTCTCGAGTATCGACGCGGTATCACCAACGAGGTGCTGGAGCCCCTGCAAAGCGCGTTCGCGGGCACGGGGCCCGTCGGCGACCTCCCGCGCCGCGTCTCCGTCGCCGTGACCGACTGTGCGGGCGCGTGCCGCGACTTACCCGCGACGGTGTCTGTCCCGTGGCGTGCGGGCGTGCTGACGGCGCGAGCGTCAGACAGCGTATCGCGACGGCTCGGGAAGCTGGTCGCACGGGGCGTGAGCTCCGCGCGGAAGGTGGGCCGGAACCGTCGACTGCCCCTGAGGGCCGTCGCTATACGGCATCTCCACGATACCGTCATCCCCACGCTGGACCGCGAGGCCGAGCGCGCGCTGCTCGATTGGGCCGCATGGTCTCGCCAACTCGAGCTCGCATGGGTCGAATGGGGAGACGTCGCCCTCCCCGCCCTGATCCAGTCGGAGCTGCCGGATCGAGAGGACGTCGACGCTTTGTGGGAGGCGATCGGCGACGCGGGAAAAATACTCGACTCCCGACTCGAGGAGCTCATGTCGGGCGCGTTCGATGCATTCCATCTCGACACGTTGGAGCGTCGGCTCGCCGCTTCGCATGACGCGCTCGTTGCTGACGAAGGCGTAGCGGGCAGCTTTCTGTTTCGGCCGAGGGCACCCACCGAGTCGGTGCCCGCCCTTCACCGGGTCCTCCGGATGGGGCCCGTGGTTGAAGGGTGGGCAGCGGGCACCCACGCTCGTATGACCCTGTACGCCTCCGTTTTGTCGATCCTGTCGGGCACCACCGCCGTCCAGCGACGGCTCGTGTGGAGAGTGCGGGAACGCTCGCTCGCGAGCGCGAAGGTGCTGCCCGAGATCGCCGCCGCGCTCGAGTCGCTCGCCGCCGACTTCGAGCAGTCGGATCTTCCCCTTCCCGAGCGTCTGACCGAGCTGAGAACGAACGTAGAGGAGGCGCTCGTGCCCGCGCTCGATGCCATACCCAAGGCATCCGATGTGGAGTCGACGGTGATGGCCGGCTCGGATTCCACCGTCGAAGCCCTCCTGGGCATGGTCCGGCAGGCCCCTCCCCTACTCGTCCTGCGCACTGAGGAGGGTCGGCGCGCCACAGGCGCTCGAAGGGCCGAGACGCGCTCCATTGCGCTTCAGGATCTGGCCGGACGTTCCTTCGACGCGCTTCGAATCGAGCGAATCCGGGCCTCGACCAGCGGACTCGTGCTCGCGATCGACGGTGTGCGTCGAGACATCGACGAGCTGCCCGATGTATTCGCCTTCGCGTACGATGCGGCGGTGACCGAGCTGGAAGGAGGCGAAGGCGACGCAGACGCACGGGCCGCCGCGCTGGCGACAGAGTCCCTGAGCAGCATGGCGGAGTCTCTGCGAAACGCGGTCAGGGCTCTGGAGACAGCAGTCGGCGACGCGCACAGCCGCCTGGCGAAGGAGATCAGTGACGGGGCCCTGGCCCTCAGCGGTCGACTCGGCGCCGGGCGCATGCAAGCGAGCCTGCTCGATGCCCGATCCCATGCGACCCGAGCCCGTGCCTGGGTGAACGAGACCTGGGGCCCTTCCGTAGATCGTGCGTTCCGGCTGCTCACCATAGGGTTGGCGCGACTGCGGCGGAGCGTGTCGAGGGGCTTTCGCCGGGGGACGGCGATGGTCTCCGGGCCAACTGCGACGAACGGCGCCCGCGCGCATGGATTCAAGACTCTGGCGGACGCTCGTTCCGTGGTCTCCTCCTATCCGCTGGTCTACCAGCGTCTCTTCTCCTTCGACCCCTTGACCGACGGATCGCTGATGGTGGCCCGGTCGGCGGAGCTGACGGGCGCAATGTCACGCTGGGCCCAATGGAGGGCGGGCGACGGCGTACCCCTGATCGTTCGGGGCACAGCCGGAAGCGGAGTCACGACCTTCCTGAACGTGCTCGGATCACGGATCGAGGCCGACGGCGGCCGGGTGCGCCGAATTGCTCTCGATCGTCGTATCGAGGCCGAGGCGGATCTCGTATCGCTCCTCGCGGAGGGCCTCGAGCTCGGCCCGATGAAAAGCTTCGACGACCTCGCAGCCGCGATCTTCGAAGCCCCGAACGACGGGCTCGTGACCGCGGTGTGCGTCGATGATCTCGAGCACGTGTACCTTCGCGTTCCCGGGGGCACGAATCTGATCGAGCGGTTTCTCACCCTCATGGCGGAGACCGAGCCGCGAATGTTCTGGGTCGGGGGCATCACGGAGTCGGCGTGGCAGGTCGTGACGGTCGCAGAGCCGACCGCGGTGTCGCAGATGGACGTGCTGGACCTTCGCCCGCTCGGACCCGAGGGCATTCGCGCCGCTGCCACGCTTCGGCACCGACGGAGCGGACTGCCCGTGCGCTTCGAGGAGCCACACGACGGGCGGCACCTGCTGCGTCGCCGGCTCCGTCGCCTGCGCAATCCCGTGGCGTACGACGAAATGGTGGAGGATGACTTCTTCAGCCGATTGGAGCGAGCGTCGTCTGGACATGTCCGCCTGGCCCTGTTTCAGTGGCTCGCGGCCACCGATTTCGACCAAGGCGACGGCGTGCTCATGCGCGTACCGGAGCGGCCGGACTTCGTGCTCCTCGACTCGCTCGACCTGACCCAGAACTTCACCTTGAAGGCTTTTCTCGAGCATCGCAGCCTGACGCTCGAGGAACACGACCGGATCTTCCGGCTGCCCCGGCACGAGAGCTACCAGATCTTCGAGTCGCTCGGAAATCGGTATCTCATCGAGGCCGTCTCCGCGAGCAACAATGGTCGAGGCGCGGCTCGGTCCGAGATCCAGGGTAAGCTGCGCTATCGCGTACGACCCTTAATCGTCGGCGCCGTCATCAGACACCTCCGTGCCCGGAACATCGTGCACTGAGCCAGGTGAGTCGAAGGCCGGTACCGGGCGCTCCTCCCGCATGACGCGAACGTTGAACGCATCGGCCTCGCTCCCCAGGTAAAGCGTCCGGTGCGGGAACGGAATCTCGACCCCCTCCGCGTCGAAGCGAGCCTTTACCTCCTCCTGCAGGCTGTTCCTCAGAGCTCCCCAGTTCTCCCGGGTCGTCCAGACACCGAAGCGCAGGTTCAGCGACGATTCGCCAAAGCCGTCGAAGATGACGATCGGCTCGGGCTCCATGAGCGCCATGGGGTTCTGGCGGGCAACGTCGAACAGGATCGCACGCACGCGCACCGGATCCTCCTTGTACGCCACGCCGACGTGGACATCGAGCCGGCGAATGGGGAAGCGCGTAAGGTTCGTAACCGTGCTCTTCACCAGTGTCTCGTTCGGGATCCGGACGAACTTGTTGTCCAGCGTCCTCAGCTTCACCGACATCGTGTCGACAGAGAGCACGCGTCCAAGGTTCTGATCGACCTGAATGAGATCATCGACGACGAACGGGCGCTCGGCAATGAGAAAGAGACCGGCGATGACGTTCGAGACGCTGGTCTGGGAAGCAAAGCCCAAGGCGATGCCGACCACGCCGGCCGCGCCGAGAAGCGGCGCGAGGCTGAAGCCGAGCTCGGTCATCACCGAGATGGCGAGCGTGGCGAGGCCGAAATAGAAGACCAGCTTCCCGGCGATCAGTCCGAACTGCGGGCTGATTTGCCGGGCGCTGAGCCGCCGTATCCAGTTGGACACCAGGAACACCAGCGGCACGCCGAGGACGACCATGATCAGCGCGCGGGCACCCGCTAGCAGCCCGACGCGCGTAACGAGCTCCGCCGCGGGAATCCCGTCGGCCTGCGCCTCGACCTGAAGCGCGAGGGCCAGGAGCGCGTTCGTCATCTCACCATCCGCTGGAAAGGTTTAGCAGACGGCTGAAGGTCCGCCCGTGCAGAGCTTTCGATGCCTGCTCTCGCGGATCGGCGATGCGCTCGACGTCACCTGCCTCCGGCGGTGGCCCGCCGGTGTATTGGATGGAGCTCGTCTCGTGAGGGCCGTGGTAGCGTACGAGCACCTCGTCGGTCCACACGGCCTTATCCCGGCCGAACAGCGTCAGCGCTGCTACGCGCACCGCGAAGCGCTCCACGGGCAGGGCCTGAGCGCTCTCGTTCACGAGATCGAAAGGGCAGATCGCGAAATGTGGCTCGATCACGTCCTCCGTCACGGTGCGGCGGGCCGTGGTGCCCACCCAATACGCAAGCTCGCCTTCGGTGAACGTGCCCCACCACGTGTCGGACAGCACGATGCTGGGAAATTCCTCGAGCACGGTCCCCTCCTGGTGGTCGTCCAAGCGCGTGTCGTCTATGCGGTGGTCATCTACGCGTGTAAGCCGCACGAACAGAGGAATCCGCACGAAGACCCGCGCTCGTCCTCTGGGGGGAAGGAAGAAGGGACGTTCCGGCGAAACGACCACGAGCCGGTCCGGTCGGGACGGCCGTACGGCCAAGCGATCATCGCCATGCAGAGACCACCGGATCCAATCGTCGTCCACGGGCGCGACCCCGCGATAGGATCCTCGTACCCACACTTCGTTCGCCTCGCGACGCAACTCGAGGCTCAGGGCTCCGAAGGTCCTACTCGTCTGCTGGCCCGGGTCGAGGGCGAGCTCGCCCCATCCCTTCAACGTCATTTTCATGCAGATCAGAACCACTCTTTCTTCTTGAAGTAGGCGAGCATGCCGAAACCGATCAGAGCCATCACGCCCAGAAGCGTCGGATAGGCCCAACGATAGCCGAGCTCCGGCATGTACTCGAAGTTCATTCCGTAGACGCCGGCGAAGAACGAAAGGGGAATGAAGATGGTGGCGATGATCGTGAGCACCTTCATCACCTCGTTCATTCGGTTGCTGACGCCCGACATGTAAAGATCCATGAGGCCCGAAAGGACTTCACGAAGGGTCTCGACGGTGTCGATCACCTGCACCGCGTGATCATGGACGTCACGCAGAAACACCTGCGTCTCCTCTCTCACGTGCGGCACTTCTCCCCGGTATACGCGGCCCAGCGCCTCGCGAAGCGGCCACACTGCGCGACGAATAATGAGCGTCTCACGCCTCAAATGGTGAATGCGGTGCATCACGTCCTGGCTCGGCTCGTCGAACACGGCCTGCTCCAGGATCTCGATCCGATCTCCAATCTCCTCGACGATCCGGAAATACGAGTCGACGATGGTATCGATCAGCGCGTACGCGAGATAGTCCGTGCCCCGCTCGCGAATGCGTCCCTTCGCCTGGCGAAGGCGCTCCCGAACGGGCTCG
>Ga0299914_10002721_pt1 | contig 12280 bp, 11 predicted proteins | sample RVTome_10_FD_201361 | JGI IMG/M metagenome (GOLD analysis project Ga0299914, IMG submission 201361) | Soil microbial communities from uranium-contaminated site in the Upper Colorado River Basin, Wyoming, United States - RVT153D57 (version 2) ... | reverse complement strand
CCGCCCTCCTGGCGGCTTCCGGCGTCGCGGGGGCCCAGCCGGCGGCCAAGCCGGTCCGGATCGGCCGCCTGTCGCCGCTGTCCGCCGCCACCGAGGCGCCGTTCATCGAGGCGTTCCGGCGCGGGCTGGCCGATCTCGGGTGGGTCGAGGGGCGGGACTACGTCGTCGTGACCCGGCTCGCCGGGGGCACGGTCGAGCGACTCCCCGAGCTGGCGGCGTCGCTCGTGCGGGAGCGCGTGGACGTCATCCTGACCGGATCGAACCCCGGCGCCCTGGCCGCCAAGCGGGCGACCGACAGCATTCCCGTCGTGATGGTGACGACGGGCGATCCGGTCGAGGGCGGGCTCGTCGCCAGCCTGGCGCGGCCCGGCGGCAACGTGACCGGCGTGACGGCGCTCGGCCAGGCGCTGAACGCCAAGCGGCTGGAGACGCTCAGGCAAGCGGTCCCCAGCCTGCGGCGCGTGGCGGTGCTCACCCATCCGGGGTCCCCCTACACGAAGTCGTTTCTGGCCGAGCGGGAGCGCACCGCCCGCGAGCTCGGGTTGGAGCTGCCGGTGATCGAGGCCCGAGAGCCGGGCCATCTCGAGCCGTCCTTCGCGGCGATCGCGCGCGAGCGCGCCGGGGCGATCATGGTGCTGACCGACGTCCTGTTCGTCACCCACCGCAGGACGATCGTGGAGCTCGCGGCCCGGCATCGCCTGCCGGCGGTCTACGGCGAGCGTGAGTTCGTGGAGGCCGGCGGCCTCCTGTTCTACGGCGCCAGCCTCGTGGACATGTACCGGCGCGCCGCCTTCTACGTCGACAGGATCCTCAAGGGCACCCGGCCCGCCGATCTGCCGGTCGAGCAGCCGACCAGGCTCGAGCTGGTCATCAATCTTCGCACGGCCCGGGCTCTGAGTCTGGCCCTCCCGCCTTCGTTCCTGCTTCGCGCGGATCAGGTGATCGAGTGAGGCGGCCTGGTGCCGCCGCTCAGGGCTGGCCGTACTGATCGATGATGTAGCGCGAGATCGAGTGGCGGCTGGGCAGGCTCGGCAGCGCGTCGCACGAAAACCAGCGCGCGTCGTCCAGCTCCTCGCGGTCGACGACGACGTCGCCGCCGGCGTAGGTGGCCACGAAGCCGATCATCATCTGGCTCGGGAAGGGCCAGTTCTGGCTGCCGACGTAGCGGATGTCCTTGACGTCCACGCCGACCTCTTCCTTGATCTCGCGCGCCACGCAGCCCTCCAGCGACTCGCCGTTGTCCACGAACCCGGCGACCAGCGCGTAGCGGCCCGGGGCCCAGTCGGCCTTGCGCGTGAGGAGCACGCGGTCGCCGTCGCGCACGAGGACGATGGTGGCCGGATGCAGGTGGGGGTAGTGCTCGTAGCGGCAGCGCGGACACCGCTTGCCCCACTCGTTCTCGATGCGGGTGGTCGGCGTGCCGCAGCGCGGGCAGTGCCCGCTGGTCGACTCCCACCAGAGCGCCTGCATCGCCATGCCGCCCAGCGAGAGCAGCTCGTCCGGCATCCGGGCGCCGCGCATGGGCACCATGGTCTCGCGGACGAGGCCGTGGGGCACCGGGGCCTCGGGGGGCACCGGCACGACCCAGCACGCGTGCCCGAGATAAGTGCCGAGCCAGAACGGCGCCTGGCCATCGAGGGGCAGCGGGCAGTCGCCGGTGGGCAGCCGGAAGCCGGCACCGTCGGGCGTGACGAGCAGGTTCTGCCCCTGCACGAGGAGCCAGTGCCCGCGCTCGTCGGCGGGCTTGTCGCCCTGCTTGGCGGGGGCGAACGTCGCCCCCAGGATGTCGCGGTTGAACGGCAGGTGGACGCTGAGCGGCGTCGTCGTCACCGTCAGGACCACCACGGGTAGAACGGCGGCATGTCCTGGCTGGGCCTCCCCGTGAACCTCGGGGGCCGCTTCTCGAGAAACGACGTCACGCCCTCGTGGGCGTCGGCGGAGCGGCCCGTGTACCACATGCCGAGCGAGTCGAGGCGGTGCGCCTGGCGCGGATGGTCGGCGCCGAGCATCCGCCACAGCATCTGACGGATCAGCGCCACCGACACGGCGGAGGTGTGGTCGGCGATCTCCCGGGCCAGCTCGTGGGCCGCGGGGAGCAGGGCCTCGGGCGCCACGACGCGGCTCACCAGGCCGCCCGCGCGGGCCTCGTCGGCGGAGAAGACGCGGCCGGTGTAGGCCCACTCCGCGGCCTGGGCGATGCCGACCAGCCGGGGCAGGAACCAGGTGCTGCAGGCCTCCGGCACGACGCCGCGCCGGGCGAAGACGAAGCCGATCCTGGCCGCGCTGGAGGCGAGCCGGACGTCCATCGCGAGCGTCATGGTGACACCGAAGCCGACGGCCGGTCCGTTGATGGCGGCGATCACCGGCTTCTTCATGTCGAAGAGGCGCAGGGTGACCAGGCCACCGCCGTCGCGATGGTCCTCCGCGCCCTCGCTCCGGCCGGGGCCGCCGGCGAACGTCGCGCCGCCGCCGCCGAGGTCGGCGCCCGCGCAGAAGGCGCGGCCGGCGCCCGTCACGACAACGGCGCGCACGGCATCGTCGGCGTCGGCCTGGTCCAGCGCCCCGACCAGCTCGCGGATCACCGTGGGGTTGACGGCGTTGAGCCGGTCGGGACGGTTGAGCGTGACGGTAGCGACGCCGCCGGCCTCGTCGTAGAGCAGCGTCTCGAAGGGCATCTCAGAACCCGAGCGCCCGGACGTCCCGGCCGGGCGCCGACCCGGCCGGCTCGGCGGCGGCCGGCGGCGCCCCCGCCAGCTTGCGGACCTGGGGCATCACCTCGGCGGCGAAGAGCCGCATGTTGCGCTCGGCCTCGTCGTAGGGCATGCCGGCGTAGGAGAAGACGCCGACGTAGTGACTGTTGCCCGTGCGGCGGTGGATGTCGGCGATCCGCTCGTAGCACTGCTCGGGCGTCCCCGACACCTGCAGATTGACGAAGTAGTCGATGACGGTGTCGGTTCCGTACTCGGCGATCTTCTCGCTCATCTTGCCGTAGTACTCGTAGCCCTTCGTGCGGGCCAGGTGGTCGCCGGCGAACTGGTAGTGCTCGAGCACGGTCTGGTAGTAGCCGCCGATGTACCGGCGCGCCATGGCCTGGGCCCGCTCGGCGCTCGGATCGCAGAACGTCCAGCCGGCCGAGATCGGCGGCGGCGCCTCGACGCCGTTGACCTGCCGGTACACGGCGCGATACGTCTCGAGCTCCTTGGCGACCTCGTGCCAGGGCTTCTGCGGGATGATCAGGATGCCGACGCCGAGCCTGGCCATGATCGGCAGCGACTCGGGCGAGACGGCCGCCGCGTAGGTCCGGCCGCGGAAGGACTTGAACGGCGCCGGCCGGATGGCGGCCCGCGGCTGCTTGACGTGGACGCCGTCGTACTCGCAGTAGCCCGTCTCCAGCCCGCCCAGCACGGCCTCGGCGCACTCCACGAATCGCGCGCGGGACTCGTCCATCGAGAGCCGGAAGCCGTCGAACTCCACCTTGCCGGCGCCGCGCCCGAGTCCCAGGATCAGCCGGCCGTCACAGATGTTGTCGAGCATCGCGATCTCTTCGGCCGCCCGCATCGGGTCGTGCCACGGCAGCACGACCACCATGGATCCGAGCTGCGCCCGCTCGGTCCGCCCGGCCATGTACGTGAGGAACTGGAGCACGTCGGGGCACATCGTGTAGTCGGTGAAGTGGTGCTCCACCCCCCAGATCGACTCGAATCCCAGCGGCTCCGCCAGGTCCGCGAGCCTGAGCTCGTGGCGGTACACCTCGCGGTCCGTCCGGCCCCGCTGCGGGTTCTGAAACACGGCCGCCATCCCCACGTGCATGCTGGGCTCCTCCGCCGCCGCCGAGAGTAGCCCTCCCCCCGGAAGGCGTCAATCGTCGCCCGTGTCCCGCGCCGGCGGCCCCTAGCGCCGGACCACCAGCTCGGCGTCGCCGGTCCGCGCGAGCATCTCGATGGCGGCGCCGGCCTGCCCCTGGGAGGCGCGCAGGGTGAGGCGGGAGTTCCGGAGCTGCACGCTCCGCAGCTCGATCCAGGCCAGCCAGCCGGGGAGACGCGGGCGGTTGAGCGTGAGCTGGTTGTCGGCGGCGTCGGGAGTGAGATCGAGCAGGGCGGCGATCAGCATGAAGACGACGCCGGCCGCCCACGCCTGCGGCGAGCAGGCGACCGGATACTGGGTCGGGCCATAGCCGTCCGCGCGCGTGAATCCGCAGAACAGCTCGGGCATCCGCATGTTCTCGAACTGCAGGACCGCCTCGAAGAGGCCGGTGGTCAGCGCGAGGAACGGCTCCACCAGTCCGTAGCGGCGCATGCCGACGGCCGCGATGGCGGTGTCGTGAGGCCACACCGAGCCGTTGTGATAGCTCATCGGGTTGTAGAGCCGCTCCCCGCTGGCCAGGGTGCGCAGCCCCCAGCCGGTGAACATGTCGTCGGCCATCAGCCGGCGGGCGACGATGTGGGCCCGGCTGTCGCTCACGATCCGTGTCCACAGCAGGTGGCCGGCGTTCGAGGTGATGACGCGGCACGGCTGTCCGGCGCGGTCGAGGGCCAGTGCATAGTAGGCCTCGTCGGGCAGCCAGAAGTCCGCCTCGAACCGGTCGCGCAGCCGCCGCGCCCGCGCCCGCAGCGCCGGGGCGCGATCGCGGACGGCCAGGGCCTCGGCCATGTCGGCCGCGGCCAGCAGCGCCGCGTACTGGTAGCCCTGGACCTCGGCCAGCGCGATGGGAGGCTCGGCGAGGTGCCCGGAGGCGTGCATGATCGCGTCGTGGGAGTCCTTCCAGCCCTGGTTGACCAGACCGCGCGGGGAGCGGCGCGCGTAGGTGAGATAGCCGCCGCCGGCGTCGGCCGAGCGGAGCATCCAGTCCAGCACGCAGCCGGCCGTGGGCCACAGCTCGCGGGCCAGCGCGATGTCGGCGGTCCACTTCCAGTACTCGTTCAGGAGGATCAGGAAGAGCGGCGCGGCGTCGACGCTGCCGTAGTAGGGAATGAAGGGGATCTCGCGGCAGGCGGCCATCTCGCCGCGCCGCAGCTCGTGGATGATCTTGCCGGGCTCCTGGTCCGTGAAGGTGTCGTCGATGCGGCCCACATGCCGGGCGAGGAAGCGCAGCGTGCCGGCGGCGATGGCCGGCTCGAACGGCAGCACCTGCAGCGCCGTGATCAGGGCGTCCCGCCCGAAGGGCGCCACGTACCACGGGATGCCGGCGTAGGGGACGAAGCCGTCGGGCGTCTCGGTGAGCAGCAAGTGCAGGTCGCGGCGCGACCGCTGGACCCAGACCTCGAAGAGGTCGTGGTTGCTGCGGACCTCGGCGCTGCCCAGGCGCTCGGTCACGGCCCGTCGCCGGCGCAGCGCCTCGCCGTAGCTGGGTGGCGGCGGCTCCCTCGCCCCCGCCGCGTCGGCCACCATGACCAGCTCGGCCCGCCCGCCCGGCGCCAGCGTGAGCTGGTACTCGGCCGCGGTATCGTCCAGCCGGTCGGGCGGCGGCGAGAAGGCCAGCGTCGTGGTCCGCGTCACCCCGTCGAGCCCGCGGTAGGCCAGTTGCACCGCCGCGCCGTCGACGACGGGCGACAGCATACGGCCCCGGTGCGCGCGCGGGTGGCCCCGGACCTCGAAGACGTCGACGAAGTCGGCGGAGAACTCGAGCGTGAGCGAGATGTCGAGGGGCTCGCGGGTGAAGGCCTCGACGAGGAGCTGCTGGTGGAGCCGGCCCCGGTGCACGGTGAGCCGCCGGGCAATCCGCAGCGAGCGGCCAGGCAGGAGCACGTGCGGCCCCAGGGCGACGTCGGGATTGGTGAGGTCGACGACGGCCTGCACCGCGTCCTCCGACACGCCGGCGCTGAGCACCAGGGGCCGGTGCCCGTGCAGCTTCAGCTCGAGCCGGCGCAGGACGCGGGTGCCGTCCAGGTAGAAGCCGAACTCGGCGTGGGGCAGGCTGGGCAGGTCGCCGCGCCGGTTCGTGACCAGGAACGCCTCGTCGTGCTTGAGGACCAGCTTGGGCAGGTCGGCGGCGACCTCGGAGGCGAGGATGTAGTAGTGCTCGCCGACGAGGACGTCGCCGTGCGGCGTCTCCGGAGCCAGCTCCCGCGGGCGCCGCTCCGTGGTCATGCCGCCGCGCGGCGCTGGGCGACGAGCCGGCGGTAGACGCCCTCGTAGTCCTCGGCCATGCGAGCGGCCGAGAAGCGCTCCTCGACGTGGCGGCGGCACGCGGCCCGATCGATCTCGTCCAGCCGCTTGACGGCGTCCGCCAGCTCGACGAGCGTGTCGGCCAGGAATCCGGTGCGGCCGTGCACGACGATCTCCGGCACCGAGCCGCAGGGCCGGGCCACGACCGGAGTGCCGCAGGCCATGGCCTCGATCATGACGAGCCCGAACGGCTCCGGCCAGTCGATCGGGAAGAGCAGGGCGCGGGCGCCGCCGAGGAAGGCCGGCTTGGCGTCCTCGCCGATCTCGCCGAGGAATTCCACGAGCGGATCGTCGAGCAGCGGCGCCACCACGCGCTCGAAGTAGGCTCGATCGGCGGCGTCCACCTTGGCGGCGATCCGCAGGGGCAGCCCCACCCGTCGCGCGATCTCGATCGCGAGGTCGGCCTGCTTCTCGGGAGCGATGCGGCCCAGGAACGCCAGGTAGCCACGGTCCTGGGCCGCGAAGGCGTAGCGCTCGACGGGCAGACCGTGGTACACCGTCCCCGCCCATCGCACGCCGATCGGCGCCAGCGGCGCCCGCTGCGCGTCACTGATCGACACCAGCGGCACCGTGCGGAACTGCCGGTAGACGGGGCGCAGGTACGGCAGATCGAGGCGCCCGTGGACGGTGTGCACGGTCGGCGTGGGCGTCAGACCGTGGAACGGAAAGGCGAGATAGTCGAGGTGGCAGTGGATCACGTCGAAATCGCCCGCGCGCGAGAAGACCATGCCGAGCTCGCGGATGAACTCGGCGCTCAGCACACCGTGCGTGTCGTGGTTGAGCCGCGTCGCCCGTCCGATCACCGGGACGAGCCGCGCCGTCGTGCAGGAATCACCGCTCGCGAAGAGCGTCACGTCGTGACCGCGCCGGACCAGCTCGTCCGTCACGTAGGAGACGACCCGCTCGGTCCCCCCGTAGTATTGCGGCGGTACCGACTCGAACAGGGGCGCAACCTGAGCGATACGCATCGAAAAATCCATGGTATGCAATACGACTGCCAGGGAGCCTTCGCCGTGAGGGAGATGGCATGATCGCGCAGACTGCCGAGGTTCGCGAGCAACATCGATTCGACGTGGCCGCGCTGGAGCGGTACCTGCGCGAGCGAGTGCCCGGCTTCAGCGGGTCGCTCGCGGTGAGCCAGTTCCGCGGTGGTCAATCGAACCCGACCTATCATCTGCGGGCCGGGGGCCAGGAGTATGTATTGCGCCGCAAGCCACCCGGCAAGCTGTTGCCGTCGGCACACGCGGTCGACCGCGAGTATCGCGTCATCACGGCGCTGGGACGCACGGCGGTCCCGGTACCGCGCACCTTCGTGCTGTGCGAGGACGATGCTGTCATCGGCACCGCATTCTACGTGATGGACTGCGTGCACGGTCGTGTGTTCTCCGACCCGGCGCTGCCGGGGGCCACGCCGGCAGAGCGCACGGCGATGTACGACTCGATGAACGAGGTGCTGGCGCAGCTGCACACCGTCGACGCCGTCGCCGTCGGCCTGGGCGACTTCGGCCGGCCCGGCAACTACTTCAGCCGCCAGATCCACCGCTGGACGCAGCAGTATCGCGCCTCCGAGACCGAGCGCTTCGAGTCGATGGAGCGCCTGATCGAGTGGCTGCCGGCCCACCTGCCCGCCGACGATACGATCACGCTCGTGCACGGCGACTACCGGCCGGGCAATCTGATCATGCACCCGACCGAGCCACGCGTCGCCGCCGTGCTGGACTGGGAGCTGTCCACGCTCGGGCATCCCCTCGGGGACCTCGCCTACTTCTGCATGCCGTACCGGCTGGGCACGGAGTGGGACGGGTTTCGCAGCAAGGATCTGACGGCGCTCGGGATCCCGGCCGAGCAGGCGTTCGTCGCCGACTACTGCCGCCGGGTCGGGCGCCCGGCGATCCCCGACTGGGACTGGTACATCGTCTTCGCGATGTTCCGGCTCGCCGCCATCGCGCAGGGCATCATGGGGCGCGTCATCGCCGGCACCGCCAACGACCCGCACGCCCGCAGTCGCGGCGAGCGCGCCAGGCCGCTGGCCGACGCCGGCTGGACCATCGTGCAGGCCGGGAGACGGTAGCGAGCGCGGCCTACGCCACCTCGAACAGGCCGGCGGCGCCCATGCCGCCGCCGATGCACATCGTGCAGACGACGTAGCGGGCGCCACGCCGCTTGCCCTCGATGAGGGCGTGGCCGACCATGCGGGCGCCGCTCATGCCGTAGGGATGGCCGATCGAGATGGCGCCGCCGTCGACGTTCAGCCTCTCCATGGGGATGCCGAGCCGGTCGCGACAGTAGACGACCTGGACGGCGAAGGCCTCGTTCAGCTCCCACAGGTCGATCTGGTCCATGCGCAGGCCCGTGCGCTCGAGCAGGCGCGGCACCGCGAAGACCGGCCCGATCCCCATCTCGTCCGGCTCGCACGCCGCCACCGCGTAGCCGCGGAAGATCCCGAGCGGCTGCACGCCGCGGCGCTCGGCCAGCGTGGCGTCCATGACGACGCAGGCCGAGGCGCCGTCCGAGAGCTGGCTGGCGTTGCCGGCGGTGATGACGCCCTTCTCGCCGGCGACCGGCTTGAGGGCGGCCAGCCCCTCCGCGGTGGTGTCGGGGCGATTGCCCTCGTCCCGCGTGAGCGTCACCACCTCCTCGCGCGTCTGGCCGGTGGCCTTGTCCTGCACGATCTTCGTGGTGGGCAGGGGGACGATCTCGCGGTCGAGGCGACCCTCGCGCTGGGCGGCGGCCGTGCGCTGCTGGCTGGCCAGGGCGTAGACGTCCTGCGTCTCCCGGCTGATGTAGTACCGCCTGGCCACGACCTCGGCCGTCTCGATCATCGACATGTAGATCTCGGGCTTGTGCTCCTCCAGCCAGTCCTCACGGAAGCGATGGAGGTTCATGTGCTCGTTCTGCACGAGGCTGATCGACTCCAAACCGCCGGCGACCATGACCGGCACCCGGTCGACGATCACGCGGTGCGCGGCCATGGCGATGGCCTGCATCCCCGACGAGCAGAAGCGGTTCACGGTCACCCCGCCGGTGGTGACCGGCAGGCCGGCCCGCAGCGCCGACTGTCGTGCGATGTTGTGGCCGGTGGCGCCCTCGGGCAGCGCGCAGCCGAGGATGACGTCCTCGACCTCGGCCGGCTCGAGGCCGGCGCGCTGCACGGCCTGCTGGATGACGTGGCCCCCCAGCACGGCGCCGTGGGTGTTGTTGAAGGCGCCGCGGTAGGCCCGGCCGATCGGGGTGCGGGCGGTCGAGACGATGACGGCGTCAGCCATGAAGCATTCTCCTTTGCGTCGAGGCTCCTGATTCGACTCTACACCGCGGCGGTGACCATGATCTCGACCAGGTACCTGGGGTTCGCCAGCCTGGCCTCCACCGTGGCCCGGGCCGGCGTGTTGCCCGGCGACACCCACGCGTCCCATACCGCGTTCATCTCGTCGAAGGTCCGGATGTCGGAGAGGTAGATCACGGTCGACAGGAGATTGGCCTTGCTGCTGCCCGCCTGGCCGAGCAGGTCGTCGATCTTCTTGAGGATGGCCTCCGTCTGGGCCTTCACGGTCGCGCCCTCGGCGACCTGGCCGGCGAGATAGACGGTGTTGCCGTTCACGACCGCCCCGCTCATGCGGGGTCCCGCGTTGATCCGCTTCACGCTCATGGGTGTCCTCTCCGTGGAGGGATGATGAAACGTATCAATCATGCCACATTGTCGAGAGCAAACGCGTCCGGTAGAGTGCCCGGGTGGACGCCGAGCTTCGCGCGTACCTCGACCGGCGGTTCGATGCCGTCGACCAGCGGTTCGACGTCGTCGACCGGCGCTTCGTCGAGCTCGACGCCGAGCTGCGACGCCACTTCGGGGTCATGATCGAGCAGGTGCGCCACGAGCTGCAGATCGTCGCCGAGATGGTGCTCGCGAACACGGAGTCGATCGCAACCATCCGCCTGCGGCTCGACGCGCGCTAACCGCGCGGCGTCAGGCCGAACGCGCCCGCCAGCAGCTCGTACGATCTGAGGCGCGTCTCCCAGGTCTCGGTGATGGTCACCACGACCACCTCGTCCACGTTGTACTCGCCGGCCAGCGCCTCCAGCCGCTCCCGGCACTGGGCCGGGGTGCCGGCGATCCGGCGCCGGCGGGCGTGCTCCACGATCATCCACTCCCGCGGGGTGTAGGGATAGGCTTCGGCCTCGGCCACCGTGGGATAGCGGCTGCTGCGGCCGGTGTAGAGGCGCACGATGAAGAGATCGCGGCTCTGGGCCAGCCGCACCGCCTCCTCCTCCGTCGGCGCACAGACCACGAAGACGGCCACGCTGGCGCGCGGCTCGGCGAGCGCCGGGGACGGCTTGAAGGCCCGCGCGTAGGCGCGCGTCACCTCGGCCCCGCCGTCGGCATTGATGAAATGCGCGAACGAGAAGCCGACGCCGAAGTGGGCCGCCAGCATCGCCGACTGGTCGCTGGAGCCGAGCAGCCAGACCTCGGGCGCCGTCGGCCCGGTCGGCATCGCCAGGACGTGGCCGAAGGGATGCTCGGGCGGCAGGTCGCCGTGCAGGAAACCCAGCACGTCGGCGACCTTGCCGACGAAGTCGTCGACGCCGACCCCGGCCGGGCCGGCCAGCGCGCGGGCGGTGAGCTGGTCGCTGCCCGGGGCCCGGCCAATGCCGAGGTCGATCCGGCCGGGGTGCAGCGTCTCCAGGACGCGAAACTGCTCGGCAACCTTCAGCGCGCTGTAGTGCTGGAGCATGACCCCGCCCGAGCCCACGCGGATGCCCGAGGTGGCTGCGGCGATCTGGGGGATGAGCACCTCGGGGCTGGGCCCGGCCAGGGCCGGCGTGGAGTGGTGCTCGGCCAGCCAGTACCGGTGATAGCCGAGCCGGTCAGTGGCCCGGGCCAGGGCCAGGGTCTCGCGGATCGCGTCGGCGGGCGTGGCCGTGCTGCGGACGGGGGACTGGTCGAGCGCGCTGAGGAGCAGCATTGATGTCGACCCTATGCTATCAAGCCGGTCATGGCTCTGGATTGGCGTGGGAATCCTGCCTCCCGACGGTCGATCCAATCCGAACGGACCGATCTGACGTCTTACTGGGCAGGCGTCTGTTCGTCTGAAGGCGAGGTTCGATGAAGACTGCGCGACTGCTGCTCGTCGACGATAACCGGGACAACCTGGAGATTCTCACAGTCATCCTCGGGGAGAAATATCATGTCCTGAGCTACGCGTGTGCCGAAGAGGCGCTCATGGCCCTCGAGGCGGCCAGGCCAGACCTGGTGATGCTGGATATCGGCATGAGCCCTGTCGACGGCCTGCAGTGCCTCGAGGCGATCCGCGGCCTGCCGGGATTCGGCAGGCTGCCGGCCATAGCGCTGACGGCGTACGCCCGCGACGTCGAGCGGCAGGCCTTCCTGGCCGCCGGTTTCCAGGCGGTTGTCACGAAGCCGGTCCTCGATCACGAGGAGTTGTTCGGGGTGATCACCGCGGTGCTGACATCAAGAGCCACGAGCGGCGCGTGCCTTGACAGCACTCATCGGATGACGGCATGATTCCGGGTTGTGGGACCGGCCGGTTCTTCACGCCAAGACCCGCATGATGTCCCAGGGCAACGCCTCGGCGATCTGCTCTACGCCGACAAGACACGGACGCCGGTATCCGAGAAGGAATGGGTCGGGCTCGTCGAGTCCATCGCCGCGGGCGACCAGCATGCTCTGCATGCGCTGTACGAGCGCATGCATCGAATGGTCTTTACCGTGATCGCGCGGATCACCAACAACCGGGAAACCGCCGAAGAGCTGACCCTCGACGTGTTTCACGACGTGTGGCGACGAGCATCGACGTACGATGCTGCGGGTGGATCCGTTGTCGGATGGATCATGAACCAGGCCCGATCCAGAGCGATTGATCGGGTGCGGTTCGACCAGCGCAAGAAGCGCGTCAACCAGCATGCGGACGACCCGCTCCCGGTGGCTGCTGCGAGGGATCCCCACGAGGCCTGCGATCTCAAGGACCAGGGCCGCCGTCTGCGGCAGGCCCTGATGCTCCTCAGGCCGGAAGAGCGGCAGGTGATCGAAACCGCATTCTTTTCCGAGTTGACGTATGACGAAGTGGCGGCACGGCTGAATCAGCCGCTGGGAACCGTCAAG
>Ga0299914_10002720_pt1 | contig 12281 bp, 7 predicted proteins | sample RVTome_10_FD_201361 | JGI IMG/M metagenome (GOLD analysis project Ga0299914, IMG submission 201361) | Soil microbial communities from uranium-contaminated site in the Upper Colorado River Basin, Wyoming, United States - RVT153D57 (version 2) ... | reverse complement strand
GCCGGGTCCAGATGGCGCTGGGCGAGGCGAAGGTGAAGGCGCGCGAGGAGATGGAGCGGGTGCTCGAGCGCACCGGGCTCACCCTCGACGACGTGCGCGAGTACGCCGAGGCCAACCCGCAGCTGCGGGACCCGCTCTACAAGGTGCCCCACAGCAAGGGCGTGATCGGCACCGCGGCCAACTTCGTCACCCACGTGCACGAGCTGCACGGCGCCGAGCGGCACTCGCGCGCGGCGGTCCCGGCCGGGACGGGGGCATAGGCATGGGGGTCATGGACCACGAGCGGCTCTACATCGGCCTCGACGTCGGGTCGACCACCGTCAAGGCGGTCGTCATCGACCCCGTCGCGGACGAGGTGCTCTGGGAGGACTACCAGCGCCACGACACCAAGCAGCCCGAGAAGGTGCTCGAGTTCCTCACGCGGATCGAGACCGACTTCCCGATCCCGCGCGACCGCTTTCGCATCTTCATCACGGGCTCGGGCGGCAGCGGCATCGGCCCGCGCATCGGGGCCAAGTTCGTCCAGGAGGTGAACGCGGTCTCGCTGGCGGTGGAGAAGCTCTACCCCGAGGCCGGGTCGGTGGTCGAGCTGGGCGGCCAGGACGCCAAGATCATCATCTTCAAGGAGGACCCCGAGACCGGCAAGAAGACCAAGATCCCGTCGATGAACGACAAGTGCGCGGGCGGCACGGGCGCGGTCATCGACAAGATCAACGCCAAGCTCAAGATCCCGGCCGACCAGCTGTGCGACATGGGCTACAACGACATCAAGCTGCACCCGGTGGCGGGCAAGTGCGGCGTCTTCGCCGAGACCGACATCAACTCCCTGCAGAAGATGGGCGTGCCGCCGGACCAGCTGATGGCGTCGCTGTTCGACGCGATCGTGGGCCAGAACATCTCCGTGCTGACGCGCGGCAACACCCTGCGCCCGCACGTGCTCCTGCTCGGCGGCCCGAACACGTACATCCGCGGCATGGTCGAGGCCTGGAAGCACGCCATCCCGCTGATCTGGAAGGAGCGCAAGACCCCGCTGCCCGAGGGCGTCGACCCCACGGACCTGATCAAGGTCCCCGACAGCGCCCAGTACTTCGCGGCGCTCGGGGCGGTGCAGTTCGGGCTCTCCGAGGAGGAGGGCGTCGGGACCTACCGGGGCCTCGACAACCTGCGCCGCTACATCGACGTCGGCCGGCTCGAGGAGAAGCAGGCGGCCGGCGGCAAGGGGCTCGCCGACGACCAGGACGAGCTGGAGGCGTTCAAGGAGCGCTACAAGCCCAAGCGGTTCGACGAGGCCGTCTTCGAGCCCGGGCAGGTGGTCGAGGCGTTCGTGGGCCTCGACGGCGGGTCGACCTCCACCAAGGCGGTCCTGCTCGACTCGGAGCGCCGGGTGCTCGTCAAGAGCTACCAGCTGTCCAAGGGCAACCCGATCGTCGACACCCAGGAGGTCCTCTCGGACCTCGAGCAGAAGGTGCTCGACCAGGGCGCGACGCTCAAGGTGATGGGGATCGGCACGACCGGCTACGCCAAGGACATCCTCAAGGACACCCTCGCGGCGGACGTGGCGCTGGTCGAGACCGTCGCCCACACCGAGTCGGCGCTGGCCTTCTACCCCGACACCGACGTCATCTGCGACGTGGGCGGCCAGGACATCAAGCTGATCATCCTGAAGAACCGCCAGGTCAAGGACTTCAAGCTCAACACGCAGTGCTCGGCCGGCAACGGCTACTTCCTGCAGTCGACCGCCGAGGGCTTCGGCTTCTCGGTCAAGGAGTACGCCGACATCGCCTTCTCGGCGGAGTCGATGCCGACCTTCGGCTACGGGTGCGCGGTGTTCATGCAGTCGGACATCGTCGACTTCCAGCGCCAGGGCTGGCAGCCGCAGGAGATCATGGCCGGCCTGGCCGCCGTGCTGCCCAAGAACATCTGGCTCTACGTCTCGCAGATCCCGAACCTGGCCTCGCTGGGCACCAACTTCGTGCTCCAGGGCGGCACCCAGCACAACCTGGCCGCCGTCAAGTCCCAGGTCGACTTCATCGAGTCGCGCTTCGCCGGCAAGGACGCCGAGGCGCGGGTGCGCGTGCACGAGCACTGCGGCGAGTCCGGCGCCATCGGCGCCGCCATCGAGGCCGTGCGCCTGTGGGAGAACGGCCGCGAGACCGAGTTCATCGGGATGGAGGGCGTCAAGGACATCTCCTTCATCACCCACCGCAACGAGGACACGCGCTGCTACTTCTGCAAGAACAAGTGCCTGCGCACGTTCATCGACGTGACCGTTGAGGGCTCGTCGATCGACGACTCCGAGCGGCCGTCCAAGATCCCGCTCAAGCCGGGCGTGCGGCGGCTGATCGTCGGCAACTCGTGCGAGCGCGGGCTCGTGGAGGACGTCGACTCGATGCGGGTCATCAAGAAGGGGATGGACTCCAACAAGGAGTCGTACCCGAACTTCCTCCAGATCGCCGCCGAGGCCGTCTGGCGCAGCACCAACCCGCCCAAGGTCGCCGACCCGCCCGCGCGCCGGGCGCTCACCAAGGCCCAGAAGGAGCGCAACACGCTGGTCGCCAGGCGCGAGGAGATGCGGATCGGCATCCCGCGGGTGCTCAACCAGTACTCGATCAACCCGCTCTTCTCGGCGTACTTCGAGAGCCTCGGGGTGCCGCCCCAGAACCTCGTCTACTCGGGGTTCACCTCCGAGGAGATGTACAAGGCCGGCGCCAAGCGCGGCGCCATCGACCCGTGCTTCCCCTCGAAGGTCGGCATCCCGCACGTCCACGACCTGCTCTACAAGGCCCACGCGAAGAAGCCGCTCGACGTCATCTTCTTCCCGATGGTGGACGCGCTGCACTCGCCCTTGAAGAAGACCCAGGGCTGCCGCGCCTGCCCGACCGTCACGGCCACGCCCGAGGCGGTGAAGGCGGCGTTCACCAAGGAGAGCGACCTCTTCGGCGAGATGGGCCTCCGGTACATCAACACGTTCGTCAACATCGACCAGCCGCGGCTGCTCGAGAAGCAGATGTGGGACGACTGGAAGGACGTCCTCGGGCTCACGCGCGAGGAGCACCGCCGGGCGGTGGACACCGGCTACGAGGCGCTCCAGACCTTCGAGCGCGACCTGCGCTCGGCGGCCCGCGAGACGCTGGAGGAGCTCGAGCGCGAGGACCGGCTCGGGGTCGTGGTGCTCGGCCGGCCCTACCACAACGACCCGGGCATCTGCCACGAGATCCTCGACGAGTTCCAGAAGATCGGCTACCCGGCGTTCACCCAGGACAGCCTGCCGATCGACGACGACATCGTCTGGCGCCTGTTCGGCGAGGACGTCGAGGCCGGGCGCATCTCCGAGCCGATGGACATCACCGACGTCTGGAAGAACTCCTACTCGGAGAACACCAGCCGCAAGGTGTGGGCGGCCAAGTACACGGCCCGCCACCCGAACCTGGTCGCGCTCGAGCTGTCGTCGTTCAAGTGCGGGCACGACGCCCCGATCTACGCGACCGTCGAGGAGGTCGTGCAGTCGTCGGGCACCCCGTACTTCTGCTTCAAGGACATCGACGAGAACAAGCCGACCGGCTCGATCAAGATCCGCGTCGAGACGATCGGGTACTTCCTCGAGCGCTACCGCGAGGACATGGTCCGCGCCCACGCCAAGGAGCGCGAGCTGCGCAGCCGCATGGACGAGTTCGAGCAGCGCCTGCGCGCCGAGATGCAGGCCGGGGAGGAGGTGACGGTTGCCGCCGGTCGGTGAGGCCGCGCGCAGCGCGGCCAAGATCATGTTCGAGGTGTACCGGGAGGGCGGCTACGACCGCCGCTACCGGGTCGTCTACTTCACGGAGCTCAACGACCACAACCGCGACCACGAGCTCAACCGCTGCCTGGCGGGCGAGAGCTTCCTCTCGGGGTTCGTGGCCGAGGCGTCGCGCAAGGAGGCGCGCGCGATCATCTCGGACGCCCTCAAGCGGCTCAACGACGGGGAGGAGCTGACGCCGGCCGGCCTCGAGGCCGAGCTGACGCCGCACATGGCCTGAGCCGCCACGCGCGACCGTGGGGCCGGCCGCCCGCCGGCCTCACCGGTCGCCCGTGGGCGCCAACCGGTGTCGTGGATCGTTCCGACGACGATCCGGCCAGGCCCCGGCCGGCGGGAGCCGCGGCGGTCCCCCACGCGACCCCCATGCCGGACCCACAGGGTCCCCAAGCGCGCGTGGCCGCGGGCGGTGGACACTCGCCCGGACCCCGGGGACCGGCCCCGGGGCAGGGCGGGAGACCACCACCGCACCATGAGCGCGCTGTCACCGATCATCGCCGTCGTGGCGACCATCGCGGGGCTGGTGGGCGCGATGTCCTCGCTCCTTCAGACCGGCCGCATGCTTCGCGCCCGGAGCGCGCTCGGGGTCTCGCTGGGCTTCCTCGCCGTCTACCTCGCCGGTCACGCGATCTGGCTCGTGTACGGGGTCAGTCGCGCGGACGGACCGCTCGTGGTCGTGAGCGCCGTGGGCATCGCCGCGAGTGGCACGACGTTGATCGTCGCGCTGCGGGTGCGAGGCGCCGACCGCGAGGGCGCCCGCCCCGGACCCGGCGCGGGCGCACGGGTCTCGAGGCCCATCGGCGTCCGGAGGGTGCGCCGCTCCTCGGTGGCGCGGCGGCGGGCCGTCGCCCCCGGCGCATGGACCCTCGCGCGGCGTCCGGGCCGTGTCCGTGGCCCGACCGACCCGGTGGGGCGACTCCGCGGCGTGTCGCCCGGCAGCGAGGCGTAACGCCGAGCCGCTGTCCCGGTGGATCACGCGCGCCCGGCGCCCTCGGGGCCGAGCAGGGCCCGGGCCCGCCGCAGGTCGGGAGTGGCGAACCCCTCGGTGAAGGCCGAGTACGCGACGCGGACCTCGGCGAGGGCGCCGGCGCGCCCGCGCTCGTCCGGGGCGTGCTCGAGGACGGACATCGCTGCGCGCAGCTCGAGCGGTCGAGCGCCGAACGAGCGGGCGGCCGTGATCGCGTCGCGACCGGCGCGTGCGGCGCCCCGGCGGTCGCCGAGCGCGTGCAGGACCTCGGCCCGCAGGCGCAGCAACTCGGACGCGTAGTAGTAGTCGCGCCCGCCCAGCACCGCCTCCGCCTCGTCGAGCGCCGCGAGGGCCGCGTCGTGACGGCCGGCGCGGGCGGCGGCGTCGGCGAGCAGCGCGAGGAAGTAGGGGAGGTCCATCGCGGCGCCGGTCGCCCGGTACGCCTCGAGGCCCCGGGTCACCTCCTCCAGGCCGCCGTCGGGGTCCGCCGCCGACAGCGCCCAGCCGCGAAGCGTGGCGCCCGTCGCCGCCCGGTACGCGTAGCCCTGCTCGGCGGCGAGCCGGACGGTCGCCTCGGCGTGGACGAGCGCCCGCTCGGGCTCCAGACGGTACTGGTGAAGGTGCGCGGCATGCTCGTGCGCGTGCGCCAGGCTGAAGGCCTGGGCGATGCGGCGGGCCAGCGTGAGGGCCTCCTCGATCCTCGCGAGCGCCCGGTCCGGATAGCCCAGGAACCAGAGCGCGTGGGCCGCCCAGTGCCGCGACGACACGGCGGGGTTCTCGCCGTACATGGCCATCAGGCCCGCGTGCTCGTCCGAGTACGCGGTCAGCGCGCGCTCGGCGTGCTGGAGCGCGTCGTCGAAGCCGCCCTGGTGAAAGCGCGAGCATGCCAGGAGCTCGTGCGCCTCCACCTGCGCCGCGGGCGTCCTCGCGCCGGCGCCGAGGCGCTGCTCCATCAGCTCCCGCGACCGGTCGTACTCCGCCCGGTACTCGTGCAGCGTCGCGAGGCCGTAGAGCACCGACTCGAGGGGCGTCTCATCCGGGAGGAGGCGACACAGCTCGAGCGCGCGCTCGTAGGCCTCACGGACCTCGGGCGCCGCCCAGCCCCGCACGGCGATCAGCGCGGGCGCGAGCATGTCGAGGGTCCTCGCCTCCAGCCGGATGCGGTCGCCGTCCTCCTCCAGCCGCGCCACGAGCCGCGCGGCGTGCTCGAGCAGGTCGACGGCCTCGGCGTGGCCGCTGCGCCCCAGGGCGACGTCCGCGGCGGTGAGAAGCCACGGCACCGCCTCGCGCGCCCGGCCGCCCTCGGCGAGGTGGCGCGCGATCTCAGCCGCGTGCGGGGCGGGCTCGCTCGCGAACGCCGCGGCGAGGCGCGCGCCGATGCGCCCGTGAACGCGCGCGCGTCGCTGCAGCGGCAGGCTGTCATAGAGCACCTGCTGGTAGAGGCTGTGGCGGAACGCGAAGAGGGCCGTGTGCGTACCGTCGGGCCAGCGCGCCGGGGCCCGCGCCGACAGGACGGATGAGCGCTCGGCCACGCGACGCATCCCGGCCTCGGCATCCTCGTCCTCGACGCCCAGTGCGGCGGCCACCGCAGCCGCCGGGGCCGCCGTCCCGGCGACGCTCGCGGCGGCGGCGACCTCCCGGTCCGCGGGGTCGAGGGTTGCGACCTGATTGCCGATCAGCGCGCGCAGGTCCCCGCCCACGACCTCCGCCAGGTCGCCGGCGCCCCGGAGGAGGACCACGGCGCCGTCGGCGACCTCGAGCATCCCGCTCGACCGCCAGTGATCGACGAGGGCGGTGATGAACAGCGGGTTTCCCCCACCGCGGGCCACCGCCAGCGCAGCCAGCTCCGGGGGCGGCGTGACTCCGTCGAGGCGGGCGGCCAGGATCGCCGCCGCCGCCTCCCGGTCCAGGGCGCCGAGCTCGATCTGCAGGCAGGCCGGACGCCGGGGGGCCAGCTCGGCCACCAGGCCCGAGAGCCGGTCGGCGCCTCCGCCCGGCCGGTAGGTGGCGGCCACCACCAGGCGCGCCGGCGCCGTCCGGCGGGCGATGCCGGCGATGACCTCCAGCGTCGCCGCGTCGCTCCAATGCAGATCCTCGAGCACCAGCAGCATGGGCCGCCTGACCGTCAGCTCCTCGAGCGCCTCGAGGACCTCCCGGCGCATGCGCTCCGCCGTCGCGCCGACGGTCAGCGCGCGCAGCCGCTCGGCCTGGCCCTCATCGATGAGCCCGGGGAGCTCGAGCAGCCATGTGGGCGCATGGCGGCGCAGGACCGCCACCACCTCGTCGCCGTCCGGCTCGCGCGCCAGCCGCGACAGCGCGTCGAGGACCGGGCCGTAGGGCTCGCCCGGCCCGGTGTGCTCCAAGGACTGCCCGATCGCGATCCACGCCGGGCCATGCCGCCCGATCCGCACGGCGAGCTCCTCGAGCAGCGACGTCTTGCCCGATCCCGCCTCGCCGCCCACGAGCGCGACCCGCCGCTGCCGGCCGAGCGCCTCTTCGAACGCGACCTCGAGCCGCTCGAGCTCGGCATCGCGCCCGACCAGCCCCGGCGGGGCGGCGGCGGGGGCCGCATCCGGCCGGCCGGCGGCATGGCGCCCGAGGACCGGCGCGCGGGCGGTCTCGCCCGTGAAGCGGTAGCCGCGGCCGATGACGGTGCGGATCAGCCGCTGGTCGCGACCGGTGTCGCCGAGCGCCCGTCGGGCCTCCTTGATCCTCGTCGTGAGCGCCGACTCGCTGACGAACCGCGTGCCCCAGACGGCGTCGAGCAGCTCCTCCTTGCTGACCACGCGGTCGCGGTGCTCGACCAGGTAGGCGAGGACCTCGAACGCCTGGGGCTCCAGCGGGACGGGCCGCTCGTCGCGTCGCAGCTCGTAGCGCCCGCGGTCGAGCTCGAACCCCTCGAAGGCGTAGATCAACCGCACTCCACCCCTCGTGCGCCGTCCGCCGGAGGATACGACGAACCCCCGCCGCGACGCGGACCGGGCCCGTCCTCGGAGCGTCTGCGCCCCGTCCCCACACGATCCCCAAGCCGTCGCGCCGGCCCCCGCCTACGTTCGGACCCGGAACGTCGTCATCCGAAGGGAGGGGTCGTGAAGCCCGGCAGGACACCACAGCTTCGCCGCGTCGAGCGGTTCGACGCGATCGTCGTCGGCGCGCGCGTCGCGGGGGCCTCCACGGCGATGCTGCTCGCGCGGCAGGGACTGCGCGTCGTCGCGCTGGAGCGAAGCCGCGAGGGGAGCGACGCCCTTTCGACGCACGCCCTTCTGCGTCCGGGCGTCGTCCAGCTCGGCCGCTGGGGGCTGCTCGACGAGGTCGCCGCCTCCGGCGCTCCCCCGGTGCGCCGCACGGTCATCCACTACGGCGACGAGGTGGCCGCGATCGACATCGCCGCGCGCCACGGCGTCGACGCCTTCTACGCACCCCGCCGGACCGTCCTCGACGCGATCCTGGCCCGCGCCGCGAGGGCGGCCGGCGCCGAGCTGCGCTTCGGCGTCCCGGTCACCGGCCTGGTGCGCGACGACGACGGCCGCGTCCGCGGCGTGGAGGTCCGCGGCGCGGGAGGCCGGCGCACCGAGATGCACGCGCCGATCACCATCGGCGCCGACGGCCGCCGCTCGCTGGTGGCCACGGCCGTCGGCGCGCCCGACGATTGGCGCGGAGCCGGGGCCGGCGGCGTCGTGTACGCCTACTTCGCCGGCCTCGAGGTGGACGGCTACGAGTGGCTGTACCGGCCCCACGTCAGCGCGGCCCTGATCCCCACGAACGGCGGCGAGGTCAACGTGTCCGCCACCGTTCCCGCGGCGCGGTTCGCGCACGACGTGCGGCCCGACGTCGAGCGGGGCTTCTGGCGCATCCTGGCCGAGGCGGACCGCGAGGTCGCGCAGCGGGTGGCAGCGGCGACGCGGACCTCCCGGTGGCACAGCTTCGCGGGGCAGCCCGGGTATCACCGCCGCCCGTTCGGACCGGGCTGGGCGCTGGTCGGCGACGCGGGGTCGTTCATGGACCCGACCGGCGCCCACGGGATCAGCAGCGCCCTCCGCGACGCCGAGCTCCTCGCCCGGGCGATCGTCCGGGCCCACGGCGCCGTCGGTGAGGGGGAGGCGCTCGCCGCCTACCGGCGCAGCCGCGACGACCTGTCGGCGCGGTTCTTCCAGGCCGTCGACGCCGTCGCCTCGTACCGCTGGGACCTCGCATCGCTCCGCGCCGAGCTCATGGCGATGAGCGTCGAGATGGGCCGGGAGTCCGAGGCGCTCACCCTGCTGGACCGACCGCCGGCCCTCCGGCCGGCCGCGTGAGAGGAGACGCAATGGCCACCCACCCGATCGCCCCCGCCCCGGACGCCCTCGCGACCTCCGCCGCGCGCTTCATCGAGGCGCTCACCGCGCGCGACTTCGCCGCCCTGGGCGAGCTGCTGGATCCCACCGTCTGGCTGCGGGCCCTCCTGCCGCGCCAGCTCGTCGAGCGGCGCGGCGCCCACGACGTGCTCGGCGCGTTCGCCGCGTGGTACGGCGGCGCCACCGGATTCGCCCCGGTCGCCCTGGACCACGACGTCGTCGGCAGCAAGGAGCGCGCGACCTACCGGTTCGTGCTCTCCCCCGACTGGGCCCCCGAGACGGAGCACCTCATCGAGCAGACGGCGTTCCTGTCGCTGAGGGACGGCCGCATCCGCAAGATCGACCTCGTCTGCACGGGCTTCATGCCGCTTCGCGGCTGACGGTTCGCGACGCGGCGCCCGGCGGCCCGCCGGCATCACCGGTCGCCGGTGGGCTCCACGGTGTAGTGGATGGTCTGGACGACGATCCAGCCGTCCTCGATGAGGAACGAGTCGGCGCCGTCGCGCACGCGGGCGTGTTCGGCCTCGGCGGTCCACTCGAGGAAGGCGACCCGGCCCTCGACCATCCGGTTCGTGTAGACGTAGGGCGCGTCCGGGAGCTCCTGCGCCAGGAGCCGGGCCAGCTCGCGAGCGCCCTCGCGGCCGCGAAAGACGCCCCGGCGCTCCAGCACCACGCCCTCGGGCGAGAAGTTGCGCTCGATGTCCTCCTCGAATCGGTGCTCGCCCGCCAGGCGCAGGTGGTCCTCGAAGACCTCCGCCGGCGAGCGGTCGCGCAGGCGCTGTGGGTCGCGTCCCATCGGCGCCGGGGTACCCGGCCCGCGCGATCCGGGAACGGCCGGCGGGGCCACTCGGCGCGCGGCCAGGCGGTGCCGGCGCCGATGCCCGACGAGGTGGGCGACGAGCTCGGTCGTCGCCTGCTTGGTCATGCCGGCGCGGACGGCCAGATCGGTCACGCGCGTTCCGCCGGTGTCGATGTCGCGTTCGGCTGCCGCCGGCGGGCTGGCAGCGGAGCCCGGGTCGGACGTACCATGCCCCTCTGATGACGACGCATGGCGGCGCGCCGACGGTCCCGGGCCCCTCCGCGCCCCGAGCGCTGCTCGAGCGCGACCGGGAGCTGGCCGCGCTGGCGGCCGCCGCCGACGCGGCCGCCGTGGGCACGGCCGCGCTCGCGATCGTCGAGGGGCCCGCCGGGATCGGCAAGAGCCGGCTTCTGGCGGCCCTGCGCGAGAAGGCTCCGGACGGGGGCCTTCGGGTCCTGGGCGCGCGCGGCAGCGAGCTCGAGCTGGAGTTCCCGTTCGGCGTCGTCCGCCAGCTCTTCGAGCCGGCGCTGGCCGACCCGGACGTCCGCGAGCGCTGGCTCGCCGGCGCCGCCGCGCCGGCGGCGGCGGTCTTCTCGCCACCGCCCGGGGATGGCGGCGAGGAGCGGGACGTCTCGTTCGCGACCCTGCACGGCCTCTTCTGGCTGACGGCCCAGGCGGCGACCGACGGGCCGCTGCTGCTGGCGGTGGACGACCTGCACTGGGTGGACGGGCCGTCGCTGCGCTTCATCGCCTACCTGGCGCGGCGCCTCGAGGGCCTGCCCGTGCTCCTGGCGGCGGGCCTGCGGACCGGTGAGCCAGGCGCCGACCCGGCGCTCCTGGCGGACGTGGTCCAGGAGCCGACGGCGCTGATCGTCCGCCCCGCCCCGCTGAGCGACAGCGCGGCGGGCGAGCTGGTCGCGGCCCGGCTGGGCCAGGAGCCGGATCCCGCGTTCCGGGCGGCCTGCCACGAGGCCACCGGCGGGAACCCGCTGCTGCTCGAGCAGCTCCTGCGCTCGCTCGGAGACGACGCGGTGTCGCCCGACGCGGCGAACGCCGGCCTCGTCCACGACATCGGCCCGAGCGCGATCGGTCGCACGATCCTCCTACGCCTGGCGCGCCTGCCCGCGGAGGCCGTCCCCGTCGCCCAGGCGGTCGCCGTCCTGGGCGAGAGCGCGGACCTGCCCGCCGTCGCCGCCCTGAGCGAGGTGGACGAGCGCGACGCCGCCGCCGCGATCGGGGCGCTCGCGCGGGCCGAGATCCTGCGCCCGGAGCGCCCGCTCGACTTCGTCCACCCGCTGGTGCGCGAGGCGGTCTACCGCGACATGACCGTCGGCCGGCGCGAGATCCTCCACGCCGCCGCCGCGCGCATGCTCGACGCGGCGGGCGCGCCGGCCGAGCGGGTGGCCGCCCACCTGATGCTCGTGTCGCCGCGCCGCGACCAACGGACGGTGGCGACGCTGCGGGCCGCGGCCGCGGCGGCGACTGCGCGGGGCGCGCCCGAGTCGGCCACGGCGCTCCTGCGCCGGGCGGTGGCCGAGCCCCCCGCCGACGAGATCCGGCCGCAGGTGCTGCTCGAGCTCGGGCTGGTGGAGAGCAACGTCGACGTCGTCGCCGGCGCGGCGCGCCTGCGCGAGGCCCACGACGCGCTCGCCGATCCGCTCGACCGGCTCGCCGCCTCCGCGCCGCTGGCCTGGGCGCTGATCTTCACCGGCGACCCGGACGAGGCGGCGCGCCTGGCCCGCGAGGCCGCCGAGGAGGCCCCGCCCGAGCTGGACGACCTGCGCCGCTGGCTGACCGCGATCGAGCTCGCGTGCGTCGTCTTCGGCGCGCGGGTCCCCGACGCCCTCGAGCGCCTGGCGGCCGAGCGCGGCGAGCCGCCCGGCGGCGGGCCGGGGGCGCGGGGGCTGCAGTGCCTGGTGAGCTTCGACTGGTGCCTGCGTGGCGGCTCGGCGCAGGAGGCCGGGGACCTCGCCGCCGCCGCCCTCGACGACGGCGCGCTCCTGGCCGAGCCCGACGGCTTCATGCTGGGCGTGGGAGCCATGCTCGCGCTCGAGATGGGCGAGCGCCCCGAGGCCGACGCCGCCTGGGACGCGGCGCTCGCGGCGGCCCACCGCAACGGCTCGCTCTTCGCCATCTCGGCGATCCTGATGTGGCGCGGCCTGGGGCTGCTGCGCCGCGGCGACCTGCGCGAGGCCGGGCGCCATCTCGAGGAGAGCCACGCGATGATGGAGCGCTGGGGCATCGCGAATCAGAGCTACGTGCTCGGCTTCCTCACCGAGCAGCGGGTCGCGGCCGGCTCGCTCGCCGAGGCCCGGGCGTTCCTGCCGCCGGTGGGCGGGTGGGGCACGCTGTCGGACGGCGTCCTGATCGCCCTGCGGGCCCAGGCCG
>Ga0299914_10002719_pt1 | contig 12285 bp, 10 predicted proteins | sample RVTome_10_FD_201361 | JGI IMG/M metagenome (GOLD analysis project Ga0299914, IMG submission 201361) | Soil microbial communities from uranium-contaminated site in the Upper Colorado River Basin, Wyoming, United States - RVT153D57 (version 2) ... | reverse complement strand
TCGGCGAGACGCCCGTGATGGACGTGGGCGTCGTCGATGGCGAGGAGGTCTACCAACTCTCCGACGTCACCGGCGCGGCGCGAGCGGAGCGGCTCGGCAACGACATCGCCCACCTCGGGGCGCACCTCGACGCGGCGCTGTATCGCCAGCTCGTCATGATCCGGGAGTTCGACGAGCTCGAAGGGTGGCACCTGGCGGCGTTCAGGAGCTGCGCCGCCTGGCTGAGCTGGCGGATCGGACTCGCGCCGGGGTCGGCGCGTGAGCGGGTCCGGGTGGCGCGGGCCCTGGCGCCGCTTCCCTGCCTGAGCGACGCCCTTCGCCGTGGCCGGCGTGGCGACGCCGGAGACCGAGGCGGAGCTGGTCGAGGTGGGGCGGCACACGACCGCGGCCCAGCTCGAGAAGCTCGTGCGTGGCTGGCGTATGCTCGACCGTGCGTCGGAGGAGACGGGCGAGCGGGAGCGTCACGAGCAGCGGCGGCTGTCGCTGGTGCCCGACCCGGACGGGTCGTGGGTCATGGGCGCGCGGTTCGACCCGGAGGTGGGAGCCGAGGGGGATCGCGCGCTCACTCTGGCCGAGGCGATCCTCCGTGCCCGCGGGGTCTTCGACCCGGACGCCACCCCCGGCCAGCGTCGCGCGGACGCGTTCGCGCTCCTGATCGAGGCGGCGCTCGGCGACGGGCTGGAGGCGCTGGCGGAAGGCCTTGCCGAGCCGGACGGCCGGGACGCGAAGCCGGACGGTCGAGGCCGGACGCGGCGCCGCGTGGTGACCCGGGCCGACCGGTATCAGGTCGTCGTCCACGTCTCCGCGGAGACGCTCCGGCAGCCGGCGGAGGGAACCGGCGAATCCGCGGAGGGCGACGGCGAGGCCGCCATGACTGCCGCCACGATCGCGGACGAGTCGCGGATCGAGGGCGGGCCGCGCGCCTCCGCGGAGACGGCCTCCACCGCGGACGAGTCGCGGATCGAGGGCGGCCCACGCGTCTCCGCGGAGACGGCCCGCCGGCTGTCGTGCGACGCGCGGATCGTGGTCATGACACATGACGGAGAGGGGAACGTGCTCGACGTCGGGCGCATGACGCGGTCGGTGCCCACGCCGATCCGCCGTGCGCTCGAGAACCGCGACGGCGGCTGCCGCTTCCCCGGCTGCACCTCGCGCGTCTGTGACGGGCACCACATCCGCCACTGGGCGGACGGGGGCGAGACGAAGCTCGACAACCTTGCCCTCCTCTGCCGGTGGCACCACCGGCGGGTCCACGAGGACGGGTGGCGGATGGAGCTGGGCGAGAGCGGCGAGGCACGCTTCTACCGACCCGACGGGCGGCTCCTGCCGGAGGTCCCGCCGCGTCCGGAGGTGGGCGAGGATCCGGCCGGCGCGCTCGACCGCGCGGGGCGGCACCTCGGGATCGACTCCTGGACGCCGACGACCCGCTGGCTCGGAGATCCGCTGGATGTCGACTGGGCGCTCTTCACACTTTGGCGCCCGTGCGTGGGGGATACGCCTGGCCCGGACGTCTCCGCGGAGACGCCGGCGCCGGGGAGCGCGTGAGAGGCGCCGGGCGCCCCTCGGACAGCCCATGCGTCTCCTCGGAGACGTTGCCAGCACGCGGTCGAGTAGCCCGGTCGGTCGTCTGCGCGGGACCTCTCCCAGATGTCGGGTGGCGCCTGCGACGGCGGGCGAAAAGCCGTGACGGGCGGACGTGCCGCGCTTCGCCTTCGGATCGCGCTCGGGGCCACGAGTGCGATGCGCGGTTCGCGACGGCCGGCACGCTCCGCGCCGGAGCGGGGTGCCGGGTCGTAGGGGGGAGACGATGAGCGAGGGCGGGCTCCGGGTCTGGCGGGGGGACATCACGACGCTCGAGGTCGACGCGATCGTGAACGCGGCCAACGAGCGCATGCTCGGCGGGGGCGGCGTGGACGGAGCGATCCACCGGGCCGCCGGTCCGAAGCTCCGCGAGGCGTGCGCGGCCGTGCCGGAGGTCCGGCCCGGCGTGCGCTGCCCGACGGGCGAGGCGCGTATCACGCCCGGGTTCGACCTCGCGGCCGCCCACGTGATCCACACGGTCGGACCCGTGTGGTCGGGCGGCGACGCGGGAGAGCCGGAGCTTCTCGCGTCCTGCTACCGGGCGTCGATGGCGCTCGCACGCGAGCACGACGTGCGCTCGATCGCGTTTCCGGCGATCAGCTGCGGCGTATACGGCTATCCGCCCGAGCGTGCGGCGCGGATCGCGGTGCGGGAGGTGCGTGCGGCGCTGGAGCGGCACGGCCTGCCGGAGCGTGCGTTGCTGGTGGCCTTCGACGAGGGGCTGTTCGGGATCCTGAGCGCGCGCATCGCGTAGCGGTGAGCGACGGGAGGGTCGCGGTAGGCGTCGAAGCCGAGCCGGCCGCCGCCGTTCGACCGGGCATCTTGCTCCCCGCCGTACCCCGACCTACGGTGCGTCGTGCGGAACTTCCTCGAAGAGCTCGGGCGACGACGCGTGCTTCGGACCGCTGCCGTGTATCTGGTCGTCGCGTGGGGCGCCGTCGAAGTCGGGGCTACCGTCCTGCCGCTCGCCGGGGCCCCGGACTGGGCGCCCCGCCTGGTGCTGGCGATCGCGGCCGCCGGCTTCCCCGCAGCCCTCGTCCTCGCCTGGGTGTACGACCTCCGTCCGGGGACGGGGCCGGCCGCGGAGCGCGTCGATCCACGCGTGGGGCTCGGGCAGGCCGCTGTCGTGGCCGCGGCCAGCGTGGTCGGCCTGGCGATTCCCGTGTTCATCTTCCTCGATCGGGGGACGCCGGTCACCGACCCGGCGGCGGGGGCGCCCGTCCCCGCCCTCGTCGCGCCCGGGCGCACCGTCGCGGTCCTCCCGTTCCGGAGCGCCGCGAACGCTCCCGACGACGCGTACTTCGCGGCCGGGATCACCGACGAGCTGGTCGCCGCGCTCGCGAGCTTCGAGGGGCTCCGAATCCTGAATCGGGAGGCCGCGGTACGCCTCATCGAGGCGGGAGCGCTTCCACAGGATGTCGGCCGGCGTCTCGGGGCCGGCTTCCTTCTCGAAGGTGCGGTGCGCCGGGCCGGCAACACGATTCGGGTCTCGGCGGCGCTCACCCGGACGCAGACGGGAGAGGTCGCGTGGTCCGGGGACTTCGACCGCAATCTCACGGTGGAGGACCTCTTCGACGTCCAGGAGGAGGTCGCACGCGCCGTGGCCGCCGAGCTCAACGCCCGGCTCGCCCCGGCGCGCTCCGCACGGCTCGGACGCGCTCCGACCCGCGATCTCGTCGCCTTCGATCACTTCCTGAGGGGGAGCTTCGAGCTCCAGCGACGTACGCCCGCGAGCGTGACGCGCGCCGTCGCCGAGTTCCGCGCCGCGGCCGAGCTGGACCCGGGGTTCACGGCGGCGCTGGCGCGGGAGTCGTACGCCTACGGGATCTTCATCGACTGGGACTGGACCTTCCCCGGGGCGACGCCGGCGGAGCTCCTGACGCGCGCGACGCGACTGGCGGACGAGGCGCTCGCCCGGGACACCACGTCCGCCGAGGCGTGGCTCGCAACGGCCTATGGCCAGCTCCTCTCGGATCGGGCCGACCCGGCGGGGTCGCTCATGGCCTTCGAGCGGGCGCTCGCGCTCGACCCGGCGGACGCGGAGACCCTCCACCAGTACGGCCAGACGCTCACCAGCCTCGGTCGGTACAACGAGGCCGCGACGGCGTATCACGGTGCCCTGGCCCTCGACCCGACCCGGGCGATGACGCTGGTTCCGCTCGCGGCGATGAGCCACCGGATGGGCGACACGGTCCAGGCCCGGCGCTGGATCGACAGCGCGGTGGCGGTCGGACCGGAAGTTCCCTACGCCTGGTCGTACCGTGCGAACCTGCGGAACGGCGCGGGGGATCACCGCGGGGCGCTGGACGACGCCCGCCGCGCGCTCTCGATCGATCCCAGCTACGCGATCCCGGCCCGCGCGGCGATCGCGGTCGCCGAGCGCGGGCTCGGCCGCGAGGATGCGGCGAGTCTCGAGATGGGCAGGGCCCTCTCGTCGCTCCCCGCTCCGGACCGTCCGGGGGCCACCGACGCGCTCTACCTGGGCGGCGCCCTCGTGTCGCTGGGCCGTCACGAGGAGGCGCTGGCGCTACTCGCCCGGGTGACGCCGGCGGCCTGGATGTGGTTCTATCTGCAGCATCCGGATTTCGATCCGATCCGGAGCGAGCCGCGGTTCCGCGCGATCGAGGAGGCATCGGACCCGCGGCCGCCGGGGCCGTGACGCTCGCGCGCAGGGCGACGGTCGCGATCCTCGTCGCCTACACCGCCTGGCTCGTCCTGGCGTATCGGTACCATTTCATCGACGGCGTGAACCTCCTGGTGCACGAGGCCGGACACCTCGTGTTCGCACCCCTCGGCCAGACCTTCTCGATGCTGGGCGGCACCCTCCTCCAGCTCGCCTTCCCACTCGCCTTCGTCGTCTACTTCGCGCGTCGCGGACAGCCGTTCGAGGCGGGCGTCTGCGGCGTCTGGGCCGCCGAGAGCGGCATGTACACGGCCACGTACATGGGCGACGCGAACGCCCTCGCCCTGCCCCTGGTCGGCGGCCACCTGCACGATTGGCGCTGGCTGTTCCAGCGCGCTGGCGTCCTCGACACCGCGGAGGAGATCGGGGTGGCCGTGCACGCACTGGCGAGCCTGGGTGCCATCGTGGCGGTATGGACGGCGGCCCGTTCCGTCGTTCCGCGCGCGAACGCGGGGAGCGCGGGCGACGAACGATCGGGAGCGACGTCGTGACCCCTACCTCTTGCTTTTCAACAGGAGTCGTGATTCATTGGCGGCGTAACCCTCGATAACCGAGAGGACGCGCCGGACCCCGCTTCCGGGCTCCCGGACGCCTCTCTCACGCAGGGGGCGTCGCCGATGGCCGGAAGCAAGCCCGACATGATCCGGGGCACGCTCGACATGCTCATCCTCAAGATCGTCTCGCTCGAGCCCATGCACGGGTGGGGAATCTCCGAGCGCATCGAGGCGATCTCGAAGGACGAGCTCAAGGTGAACCAGGGATCGCTGTACGCGTCGCTCCACAAGCTCACGCGCGAGGGCTGGATCCGCTCGTACTGGGAGCGCACGGAGAACAACCGACGGGCGCGCTACTACCAGCTGACCCGCGCCGGGGAGAAGCAGCTCGGGATCGAGGCCGAGCGCTGGGGGCGCCTCTCGACCGCCGTGCACGACATCCTCGCCACCACCTGACCGGGAGCCCTCCGATGCGCTGGATCCGCGACGTCGCGTTCCGTGCTCGCGCCCTTCTCACCCCCGGCCGCATGCGTCGCGACCTGGACGACGAGCTCCGATTCCACCTCGAGATGGAGACCGAGAAGCTCGTCCGGCAGGGACGCTCGCCGGAGGCGGCGGCACGCGAGGCGCGAGCGCGGTTCGGCAGCCCGCGCCGTCAACGCGACCGCGCCCGTTGGGCGTGGGGCGTGTCCGCGCTCGGGGACGTCCGGACCGATCTCCGTCTGGTGAGGCGGCAGCTCGGCCGGAATCCGGCCTTCGCGGCAGGCGCCATCGTCACGCTCGGACTCGGGATCGGGGCGAACACTGCGATGTTCAGCGTGGCCGATCAGGCCCTCCTGCGCCGGCCTCCCGTCGAGGAGCCCGACCGCCTCGTCGCGCTCTACACATCGTCGCGCCGGGGATTCGCGAAGGCCCCGTCCTCCTATCCGGACTACGAGGACTACCGGGACCTGTCGCGGACCTTCGCCGACATGGCGGGCTACACGTCCGTGCCGCTCAACGTCGGCGGGGCGGAGACGGCACGCCTCGCGACGGGGGTGCTGGTGACCGGCAACTACTTCGAGCTCCTCGGAGTGCGCCCGCGGCTCGGTCGGACCCTGCAACCGAGCGACGATCGGCCCGGGGCCGCGGAGCGCGTGGCGGTGTTGAGCCATGGGTTCTGGCGAGACGCCTTCGGCGCCGATCCCGGGATCGTCGGACGGACGATCCGTCTGAACGACTCGCCGTTCGAGGTGGTCGGCGTGGCCCCGGCCGGGTTCGAGGGTCTCGACCTGTCCTTCGCGCCCGACGTGTGGGTTCCGCTGTTCGCCGGACGGTACCTCGGGCCCGGAGTGGGCGACGCGGCGGATCCCGATGAGTTCTCGAACCGGAACGCGCGCTGGATCGGGACGCTGATCGGGCGGCTCGCGCCGGGGGCGTCGCTGGCGCGGGCCCGACAGGACATGGACGCGGTGTCGGCCGCTCTCGCCGAGCGCTACCCGGAGTCGCGCGCCGCGGTGGACGGCCCGCGGAGCATCGTGCTCGATCCGGTCGACCGCTACCTGCTCCCCGCCGAGAGCGAGGAGGCGCTCCGGCGGTTCGTGTACCTGCTCCTCGCCGTCGTGGGGCTCGCGCTCCTCCTCGCTTCTGCGAACCTGGCCAACCTGCTGCTCGCGCGGGCCACGGCGCGGCGCGGGGAGATCGGGGTTCGCATGGCTCTCGGGGCGGGCGGCGGACGCATCGCGCGTCAGCTCCTCACCGAGAGCCTGGCCCTCGCGCTCCTCGGGTGCGGCGTCGCCCTCGGGGTGGCGTGGCTGATGCTACGGGGTCTGACCGGCTTCGACCTCCCCGGCGGCGTGTCGATCGGCGATCTCGGCGTCGGCCTCGACCCGGCGGTCCTCGGCTTCGCCCTCGGGCTCTCGGTGCTCACCGCCGTCCTCTTCGGTCTGGTCCCCGCGCTCCAGGCGTCCCGTCTCGACGTGGTCCGTGCCGTGAAGGGCGAGTCGACGCGTCGGGCCGGCGCGACGCCGCTCCGGAAGGTCCTCGTCGCGACGCAGGTCGGTCTGTGCCTCGTCCTGCTCGTGGGGGCCGGGCTCTTCATCCAGACCATGCGGAACAGCCTCGCGGCCGACATCGGGTTCGAGCCCGACGGGGCGGTGGCCGCGCGCTTCAACCTCTCGCTCCTCGGCTACAGCGAGGAGCGGGGCCAGGCGTTCCTCGATCGACTGCTCGCGGACGTACGTGGGCTGCCGGGGGTCGAGGCGGCGGGAATCGGGACCCTCGTTCCGTTCCAGGACGGCGGGTTCCGGGGGACGTTCGCGGACGTCGAGGGATACGAGCGGCGGCCCGACGAGGAGATCCGCGTGGACTACGTGCCCGTCGAGCCCGGCTACCTGGAGGCCCTCGGGATCCCGTTGCTGGAAGGCCGCGGGATCGCGGGCACGGACCGGCGCGGACAGCCCCCGGTGGCGGTGATCAACCGGTTCATGGCCGAGCGCTACTGGGAGGGAAGCCCGGTCGGCCGGCGCCTGTCGTTCTTCGACACCCCCATCGAGGTCGTGGGCGTCGTGGAGACCCCGGCGTGGGTGGCGGTCGGAGAGGAGGCGACCCCGTACGTGTTCCTCTCGCAGCGGCAGCTCCCGTCCACCTCCTCGTTCCTCACGCTGGTGGCGCGCACGTCGGGACGCGAGGAGGCGCTCCTCCCCCTCATCCGGGACCGCTTCCGGGCGCTCGATCCGGGGCTCTCGCTCACGTACCTCCGTACGATGGAGGAGTTGGTGGCCGGGGCGCTCATGCCGCAGCGCATGGGGATGGCGCTGCTCACGATGTTCGCCGCGCTCGCCCTCGTCCTGGCCGCCGTGGGGGTGTACGGCGTCGTCAGCTACACCGTGCGGCGGCGGGCGCGGGACATCGGAATCCGCATCGCCATCGGAGCATCGCGGGCGCGCATCCTGCGCTCGGTGCTGGGAGAGATGGTCGTGCCGGTCGTCGCCGGTCTCCTCGTCGGCGGCGTCGCCGCCGCGCTCCTCTCCCGCACCGTCGAGACGTTCATGTACGGCGTGAGCCCGGGCGACCCGTGGACCTTCCTCGTGATCTCCGCGCTCCTGCTCGCGGTGTCCTTCGGAGCCACGGTCATCCCGGCCCGCGCCGCGGCACGAACCGACCCGGTACGGGTGCTGAAGACCGAATGACGCGCCTCCCCGACGCGCCCGGGCGGGCGCGGGGACGTCGGCGACTCGCGGCCGGGCGTCAGTCCCGGTCGCCGGCCGCTCTCAGGAAGCGCCGGGCCAGACGCGCCACGCGAGCATCCCCGCGGTCCTCGGCCTCCTCCAGCAGCGCGCGCACGTGCCCGGCGAGACGGGGCTCGCCCCACGCGTAGCCGGTGGCCTGCTCGGCGCTCCTCGTGTCGCCGACGTTCGCCCCTTCGAGCAGGGCGCGAGCGGCCGCGTCGTCGAAGTGCGGCGAGTCGCGCTCCGGGAGGACGTAGCGCGGCTGCGGCTCGCGCGCGGCATCCTCGTCGACGAACGCCCTCGACATGTTCGACCTCCCGCCGGCCGACGCCCCGGGCGGGGCGTCAGGACCAGACCACGTTCCGCTCTGCGGGCACGACCGCCATGGCCGCATGATGGTCCTTCAGGTAGGCGTGCGGATCGTGCTCCAGCGCCCCCTCGGGGAGAAACTCCCACAGCGGCCCCAGGTCGGCCCGCACCCGGTCGCGGTAGAACGTCGGCAGCTCGGTCGTCTCTCCCTCGAAGTAGTCCCGGAACGACGTGTCGGAGTCGAGCCGGGCGCGCACCTCGCTGTAGTAGCGGATGCGGCCGTTCCCTTCCGACGAGACCGCGCGCACCACGTTCATGACCCGCGCAAGAACCCCATCGTTCGCCTTGAGACGGCGCCAGATCGCGCGCTTCGAGAAGCTGTGCTTCGTGAGGTCGATCACGCGATCGTAGAACTCGGGCCACTCGTAGTTCTTCGGCCGCACGTTCATCGCATGGTGGTTGTTGAGGAAGTGGAACGGGAAGCCGAGCACCCGGTCGTCCCTCTGGTATTCGAGGTTGAGCGGCGCGGCCTGCCCGAACGCCGTGAGGAGCGAGTACCCGGGGAAGGCGGCGGGCGAACGGTCGATGAAGCGCTTGGTGAGCTCGAACGGTTCGGGCCCCTCATCGCAGTCGAGACCGAGCACGAAGTTCGTCTGGAGATAGGGCAGGTAGTCGGTGATCAGGTTCGCGTGGTCGGAGACCTTGTGGAGCTTCTCCTCTCCGTGCTGGCTCCGCGTCCGCGACTTGTTCCCGAGCATGTACCAGGACTCGATGCCCGGGAGGATCGCCTTGAACCCCGCGCTCCTCAGCCGCTCCAGCCGGTTCTCCGCCAGCAGCGACAGGCTGCTCTCGGCGATGAAGTCGATGCTCCCGGCCGGCACGGCCTCCTCGATGGCACTCAGGTAGTCGTCGAAGCGCACCCCGAAGTTGGGGTCGTGCCAGCCGACGCACGGGCGCCTCATCTTCTCGACGAGAAACCGGAGATCCTCCCGCATCTCGTCGAAGTCGAGCGGCTGGTACGGCACCTCGGAATCGATGCAGAACGAGCACGTGTACGGACACCCCAGGCTCCCCAGCATCGGCACGATCTTGAGCGTCGGGGCCTTCGCCAGGGTGGCCTCGATGAACTTCCAGCGCGCACGCACGCCCGGCAGCGCGAGGGGCTGGCGCGTGGCCGACCGATATTCCCCGATGGGCCGGTGGGGACGGCAATCATCGAGGACGCCGCTCAACACCTCGCGGTCGGTGAATCCGAGCACGTAGTCGAAGTACTTCCGGGAATCCTGCGGATAGCAGCGCGCGTGTGGACCGCCGATGCAGGTGACCGCGCCACGCCGGCGGAAGAGCTCGCTGATCGCGTACGCGAGCTGCGCCCCCTGGGAGAACGTGCCCACGAAAAGCAGGTCGATGTCGTCCGGAAGCTCGTCGACGAGGTTCTCGAGACCGGTGTAGCAGACGAGCCGGACGTCGTGCCCCGCCTCCTCGCACCAGACGCCGAGCACCTGGGGCATGATGCTCGCCAGGTTCGCGTGCATCAGGCGGGCGTAGAGCGACTTCGTCGGCCCTTTGGCGACCAGATCCACGATCCCCACACGGAGCTTCCGCATGGCGGTCCTTTCGTCACGGGGCTACGGCTCCGCCGGCGATCACCGGACGCCCGCGCACGCACTCGCGCGCCTGATCGATGTCGAAAGCGGCATCGTTGGAGCGCGCGGAACGTAGCGGCCGGCCCCGGCCGCCCGCAAAGCCTCCCGCCACCGGCGGCCGTGACGCGCCGCCGGCCGGTCACCGACCTGGGACGATCGCGTGAACGTCGCGTCCGGTCAGCGGGCGTCGCGCCGGACCTCTTCCTCGAGCTCGGTCAGGAAGCGGAGCGCTCCGGCCGCGAGATCCTCTTCGGAGAGTCGGTGGGCGGCGTCCGGATCGACGGGGTCGCCGGGGAGCCCTTCGGGGCGACCGAGGACGGCGACGGTGAGCGCGTGCGGCACGCCCTCGGAGATCCGTGTCTCCTGACCCACGTGGAGCAGGACCCATCCGTGCCCCAGATAGTGGTTGACGTGCTCCTGGAGGTCGTTGTCGAACCGCTGCCGGATGGGCAACGCGTTTCCACACTCCATGCAGCGAGTACTGGACGCGCCGCTCGAGAGGGCGACGATACGGGTGGTCTTTCGATCGTGGAGATCCATGACGCCACGGGGGTTACGGGGCTGTGGTCGGAAGCGGCCACCGGTACCCGGGCCGCCCTTCCCCGTTCCGCGGCGCAAGTCGCGGACCGTCTCGCTACGGGCGCGGACCCCGGCGCGGTCCGGCCGGCATGAGCTCTCGCGCTCCCGGGGCGCAGCGCCACCAGGTAGCGTGCTCCGGAGCCGACACTCCCGCGCTTCCCCACGGTTGACGCCCACCGGGGATCCCGCCAAGCTGCGCCGCTCGACCGCCCACGTCCCCTCCACAGGAGCGCTCGACCGTCGTGCCCGCCCCCCCGGCCCGCATCCCCGCGGAGCTGACGAACCGGACGATCTTCCTGTTCTGGATCCCGCTCGCGGCGACGTGGGCCATGATGGCATTCGAGGGGCCCTTCCTCGCGGCCGTGGTGGCACGGCTCCCCGACCCCGTGATCGGCCTCGCCGCCTACGGCGTGGCGATCGCGTTCGCCGTGCTCGTCGAGTCCCCGGTCATCATGCTCATGAGCGCGGTCACCGCGCTCCTCTCCGACGCGACCAGCTACCGGCGTTTGCGGGCGTTCGCCATGGGGCTCAACGCGTTCGCCACGGGTCTCCTTCTCGTCGTCCTCGTTCCGCCCGTCCACCGCTGGCTCTTCGGCGACGTCCTCGGTCTGCCGACCGAGGTCGCCCGCCAGACCTACGGCGCGCTGTGGTGCTTCCTGCCATGGCCCTCCGCGATCGGATACCGGCGCTTCCTCCAGGGCGTGATGATCCGCGCGGGCCGCACGCGTCTCGTCGCGTACGGCACGGTGATCCGTCTCCTCGCGATGGCCACGGCCGCCGTCGTGCTCGCGACCGCGATGGATCTCCCCGGCGCCTGGGTGGGCGCGTCCGCCCTCTCTACCGGAGTAGTGGTCGAAGCCCTCGCGGCCCGGGTCATGGCGCGCCGGAGCATCCGCGAGGTCCTCGCAGGCGATCGGGACGAAGCGGAGGCAGGGTCGCCGGAGAACCGATCCGAAGCCGCCCGCACCGGGACGGCCGCGCCCGATCCGACGGAGCCCGCGCACCCCGAGCCGGCCGTGGCGGGTCCGGAGACGACGATCCCCGAAGATCTCGCGATCGGAGGCGGCGAGCCCGCGAGCGTCGACGCGGTGCCCGGGGAGCACGGGCCGCTCGAGCTTCGCGACATCGCCGTGTTCTACTATCCCCTGGCGCTCACGTCGCTTCTCGGGCTCTCCGTGCACCCCATGCTGACGTTCTTCATGGGGCGTTCCGTTTCCCCGGTCGAGTCGCTCGCGGTCTTCCCGGTCGTCCAGTCCCTGCTGTTCGTGTTCCGGGCGCTGGGCCTGAGCTACCAGGATGCGACGATCGCCCTGCTCGGCGCCGGCAACCGCGGCTTCCCGGAGCTCAGACGGTTCGGGATGTGGCTCGCACTCGGCGTCTCCGGGGCCTTCGCCGCGATCGTGTTCACGCCACTCGCCGACGTATGGTTCCGGACGATCTCCGGGCTGAGCGCGGAGCTCACCGGCTTCGCCCTTCCGGCCGCCCGCATCGTCGCGCCGCTGCCGTTCCTCGGCGTGTGGCTGTCGTTCGAGCGCGCCATCCTGATGAAGGGTCGCGTCACCCGGCCGATCACGTTCGCGACCACGAGCGAGGTGGCGGCGATCGCGCTCTTCTTCAGCGCGTTCGCGTGGGGGCTCGACCTCGTGGGCGTGACCGCTGCGTTCAGCGCGTTCCTCATCGGGAAGACCGTCTCGACCCTGTATCTCGTGCCGCCCGTCCGCATGACGCTCGGCCGGTCCCTCTGGCGTTAGTGCACGGGTCGCTACGTCGCTCCGTTGCGCCCA
>Ga0299914_10002718_pt1 | contig 12286 bp, 10 predicted proteins | sample RVTome_10_FD_201361 | JGI IMG/M metagenome (GOLD analysis project Ga0299914, IMG submission 201361) | Soil microbial communities from uranium-contaminated site in the Upper Colorado River Basin, Wyoming, United States - RVT153D57 (version 2) ... | reverse complement strand
CCCTGCAGCCAGCAGGCCGATGCCCACCAGGCGAGCAGCAGGGCACGTTCGACAGGCTCGTCGTCGGTTTCGGCCGCCGATGCATACGACTCCACGGCGCGAGCCAGCTCACCCCGCAGGTGATGGATGAGGCCCATCCGCCAGGCGAGGCGGGCCCGCATGGGCGGGTTCCCGGCAATCCGCTGGTAGTGCCGCAGGGCGGCGTCCCAGTCGCCGTTCAGCTGGTGTGCCTCGGCCATCAGGCCCTCCAGCACCTTGTCGCCGTCGGGCGGGTGAAGCGTCGTGGCCCTGAGCACCAGCTCGGCGCGCCCGGCACCGAGCAGCTGCGGCCCGGAGGCACGCAGCAGGTCGTGGACAGCGCCCGGATCCTCGGCGTCGATCGCCTGCTGGACAGCTGCCTCCGACATGCCAGCCGCCGCGTACCACGATGCCGCCGCTCGGTGAACCGCCCGCCCCTCGGCGTCCGGGAGCGGTCGGTAGCCGAGCGTGAACTCGCGGACGAGGGGCAGGACGGTGAACCAGCCCGGTGCGCTGGGATCGGCCTGGAGGTAGACACCCCGCCGGCTGAGGCTGTGGATGGCATCGGTCGCGCCTGTCTGGCCCACCGCCTCGCACAGGGGCGCACTGATCCTGCCCAGCAGGGATGCGACCGCCAGCAGCCGCTGCAGCTCCTGCGGCTCGCGGTCGAAGACCTCCGACGCGAGGTAGTGGAACAGGGAGCCTCCCGGGTGCTGCAAGCGCCCGATCGCCGCGCTGCGCTCCGCCCCTGACAACCCCCGCATCGCTTCCGCGGCAAGCGCGGTCACTGCCGGCCAGCCGCCGCACGCCTCCTGTAGCTCGCGGGCCAGGCCACGATCGGGCTTCTGCAGCGCCAGGCCCACCAGGCCGCGCGTCTCGTCCACGGTCAGCGCCAGGTCCTGCCCGCCCAGCTCGAGGACCTGGCCCTGCCCGCGCAGCCGCTCGATCGGGAACGGCACCTCCGACCGCGCGGCCAGAACGGCATGCACCGTCGCCGGCAGCTGCCGCACGAGGTCTTCGATGAAGCGGACCGCCCCCGGCGCGTCGCCCACCACGTCGACGTCGTCGAGCACGAGCACCAGGTCGCGCTTCAGCCGCACCGCGAGGTCGTCGGCGATGGCCGTAGCGTAGGCGCGCGCCCGGTAGAGGTCGTCCGCATCGGTGTCGGGGCCACCGATGTCGCGCAGCGCGGTCGCCAGGTCGGCTCGGATGCCGGGTACCCGCAGGCGCAGTGCGTCGATGACTCCGCCCACCAGCACGGTGGGCGCACGGTCATCGGCAGCCATCGAGTACCAGGCCGTGTGCGTGCGCCCCGCCCACGCGGTGAGCAACGTCGTCTTGCCGAAGCCTGCTCCGGCGCTGACCACGGTCAGGCGCCTGGACAGGACATCGGTCACCAGGTCTTCGAGCCTCGGGCGGGACACGGTCCACGAGGCTGGCTGTGGCGGCGTGAGCCGCGTCGCAGCGGTGGGCAGCAGGCCGGGCTGACGTGCGGCGTGGGTCAAGGGCGAAACTCCCCGTTCGCTGTCCCCATCGTACGGTCGGCGGGCAAGCCAAGGCGATGGACCTTAAGCCCACCCAAACTCGTCATCCGTACGGTCCCCGCAATCCGCAGTGAGGACCGTTGAACGTGAGCTCTTCCGACGACACTATCGAGCGGCGAGTCGCGCAGCTCGAGCGGGAGCTGGCTGAGCTGCGCTCCCGCCGCTCGTCGCGCAGATCGGGCCGTGTGGCGCGCCTCCCGGCAGCCATCGGCCTCGTACTGGTCATGGGCATGCTGCCGGCGCTGGTGCTCGCCGGTCATCAGTTCGGCGACGTGCCGGCCAGTAACCCCTTCCACGCCGACATCTCTGCGTTGGCCGATGCGGGTGTGACGACCGGGTGTGGCGGAGACAACTTCTGTCCCGATGGGCTCGTCACCCGCGAACAGATGGCCGCATTCATGAACCGTCTCGGAGCGCTGGGAGCGGGCAAGACGCCGGTCGTGAACGCGGACAAGCTCGATGGCAAGCACGCATCTGCCTTCTACACCAAGGCCCAGGTCAACGCGCTGCTGAGCGACTACGTGCCCCGGTCGGAGCTCGGGTCGCTGAAGGGCCTCCTGCGCTGGGCGCGCATTCGCGATCTCGGCTCCACGGTTGAGGTTTATCTCGACAACACGAGCTACATCACGCCCGAGATGTGGGTCACGCGAACGGCGACGGGCGTGTACGAGGTCGCCTTTCCCGGCGTCCAGGCGGACGGCGGCTATCACGCCATCTTCGTCAGCCCGGAACAGGGCCAGACAACGGTGTTCCGAGCCTGCAAGGTCTTCCAGACCAGCTCGCTCGGCGACCCGACGGACACCATGGTCGCCAAGGTCCGCTGCTACGACCAGAACGCGGCCCTGGCCAACACCGACTTCCACATCCTGGTCCTCCAGTAGGTACTGCCGCGGACCTATGGACACCCATGGCGGCGAAGGGCGATGATTGCACTTCGCCGCTTGCTCCCGCCGTCCGGGGCCGCGGTTGCACCAGGGAGGGCGATGCCGGAGGAATCCCGTAGCGCGGCATATGGATCCCCCGTGCCCGGCGGGTCTACGCTGTCGCGCCTCTCATCCTCCATCCGCCCCCGCGACGGTCCACGCCATCCTTCCCAACTGACCGGAAGACTGCTCCGGCGACCGGCTCGGGTCGCCGCAGATGGAGGACTGTGATTCCAATGGCTCATCACCTATCCCGTCGACTCGCGCTCATCATCGCCACCCTGACCCTGGCGATGAGCATCCCGCTCGGCATCGCCCTCGCGGCGCACTTCAGCGACGTACCCAACTCGCATCCGTTCCACGGTGACATCGCCGCCATTTCCGACGCCGGCGTGACCTCGGGCTGCGGCGGCGGGAACTTCTGCCCCGATCGCGAAATCACCCGCGCTGAGATGGCCGCCTTCCTGAACCGGCTTGGCGCCCTTGGACCCGGCAAGGTCCCGGTTGCCAACGCCGACAAGCTCGATGGTCTCGACTCGTCTGATCTGTTGGCACGCTGGGCGTTGGTGAATGCCGACGGGACGATTGCGGACCAGAGCGGTGGCATCACAATGGCCGCGACGACGGGCTCTGGCGGCTACTACCTTGACTTCGGATCCGATACGTCCGGGCACGCGGTCATGGTCTCGATCAAGTACCGAAACGCCGCCCCGACGAACTCAGAAGGGTTCGCGACGGTGTCTCCCTGTGGCAATCAAGGCACCACCTGTACGCCCGCCGGCACGAACAACACGGATCATGTCTGGGTGCTGACTCAGGATCCCGACGGCACCAACGCCCCCCATCCGTTCTATCTCGCCGTGCTTCCCTGACAACCCTTCAGCCGCGGGCCGGGTCAGGCCCGCGTCGCTCGTGCTCGAGCCCGTGGCCCAGCCACGGGCTCGACCTTTCTGCTCGGCGTCGCGTTTATGCGACCCTAGGACCCATCTGTAGCCTCATCCACAGGCTTTTGGGCGATCGCTCGGCCAGTCAGTGGAGGGCATGCCGATGCCTCGACAGCCCGAGGTTGCGGAGCGAACGGTTGGTCGCGGAGCGTCTACGCGGCATGCGGGGCACGGTGGGTCGCTGACGAGCAACGTCGTTGGCGGTGGCGTCGGCGCCATCCTGACCCCGAGCAACGTTGGTTCCAGACCGCGTCTTCGCCGACAGCGCCTTGGGTGATCGTGATGTGGCACCCGGCGGTTGGCGGCCTGTTCTCTGATAGAGGCTGAGCGTCGCGGCTAGACTGCGAGCCCCATGGCCCGCATCCTCGTCGCCGAACCCGTCGCGCAGGCCGGGCTCGACGTGCTCGCCGCAGCGCACGACACGGTCGTCGAGCCAGACTTGTCCCGCGCCGAGCTGCTCGCCCAGCTGAGCGAGCCGCCGGGGTGCGACGCACTGGTAGTGCGCTCGCAGACGCGGGTCGACGCCGCGCTGCTGGCCGCGGCCGCACCACGCCTCAGCGTGGTGGGCGTGGCGAGCGTCGGCACCGACCGCATCGATCTCGATGCGGCCACTCGCGCCGGTGTCATGGTCGTCAACGCCCCCACCGGCAACACGATCGCTGCCGCAGAGCACACCATGGCGCTGATGCTGGCCCTCCATCGGCGCATCCCGGCGGCGGATGCATCCGTCCGCACCGGCGCCTGGGAGCGCGCCGGCTTCACCGGGGCTGAGCTGCGGCACAAGACGCTGGGCATCATCGGCCTGGGCAAGATCGGGAAAGCGGTTGCCCGCAGGGCAAACGGGTTCGAGATGCGGGTGCTGACGTCCGATCCGTACCTGACCGCCGACCAGGCCCTCGAGCACGGCGCCAAGCTGGTTGGCCTACCCGAGCTGCTCCATCGGTCCGACGTCATCACCGTCCACACCCCGCTGACCGCGCAGACTCGGGGGATGATCAGCCGCGCGCAGATCGAGGCCATGAAGCCTGGTGCGCGGCTGCTGAACGTGGCGCGCGGCGGGATCGTGGACGAGCGAGCCCTGGCCGATGCGCTGGCTGCCGGCCACCTGGGCGGCGCCGCCGTGGACGTCTACGCCACCGAGCCGATGGCGCCCGACAACCCCATGCGTGCCGCTCCCAACACGATCCTCACCCCGCACCTGGGGGCCTCGACCAGCGAGGCGCAGGATCGGGTGGCGGTCGAGATGGCCGAGCAGCTGGTGGAGGCGCTGTCCGGGGTGACGCCGATCTATGCGGTCAACGCGCCCGCAGTCGCGCCAGACGTGGCGCCTCGCCTGCGTCCCTACGTCGAGCTGGGCCGCCGCCTGGCCATCCTGGCCCTGCAGCTGTCGCCGTCGGCCTTCGACTGCGTGGCTCTCACCTACGCCGGCGAGATTGCCGCCTGGGATTGCTCGCCCATCCGCACCGCCGCCCTGGCCGGCATCCTGGAGGCGGTAACCGACCAGCGCGTCAACGCCGTCAACGCCGACCTGGTCGCCCGCGAGCGGGGGCTTACGGTGCGCGAGACGCATACCGATGCCTCCGAGCCGTGGGCCTCGCTCGTGACGCTCGAGGCGGGCGAGGGCGACGGCATGCTGGTGCTGGCCGGCTCCACCGCCCACGGGCGCGCCCACCTGGCCATGGTCGACGGTTTCGAGATCGACGCGGAGCTCGCCGGGCTGATGCTGGTCACGCGCCACCGCGACCAGCCCGGAATCGTGGGGGCGGTGGGCACCGCGCTGTCCGATGCAGGCGTCAACATCTCGTCGCTCGAGCTCTCACGCCTGTCGGCCCACGGCGAGGCGATGATGTTCGTGAGCGTCGACCAGGCGATCGACGAGCCGGTGCTCGATCGCCTGCGTGCCGTGCCCGGCATCAGCGACGCGCGCGTTGTGGAGCTGCCGCCCGCGAGTTAGGCGCGCGCTGGGGCGGCCTCGGCGCAGCAGGCGCACGCGCCGTCCTCCACCGCCGCGGCGGCCGAACAGCACGCTGTCGCACCCAGGCTGACCATCTCGAGCCCGCTCGCTTCGAGGCCGCGTCGAGCCAGATGGCGTTCGAGCTGCGCGATCCGTTCGTCGAGCTGGAGCAGGCTGGCCATGCGTTCGGCGATCAGCTGCCGCTTGGTCGCGAGCTGCCGCGGAAGCTCCTGGGTCGTCTGGTCGCAGTGCCCCGAATGGCACCAGGAGGCGAGCTGCGCGGCGGCATCCAGGGGAAGGTCCATGCGCCGCAGGTCGAGCAGCAGGCGCAGGTGCTCGACGTCCTGTGCCCCATAGTCCCGATACCCGTTCTCGGAGCGGGCCGGGCGCGACAGGAGGCCTTCCTTCTCGTAGTAGCGGACCGTGTCCGCGTTCACTCCCAAGGTGCGTGCCAGTTCACCGATGCGCAATGGTCACCTCCCGTGCTCGCGCAGAGCGTAAACCATGGAGTTACTCCAAGGCCAGGGTTTGCCGGCGTTGCGCCGTCAGGGCAGTGCCGTGTGTAGGCTCGGGGCAGCTTCAGCGGCGTCTTCCAGCAGCGCCTTGAGCCGCCCCAGCTCTCCCTCCTCGTTGCGCCGGATCTCGCTGCGAAGGAACGGCTCCAGCAGCCGCAGCACCCCCCGCGTGCGGATGACTCCCCTGGCGGTCACGCGCGTCGACGTGGGACCAAGGGGCTCCAACCGGTAGTCCCCGTCGAGGCTCAAGGCCCCGTTCGAGATGGTCCGGTACGCCACCACCCGCTGGGGGTCGAAGTCAGTGATCTCCCATGTCATGCCGAACCTCGCTGGACCGGCCGCGATCGTCCCCTGCCCCCGCGTGCCAACGCCCACGGGTCCATCGCCGATCTGGCGCGACTCGGACATGTCGGTCCACTCCGGGTACCGCGCGAAATCGCCCAGGACGTGACCGATCTCCCCTGCCGGCCGATCGATGACGACCTCTGATCCGAAGCTGAACATTGCCGTAGTGCGCCTCCTTTGCGCAGTCCCGACCGGGTCACCTGCCCGATCACTGCGCCGACGTTAGACCTTGGAGTTGCTCCAATGTCAAGAGGGTCAGGGGTAGTTTGGGCGCCTGGCCATGGCGAGCGATTCAACCCGGACGGACCTTACCGCCCGCTTATCATCGGCTCATGTCCCGCAAGCCATTCGCGTCATCGGCCGACCTGTTGGAGAAGGAAGCCACCCTCGAGGAGCTCGCCGACGGGGTCTTCGCCTACACCGCGCAGGGCGACCCCAATGTCGGCTGTGTGATCGGGACCGAGGCGGTGCTGGCCATCGAGGCACGCGCCACCCCGGTCATGGCCCAGCGCTGGATCGACGTCATTCGCACCCGGACCGACCTCCCCTTCGGCGTTCTGGCGCTGACCCACTATCACGCCGTGCGGGTGCTGGGCGCCGCCGCGTTTGGTGCCCGGCGGATCATCACCACGGGAGCCACGGCCGACCTGATCGCGGAGCGCGGGGCGGAGGACTGGGCCAGCGAGCAGGGGAGGATGCCGCGCCTGTTCCAGGGAGCGGAGACGATCCCCGGCCTGACGCGACCGACCGACACGTTCGAGGAGCAGATGACCCTGGACCTGGGGAACCGCCGCGTCGAGCTGCAGTTCCTAGGCCGCGGTCACACCGCCGGCGATCTGGTGGTGTGGCTGCCGGCGGAACGGATCTGCTTCGGTGGGGATCTGGTGGAGGCGCAGGCCGCACCGTACATGGGCGACGCGCACATCGCCGACTGGCGCGGAGCGACCCTTGATGCCGTCGCCGCGCTCGGGGCGGAGCAGATGGTCGGCGGCCGCGGGCCTGTCGTCCGGGGAGCGGCGGTGGGGCAGGCAATCGCCGACACCCGTGCCTTCCTGTCGGCGGTGCTGGACGGCACCCGCGCGGTCCGCGACAGCGGCGGCACTCCGCGCGACGCCTACCGCGCGACGCATGCCGCGCTGGCGCCGCGCTACGGCAGCTACCCGATCTTCGAGCACACGATGCCGTTCAACGTCCAGCGCGCCTGGGACGAGCTCGACGGCATCGACCACCCGCGCATCTGGACGGTGGAGCGCGATCGCCAGGTCTGGGACGGACTGACTGCCTGATTCGCGGGACGGACGCGCCCCGGAACGCTAAGGGCCCCTTAAGCCTGCCACGCTACGGTCGCGGCGAGCAGGAGACCGCAGCAGGGAGCCACTCATGTCATCACGCCATATCCGGCTGATCGGCATCGCGCGCTGCCGCTGGCGGCGATGATCGCCTTTCCGCTCGTCGGACGGTGGCGACGAGCTATGACCCCGGCAGCCGGGAGAGCACCAGCTCCATGACGTCGACGGCATGACTCGTGTACCGATCCTCGCCGGAGTCGGCGCCGAATCCGCCGGTGATCGTGACCAGCACCAGGCCGGGATCGAGGCAGACGCCCGCTTGAGCGCCCGGGATACTCCCCGCATCGCTGTAGCTGATCGATCCCGGCCCGCCGAACTGCTCGGTAGGCGTCCCGTCAAGGGCCCCGCCGCAGAATTCGGCGGGCACCGGCTGAAAGAGGAGCGCCACGCTCGTTTCCTCGGCGTCCGACTCCCAATCGCAGATGAGATTGGTGAGCGCCACTCCATCGGCGAGATCGTTGCCCACTATCGGCTCCAGGTCGGCTGAGGCCAGGACGTCACAGGCTGGCGGGAAGTCGGTCTCGATGTCGGGCAGCTCCAGGCTGGCGCCAGCCTCGTTCGGAACGCTGGCCGCGGGGACCGATGGCGCATTGGACTCGTCCCCGGCCACCGGAGCGCCGCCGCTCGGGCTGGCCGCGGTCCCGCAGGCGGCGAGGACGAGGAGTGTCGGCACCAGGGCGAGGGCAGTTCGTGTCTTCATGCGGTTGAGCATTGCCGCGGCGCCTTAGGGTCATCTGTGGGTGGCGGTGGGTGTCCTATCATCGGCTCCATGCCCGCGGGGAGTGCCCGACAAGTGGACGCCCAGGTCGCCGTCGTCGGCGCCGGGCCGGTGGGATTGACGCTCGCCGCGCGCCTGGGCCAGCAGGGACTGCGCGTCCTTGTCGTCGAGCAGCAGCCCGGCTTGAGCGGGGAAGGCTCGAAAGCGCTGTGCATGCAGCGGGAGACGCTGGCGATCTGGTCGCGCCTGGGCGTCGGCGAACTGGTGGCCGAGCGAGGCGTCCAGTGGCACATCGGCCGGACGTACTTCCGGGGGCGCGAGCTGTTCAGCATCCGCCTGCCTGGCGGCCAGGGGGAGCGGTTTCCGCCGTTCGTCAACATCAGCCAGAGCGAGGTCGAGTCGCTCCTGCTGGCACAGCTGACGGCGATACCGCAGGTCGAGCTTCGCTGGGGCCACCGCCTGGAGACGATCTCCCAGGACGGCGACGGGGTCACGCTGCGATGCGCGACGGCTGGCGGTACACGCGAGCTGCACGTGGCCTATCTGGTTGGCGCCGATGGCGCCCACTCCGGCGTTCGCCACGCCATGGGCATGGCCTTCCCCGGCCACAGCCACGACGATGAGTTCCTCATCTGCGACATCCGGGCCGATCTTCCCTTCCCCAACGAGCGGCGCTTCCACTTCGACCCGCCCTGGAACCCGGGACGCCAGGTGCTGGTTCATCCCCAGCCGGACGGCGTGTGGCGCATCGACTGGCAGGTCCCTTCAGGGACCGATGCCGCGGCGGAGCGCGAGAACGGCGGCCTGGACCGGCGCATCCGCGCCGTGATCGGTCGCCACACACCGTACGAGTTGGTGTGGATGACCGCCTACCGCTTCCACCAGCGGCTGGTCGATCGCTTCCGCATCGGCCGCGTGCTGCTGGCGGGCGACGCCGCCCACCTCATGAGCCCGTTCGGCGCGCGCGGCCTGAACTCCGGTGTGGCCGACGCCGAGAACCTCGCCTGGAAGCTGCGCCTTGTCCTCGATGGCAGCGCGCCCGAGCGCCTGCTGGAGACCTACCACCTCGAGCGCCGGGCGGCAGCCCTGGAGAACCTGGCGGTCACCGATGCCACCATGCGCTTCATGGTCCCGCATGGACGGCTGCGGCGCGCCGTGCGCAACGGCATCCTGCGCGGGTCGGTGCGCTGGTCATGGCTGCGGCGGCGGGTGAACTCCGGACGGCTGGCACAGCCATGTTCTTACGCGGGGTCGCCCATCGTGGCGGCCGGTCCGGAAGAGCCGGGCTTGCCGCCCCATGGCACGGTGGCGCCGGACGCGGCATGCGTGGTGGCGGAAGCGTCGGAACGGTCGATCATCGCGCTGCGCCAGCTCGTGGACGACCGCTTCCTGGCGTTGCTCGTCTTCCCGCCAGGTGACCCGGCGGCGGCGCGCACGGCCGTCCGCGCCGCGCGGCAGGCCTGGCCGACCGGCTGCCGGATCGTCGTGTGCGGCGCGACGGATCGGATCCGCGACGTGACCGTCGTCCACGACGTGGATGGCGACCTCCGCCGTCGTTACGCGCCGTCGGGGCCGCGCGGGTGGCTCATCCGCCCGGATGGCCATCTCGCGGCCAGTGTCGCGCTCGATTCGGCTGCGGCGGTCGACCGCCTGGCAGGCCTCCAGGCAATGGCGATGGCTGCGCCAGAGCGGGTCACCCCGGACGAGCTAGTGACGGCCGAGCCGGCGCGAGCCAGGGTCGGCAAGCCGTCCTAGGCCGTGCCGCGCCGCCACAGCGCGGCCGCCAGCCCCAGGAGCACGACGAGCACAGCGAACGCTGTGGGCGCGGATGCCGGAGGCGCTGGCATGGCGACGTCGGGCACCCCCGAGCCGTCGGCGCCCGCCTCGTCCTCTTCGTGCGCCGGCTCGACCACGATGATGCCCGTCATGGTCGGGTGCGGGACGCAGAAGTAGTCGTACGTGCCCGCCGTCTCGAATGTGAACGAGCCCCACGCCCCGGCCGCCAGGTACACGTCGAACGCGGCCGGCGCCCCGTCGACGCTGGTTGCGGTGTGATCGACGTCATCGGCGTTGTTCCACTGGACCGTGTCGCCGACATGGATGGTGATCGTCTGGGGCTCGTAGGCGAAGTCCACGACGTCGACCATCGCCACGTCGAGCCCGTTGCCATGGGACGCAGCGGGACGTCCGGACGCGGCCACCACGGCCAGCGCAAGCGAGACGGCCAGGAGTGCGACGCGCATGCGCCGAGCGACGGAAGCGGTGTTCAAGCAGCCAGTTCCTCCCGTTGGGTCGTCTTGACGGTCGATGCCGCTACCTTAGCCGGCCGCCGGCGGGCGGAGCGCGTGGTGCCGCACGGTCCGCGGCTTGGACGAGATGTGGATAACTCGCGAGTCGCCGCGGAAAGTCGTGGACAACTGCACTTGCGGCGCCACCGTCGTGGCTGGCATGCTACTCGCGTCCCGAAGGGGCAGCTGGCCGACTGGAGATCACATCAACGGTCGCCGCGGTTCCTTCGGGACATTTCGTTGCCCCTTATCGCCGCTCCTCCAGCCGGAGCACGATCGCCTCGAGCAGGCCCGGCCCACCATCGGTCCCGAAGATCGCCTGCGCGTGCGCGTCCCCCGCGGCCAGGTAGAGGGCATTCCACGCGCCCGGCGCCTCTTCCGCCATCCGCTCGGCGTCCGCGGCCAGCCCCTCCCCCTCGGATGCCGCGAACAGCTTCGGGAAGTCACCGAGTGCGGTGACGTCGCCGCTGCCGGACAGCACGATGAGCTGGTCGACCAGGTCGGGTTCCTCGCGTCCGAGCTGCAGCGCCGGCGCCGACCCGGCGCTTGCCCCCAGGAGCGCGACGCGGTCCACGCCCGCATCGTGCAGGTGGCGGATGGCCGCCTCCACGCTGTCGGCGCTCGCGTCCTCCACGGCGAGCACCCGCATCCCATCGTCGGCAAACACGCGCGCCTGCGGCTCCCAGCTGGCGGCGTCGTAGGCGGCTCCGTGGACGAGCACCAGCCCATACGCTCCGTCGCCCCAGGCGAGCGCCCGCGAGCCGTTTGCCAGCGTGACCGGTGCCGGCGCCGGCGAGGCGCCGGCCGATCCATCGGCCTGGCACCCGGAGAGCGCGGTGGCCGCCAGGGCGCCCGCAACCGCCAGCCTGCTCATCGGTCCGGTCATCAGAAGGCCCACGGACCTGCCGCGAAGCGGCCGGCGAAGAAAAGCAACCCGCCGATGGAGGCCAGCGACAGGAGCACGCGCGTGACCGGGTGCGGCGTCAGCAGGGCGAAGGTGATGAACAGCGGGAAGAGGGACAGTGCGTAGCGCGGCACCGACAGCACGAACGAAGTCGAGATGAACAGCAGCCAGTTGAGGGCCATCCAGGTGAAGTAGGCGGGTCGCAAGACGAGCGCAGCGTGGATCGTGCCGAGCAGCCCCAGCCCAATGAACAGCAGCTCCATTCCGCCGTACATCACGGCGTCCTCGTAGTCCGGCGCGTCCAACCAGCCGATGACGCCGTTGACACCCTGCCACGGCAGCGCCAGCTCCTTGAACCAGTGGTTGCGCAGGATCTCGGAGAACTCGAACGGGTCGCCATACACGACCTGGTTGAGGCCCAGGTACACCGCGTAGCCGAGCGCCACCCCGCCGATGGCCAGCCATTCACGGCGCAGGCGCCGCTCACCGGCCGGCTGGGCGAAGTACTGGGTCGCCGCCTCGGCCGCCAGAGCGGGGATGAGGATCAGGCCGTTCACCCGGGTCAGCGCCCCCAGGCCGCCCAGCAGGCCGGCCAGCCACCAGCGCCCGCTCCGTGCGGCCAGGAACGAGCCAAGCACGACCGCCAGGAACAGCGCTTCCGTGTACGGGATGTGCAGGAAGTACGCGGTCGGAAACACGAGCAGGAACCAGGCGGCGCCCATGCCCACCGCGTGGCCATGGTCGATGCGGACCAGGCGATAGAGCAGGGGAGCGACGAACAGGC
>Ga0299914_10002716_pt1 | contig 12287 bp, 3 predicted proteins | sample RVTome_10_FD_201361 | JGI IMG/M metagenome (GOLD analysis project Ga0299914, IMG submission 201361) | Soil microbial communities from uranium-contaminated site in the Upper Colorado River Basin, Wyoming, United States - RVT153D57 (version 2) ... | reverse complement strand
GCGAGAATGAACTGCGCCAGCGCTTTGCCGTCGATGACATAGCGGTCGTGCAGCGCCCGTTCGAACTGATAGCCAAGCAGCGCCCCCAGCTCCTGGCCGTTCCGCACGCCTTCCAGGAACGAGATGGCGGTACGCACGCGCTCGGATGTCAGCTTGACCGAGAAGAACTCGGCGTTCTGCTGATCGGCATGCGTGAGGTACGCATTCCGCAGCACTGCCGCCGCGACCGCGTGATTGATCGACGGTCCATGGATGTAGCCGCCGTTGTTCGGCTGCTCGACCACAGCGATGCCGTCTTCGCGAAGATCCACGGGGATCTGCTCCACGGGCACGACCGCGGCAGGCGGAGCAGGGCGCACGTTCTCGAGCCACCCATACGCTCCAAGATGTACGCCGCGCTTCCGAGCGTCGCCGTCGACGCTCCCTCGAAGCAGATTCAACCGCTCGAGGCGTCGTGAGAACAGCGCCGTCTGCCAGGCGTCCAGCCGGTAGGCGCAGAGGTCGAGGTGCTCGGCAAACAGGCGTTCGAGCTCCGCCGTCTTCAGCGGCTCCAGCTTCCCGACCGAATCCCTCACCTCGCGCAGCAGTTCGGCTGCCGGCCGCGCCAGGCCGTCGTCAGTCGTGAGAAAGTCGCCGACGGCCATGTCGGCTCCGCTGATCTGAGGCATGACCCGGTTGATCCTGGCCTCCATGAACTCCCAGCGGGTCACCGTGCGAGCGGCCTCGACGTTGACGAAATCCTGTTCGCGCCTGACCGCCTGCCCCACGAGCTGAAGCTCTTCGTACAGCTTCATGGCCGCGTCGTGGTTCGCGAGGAGCAGCGCGCGGTGCAGCAGGCGATAGAGCAGCGCAGCAGGAACAGGCAGCTGCGAGCCGTCTTCCCCAACCAGCTTCTGCTCCTTGAGCGCCTGGAGGTTGCTGGTTACGAGCCATCCGATGTAGTTCCTCGGCTCGCCGACCGCAGACTCTTCGTCGCCGGACGTCACGGCGTACTTCGCGGGGAGCCCGACCTCTTCCGACAGCTTCTCGTCCTCCGCCAGCGCCACATCGTCCACGAATGGTCCATTGAGGTGCGAGGTGGTATCGGAGAACATCAGTCCGAAGATTTTCGGCAGCTTCGGGAACTGGAATCCGAGCTCGCTGAGGAGTCTGATCCCTTGCAGGCTGACCTCCCGGAAGTAGCGTGCGACCGGATCAGATCCGCCGAAGTTGCCGCCGATCATCAGGTGCGCGAGGTTCCACAGCACCGTCCTGTAGGTGCCGATCCGCCGGTTGAAGTCGACCGACGTTGCGTGAAGCCCGAGGATGTTCAGCAGGTGAGCAAATGAGTCGCCAGGAGCATCGACATGAGAGACCTGGCCGACCAGCTGCTGCCAGTGGGTTTCGACCGTGCCGAGGACGTCGTGGAGCTGGCGAAGGAAAGCGGTCTCGTCTCCGTCGATGCGGTCGTCGGCCTGCCACCGGCTGAAGGCGCTGGTGACCAGAACTCCGTAGGGTTGTTTGCCGACGCGGATCGCCGGCAGGCTGCCACGTGCGACCACGCCGACGGTGAAGAATCTGCGGACGCGATCGTTCGCTGCGGCTTCGGTCTCGAGCAGTTCGTCGAGGAAGTAGCCGATCGTCGCCGGCCAGAGGGCGCGGTTCATGATCTTTGCTTTCGACACATCACGAAGATCGGCGTTCGGTACTCCCGCGAGCTTTTCGAGGCCAACGTCCCAGGCCTCGGCGAGTCGTTGCGCATCGCTCTTGTCGAGATCCTCGACGGCCGGATCCGGCGCGGCATCCGTCTTTTCGAGCTCGAAGCTCGCGTCCCCTTCGGCATCCTCGGTGGAGAATCCGGAACGGGCATCCGCCGTGTGGTTCGTCGGCGTTCCCTGCGGGAGCAATCCCATTCCGTCAGGGGAGTAGCGATGGTTGTCGATCAATTCCTCGAGCAGCTCGCGGTGCGCCGCCGGTTCGGCCGACACCCGCATGCCGAGCACCATCAGGCGGTCGAACCCGGCCCTGGCAAACGGCTCCGGCAGGGGCACCCGCATGGCCATGCCGACCTTGATCGCTTCCTCGAAATCCCAGATCCAGGCGTAGTCTTCGCCGACGATGAGGTCTCCGCCGCTCTGGGCGAGCTCCTTCTCGAGGTTCTGCGGGTTCGGTCCGAGAATCAGCGGGCTCGGCACGACGGCCGGAAAGGGCCACTCCTGCCTGAAGCCGCCGGTGATTCCAATGAGCACGAACCGATCCGGCAGCACTTGCGTGCGCGGCGCCCGGCTCCAGCTCTCAGGCTTCAGAGCCTCCAGATCGAAGTCCAGGTATGTCAGAGCGCCGTCGTCGATGACCCGCACGATCGCCTGGCGCGTCTCATCCAGGATCTCCCCTTCCTGCTGCAACAGGCCGAGGACCTCGTCGCGGATGACACCGACAAAGGGATGCGCCGAATCGAGCAGTCTGAGAAACGCCGTACGCTTCGCAGCCGACGTCGTCTGGCGATCGTTCAGGATGCCGGTTGCGCGCGCGCGGACAAGCAGGAATGACAGATCCTGGTTCTCTTCCTTTTCGAGCGCCCGTCTGCGGATCTCCGCGGCGATCCACGCCGCCCTCGTCCCGCCGAAGGCGTGTGCCAGCGCCCGCCAGGCCCCTTTCTCGATCCGCTCTCTCTCGGTCTCGTCGTCGATCAGCGCTGCAGTCGCGCGGATCGTCCAGTACTCGAGACCTGCGTCCGCTTCATCCCGCGTGAGCGCCTTCTCGTGCGTATGGACCGCGATGTCGTCTGGATAGATACGTACCCACAATTCACGTCCGGCGCCTTCGGGCCCGCTCATGAACCGCGTTTCCATGCGCATCGGGAACAGCAGGCAGGGGAGGCTGTCGTCCAGTTGCGAGGCAAGTTCCTGAGGAGACTGCGGGATGACGAACTCACCGACCAGTCCCGAGAGGTCTGCCTTCAATCCGCGCAGCGCGTCCTGGTTTCTCGCGATGGCGTCTTCGAGCCCGGCGAGCTCGCGTTCGAGGACGGCCGCCTCGTCGGCACCAGCCGCGCCGCGTCTCTTCGCGCCGGCAAGCTGCTGCGCCTTCGTGCGCGCACGATTCTGCTGCGCGAACAGCGTCTCGTCGGCGCTGCGCTGCGCCTCACGAAGCTTTCTGATCTGGTCTAGCACGATCGGTCTCTCTCAGGGTGCCGTCTGAAGTCAGGCCGGAAGCCAAAAGCCGAAAGCCGGCAGTCTTCATGGAAGCATGTCCGCGGCATGGAACGCGACCATGACTGGCGCCTGGTAAAGGATGTAAGCCATATCGGCGGCGTTCCGGCCCCATTCGAATTCATCGTCGGGCGGGTCGGTCATGGCCGGCGGCACGGGGACGTGCCGGTTGAAGTCGACGCAGCCGAGCGTTTCGAAGTTCGACAGGTGCTCCCACGCGAGCTCGTTCCAGTTCGTGGGCTCTGCCGGCGAGTCCACACTGAGGCTGTCGAGCCCGAACCGAGGCTCGCCCGGACGTTCCTGGATCACGAAGAACCAGCCGGGATTGGCGGCCGCAGGATCAGCATTGCCCTTCACGAAACTGGCGGTGAGATCGAAGCCGAGGAAGCGGATGTCGGGATCGATCTCCGCCTTGAAGATCGGCGCCTTGATGAACTCGGCGGGATTGCTGTCGTCGAGCTCGCGGATGTCGCGCTCCTCCTCGTCCTTGTTCCACCTCGCCTGCTGCGCGTAGATGACGGCGGTCGGGTATTTCTTGAGGAGGTCCCCTCTGACGACCAGCACCAGCCTCGACTCGCCCGGCTCCGCGCCGCTCGGCAGCGGACGGCTCGCGTGCTCTCCGAGGAGCGTCTCGCGCTCCCACGTGTGCAGCTTCGTGATGTCGAGGAGCTCTTCCTCGACCTGCGCCGGCGGCTTCGCCGGATCGCGATTGACGGCGTCACCGACGTCCCAGAACTGCCGAAAGTAGCTTCCGCGCTGGTCGGTGGGGAACTGCCGCCAGAGAAGCTCCCGACCCATCTCGTCGTTCAATCCCACCATGTACGCTTCGATGAAGCGCTGGTTGGTCTCCATGAGCGAAATGGTGTTGTTTGGGATCAGACCGAGATTGGGCGCCAGGAAATCCGCCGAGATGTCTTTCAGTGCCCGGTACATCGGCTCCGTGAATACCGGGTGTGCCATCACCGTCACCAGCGTCCTCTGCGGACGCAGGTAGGCCCCCTTGATGCTCGCCGGGATCTTCAGTACGAATTCCGCCCGCCTCGGGATGGCAACAGCAGGGTTCAGCGCCTGTTTCAACTTCAGCACCGCGTTGTTCAGGTCGAGCGGCTGCGGAACCGGGAGAGGCGCGGGCGGGGACTGGAAAACGTTGAACGCGTCCTTCAGCGCGATGCGGAAGTTGCTGGCTTCGAGACTGTCTCCGGTCCCGGCGGCCGGTGCTGCCGGCAGCGGCGCCTCGAACTCCGTGAGCACGAAGCTCGGTCGCGCCGGAATCCGCTCGATATTTTCCGGCGTGAACGCCTTCTCGGCAAACGCCTCGGCTGGCTCGACTACAGCGGGCAGCTGACGCACGAAGTACAGGAGGACGGCCAGCGCCACCAGAACGAATCCGAAGATCACGATGGCCCCGGTGAGGACCATGAGCGCCAGCGCAAGGACCATGACCGCCACAACCAGGCCCGTCAGGCCCTGGCCGCGCAGCAGCAGACGAAGCCATTCGGGGAGCGGAGCGGGCTCGATGGATCGAGCCACACGATCCAGCGAGATCTGCCCGGTCGGATCGGGCGGCGGCGGGGCGGCCGTCAATTGCCCTTCGTTCAGCCGGCGGATGACGGCGGCTGGCGCTGCGCCGCCCGCAGGCACGACCTTGCGCATGATCGCGCCGCGCGGCCGCGCGACCTTGCGGAACGCAGGATCCACCGCGGCTCGAGGCAATCGGCTCTCCCGCACCTGCCTCGCGATCGTCGCCGGGCTCCCCATGACGCGGCTCTGGACGGCGTGCGTGAACGTCAGGAACTGGTCGGCTGGCTGAGGCAGGACGTTCTTCTGATACGTCACGAAGCTGGTCATCCACGCCAGTTGCAGCTGCCGGATCTTCTGGTTGGCCTGCAGCAGGTCGCCGAGCTGCGACCAGGCCTGCTGCATGAACTTCTCCTGTTCCTTCTGAATGACCTGGGTGCCGGCGCCGGCGGGGGCGCGGAATCGCGGATCACGATTGAGCTCGTTCACCCAGCCTGTGCCGCCGCGCACGTTCAGCCGGTCGGCCATCGCATACCACTTGCCGTAAAGCGGCGGACTGACGATCGGATCGGGGTGGGGGTTCTCCGCTGTTTCGTCCTGCTGAAGGTTGAACTGGAGGTTGACGGTCCGCTCCAGATCGGTCAGAAATCTTCCCGGCGATCCCGGCGGACCGTCGAAGTCGGTGCCCGGCGGCGGCCACTGCGCGGGTGACGGTTCGGTCTCGGTGCTCTTCAGCGCCCCTTCGAGACCCATCACCCGGAGCGCGCCCGACATGCCCTCGACCTCGTAACCGGGGTCCTGCACGTCCATCGCGCGAACGCCAACGCGCTTGTCCACCGGACGCGGCTCGAGCAGGTCGACGAGAAACTCGAAATCTCCTTTGGCCCCCGTGCGAAAGAACCAGCGGTAATAGATTGGATAGATCCGCTGGCCGCCACCCCACGACCCCTCCTGGCCGCTGGTGTCGGGAGGGATCGTCTCGCCGAGCCCTGCGAGCCGTCCGGCTTCGAAGGCCGGGACGACGAATGCGTGATACGCCGTGTTGTCCTCGAGCTTCCGCGGACATATCAGCCGCGATGACGCCAGGTCGGAGTTCGTGCGAAGGAGCTGCTGCAGCTCCTGCTCGACCCCGCGGACCTGCGCCTCGCCCACCGTTCGCGGGGTGCCGCCGATGACGTTCTGGCTGACGTGCACGTGCGCCCACGCCCAGCTCTGGGTCGGGACAGGAAAAAGCGCCGAGGGATCCAGGTCGTCGTTGATGGCGAATGCGGGCAACGGCCGCCGCCCCTTCTGATCGACGAATTCCCCTTCCGCGAGGACGACGAGGAATATCCACGGGCGGAGACGGCTCTGTGCGAGATCGCCGGCGGCGCGGGCGGGTGTGAAGCGCCACGGAAAGTCCTCTTCGTAGAACTCGATGTAGGGGAGGTAGTTCGATTCGAAGTCGGTGACCCAGTCGCGCGGGTCGGTCTTCACGATCACCCGCGGGTTGATCCCGACGACATCTCCCGGTCCCAGCAGGTGGACGTCCTTCGAGACCGGCTCGCCGTTGACGCTGAAGCTGACGGAAAGCTCCGCGCGTTCCACGCCTGGATCGGTCCCGGCGGCACCGAGGTTGTCGTCGTCCAGAATCGCGCCCGAGAGCCCTTGACGGGCCCACGGCAGGAACGTGTAGTTGGCAAGAGTGTCCATCAGGCGCTCATTTCGAAAGCGGGCACGACCTGGAGGGTATCTTTCAATCTCGGATCGGCCGCGATCAGGGCGTCTCTGCGTGCCAGCGCGCCCCGTTCGGTGTGCAGCACCCCGGCCTCGCCGACCGGGGTGAGATCCATCATGTTCACGATCGCGAAGCGCTCCTCGACGACGCCCACCGGGTCGGGAGCGAGCGGCGAGGGGCGGCGGCGGGCGAAGGACAAGTCGGAGCGCGCCAGAGCGCCGTGGCGGGTCCAGGCGTTGAAGGTGAGGACGTCGACGTCGGCGAGGCCACCGGTCGCCGGCCCCCCCAGCCGCTGGTCGCGTTGCGCATCGATGTATTTGCGCTCGTACCGCACCGCCCGCGCCGCCGCATAGCCGGTGCGCCGCTGGTCGGGATCGCCGACCCGGATCCCGCTGTCGAACGGCTGAAACGAGGGGCTGGCAAGCTTTTCGGCATCGGTCAGGTCGAAAAACTGCGCCGGCGCAAACGATTCCTGGGCCGCGGGGGGTGCGGGCTCGGCCGTGGCCCCGACCTGCACCCCCGTAATCGCGTACTGCGGCCCGTCGGCCGGCCGCTGGCTGCCGACCCGCTCGATCGGCAGATTGAGGGGGACGACCTTCTGGCTGATCCGCAGCGTGCCGACCGGATGGACGACGAGCAGATCGGGCACGGCAAGCTCGCGGAGACTTTCGAGCCGATGCCGGTCGGCCGGCCGCTCCTGCTCCCAGTTGTCCTTCGCCGACAAGGCCGCGACGAGCAGCGGCAGTACCGGCACATCCGGCAGGGTCGTCGTCCGCGTCTCGCCAAACGTCTTGTTGAACCGGATCTTGACCGTCAGGAACCAGCAGAGTTTGAGTCGGGCGTCCCCTTTCGCCGTCCACGGCGTCGGCCCTTCCAGCGTCAGCGTCAGCTTGATGCTCGCAATGCTCGAGGAGCCGACGCGCAGCGCCAGCATCGCGGTCACTTCGGCGATGAAGTAGAAGGGGTTGAACTGGAAGAGGACGTCGAACGACAGAAAGCCGTAGGCGTTGAACTTCCAGGCGGCGGCATAGAGCTCCAGCCGCGCGCCGAACTGGGCCGTGTTCGAAGTCACGGCCATGTAGGTCTCGAGCGTCAGCCGGGGGTTGTCCCCCTCGACCAGAGCCAGTGTCAGGCGCCGGAGCGGCGGCAGCGGCAGCGGCGGTGGCTGATACGCCGGGTGGAAGCCGCCGACGGTGACCAGCAGATTGGGATCGGCCCCCCACGACAGCCGCATCGCCATGTCGCCGGTGAGCGGAAAGGCCAGCAGCTTCGAATCGACCAGCGAGGCATCGAACGAGAACCGCGCCTGCGCAAAGTCGATGACGCCGAGGAAGTTGACCTGGAGCCGGAGGATCGCGGCGGTCTCGTCGGGCAGGATGCCGCGGACGACGCCGAGCAGGGCGAGGCGGACCGGCTCGGGGAGCTCGACGATGAGGCCGACCTCGGCGGTCAGCAGCGGCGGCGTGCCCCAGGCGAGCTTGGCCATCGGCCCGACCAGAAAGCGCCCCTTGGCCGGCGGGAACACCTGCCGGAGATCGCTGAGGATCCGGTCGGCGTTGGCGACGATGTCGGTGGGGAAGAGGATGCTCTTGAGGGTCTGGTCGCGGACGCCGGCGGCGAGCCGGTCGATATTGACCGTGCGGTGGAGCCCGAGCAGCCCGCCGACGCCGACGAGCGTGAAGCCGAAGCCGAGTTGAATCGGCGTGAACTCGGCGCTGATCACCAGCAGCAGCGAGAAGCCGGGCTCCCCATTGGGCAGCTCGGTGGTCAGCAGCCCGATCGCCTTGACGCTGAACTGGTCCTGGAACTCGAGCTCGAGCATCCCGGAATAGCGCGCCAACTCCGGCTCGAAGTCGAGAAAGCCCCCGCCCTTGAACCCTCCCGCATCCACCGACAGCCCCAGCCCCGTCGGCGGCCTGAACGCGGGGGACAGTCCGAACAATCCGAGATTGCCCCGCTCGAACGTCACCTGAGTCTCGACACCGACGCGCCGTACCGTCACCAGCAGCGGCCCGAGGTTCAACCGGCCGCTCACCGAAGACTCGATCGCGAGACCCGCATCCGTGACCGTCAGGCCGAGCGTCACACTCTCGAGCGCGAACGGTCCGATGTCTGCATGCGCCGGCAGCGTAGCGACGAGTCCCGAGCTTCCGTGAAGATAGATGCCCTGCTCGCTCGTCCAGCCGATGCGGACGTCGAACGGCGCCTCGACCTTCGGCTGAGCGATGGCGTCCTTCAGGAATCCGTCGGCACCCTCGAGCGATGCCCCGAGGCGAGCGCCCAGCAGGCCGATCTCCACGAACGCCTCGGGCTCGCGGTCGGAGTGCTTCTCGAGGCCGCCCTGCAGGTACAGCTGCTGCACGTGGAGTCCGGTCCCGCCGGGAAACGAGACGAGTGTGCGCGGCTCGCTCGACGGACTGCCGCGCCTGAGGCCCAACGCGAACCGCCCAGTGACTGCGCCGCTGATGCCTGCGGCGTTCCTGATCTCGAGGCTCTGCCCCGCACGGAGGATGAGCGCAAGACGACGGAGCACGCTGCCTTCGGCGGTCACGTCGATGAACGCATCGTCGAAAGCAAAGAACGGCATGCCCCCCTGCACCTCGCCGCGCACCAGCGGCACGAACCCGAGGCCGCCGTCACTGGCGCCGGCGGCGGTGGGGCGCACGCCAAAGACCGACCCTCCGAGCTTCAGACCGGCGATCTCACCGAGCTTCTCGTACACCGTCACCAGCATCTGGACCACGGGTGCGGCGGCAGGATCGGGCGGCGTTCCGAGGATCGCCGTCTCGGCGCGGGGATCCATCGTCCTGACCTGGAGCGGGAAGCCAAGCGCGCGCAGCACCTGGCCGGCGCGGGTGATCAGCGCGACGTCGGCGAATTCCGGCGTCCCCCAGCCGTAGGTGGCCGTCATGTGGGCCGCCGGATCGCTGAGAAACGATTCGAGGTGATCGAAATGAACGATTGCCCGGAGATGCTCGACCTGAAAGTTGCCGGGGTCGGCCGGAAAGTAGCGGAACTCGATGATGTTCAGGAGGTTCAGGATCGTCGACGTGATCGGCACGCGGTGCGCCAGATGATTGATCAGCAGCAGGTCGAAGAGGCGCCGCGGCAGCTCCTCGTCGATGTTCGTGCGATCGACGTAATCACCGGAACCGCCGAGCGTCGTCCGCAGCGCCCCCGCAAGCTCGTCGATCCTTCCCGCGAGCACGCCGACCGCCATCGCCAGGTCCGCGATCCGCGCGGCCATCAGCAGCTCGTCGCTCGACTCGGCGTCCGTTGCGTCGACGACGGCTTTCAGCTTCTGCAGAAAGTCCGTGAAGTCGAGGCCGGCCAGCCCGATGTCGTCGAGGCCGGGAGGGAGCTCCCAGCCAAGCGCATGGATGAATCCCTTCGCCCCGGACCCGACCTGAACGATGTCGTTCAGCGACTCGAGGGCGCCACCGATCTCTTCGGTGATCGTGTTGATCGTGTTCGCCATGCGCGTCGGAGCCGGCTCAGGCCGGCTGCGCTTCGGTGATCTTGAACGGCATCTTCTCTCCGGAGCCCCGGACGTTGATGTTCTTCACTGTGACGCCGAGAGCTGCGAGGTACGCCTTGGGATTGTCTTCGGGGGACCATTCCAGAATCTTCGTCTTCGCCGGCTGGTGTGGAAGCCCCTGAGAGGCGTTTCGAATCTGGTCCCGGTGCCGGGTTGCGATCGCCCGCCAGTGGGGCAGCCAGCCTTCGGGCGGCCTCGTGATCGGCGCCAGCTCGCCGAGCTGTTCGAGCCACAGGATCTCCCGCAGCTCCCTGACGCTCTCGGTCGCCGGTTGACCCGCCACGCCGTTGTAGACCACCAGATTGAGCTCCGGATGCCGCGGCGGCTGGACCGTGCGCCCGGCCACGGCATGCTGCGACTTCCGCGCCGTCTCCTTCCTGATCGCATCGACGATGAAGGGCATCAGGGTCGGCAGGGTGATGGCCGAACCGGCGAGCAGCACCAGCGGTACGAACGGCAGCATGAAGAGGGCTGGAATGAGCGGCGTCAGCAGGGTGACGAGCGCCTTCTTCATCGGCGACATCTCGTCGAGGATCCCTTCGAGAATCAGCTCCCACTGCCGCTGGTTCAGCGACGCGCCGTCGAGGTTGGCGGTTCCGACCGTCGCCCACAGGTCGTCGATGATCGCCAGCTTGCTGTGGACGTAGATGTTGGCGATCTCGAACTTCGGCTGCGTATCGTCGGTGCTCCACATGGTGAAAATGCCGAGACGGTCCTTGGCTGCCCCGAGCGCATCGCGCAGCTCGCCGATGAGGGCGTTCTGCCTGGCCTGGTAGCCGGCGATGTCCGGTTTGACGTTCAGCACCGCGATCACCTCGAGGTTCTCCTTCTCCTCCATCCGCTGCTTGATCGCGTCGACGATCTCCCGGCTGGTGAAGTACTGGTCCTCGATGTAGATGTACTCCTCGGCCTTGAGGATCGCGCGCTGGTACGACTCGAGGATGCCGGTCTCGCCGTGCGGGACGCTCTCGATGCCGTCGCCGGTGAGCGCGGTGGCGAAGACCTCTCCGGGGAGGGTGCGAAGCACCTGGATGGCCGCCGGAGCGTCATCGCCGCCGATTGGTGGCAGCTGCGGTGAAGGTCTGACCTCGACCGGAGTCGCCTTGGCGTTCCAGATCGTGGCAAACGTCTGATCCACCCCCCTGACGGCCGGACCGCGGACCTTGAGGCTGACGTCGTGCATCAGCGAGCGTTCCCCGTGGCGCGCATCGCGGATCGGATGTTCGGCATCGCTGAAGTAGCCCTGCTTCATCGTCGAGCCGATCACGTAGGCGAGCGCCCCGTCGATGATCACCGTCTTGATGTGCAGGAGCTCGGTCGACTCGAAGGTATCGGTCACGACCGGGCTGTTTTCGAAGAACTTCCTGACCTCGTCTGCCGTGTCGGCCCGGTCGAAGATCAGCACGCTGAGCAGGTCGCCGGTGTCCATCAGGTCCCAGTGCAGAACGCGGACCGGGATGTTGCTCCGGGCCTTGTTGCGCAGGATCCGCTCGATCCGGTGGACCGTGACGAAGTCGTTGGCGGTGACGGTCTTGTGGTCCTTGCCGGGTGGAAACTCCAGCTTCGAGAACAGCTGGTCGACCGCGAACATCATGTTCATGAAGTTGATCGACGAGGCCGCGGCGGCGATGTCGTCGGTGAGGGCCGGGAACATCGCCGCGCCGTCCACCAGCCACTCGACCTGGTTGCCCCTGGTCAACCGGACGGCGTCACCGTTTGCCGGGTCCAGCGCAGTGTGGGTGACCAGCCAGTATCTGTCGTTTCTTCTCGCCGCGACGCTGGCCGGGTCCATGGCGCCGTCGTCGGGGGCGCGGAAATTGTTCGAATGAATCGGGATCTCCTGAAGGTCGAGCACGGAGTCCTGGACGTCCTCGGCCTGAGCTCGTTCCCAGAGAAGGCGCAGCCCATCGCCGGTGATCCGCACCTCGATATCCGGATCCCGGTCGAGGAACCAGGTTCTGTAGGTGTCGGGGGAATAAGTGATGGTGAAGCTGCCGTCGGCCGCGGTCTTGACGGTTCCCAGGTGTTCCTCGCCGTTCAGCGGATCGATGTCGAAGGCGGAGACGCTGACGCCCGGTATGCCGTTGGTGGTGCCCGCGACGACGAGCCGTCCCTTGACGCCGGTGTTGGCCATATGCGCTGGGGTGACCGGGAAATCGGACAAGCATCGGCGCTGGTCCGCCAATTTACCGCGGAGTTTACACGTTTCTGGGCTGGAGAGGAGGCAATCCGCAGTTTCGAGACGGGCGTGGCAGGGCCTCCACCTCGCGCTTCAAGGGGGTGTTACCGGCGCGACGGGACGTTGCCGCAGCGATGCGATGCG